>LSQX01035936.1_pt1 | contig 47029 bp, 48 predicted proteins | sample 654561 | NCBI WGS metagenome assembly LSQX01 (sample SAMN04489861, study PRJNA283612) | anaerobic digester metagenome | isolation source: 4 biogas reactors fed with cattle manure at either 37C or 55C with and... | place: Denmark: Kongens Lyngby | collected 2014
AACCGCTGAGCTAAAGGCCCGCAAAGCACCTGGTCGGGGTGGAGGGATTTGAACCCCCGGCCCCATGCTCCCAAAGCACGTGCGCTACCAAGCTGCGCTACACCCCGAGCCAATCATTGTATCTCTCAAAGACAAATAATAATATACAGCATTTAATTTACTCTGTCAAGGGCTATTTTGGAGAGCTTTTTTATTTTGCATATCTGTCTTTTTCGCTTTTTCAGCATCTTTCTGCTGCCCCATTCCACCACATAGAATTACATACCGAAGAGTTTTAACAATCTCTTCCACCAATTTGCCTTGGATTCCCCTGTATCCTGAGCATCTGTCTTTTCTTCAACATCCCGTAATACAATTCCATCCGTTTTCATAATAAACTGTACGCTGCTGTTTCTGTTTTTTTGGTTGTCCATAAAGGATCTATAGTCCCGTACCAGTTCCTCCATTTTGTCTAGTAAAGCTTCGGCAAATCGCATATCGTCAATAGCTTTAACGATACCGTCCTGCAGCTCCGGAAAACCTTTTTCGCTAATATCAGCAATTCCCTTACCGAGGTTGTCAAGCGCCTTTACCAGTTCCTCAAGTCCGGACAACATATTGCCGGAATGTCGCTTCAATTCTTCCAACCCATCGGCTATTTTCTGCACACCTTCGATATAATCCACCAATCCCTGCTTATATGCTGCCTGCCCTTTTTTGTACCGGGACATACCCTCAATCAAAACATCAAAGCCTGAAACGGCCTCACTAATTCCGTCAGCCAGACCTTCCATGCCCGGTATAAACTCCCTATCCAGATTCCCCTTTATTGTATCCATTCCTTGGCTCAGGGCTTTTGCCCCCTGGGTTATCCCTTCACCCGCACCCGCCAGTGAATCTATAAGCTGGGCCTGCTGAGCCATCAATGCGTTGAGCTGTTGCAATTCGGGATTATCCGGATCCTTGGCGGCCAGTTCCACAGCCAGGGAAACTATTATCTCATTTATATTTTTTAATGCCGCATACCCCTGTATTAGTTTATTGCCCGCTACTTCCAATTCACCCGCACCTTTTTTCAGTGTTCCCAGGCCGTTTGAAAGCTCCTTCGCCGAATTGCTTAGTATATCCATGCCCGGTTGTATGTAACCAAGTGCATGTGACAGTTCTTTTGCTCCATCCTTCAATTCTCCTAAACCTTCCATAATGGAAACATATCCCGTGACAAGAGCATCCGAATTCCTGCCCAGTTCACCGCTCCCCTCTGCTATATCGGAAAGACCTTGATAAAACTCCCGCTGTCCTGCATGTATCCTCCTGCTTACACCGGCAAGTGAGTCTATTCCGTTCCCCAACTGCTCCAGGCCATCCCTGATTCGCTCCAGCCCTTCAAACAGCTTCTCCAACTCTTCGCCCAATTCAACATTCTGTACCGGCATTAGCTGAGGAAAAACGGTAAATGTAATGGGATTCAGTTCTATATTGTCACCCTTCATTTCAAAGTACAATTCAGAATCCGGGTATGGGAAGGTAGCAAAGCTTAGGTTCATGGTCTTTCCTGTTGTTACCTTTACGGCATCCTCAGCCTTCACTTCTGAGAAAACATCAAGATCTACCGCATAAGACACCTGCACCAGGAATGGTGTATAATACTCGTAATCCTGTGATACTGTCGAGCCATCAAAGCTCTTATAACTTATTGGCTCTTCAACCCTCATCCTGTTTTTTATTTTTATCTCTATTCCAACATTTCCGCTTTTGCCGGCAATGTCAGCAGCATCAATCTCCACACCATCAAGAAAATACTTTATGGAAACTTCTATCGGTAACTCCTTATCAGTAATACCTTCATAATATATATCCCCTCTTTTTAATAAATCGGGGTCCCATATTATCTGATCATTTCGAATCTCGGGCACGACGTCCAACTCCATGCTTCTGATCGAAATATAATCTCCGTAATCTACAACTTTATCCACTGCTCCATTGGCATATAACCGATTCACAACCCTTTGATCCAATACCCTCCCATTGTGATCCAATGTTACATATACCGTCTCATTTTTCATTAACATACCTGCATCGCTATTTTTTTCATAAATTGTCCCTTCATCGGCATGGGTTATCCTTACCGGCATCAGGATAAAGCTTGCCGTACATAGTATTAACAATACTCGTGAAACAATCTTGCTCATGATCCCTTACCTCCATTCCACAAAACAGCCTTTGGCTGATAAAAACCGTTTATGCCCCTGGTCCTTTCCAGCCCAATGTTGTATACTTTATAGGTTTATCGAATATCAGAAGTACGGATGGCAGTACCAAGAATATTATCACCATACTTATAGCCGCCCCTCTTCCTATCATCATAGTTAGTTCGCCGGTGGCCTTTATGCTGGCAATCAGTGCAATACCCAGGGTTGCGGCAATCATCGTCAATGCACTTGTTAAAATTGATCTGCCGGTATCCTCTATGGTCTGCTTCATCGCCTCCAATCCGTTCCTGACAACGCCAAGGTTTTCTCTATACCGGCTTGTAAACAATATTGCATAGTCTACGGTGGCACCCAATTGAATAGCGTTAATCACAATTGAGGTTATGGATGATACGGTTGCATCCTGGAAATACGGTATGCTTAAGTTTATCCATATAGCCATTTCTATCACAAATACTAGCAAAAACGGAATGGACAGCGACTTAAAGCTGATGGCCAGAATAATCAGAATCAGCCCTATGGATATTGTTGTAACTTTTTTCATATCGGTATCAACCAGGCTGGCCAGATCCCTCGTCAATGCAGGTGAACCAGTTACATAGCACTCATCATACATATCCTGAGCCATTTCCCTTATCTGATCCACTGCTTTAAATGTCCGGGGATCATCCGAAGGAGTTGATAAGCGCACTTCAAAGAATCTATAACCATCCTTTATGTATCTGTCCTTCACATCAGCCGGAATATAAGTCTCGGGTATTGTCAGATCAACCTGTTGAGACAGACCCAACACCGAATCAACTGCATCAACAGCTTCTATTCTGCCCGCCAATTCCTTTTCTTTAACATTTCCTTCATCCGGAGTTATAACATACACAGCTTCAGTGCTCATAAAGATATCCCTTATCCTGTTTGTATCCATTACAGCGGGAGAGTTTTCCGGCAAATAACGTTCGATGCTGTAGTAATACTTAAGGTTGTTCTGTGCCAAAAATGAGGGTGCGGCAACCAATACAACTATTACAAGGAAAAGCCACCTAAATCTGACGATCCCGCTGGAGATATCTCTAAAGGTGGGAATAACCGGCCTGTGCCTGTACTTATCGGAAAATTTGCTAAATATTATGATAAGACAGGGAAGCACGGTAACATTAGTTAAAAGGCTGAAAACTATTCCTTTAGCCAGTACAAAACCCAGATCACTGCCTATGCCGTTCTCCATGAATAACAAAGCTGCAAAACCTGCAATGGTGGTAAGTGCGCTGGCGGTTACCGGGATACCCGTCTTGGAAATGGCAGAAATCATGGCCTCCTCTGCGTTGGATGCTTTCTTCCTCTCCTCCTCAAACCTGTGCAATAAAAAGATGGAATAGTCCATTGATATACCCAGTTGCATGACAGCTGCTACGGAGGCTGTGATAAAGGACACCTCTCCCTTGATAAAGTTAGTTCCCATATTGAATATAATGGCAATTCCAATGGATACAAGAAATAGAAGGGGTTCTATAAACGAAGTCATTGATGCCGAGAGTATTGCATATATTGATATAACCCCGATAATCAAATAATATATCATTTCTTTCGAGGTTATTACCTGCATATCATTCATAATAACCGGCTCCCCGCCAAACAGCACCTTATGTCCGCATATTTTTCTTATCTCCTCTACTGCCAGCATAGTAGACTCGGCTCTCGCGTTATCGGTAAACTGTATTACTAAAATTGTAAAATCACCTGAGATGAAGTTTTCCCTTATATCGGGATTCATAAATTCTACTGGCAGGGCAATATCCTCAAAATCATCAAGCCATACAACCTTTTCAACACCCTCTACTGTTTCCAAGCGGGACTTCAGCTCTTTTACCTTCCAGACTTCCGTATTTTCAACCACTACAAATGCCTGGCCGGATAAATTGAAGTTTTCCTCCAGAATCTCTTCGCCCTGCTTTGAATTTAAATTGCCTGGCATATAAGACAGTATGTCGTAATTTTCTCTTGTGCTTAGATAGCCGATTATCGAGGGTATTATAAGCAATACTGTCAGGGTCAATATAAGCTTTCTGTGCTTTACAACAAAAGTGCTAATCCTCACCATACAATTTGCTCACCTCAATAAATGCCATACGGCAGAGTCGCTTTAGTCCCCATACAAAGGCTGGAAAGAGTATATTTAAAATACACACATTTTTTGCTTGTTACCCGGCTTCAGCTCTTGCAATATAGTCGGTATGAGAAACAATTAAAAATAACAATGGTTAGGAGTATAAAACGTATAATTTAAACGTATGTTTTATATACACGTTTTAATATAGCGCTAAAAAAAGCGCTTGTCAAGGATAAACAAGCCGAATTAAAAACAAACTGATACTATTCGGTTATACAAACCAAACCATAAGCAGCATTCTTATTAACCGGACAGCAGACTTCGCTGTATACGGATGGACGTACAGGCACACCTGCAGAGTAATTGATATAATCACAATATGCTGTCAATCAGTGATTCTATGTACTTTGTCCTGTCGCTTCTGCTGGTCATATCGATATTAAAGGTCCTCCCCGCACCATAATAGAAAAGCACGGGCGCAACCACGCCTGAAAATAAATGCATCAGCTTAACGGAGGCCGTAAAATCATCCCCAACTCCTGTTGACTCCTTTATTATAGGTATAAGAGATTTCTCCAGCGTGTCAATCAAACCCGCTATACCAATGCTTTGTCTTCTATCATTGAGCAATTTGGTTACTATCAGATATATTATACCCGGATACTCCATTATCTGATCCATGGTCTTTGTGGCCCAGAGCTTTATTTTGTCCTTAGGCTTTATAGCCAAGGAAGCGATCTCCTCATATATACGGCGGCTCTCGCGTACAAAATGTTTCTCCACCTCGTTAATCAGATTATCCTTTGAACGGAAATAATAATTGACCGATGCCAGGTTTACATTGGCTTTTTCAGCAATACTTCTTATTGTAAAATCCAAATTAATGTGACGTCCAATCATATCTATAGCCGTGTTTACAATTCTATCCTGGGTATCAACCCTGTCGTTATGCATTTTCGCCTCCTGCTTATCACCAAAATCCTTCATCCAAGCACATCAACCATACCCGAACACCGGCAGTTACATCAGGCACGGTTTCATAATTTGTCGCATAAAGGTTTGCATTTAAAGTTTACCACAAAATCTCAATTAATTAAATACTTATTATTCATCTTTATTACACCATTTTATTACACCATCTTCGCAATTTCACGCAGTTTTTTTGCAATCTGCCAGATAAGATTACCGGGTTTGGAGGCCCAATCCTCCGTAACCCTTGTGGAATTTGACAAAATAGCCGCCGTCATATTCAATTCCGGTTCCACCCAGAGCATAGTGCCGCAAAAGCCCGGATGACCTGCCGCCTTGGGTGAGTAATCATCACTGAAACAGGTGGGATAAGAGCTGCCCGAGCCTCTGGAGAAGAATACACCCGTATGGTTGAATCTCCCCCCCGTTGCTTCTGTAAGAAGGGACTGGGCCGTTTCTTCCTTCAGAACCGTCTTCCCTTCCCATGTTCCTCCGTTTAAGATCATCCCTCCAAACTTCAGCAGATCGGCACAGGTACTGACCATCCCTGCTTCACCAATAGGAGGATAAGCCATCCATTCTTCAAGGACCGTTTCCCCATTTTCCGAGAAAGTAGTAGGGCAGGCATAGTGTTTTTTCTCTATGCTGCCAATATCATACGTTGTCTTTTCCATCATCAGGGGCTTAAAGAGGACCTGCTGCGCAAAGGTTTCTATAGTCAATCCAGTTACCCTTTCAATTACATCCAGCAAAATATTATACCCTGCTGAAAAATACATGGATTTTGTTCCCACGGGATAGTCCCGCTTGTCAATTGCATATATAGCTTTCAAATGTTCTTTTATATCAGGCTGGCCAAAGTAAGAAGCTCTTTTGCTCAATTCCTCCATTGTTTCAGGTCCGTATCCTGCTGTATGCACCATCAAATGCAGCAGAGACACATCTTCAAACTTATATTCCGGGACAAACTTTTTCACTTTATCGTGGACATCGAGCAGTCCATCCTCCTTCAGCTTCATGATCAGAGTGGAGGTAAAAGGCTTGGTAGTGGAACCCAAACTAAATAGGGTATCGGAGGTAATGGGAAAAGCTTTGTCAGGACTAAAATAGCTGGTCCCCTCATAAAATTCCAGCACATTCCTGTTGTCCTTCATGAGCATGATACTGTATCCGGCCCCGATTTTTTCTCCGATAATCCGTTCATCCAAAAATCCCTTGAAATTTTTTATTACATCACATTTCATCTAACTCACCTCATCTGTATTGTCCGTAATAATGGGCAGCCTCGTACATGGCTACAACGTTTTCAACAGGGGAATTATCCTGTAGGGCATGAGTGGGAGCAAGACAGTACCCACTGCCGGGCATCATTATCTCCAAGGTCTCCCTGACGTTTTTTATCACATCCTCCCTTGTGCCAAAGGCTACCGGACCAGCAGTGGATATACAGCCATGGAAGACCAGTCTGCCTCCAAATCGCTTTTTCAGATAGGCCGGATGCATATCCTTTGCCTCAGGCTGCAGAGTATCCACCGCTCTTACACCGGCCTTAATAAAGTCTTCATAAGCCCAGCTGCTGGAACCGCAAGTGTGGATCATAATCGGCAGTTCATATGCTTTGGCCAGCTCAAACAGCTTCTGATGACGGGGCAGGATATGCTTTCTGAAGAGATCCATTCCTATTAGAGGGCCTATTTGAGTGCCCAAATCCTCTCCCACCCACATAAAATCGATTTTTCCCTTTGCCGCTTCTATAGTCCTCCTTGTTACTTCCAGCTGTATTTCCAGCTTTCTGTCTATAAGAAGCAGTCCGGCAGGATTATCAGTTATCAGATCCACCAGTACCTGCTCCATTCCTCTCAGCATACCATTGGAGTTTATAATGTCACCCAATCCTGCCCCCCCAACCGAAATGGCATAGTCTTCATATTTTTTGCATACATCATAGACAATGCTGTAATCGTAATCCTCAGGCGACGGCATGGGCCAGTTAGCTATCATCTCCTCATCGGCATCCTTCAATGGAAAATCACAATAGTCCCAATATCCACCCGATCCGTGCTCAATCCATCTGGTCCTTATACCCCACTGAGGATCCACCCTTCTGCCTTCAACCTGGGGATGCAAAGGAGGGCCTACATAGGGAGCATTAACTGTTCTAAAATCAACTCCAAGAACTCTTAGCAGATCTTCATGGGCGTCAGGCCTCAAGCCAAAAAACTGCTTCAGTTTAAGATCAATCTGAGGGTTGGCTGAATAATTAATGGGCACTCTATCAGGTATTTCAAAATTAAAAACCTTCAATACCCGCTCTTTAGAGGTAAGTCGATCGTTTTTCCCCAGATATTTCATTTTTTTACCCTCCTGAATTTTGTAATACTTCGTCATACTTGAATATTTGCATCTGGTTTTGCAACTGTGAGAAGGATAAACTTTCCTGTCATATCCGGAACCTCTCTTATATTATAATGCTTTTTCGGGCAATAGAAAACATTCAATTCATTAAGCCCAAAAGACTTGAAATTAATCCGGTTATCGGTTAAGCTTATATTGTATAGTCTATTAGCCGTTCAAAACATTGTATGTTAGATCACGCTTTAATAAACGTTATATTTATGAACATATTATGTCAATTGGCATATTCATATATTTTTATTTGTTGTCCGAAACTATAATCTGTGTAATCGTACATTACAGTTTCAAATAAAATGAATTGCCAGCAAAGATCTATCAAAAGGCAAATAAATCTTGTATGCAGAAAATGATTTTAAAAGGAGGTGAAACACTGTGTGGTATATCATCATAGGAGTCATTGTCGTCATTTTGCTGGTTATCTATTTTATAAGAAAGAGGGGTACTGCTACGGTACAGGAAAATCCGTTGGAGAAGTATCTGAACCAGGAAGCCGTAGTAACCGAACCCATCAGCGATACTCTGGGCACGGGCAAAATACAGATTGACGGTCAGGAAATTCAGGCCAGGCGAAACGGTCCCGGTGTCATAGGAATAGGGACCAAAGTTATAATCGTTGATGTGGGCACAAGCATATGCACGGTTAAGGTAAAGGAAGATAACTCTTAATAAGGGTGAAGGTAGCGGAAACACAAAAGATAAAGGGGAATGGGGTTGAACATCTTCAGCCTCATTCCCCTTTATTTAAACATTCCCCTTTATTTAAAGGTATTAAATAACTCTTATATCTACAATGGTATAGTCATCTTCAATCTTTACCAAAGGATATTCTTTACTGTATCTTAAGGAATCAAGAAGCTTGGAAAAATCTCTTTTATCAATTTTTTCTAGTGCCTTGCATATCTCATTTAATCCATCGATTTGCTTATTCTCTGGGATCAGTCGGGTAACGGCCCTGCTCAATGAAAAAGCGGAATTGAGCAAACACAAGGGTATTAACACAGGGAAACGCTTATCTCCATTCCGGATGCTGATCTTCATAAAATTCCCTTTAGCTGTTCTCATAGCTTTACGGTTTCTTTTGAGCAAGGCAAGGGCTTCATCAACATCAATTTGCCCTTTGTCCAGCTTGCACAGAATTTCAATGTTATCCATTTTTTCACCCCAAGTACCCTTTTGGTTAATCACATCATTGGCTGCTACTCTACCGTAACCGTCACATAAGTATTGTCATCTTGGACCTCGACAAGTTTTCCCTGTGCTCCGCTTTGTATAGAGCTTACTATTTCATTAAAATCGATGTTCTTCAAAACCTGTAATTTTGGCTCAAACTCCGCCCCCATCTGGGAACTCAGTTTTAACCCAACCTCTACAAGGGATAGGGGAACGTTTACATTAACTTTGGTGACTCCATTGTCTACCACTTTAACTCTCAAGAATTTCTCGGAATTACCGGCCGCATCTGTGTTAAACGATGATACATTTCGGTTTCCAGGTTCCAGCATATCCATTAGCTTTTCAGCCTCATCGGCAGTTATCTTTCCCTCTTCTACCATTTTTAAAATTTTCCTCACTTCTTCCTTCATCAATCTCATCCTCTCATTTCTAATATCATCTATCGCCTTCCTTTAGCAGCTTAACCGCCTCATCATAGGTGATTTCTCCTTTACTCAGCATATCCAAAATTTCTTTCCTGTTTATATCGCTCTTCTCATTAGCCATTACCTTATAACCCAAACTTGCTATAACATCATCGAGTTTGCTTCGAACTGTAGGATATGATATATCCAGCTCCTTTTCCACCTCTTTTATGTTTCCCCTGCATTTTAGGAAAACCTCTATAAAGAATTTTTGTTCAGGGGTTAAGTAGCTGAACTTATCTAAATAAAAGTGTCCTTTGTATCTTGTATCGCATCTGTGACAGTACAGCTCAGTCACCTCAAGTTTATTTCCGCATACAGCACAAATCGATATTATGTTGTTTGCCAATTAGCACTCCTCCCGTGCAAGAAATACTGTCTCTGTCATCATTATACCAAATACTTCAATTATGTCAATATTTTTATTAATATTTTTAATTATTTCTGCTAATATTATTAATATTTTTTATTTATTTATATTATAAAAATAAGCATGTTTGTTTTCCGCTGATATTCCCTCACAAAGGTTCGCGGAATTTTAGATGGGCGTATATGTATTCTTCAATCCGCAATCTCTCCTGCCTGTATTGCCTGTTTGGATCGAAGCATATTCCCTTTTCCACTACTATTTCCTTCCTCAGCGGGGATATCCGGACGGGATAAAAAATAATAGATTTCTCAAACCTGTTGTAAAATGCCCGGGCTATATTTATAAAACCCCTTCTGAATTCATTGGCCTCCAATACCTTATCATCAATAAAGATCACCAGATTATGGTTATTCCCGAGAGCTTCAACGCTTAGCCGGATGGTATGCACTATTCTTCTATCCATCCTATATACCGGGATGGCACCGATATGTTTAATAAGGGGAACGCATATTTTACTGACAACACAAGCAGCCGGCCTGCTTATTAGGGGATGCCATCCGAGACTCTTTTCAAAGAAATTTGTCTTTAGATAATCGGCACATAAGTGATTATCCACTATATCGTGAATTACCCACGGCAATGTTTTTATGGGAAAAAACAGTTTTATAGTAACCGGCCCGTATACACCGGCGTGGTTGGCAACAAAAACAGCCGGAACATCATTAACTACATTTTCCATACCCCTTATTTCAGGCCTTTTCATCACCAATCTTGTAAAGTTTTCCAGTATATTATAGAGCCAATCCTTCATATTTCCTCACACCCAACATATTCTAATAAGCATTTTAGGATATTTTATTATTTTCAGCAAAATAACCATGCACCCAACAGAAAACTATGTAATATTAGAAAGGCAATATATAGTATATTATATCAGATGCTTATACAAAATAAAAAGGATGTATCTTTTGGCTGATATTGATTATCCCAACCCCTATTATAAATTTTATTACCGTTGGATTGGGCATATACTGAAAAAGGAGCCTATCAAAGGCTCCTTTTAATTCTTTTTTAGTATTTCTTTCTCGGTACGTAATGAGTATGCAAAAGCTCATGGGCTTTATGGCTGTTGGGTTCTCCAAGGTATTCCTCATATATTCTCTTAACTGACGGATTTTCGTGGGACTTTCTTATGGGAAGATTTCTATCCTCCTGGTAGATTGCCGCAGCCCTTACCACCCTGGGGTCCACATCCATTCGCTGTTTTGCGTCAACTATGGGCTGGCCGCCACCGGTGACACAGCCTCCGGGGCATCCCATGACCTCGATAAAGTGGTATTCTTTTTCCCCTGATTTAACCTTCTCAAGCAACGCCTTGGCATTGGCGGTACCGTGTGCTACGGCCGCCCGAATGGTAATATCCCCGAGGGAAACTTCTGCTTCTTTAACGCCTTCAACGCCTCTCACATCAGTTATTTCAACGTTGTCCAGGGGTTTGCCTATCACAATTTCGGCAACGGTCCTAAGGGCAGCCTCCATAACACCGCCGGTAGCTCCAAATATGACGCCTGCACCAGTAGAATCACCAAAGAAAGGATCAAACTCTTCGTCAGGCAGGCGGGCAAAATCGATTCCTGCTTCCTTTATCATCCTTGCCAGTTCCCTGGTCGTCAATACCACATCTACATCAGGATAGCCTGTTGCGCTAAGCTCGGGCCGTTGGGCTTCGAACTTCTTTGCAGTACAGGGCATTATGGACACTACAAACACCTTTGAAGGATCGATATTGTTCTTTTCAGCAAAATAGGATTTTAACAAGGCTCCCAGCATTTGATGCGGCGATTTGCAGGTGGACAGATTATCCAAAAACTCAGGATAATAGTGCTCGCAGTACTTAATCCAGCCAGGGCTGCAAGAGGTAATCAACGGCAGCTTCCCACCGTCCTTAAGCCTGCTGAGAAGTTCGGTTCCTTCTTCCATTATAGTTAAGTCCGCAGCAAAATCGGTGTCAAACACCTTATCAAAGCCAAGTCTTCTAAGGGCAGCCACCATCTTGCCCTTGACTATAGTACCCATTTCCATACCAAATTCTTCACCCAGGGCAACACGTACAGCCGGGGCGGTCTGAACCAGAACACACAGCTCAGGATTGTTAAGAGCATCCCATACCTTTTGTGTATCATCCTTTTCCTTCAGGGCACCAACGGGGCAAGCCGTTATGCACTGTCCGCAGTTGATACACGGGACTTCATTAAGGCTCATGTCAAACACCGGTGAAACAATGGTATTAAATCCCCTCTCGTTTACACCTATTACGCCTATACCCTGAACATTTCGGCATACCGATACACAGCGACGGCACAGTATACACTTGTTCGGATCCCGCACTATAGCGGGTGAAAAATCATCCAGCGGGTATTCAATTCTTTCACCCTCAAACCTGATGCTGTCCACACCCAGCTTTTGTGACAGCTCCTGCAGCTCGCAATTTTGATTGCGCACGCAGGTCAAACAATTTCTGTCATGATTTGACAGAATGAGCTCCAGATTTACCCTCCTGGCCTCGCGAACAGCAGGCGTATTGGTTCGAACTTCCATGCCGTCCGTAACCGGATAAACGCAGGAAGCCTGCAGCGCTCTTGCTCCCTTTACCTCGACCAGACACATTCTGCATGCCCCGATCTCGTTTATTCCCTTCAAATAGCACAATGTAGGTATATCTATATTGGCAGCCCTGGCAGCTTCCAAAACAGTGCTACCTTTCGGAACTTCAACCTGGACGCCATCAATAGTGACTTTAACCATTTCCACGTCCTTCACTTCCTTTCCTTCAAAAATACACTTACTGCTTTACAATGGCATTAAACGGACACTTTTCCATGCACAATCCGCATTTTATACACTTATCCGTATCAATGGTATACGGTTTTTTCCTCTCACCCGATATGGCCTCTACCGGACAATTCCTGGCGCACAAGCCACAGCCCTTGCACAGCTCGGCCACAATTACATAGCGGAGTAAAGCCTGGCAAACACCGGCGGGACAGCGTTTTTCTTTTATATGAGCCTCGTACTCATCTCTGAAATACCTTATAGTGCTCAATACTGGATTCGGTGCCGTTTGCCCCAGTCCGCACAAAGCCGATGCCTTTATATTCTTTGCCAAAAGTTCCAGCTTCTCTATATCCCCTTCTTCACCCTTGCCGCTTACTATCTTATCCAATAATTCCAGCATCCTTCTGGTACCTATGCGACAGGGAGGACATTTTCCGCAGGATTCATCCACCGTGAAATCCAGGAAAAACCTTGCAATGTCCACCATGCAATTGTCTTCGTCCATTACGATAAGCCCGCCCGAACCCATCATGGAACCAATCTGGGTGAGCGAATCATAGTCGATTGGAGTGTCCAGGTGCTGTGCAGGAATACAGCCACCGGACGGTCCACCGGTCTGAGCAGCCTTAAACTTTTTACCTCCCGGAATACCTCCGCCAATTTCATAGACAATCTCCCTAAGGGTGGTACCCATGGGCACTTCCACCAAACCGGTATTGTTAATCTTGCCGCCAAGAGCAAACACCTTGGTGCCCTTACTCTTTTCGGTACCAATGGATCTGAACCATTCAGGCCCGTTCATAATAATTTGAGGTATGTTCGCATAGGTTTCAACATTATTAAGAAGAGTCGGCTTTGAAAAGACACCCTTCACAGCGGGGAACGGCGGCCTTGGCCGTGGTTCTCCACGACGTCCTTCAATTGACGCCATAAGCGCAGTCTCCTCTCCGCATACAAAGGCGCCAGCTCCCAGGCGTAGCTCTATATCAAAACTAAAGTCGGTGCCGAAGATGTTCTTCCCGAGCAAACCGTATTCCCTGGCTTGAGCTATAGCAATGGTAAGGCGTTTAACAGCTATCGGATATTCAGCACGAACATATATATATCCCTGATCAGCACCAACAGCATAGCCGGCAATGGTCATAGCTTCCAGTACGCTGTGGGGATCCCCTTCCAGGATGCTTCTGTCCATAAATGCACCTGGGTCCCCTTCATCAGCATTACAGCAAACATACTTTTTATCGCCAACCGCATTACGGGTAAACTCCCATTTCAATCCTGTCGGAAAACCGGCTCCGCCCCGGCCTCTAAGCCCAGAAGCTTTAATGGTATCTATGACCTGTTCGGGAGTCATCTCGGTTAACACTCTGCCAAGGGCTTTATAGCCATCAAAAGCAATGTACTCATCAATATTCTCCGGATCAATGACACCGCAATTCCTCAGAGCCAGCCGCAACTGCTTTTTATAGAAGCCCACTTCGTCCAGTGATTTTATAGCCTGCTCCTCAGCAATGCTGTCGTGATACAGCAAGCGGGTCACAATTCTTCCCTTTACCAAATGCTCTGCCACAATTTCCGGCACATCTTCAACCTTAACCCGACTATAAAAGGCACCTTCGGGATAGACGATAACAATCGGGCCCACCTCACACAAGCCGAAACAGCCGGTCCTTACCAACTTGATCTCGTTTTGTAAGCCATGTTTCTCCAGCTCATCGTTGAATTTATCTATTATATTCATCGAGCCGGACGAAGTACATCCGGTTCCCCCGCACACCAAAACATGAGCACGATAAAATTCCATGTAATCTACCTCCTCACAAACACATTATTGCTTTTCCTCTGCACCTATAGTAAATTCTGTAACCGGCCTGCCGTTTACAATGTGTTCAGCCACTATTCGCTTTACCTTATCGGGGGTCATCTTAATATACGTTACCTTCTCCTCACCCGGTCTGTAGACTTCCACCATCGGTTCCAAACGGCATACGCCAATACAACCTGTTTGCGTTACGATCACATCCTGCAGGTTTCTCTTCTTAATTTCCTCTATAAAAGATAAAAGTACCGGCCTTGCTCCGGCAGCAATTCCACATGTACCCATTCCTACCACAACTCTGGTGCCGTTCCTGTCTTTTCTGAGATTAACAGCTTCTAACGCTCGCTTTCTGATTTCCTCCAATTCGCTTAATGATTTCATTCTTTTCCACCTCCACAAATTCCATCTAGACCTTCTCTTACATAGTCAGTAATCCAGGCAATCACATACGGATGATCAATGGACAAATCCCCTATTCTTTGCCGTACATCCCTGGTATCAAACTCAAAGCTTCCTTTGGAAGATATGTGGGTATAGACAAAATCAATCGTGGGATTGCATGTTACCAGCACCGATATGGTATCCTCCATTTTCCCCAGAGGTGGACGATCTATATGCCCGTATCCAAATTCCGCCCTTACCTCGGTTCCCACCCCAGGCCGGGAAGAAATAACCACTCGGCCGCCACAGGCCTTTGCCACCGCATCAAGAAGCGATAATCCCAAGCCCACCTTTCGGGTAGTCCTCGTAGTGTAGAAGGGATCGGTAACCCTTCCCACCGATTGGGGATCCATTCCCTTTCCATTATCCCTGATTATCAAAATCAACTTATCGTTTTCTTGGTCCTCTTTCACAAATATTTCGACAAGGGTGGCAGATGCACTGATTGAATTTTGTACTATATCCAGTATATAAAGGGATAGGTCTTCCATTCCCTATTCGTCCTTATATTTGGCTATAATGCCTTCGATGTCGTTGGGGGTCAGTCTTCCGTAAACCTGATCGTTTATCACCATAACCGGTGCCAATCCGCATGCACCTAAACACCGGGTTGCTTCAAGGGTAAATTTTCCGTCATCAGTTGAGTCGCCAACTTTAATGTTCAATACTTCCTGCAGCTTATCCAATACCTTTTGTGCACCCTTTACATAGCATGCGGTCCCCATGCAAATTCCTATTTTATATTTTCCTTTGGGTTTTAAAGTGAACTGTGAATAGAAGGTTGCCACTCCGTAGATATCGGTTATCGGAATTCCCAATTGTTCTGCAATATAATTCTGCACCTCTAATGGCAAGTAACCATATATCTCCTGTGCTTTATGCAGTATGGGCATCAAAGGTCCTTCCTGACCTTTGTATTCCTCTATAACCATTTGAAGTTCAGCAAACTTTTGAGTATCCTGGGCCAAAACTGAAGTTGCCATAAAAGCTCTCCCTCCTCTAATATCCCTGTATTATTAAAATTTTCTAAAATCCCGCAACTATTATCTCACATTACCCCATCATTTGCAATAGTATCTGTGATTTTTTTAACGAATTTTTGCAAAAAAATAAATCATAAAAATTCTGTTAAATAACACATGGACATGTTAACCACTGTATAATATCAGTTAATGAAACATTATCCACGTCCAAAAACATCTCTCTTTCCAATATTTCCCCAAGGCTGTGGGCATCAGATGAAATTATGCGCTGGTATTCTTGCATCTGTGATACAATACTTCCGCTATTATGAGAAAATTCTAACACTCTTATATTTAAATCGGGAGGGATGAATCCCAGCTGAGAAATGATGCTGTATGAAGGCCGATCAACATGTGCGGGTACAGCAACTCCTCCGAAATTAACCGCCAGCTGTACAAGCTGTTCCACCGACAGATCCACGGATGACAGCAGCATTTCCTTTCTCTCGCCAATTATTTGATCCCGCTCGTCCATAATATACTGATTTCCGAATATCTCGCTGATATTATCCAGCCCATCCAGGTATTTTCGTATATGGCCGTCAAATTCCCGAAGGGCTTCCAAATGGTTGAAATAACACAGCAAATGGACATCCTCTCTGGACTGTACCTCCATACCGGGAACAATAATAATACGATTACCAGCTGCTTTTATAACGGCTTCCACATTATCACAGCTGTTGTGATCGGTAACTGCTATGGCATCCAGACCTTTCAAAACGGCCATGTTGACTATATTATTGGGAGTCATATCATCATCGGCGCAGGGAGACAAGGCCGAATGGATATGTAGATCGACCGCTATTTTCATTTAATCCCGCCATCCTGTTACAATTTCTGAATTATTGCAAACCCCTTCTCGTTTTAGCAATAACGTAAAAACATCATCGGGTTAAAACACTGTTATCGATACATTGAAAACGGAAACCACACCGGACGCAGCCCTCATTCACTCCATGGGCCGATACCCATTTTATACAACTTACCTGCTAACTCAAAGGCCGTCATATCGGATGAAAGAATTACCACTCCCTCATTCTCGGCTTTTTTAAGCACCTCTTCTTCCACCTGAATACCCTCGGGAATGACTATACATGCTATTTCGGTAAGTACAGCCACAGCGACTATATTCATGTGGGTTTGCACCGTTATCCATAATCCGCCCTTTTTCCCTTTGCTCATCACCCTGCTCAGCAGATCGCAGCAGTAACCCCAATGAACTTCCTGTTCTAAAAAATCCTCTCCAGCCAAAACGCTAAGGGATAGTTCTTCAACTACTTGTCTTATCTTCATAAAATATTCTATCTCCCTTCCCTCATTTACCATTGTTACTTGTTTTCCCCCCGGGAATCTTTTCAGAAAGCTCTATCATCTGTTGGGCCAGTTCCTTCACCTTTTCCCTTAATTTGAATACACAGTCCATTTCGGATGCATACCCCCGGACAATGTCTTCAGCATGGGTTCTGCAGCTGGGAGAGCCGCATGAACCGCAATCCAGACCGGGCAAGCCTTCATATATTCTTTCAATGGCCTCCATCTTCTTCATTGCCAATGTGATATCGTCATCCAGCTTCATGACAGGCTTGGGCAAAATCGGCTTTTCAAAATACCATTGTATCTTCTCTTTTGCATCCACAACCTCTTCCCTGGATAAATGCCTGCCCTTTGCCTGCTCGGACAGTTTTCTTATACGATTTTTGGCAACAAAGCCATTTTCAAACACCAGCGGTCCGCCGACACAGCCGCCGGTGCAGGCAAGCCCCTCAAAAAATTCCAAATCCGTCAGCTTTTCATCTTCAATCTCTTCCAAAACGCGTATAACATTTTGTATCCCATCAACGGCCAAATAGTTGTCCATGTCCAAAGCCGAGCTCTCTCCTCCTGAGTTAGCCCATAGTATTCCGTGTGGCGATGCCTTCTGTAATAAAACTTCATCATCCTCCAACCTGGATATCTGGTTATACAGCGGCCCGTATATCTCCAAAATTGATATGGCACCGTCCACCCAGGATCTATCTATACCTATAGGATTTCGTATACTGGTCATTTTGGCAGCACAGGGAGTTATAAAAAATGCCCCAACGTCCTTCTCTTTAACACCCATCTTCCGGCAAAATTCTTCTTTAGCCAGCCGGGCGGCAATTTCCATGGGAGATTCTATATTTATTATGTTATCTATCAATTCCGGAAAACGAACCTGAATAAGACGGACAATAGCCGGACAAGCAGATGATATAATCGGTTTCTTCCGTTTTGGGTCCTTTATTGCTTCGTTAACAAATTCAGTCACATAATCGGCGCCTCTGGCCACTTCAAAGACCTCATCGAAGCCCAGCTTTAAAAGGCCTGTCAGAATAGCATTTATACTTACATTCCTGAACTGTCCGTAAAGCGCCGGAGCAGGAAGTGCAATTTTATAGGGAAACTTCTGGATGGAAGCCAATGGATCGGTCAGAGCTATCTTGGCATGATAAGGACATACCCGGATACACTCTCCGCAATCGATACATCTCTCTCCAATTATTCTTGCCTTCCCTTCCCTCACCCTTATGGCCTCGGTCGGACACCTCTTTATACAATTGGTACATCCCCTGCACTTCTCCTTGTCCAAAGTAACCGAATGGTAGTACTTCTCCAATTATATCACCTTGCTTTTATATCAAAATATGCTTCCAATATGGTTCCTTCGCCCACTTTCGACTGCATATTCAAGCTGTCGGCACAGCGCTTAATATTAGGCAAGCCCATACCTGCACCGAAGCCCAGCTCTCTGGCAATTTCCGGTGCGGTAGAATATCCTTCCTGCATAGCCAGGCCAATATCCGGAATCCCAGGGCCCCGATCCCGTGCAGTCACGGTTATCCTTTCAGGAGTAACTTTCAATATTAGCTCACCGCCGACCGAATGTATCACCATATTCATTTCAGCCTCATAGGCAGCAACGGTGACCCGTCGCACAATATTGGAGTCAACCCCCAGTTGTTTTAATACCTTTTTTATTTGCCCCGAAGCTTCTCCTGCCAAAACAAAATTTCCTGCTTCAACGGTGTATACCTGTTCCATTATATGGTTTCTGCTTGTCATCATACATTCCTCACACAAGCGGGCAATCCCAGACTGTATAGCTTTCCGCAAGCTTCATACATTGGATATTTGGTAGCAAGAACGGCGATATTCTTTTCCCGGGCCATATCGATAATACCCGGCATGGGTTTTTTATTCCCGACAAACACAATTGCATTAACATCCAGCATATCAGCAGTTCTGACAGCGTGGACATTGGTCAATCCCGTAAGCAATACCGTATGTTTTTTTACATAATACATTATATCGCTCATCAGATCGGAAGCACAGGCTGAAGCCACCTCACAGTCCATCATATCCTCTCCTGCCAATACTTCTGCATCCAATGCGGCACGTATCTCTCCCAGCTTCAATATACTTGCTCCCCCTTATACTTTGGTTATCTGATCCATATACAGCTTGTATTGATGTATCATATCAATATAAGTATACTTTATTTTTGCAGAAATGGCTACCCTGTTTGCCGTCTTTTCACTTAATATGTCGTTCAGACTCTCCTTGCCTCTTTGGTAAAGTTCCTGCAGGCCGGCCAATATATGATTGCTCTCTTCGGTAGCTGAATAGGTGTTTAGTTTATCAAGCATAGAACCAAATTCCGCCATTATATCCTCGATATCCTTTAGTGCATCCTCTGCCGATTTTTGGGAAGTATCCAAATCCCGTATTATTCCCTCCAAAGATTTGGTTTTGTCCAGCCACAATGAAAATGCGGTTTTGATGCTGTCGACCTTTTCGGCCGAAGCAGCGATTTCCATGTTTGCCCCCGGACATGAAATGATATAAATCTGGCTCTCAATTCCCTCATCCTTCAACTGCTGCCTGACCTTTTGAGCATCGTCTTCCGAAATAAATCCCATGGCAAGAAGGCGTAAGTACTTGTCATTCAATATGAAGCCTGCCCCACCTTTGCCTTGAAGCTCAGCGGCAGCAGCCCGAGCATTCTTCTCCTCTGTAAAAGCCGCCAGTTGGATGGCATGAAAGCTCATGGGCGCAATATCTATATGATCGGTAATTCTTTCGTTTTTTTCACCTTCTTTATTTTCAGGCAAGGTGAGATCGGTATTGGAAGGCTCCGTAATATCATCATTCGCATCCTGCTGCTCCACATCATTGTCGAAAGCAGCAATAATTGGAGCAACGATTCGGCTAATAAAATTCCCGGCTGCACCTGCCGAGGCTATATAAAAACCCAGAAACAACAACAAGCCCAAAATGATAACCGAAGTATATCGCCGCTGCGTATTCCTTCTTTTTATGCGAGAATAGCGCATGTTTACCCTCCTTTACTCTCCGGCATTCCTTTTCCATCCGAACTTATATTTATATCTATGGCAGGTCCAATTGTTTTATGATAAAATGATACTCAACAGAGCCTTTTTATCGCTTAAATAAAGATAGCTGCTTATTCAGGAGGGTGCTATGAAATACCATATTGATACAATACCGGTCTGGGATGCATATCACCAGGAAAGCGAATGCCCCTTGTGCATTTTGCACTCCAATCTGGAAAAGAACTATGTTGAATCATTTCTGGGAGCTTCGGTTATGGAACCCGATACACGAATCGAGGTAAACAGGTCTGGTTTTTGCCCCCAGCATTTCAAACTCCTGTACGATGCTCAAAACAGATTGGGATTGGCTCTCTTAACCCATACCCATCTAAAGGAGCTGATTAACAAGTTTGAAAGCCACTGCAAAAAAGTATTAAAAGCTGCAGGGCAAAATAAAACATCGGTAATCGGTAGTATATTTGGAAGGAATAAGGATTTTGACGCAGCCCTCATTGAATTGCAGAACTGGATTACAAAACAGCATAGCCGGTGTCTTATATGCGATCGCATTTCAAATACAATGAATCGGTATGCCTATACCATACTATACCTATACGATACCGATGCCGATTTCAAAAAAACCTTTGATTCTTCCAAGGGATTCTGTCTTGACCATCTGGCGCTGACGATAAAAATAGCCAGAGAAACCCTGTCTGCCAAAAAACAGGCACTCTGGCTGTCAGCTGTAATACCATTACAGCTCAAATCCTTCAATAACCTGGAACACGAGCTGTCACAGTTTATAAATAAATTTGATTATCGCCAACAGGATAAGCCCCTGGGCAGCGCTAGGGATTCCCTACCGAGAACCCTTCAAAAATTAACCGGAAAATACATGGATTGATTATTCCTCGTATTTTTCCAGACTGACGCCTACAGCTGTCAATACATGCACTGCCAGCTCGTCGGGATATGGGTTCTTGTAAACCACCCTGGTGATACCGCTGTTGATTATCAGCTTCGAACATATGACACAGGGTTGATGGGTACAGTATATGGTGGCCCCGTCAATGCATATTCCCAGCTTTGCCGCCTGGGCTATGGCATTTTGCTCGGCATGAACTGCGTAGCAGTATTCATGATGGGTTCCCGACGGAATGTTGTGTTTTTTTCTCAGGCACTCTCCCCTGTCCTTACAGCTTGGATAACCTGCCGGAGCTCCGTTATACCCCGTGGTTAGTATTCGCTTATTCTTTACGATTATAGCCCCAATCTGTCTGTTTGGCTGGTAACAGCTGGACCAGCTTGCAATCACCTCGGCCAGCTCCATGAACCTTCTGTCCCACTTGTCCACACAAATCCCCTTTCATTCATAATAAGTATATTCTACATAAAACCATTGTTTAATGCAACTTGCCACATAAAAAACAATTTTTTGAGCTGCAGAAATTTTACACTACAGATTTGTTCATATTTTCAAAGCCAAACCGTATCCCTGCTATAAATAGTATAACGTCAGTCCGCTTTATGGCATAAAACATTTGATTTTATTGTGCTTTTTATATATATTTCACGATTTTACGAGTAATCCAATGATAATTTTTCAGATTCAATAAATATGAATGTTTTTTCCCAAAATGCAGTCATAACAGTATTTGCTATTCGTTTTGCTTTTCTATAAACTATAAACTGTAATTAGCACTCACCATCAATGAGTGCTAATAGTATGTAATATAATCCATATAATATACATACAAGAGGAGGGTGTACTATGAACATCAGACCATTAGGCGATCGAGTAGTCATTAAAGTCCTTGAAAGCGAAGAAACAACCAAAAGTGGTATTGTACTGCCCGGTTCTGCCAAGGAGAAGCCCCAAATGGCAGAAGTTCTTGCTGTAGGTCCCGGCGGCATGGTGGATGGAAAAGAAGTCAAAATGGAAATCAAAGTCGGCGATAAGGTTATCTATTCAAAATATGCCGGTACCGAAGTTAAGTTAGATGACAACGAGTATATTATTGTCAGACAAAGCGACATACTTGCAGTAGTTGAATAATAATAAGGAGGAGGTAATACATATGGCAAAACAGCTAACATACAGCGAAGAAGCCAGAAGGGCCCTGGAAAGAGGCGTTAATAAGCTGGCTGACACGGTTAAGATAACTTTGGGTCCAAGGGGCAGAAACGTAGTATTGGATAAGAAGTTTGGTTCTCCCCAAATTGTAAATGACGGTGTCACCATAGCCAAGGAAATCGAACTGGAGGATCCCTATGAGAACATGGGTGCCCAGTTGGTAAAGGAAGTAGCCACCAAAACCAATGATGTAGCAGGAGATGGTACCACAACTGCAACACTGCTTGCACAGGCTATTATTCGCGAGGGATTAAAAAATGTTGCAGCCGGCGCTAATCCCATGTTATTGAAGAAAGGTATTCAAATGGCTGTTGACGCAGCAGTTGAATCTCTGAAAAACCTCAGCAAACCCATCGAAAGCAAGGAAGCCATAGCTCAGGTCGCATCGATCTCGGCGGATGACGAAACCATTGGCAGACTGATCTCCGATGCTATGGAGAAAGTTGGCAACGATGGCGTAATTACCGTTGAAGAATCAAAGTCTCTGCAAACCGAGCTTGACATTGTAGAAGGTATGCAGTTTGACAGAGGTTACATCTCTCCCTATATGGTAACCGACACCGAAAAAATGATTGCAGAATTGGATGAACCCTACATCCTGATTACCGACAAGAAGATCAGCAACGTGCAGGATCTGCTCCCGGTGTTAGAACAAATTGTTCAACAGGGCAAGAAGTTATTGATAATAGCAGAGGATATTGAAGGCGAAGCTCTGGCCACATTGGTTGTCAACAAATTAAGAGGTACCTTCATCAGCGTAGGTGTAAAGGCTCCCGGCTTTGGCGACAGGCGAAAAGCAATGCTCCAGGATATTGCCATCCTGACAAATGGTACAGTAATTTCCGAAGAAGTGGGCCTTGACCTAAAAGAAGTTACCATTGACATGCTAGGCCGAGCAAACAAGGTTACCGTAGATAAAGAGAATACAACAATAGTTGGCGGTGCCGGAGATCCGAAGGAGATAAAGAATCGGATAGCATCGATTAAAGCTCAGATCGAAGAGACCACCTCCGATTATGACAGAGAAAAGCTGCAAGAGCGACTGGCTAAATTAGCTGGCGGAGTAGCGGTTATCAAAGTTGGTGCTGCCACCGAAACAGAAATGAAGGAGAAAAAGCTCAGAATTGAAGACGCTCTCAATGCTACCAGAGCTGCTGTGGAAGAGGGAATCGTTCCCGGCGGTGGCGTTGCCCTGATCAAAGCCATCGAAGATGTTGAAAAGCTTAGCGCTGATGGCGATGTATTAACCGGTATCAACATCGTTAAGCGCGCTCTGGAAGAACCGCTGCGCCAGATTGCCATAAATGCCGGTATGGAAGGTTCTGTTGTAGCTGAAAAGGTTAAAGCCAGCAGCGAAAAATACTTCGGCTTTGACGCCCTAAAGGGTGAGTACGGTGATATGGTGAGCAAGGGAATTATCGATCCGACCAAGGTTACCCGTTCCGCACTTCAGAATGCAGCCAGCATCGCATCAATGATACTGACTACCGAGAGCCTTGTGGCGGATATCCCCGAGCCAGAGCCTGCTGCTCCTGCTGGCGGAAATCCTCCCATGTATTAATAAAAAAAGCGATTGCTCAAAAGCAATCGCTTTTTTTATTATGACAATGTGATGATATCAGTCTTCTGCTGTTCCTGCTCCTGGCTGTGGCGACTATCCTTATCATCGAGCAGCTGGCCGGTTTCAATAATTTCATCACAAAACAGGTCTTCGCTTATATCTTTTGATGCAAGATAATTTATCTCCGAATAGAAATTTTCCATTATGGCACACACAGTCCGCTCAAAATCCATAAGCTGACGGCGGATTTCCTTACATCTCTCCTTCCATTTGTTCTTTTCCATTTCCATCTGATACATCTCCTGAGAAATTTTTTGACGCCCTTCCTCAATAATACATTGAGCCTTTTGTTCAGCCTTAACCAGGGCTTTGGAGATATATACCTCCTTCTCGGTCAATTCAGTTAATTTTGCCTTCAATTCTTCTATCTGAGCCTTCATCTTCCTGTTCTCTTCAACAAGCTCCAGCATTCGGGTCATTTTTTTGGATAACTCCTCTTCATAGTCTTTTCGCATGTCGATCATATGTTGTTCAACCTGCTGTTTACTATACCCAAAAAGCCTTGTTTTGAAAATTTTCTTCCTCATTTGCCCATTATCCCCCCTTTATATAAAATAATATATAATAGCAATCCTGGAAATTATGTAAATTTATAGCATCATAAAATAGGGTAATATTGTCATTTCTTATTGATTGATTGCCTTTTTTGCTGATATACAGGGTTTATTCAGATGTGCTAATATACAGGCATAAGAAACAGAAAAAGCAGGCCTGCGAAAATATATTTAAGCGGCCTGCTTTCTGAAATTCTATAACTGGACGGTCAACGATACCTCTCCAATTGTTAGGAAGAAAGCAATAATTACACAGCTCAAGCAATTTTTATGATTGCTATATTCGCTATAAACTAATATAAAAATAATTAGACCGAATTAACTGGCAAACCTAAGATCTACCTCGCTGATTAAAACGGTTATAACGCAAAGGCATTTACCGTTCAGCTCACATACATATAAAACTCCCTTATTTTCCCTTATCTCTCTTCCACCGAATTTAGTCAGGGCAATTAAACGGCTTCTTTTTATGCCCTCCACTATTGCACGCTGGGCATTATATTGGTTTACCTTCTTAAATCTCTCCTGATAACGCTTTATTGCATGTTCGGTGACGTATATGTAGTTACCAGCCAAACAGTTGTTTTTCAATGGTATTCCCCGCTTGTTTCCTCTAGAGCCTTTTACCCCCTTTCTTTTCATATGGCTCACTCCCTTCTGTATTGATTTTTATTGATGCGGGTGTGACATATTGTTAATAACGACCTAGCTGAGTAAAAACTATGTGGTGTACCAAATCCATAATATGTCTTTTGTATTACACCATGTTGTAATATACACTATCCTTATTATATAGTATTAAAAACTGCTTTTCAATTTTTTCAATTAATTTATTAGAAAATACTACATTTCCAACAATTTACTTGTTTGTTTTTTGTTAATTCCTAATAAAAATGAGCCTGTTTAAGGCTCATTATCCTGTTCAGCTTCACGGGAAAAATGCTGATTTATGATATATTCAGCTATTTTCTTTCGCATATTTGCCTGTTCAATCAGCAGCAGAACTAATAACAAAAGATGCGTTGTATACCACGGCTCCGCCATATCCTGCTTATCGCTTAAATAATCATATATGGTATCCAGCTTGTCGGTCAGTAATTCCTTGTAAGAATCCCTTTGTTTCAGTTCCCGGTAAGCATTATAAAGGGCTTCAATCCTCTTGATATTTGCCTCATCTTCTTCACCTTCTTCTCCGCTCTCCCCGCTGAAGATCGGAGACAACAGTTTTTTGATATCCTTAATTGTAAGGATGGGTTTTAAATTGTATATCAAGGCAAGCAATATAACATGGCCTCGATTGTAACATTTACCATTGGGCGGCATTAACAGGCCTTCTTTAATATAATTCTGAATCATGGTTTTCGATATAGCCTTTTTTTCTTCCTCATCACCAATGGTTTTACCAAGTTTCCTGTCAAAGAATTCCTCTAACTGAGAGATGTAGAGACGATATTCGGGAATTTCCTCCGGTTTTATATCCTCATGGCCCTTTAGTTCATCTACAAACTGCAACAGCTGCCGCTGAATTGTAAACATTGAATCTTCCATAATGTTACACCTCTATAAAATTAATAAAACCACATAACATCATCACGGTCCTACTATATTATATAGTACGGCCTACCTTTTTTCAAGAAACAAGTAAAATCAGACGCATAATAAAGAAGCAGCTGTATTCTCATCAATACAGCTGCTTCTTTCAGAATTTGGTTTCTTGAACATCAGATTACATTTGTGGGGATAATGGCGTCTATAATGCCAATGATCAGCGCTGCCACAATTGCGCCGAATACATTGACCTCCATCCCGGGCACAAAAAACTGAGTTAAGTATATGACCAGTGCTGACAAAAGAAAACCCACAATTCCCCGCCCGAATGGTGAAGCATCCATTTTAAACAGCTTTTGGATGACATAATCTATTACCGCTATAACGATAGCAGCCAATAAAGCGGTTCCAAATCCCATATTCGAAAAGCCCGGGGTAATCAACGAAGTAACCATCAAAACTATTGCGGCAACAACAAATCGAATTATTATCCCCAGCCAGCTCCTTTCATCTTTATTCCTTTTATCTTGAGCTTGCTTGTTTCCCATCTCTTCAGCCATAAAACTTTCTCCTTTCTTCTCGCTTATGGTTTATAAAGCATCTTATATCGTTATTTTTTCCGACTTTTCATTTTTCATCCCATTTTCATCATAAAAAAAGAGGAGTAAATTCCTCCTCTATAAACGCTGTTTGCTTCATACATCCCGTGCTTCATCCTGTATTTTATCGTCATTGTTTTCAGGAGCCGAACCTTCCCCATCATCAACAGCTACATGTTGCTGTTCATCCTCCGATGATAAGTCTTCTGTGTTAGGCTCACTCGGTATTTCCGGCTCATCGCTTGGCAGAGAAACATCATTTATGCCCTCGGCCTGGAGCACCAGATTATTTTCGCACGCTTCATCCTGAGAAACGGCTGTATGCTTTTTCCGCCTGATAACAAATAGTACAGCGGATAATACGATCAATACGGCGGACAAAAGCTGTGATATCCTGACTGGTCCCAGATACAGGCTGTCGGTACGCAAACCTTCAATCACAACTCGCCCGCAGGAATAGAGGAACAAATACACGAGAAACACTTCTCCTGATATTTTTCTTCGCTTTCGAAAGTTTAACAAGAATAGAAATACCAAAAGGTTCCACATCGATTCGTAAAAGAAAGTAGCCATGTGCCATTCTTGCCTGGCTTCTATATAGACTGCATACGGAAACCACTGCCATGCCTTATCGGTAACAATTCTCCCATATGCTTCCTGATTAAAGAAATTGCCCCATCGGCCAATGGCCTGACCCAGGATAAGGCTGGGGGATACAATATCCACCAAATCCCAGAAATTCATTTTTCGCCAATGTGAAAATATAAATGCTGCCACAAGCCCTCCAATCACAGCTCCATATATGGCAAGGCCGCCTTCCCATATCTTAACGATATCCAGCGGGTTATCCTTGTACACATCCCATTCAAAAATTACATAATATAACCTTGCACCGATAATACCCAATGGAATGGCAAGCAGACAAAAATCCACGATCATTTCCGGATCGTAATTCAACCTTTTTGCATATCTCATTGCGAGATATATACCAACAAGCACGCTTACAGCAATAAGTATGCCATACCAGTATACTGGACGCCCGAACAGTTCAAATGCTACCGGATCCACATGCATAATACATTTTTCCCCCTTTTAAAACATGTTTATATGGCAAGTTTATCTGGGTAAAATCATGGACAAACTGCTTTGGTAATCATCAAAGAACATGTTGAAGTGGGTTCTTAACTCTTCATAATTCATTCGTTCCAGCCGTTCCAAATATTCAAACAAACCTATGTCCCTGAAAAACAATGATACAAACATTACACCCACCGATTCCAGAGAGTTAAAACTCCTGATATACTCTCCGATCTTTTTCCTCTTAAGCCTTAAAAAGTATTCCTGCTCCCACGGTTTGCTTTTAACTTTTTCTATCTCCCGATATACCATGTCAACAACCTTTTCAGGGTCGGCAGATTCCCCTCCCAGAATTATATGCCCGTATTCCATTTCCCCTACATAATCCGCACTGAAGGTGGAATCAATAAGCCCCTCTTCATATAACCGGTTGTAAAGCTCAGAAGCGGGTCCTATCAGCATATCCACTATTATATCATTTAGTATGAGATGATCGAGAAGCTGCTGGCTTGATCTTCTTTCCACTTTGTCTTTAAAGCCCAATAAAAACAGCGGTCTGGGTACGGGAAGTTTTTCCTTTATCACAGGCTCGGCAACCTCTTTAGGCTCATCGGGATATATTCTGTCTATCCTGTCCTGTTTGGATAAATCTCTCTTGCTAAAATAAGCCTCCACCTTTTTGATTACCGTGTCGGCATCGATATCCCCTGTTGCAAATAAAACCATATTGGAAGGGTGATAAAAGGTTTCGTAACACTTATATAGAGTATCCTTATCGATTTTTTGAATGGATTCTACAGTTCCTGCTATATCATTTCTGACCGGATGCTCATGATATAAGCCCTTTAACAGATTAAAATACACCCGCCAGTTAGGATTATCCTGATACATCGTTATCTCCTGGGTAATTATACCCTTCTCCTTTTCAACGGTCTGGTCGGTAAAATATGGATCCCCTACAAAATCTATTAATATATCCAGGCATTCATAAAAATTGCCGGTGGAAGTAAAATGATAGGCCGTTGTAGTAAAGCTGGTAAACGCATTGGGATTTGCTCCTAATTTTGAATATTCCTCAAACACATTGCCATCCTGTTTTTCAAAAAGCTTGTGTTCCAGAAAATGGGCAATCCCCTCCGGAACCTTTATCGGTTGCGTATCACCGGGCACAACAAAATGACTGTCATTAGATCCATAGTGAGCGGCATAAATTGCAAATTGCTTTTTATATGTCGGTCTGGGAAGTATATATACGTTCAGGCCATATCTGTGTTTATAGTGTATAAGCCTTTCTCTTAATACATCGCTGTTAATTATTCGTTTCATGGACAATACATCCCTTCCTCTTGTTTGTTAAAAAGTAAACGGTATCCATAATGACCATCCTTGAAACCTCAACAACCTGATCAATGCTGACATTTTTAATATTTTCAACAAACTCCTCTAGGGTAATGTTGGATTCAAGTATGCTATTTCCCAGGTAATAATCTATTAGCTGAGATGGCTGATCTGCCGTACCTGTAATGGAGGTAACTAATGAATTCAATGCTCCTTCATACTCATGCTGGCTTATTTCCCCTTTGGCTATAGCATCTATTTGTTCCATTATAATATCCAGCGTTTGCTGCCGCTTATCCACATCAATGCCCGCGCTGACAAACATAAGCCCTTTGAATTTTTCAAGGCGGGCAAATGCATAGTATGCCAGGCTGGCCTTTTCTCTGACGTTAATAAAAAGCTTTGAATGGGGACCTCCTCCCAGAATACTGCTGTATACCAGCAAAGGAAAGAATTCCTTATCTCTGGCAGCTACATTGGTCCTAAAGCCTATGACAAGTTTCCCCTGATTTACATCCATCTCTTCGGTTACTTCTTTCACCTTTGCCTGTAATTTCTTATAGGGTGTCTTCGGGATGGTTTTTACCCTGCTCCTATCCATGGGTAGACTCTGCTCCAGCAGCAGTTTGACCTTTTCAGGAGCCACATCTCCCACAACAAATATATCCAGCGGACTGGTGCCTACAACGTCCTTGTATACCTCATACAGCCTGTCATGGTCCAGCACATTTAAATCCTCTTCGCTGCCGAATACATACCTGCTATATTTCTCTTCCTTACACATCTCCTGGGCACATCTCTCAAGGCTGTACTGAATTTTATCATTTATCAGCGAACGAATTCTATTTCTTAAATTCTCCTTTTCCTGCTCTATATAGTCCTTTACAAAACCGCCCTCCTGCAATACAGGCCGATTGATAATCCGATTCATAAAATAAAATGATTGGGCTAACAGACCCCGGTTGCCCACATAATCATCATTAACCACTTCCATTGAAAACCGCAGTATCTGTCGTTCTCCCTTCTTTTGCACTCCCACATCAAAAAGGGCTCCGTACAGATTTTCCATATGCCGTTGAATATCCATAAGAGTAACAAAGCCTTCGCAGCCTCTTCTCAGCACTGCGGGTATTAAAGCATTATACGTATAGTCATTATCCAAATCCCTGTGAAAACAAAAGCTCATTGTTACGGTTTTAAACTTCTCGGTAGGCAAAACGAATAATCGCACACCTTTGCCTATGTCTATCGTTTCCACATTCATCCATATCCCTCCCAAATCTTTAGCGCAATGCTTTAGCACATCACAGGAACATCTTATTATTTCGTCTTTTTTTTCAAAAATCCTTTAAAAATATTATTCTTTAGTAAAATATTTCTATACCCATAAAGTCGAATTATTATCCACAAAACAGATACATAGTTTTCAACAATAAGATGCCCCTGGTCAAGATCGCTTATAAACATTGGTTAAGCTATCCCGTCCCGAAAAGTATAAACAATATTAACACTGCAAAATTAAGAAGATCAGGGAGATTGATCAGGAGGATTGATGACATGTCCGCAGAAAGGAGGAAAAGAAGAATAAAAGGCAATAAATGAAATAAAGGGATGCTCCCGGAGTTTAACTCCAGGATTATCCCTCTATAATATTATGCAGATGAGACCTCCGCTTCCCTCATTAATTATCCTCTGTAAAGTTTCCTGAATCTTGAATTGAGCATCCTCCGGCATTCTCATGAGCTTGTTGGCCAATCCTTCTTTTACCAGTTCGTGCAGAGATTTACCGAAGATATTTGTATTCCACAACATGGATGGATCGTTTTCAAACTCCTCCAGCAAATACTTGACCAACTCCTCGCTTTGCCTTTCGGTACCCACAATGGGAGATACCTCGGTCTGTATATCGGCCCGTATAAAATGCAGCGACGGAGCGCTGGCTTTAAGCCGAACACCAAAGCTGTTGCCCCTCCTTACGATTTCGGGCTCCTCCAGGGTCAGCTCTTCCATGGACGGAGGCACCATTCCATACCCCGTTTCCCTTACATCATGCAAGGCCTCCGCTATCCGATCGTATTCTTTCTTGGCAACTGCCAGCTGCTTCATCAAACCTATCAACTGATAATCCCCTTCAATCTTATAGCCACATTCCTCGCCGAGGATCCTATAGAACATTCCCGGCTTAACGTCAACGTCAATGACTACCTCTCCGCTTCCAAGCTTAATGTTGCTGATCTTGGGCCATTCTATATATTCCATCTGTTCATCCGCTATTCCGATCCTTTCAACATCCCTCACCCTGTAAACATTATCGATAATATTCTTAACATATTCCAGAATGTATTCGACCAACCAATGGTCCTCATCCAGCGTTTGCACCCATCTGGGAATATCGATCTTTATTTCGGTTAACGGAAACTCAAACAACACACTGCTCAATATGTTGTTTATGTCCTGGATGGTGAGATTTAATACATCCAGCGCCAGTACCGGCACATCGTACTTTTCTTCCAAAGCATTTTTCAATGTGATGGTTTCATGGTTCTCGGGGTTCCTTGAGTTCAATATGACAATAAACGGCTTATTCAGCTCCTTCAGCTCCCTTATAACCCTCTCCTCGGCTTCCACATAATTAGCCCTTGGTATTTCGGTTATGCTGCCGTCGGTGGTAACAACCAGCCCGATTGTCGAATGATCGGTAATTACCTTCCTTGTTCCCAGCTCAGCTGCCTCTTCAAAAGGAATATCGTAGTCATACCAGGGCGTGCGGACCATCCGGGGACCGTCACCTTCCATGTGCCCGATGGCACCCTTTACCAGATATCCAACGCAGTCGACCATTCTCACTTTTAAGTTGGCCGTCTCCTTTATGGTTATCTCAACCGCTTCATTCGGAACAAACTTAGGCTGGGTTGTCATAATAGAACGGCCGGTTCCGCTTTGGGGCATTTCATCCTTCGTCCGCTCCTTTTTGAAACCGTCCTCCATATTGGGTAAAACCAATAAATCCATAAATTTTTTTATCAAGGTTGATTTGCCAGTACGTACAGGTCCAACTACCCCTATGTATATATCACCTTCGGTTCGCTCGGCTATATCCCGATATAAATCAAACCTTTCCATCCATTCCCCTCCTTTTTATCCATAGCCCTTTTCCAGCCTTAACCGGAGCAATCCCTTATCCTGCAACCGGTGCGTGCACGTGCATTATATACGCAGCCAACCATAGTTATGCATATTAATATATATTGAAGGGGAATGAGTTTTATGACAAGTTATCGGAAAAAATGGTATTACACCCGCCTACCGTACCCTTGACCGTTCACCCAACTTGTGTTCCCTGCCCGACAGCAAGCGGGAAATATTGCTTCGGTGCCTATACAATGCCAGCCCCCCCAAAAACAAGCCAAATAACACTATTTTCCAATCGTATCCGTATATTATTAACAGTATCGGCAGTAATACAGCCGCAGTAATGGAAGCTAACGAAACATATCTGGTGACGGCAATAATAATGACACCTATGATGAAGAGTATACCGCTTATGACGGGGAAAAGCATCAGTATAACGCCAAAGGATGTGGCAATGCCTTTTCCCCCTTTGAAGTTTAAAAATACCGACCAATCATGTCCCACAATTGCCGCAGCCCCGGCTACAAAGGCACCTGTTCTTCCGGCAATCCATCCTCCTATAAGGACTGCTATAACTCCCTTTAACACATCCGCCAAAAATACCCCGATGCCGGCTTTCAGCCCTAGAACCCTGAAGGCGTTGGTTGCTCCGGCATTACCACTGCCGTACTGCCTTATATCAATTTTTTTACATATCTTACCAGCTAAAAATGATGGCGGTATGCTTCCTATTAGGTAAGCTAAAACAACCGTGAAAATGAGTTTCATCCTAATACCTCCATTGTTATTTCTTTTGACGGACCAAAAACTTTATAGGAGTTCCATCGAGTCCAAATGTTTTTCGCAGATAGTTTTCCAAATATCTTTGGTACGATAATTGCATATAATCGGGTTCATTGACGAACAAAACAAATGTAGGTGGTTTAACCGAAACCTGGGTGCTGTAATAGATCTTTAATCTCCTTCCCTTATCCGAAGGCGGCGGGGTAATGGCAACCGCATCCGAAACGCAATCATTCAGCACACCGGTGGAGATACGGTAGGTATACCTCTCATAAACATCGTTCACCAAATTGATTATCCTGTTTACCCTTTGGCCGGTTTTTGCGGATGTAAACAGGATTGGAGCATAGCTCAAAAAGCCCAGCCTTTGCATTATCCTTTGACGAAATTCGTCTACGGTATAGTTATCCTTTTCAATCAAATCCCATTTGTTAACAACGATGATGGAAGCCTTTCCCTCTTCATGCACCAGACCGGCGATTTTGGCATCCTGTTCCGTTGCCTCCTGAGTTGCATCAATTATAATTAATGCCACATCGCACCGTCTGATGGCAGTAAGGGCCCGGAGCACACTGTAGTGTTCCAGCGACTCGCTTATTCGGCTTTTTCTTCGAATTCCGGCAGTATCAATTATTACATATTTCCGCTCACCGATTTTAAAGGGAGTATCAACTGCATCTCTGGTGGTTCCGGGAATATCGCTTACAATTACCCGCTCTTCACCCAGAATACGGTTAACCAGCGAAGATTTGCCTACATTGGGTTTACCAACCACCGCAATCTTTATAACCTGTTCATCCTGAGCGTCTGCTTCTAATTCCGGGAAGTAGCTAATTATCATATCGAGCAGATCCCCGAATCCCCTTTTATGGGAAGCCGAAATCCCTATCACCGGTCCCAATGCAAGATTATAGAATTCCAGCACCAGATCTTCATCTTCAGGTGTATCAATCTTGTTAACGGCCAACAGCACGGGTTTTTGGGTTTTTCTGAGATAATCTGCCACCTCCCGGTCTACAGGAGTAACGCCGGCCCTCCCATCCGTCAGAAAAATGATTACATCGGCCGTTTCAATGGCTATTTCAACCTGCCGCCTCATCAGAACCAGTAATTCATCGTTGCTCCTCGGATCAAGTCCTCCCGTATCTACCAGGGTAAATCGCTTATCCAACCACTCGGCATCAGCGTAGATCCTGTCTCTGGTTACTCCCGGTTGATCATCAACAATCGATATCCTCTTACCGATTATATTGTTAAAAAAGGTTGATTTGCCGACATTAGGTCGTCCGACTATTGCCACAATAGGTTTGGCCATACTCGCTTTACACCCCCTCACCGACATCCAGCAATTCTTGATATAACCTCAAGAAATTCCCTGCCATCAATCGGCACCGGAACAACCGGAACTCCCAGTGACAGGCTCAATTCATCCAAAGTAACATCGTCCAGAAATACATCCTCACCTTTGCGCAACATGATATTGGGTATCAACAGCCAACTCCCTAATTCTTTGTCCTTTAGCTGACTTATAATATCCTGACCGGTTATCAACCCGGCCACCGTGACCTTCTCACCAAAAAAATGGTTTGATATGGCATATGCATTTACGGGTATTCCCATAACCTCCCGTACCCTGTCCATCATTGCTCTTATTGCAGGATAAGCAGACACGCCGGTGGCAACAGAGATTTCCTTAATCTCCTTGCCGTCATAACGGAGTTTACGGTAATCATCAATGGCTTCATCGAATTCACGGATGAACCTGGCCATCAACCCAACTCCGTTCTCCAACTGGGGAAAATCTTCATAATCCTCATAAGGTGGAATCCCCCTACCGGCAAGGATGTAAAATTCATCAGCAGCAAATACAAATGCGGTGTCCCCCTCCTTACGGCATTTATCCTGCCACCGCTCTATCTGCTCCAGGACCCGGGCCGCCGATATCGAGTCAAAATCCAAAAGGTACGTCAGCCCTTCTCTGTACTTGGTCAGACCGACCGGCACCACTGCTACCGATTTCACAACAGCTCTCAAATCCCAGAGATCGGCTAAAGTTCGTTCCAGTTGAGCGCCATCGTTCCAATTGCGACACAGCACAATTTGGCAATGAACGGATATATTGGCCTTTTCAAATGTCTTCAATAGGGACATAATTTCTCCGGCTCGCCTGTTTCCCATCATCCGATGCCGTAACTCAGGATCGGTTGTATGCACCGAAACATGCAGAGGACTTATATGTCTGTCCACTATCCGCTTTATATCCCGCTGCGTCAAATTGGTAAGGGTTATATAATTGCCCATCAAAAATGATAACCGCCAGTCATCATCCTTGCAATACAGGGTCGGGCGCATACCCTTGGGAAGCTGATCGATAAAACAGAATATACAGCGATTGCTGCATGATCGCTGCCTGTCCAGGAGCGGCTGTTCAAAGATAATACCAAAATCATCATCGGGCTCCTTTTCAATATCTATTATCCACTCCTGTCCGTCCCTCTTTTTTATGGTAATACTTACTGTATCGACACTGGTCCATTCGATAAAATCTATTATATCCCGAACCGGTCGTCCGTCAATTGCAACCAGTAAATCTCCTGCCTCTATGCCCACCTCCTCGGCAATACTACCGGGAACAACGCCTGAAATTCTATGCCTTGTCAGTTTTATCCTCTCCCTCAATATTATTAGCTGTTTTTATTACCTGATACTAAATCTGATTACACTTTTATTATTATCCAAAATCCGTCTCAAGTCAATAAGAATCATGCTTGGCCGCAATATTTTGTTTTACCTTGTTTACCAGCTCTACCAGGTGGGGATAACTCCTTCTTATACCCCATATGGTCATAGGCCTTCCTATAAACGCCAAACCCAATCTTCTTGATACGATTCCGCCAATGGCGGTTATGGGATGCAATTGCACCAGAGCACTGACAAACAACACCTCCCGGCGGGAAACATTGTTGGCATTGAGATAGCTTATTATCGCCGGGATGACCACATTTTTTCCGTCTTTCATTCCAACTACGTAAATATCCCATCCCATATCGTCCCGTCCCATGTATACCGGCTTTCCCAATTCCTTATTTTCCATTTTATCATAAAATGGTATAGCTTTAAACTCGCATGTTTTGGGTATCCGGTCATTTGGAAGGTAATTTAAATGAATTGACGCACAGGTAACGGATGTATGGGCTCCTCCATAACAATGATAGAACAGCTTCATCTCATTAATTCCCACTCCCCTATCCTTTCTCCGTTTTCCAGCTTATGTTTTATAGTTGTTGCCATTCTAGAAAATTCATGATACTTTCGAATTAACCAATATGAAAACAACTTCTCGCAGAGCCTTTCGCTAAATCGGCGTGCCAGCATAAAACCTATTATTCTGGGGAGTATTCCTTCCAATCTTCCTACATCCAGATGATAGATGTTCTCTTCCGGCTTAAATATCCTATTCATGTGTACATGTGCCTTTCTAATAACGGAAAAATATCTTTTGCATCCCAGGATATATATCTCCCTTAAACCTTCATCCACTCCTATATAGATTAAATTCCCATATTGCTCGCCGTATAAACGGCATATCTCAAAATATTTTTTTATATGCCTTTTATCACAAAAGCCAGCTCCTTCATGCAATCCCAGATGGATCGCCGCTGTTAACAGGGCTCCATACGTTCCTCGATATCCACAATAGACGACTTTCAATTTCGGTTTCTCCCCTCATATTGCTGCAAATTGAAATGAATTATTAAAAAACCGAGCTGCTCGAGGATACCAGCAACTCGGTCAAGAATATTACCGTTTTCGTTTTCCGTCCTTATCCTTACTATCAAAAGTACCGGTAACCTTTGACATCATTTCCCTCCCACCACCGCTTATAAAGAAAAATATCCCCGCTCCAATGACCAGAGCCAGCAACAGCCAAAGCATCCCGCTCCTTCCTCCCCGTGTATCCTCCCGATCAATTGGTTCCGGCCTGTAAGTTCCCTTTTCCTCCCCTTCCTGAGTCTTGCCCTGCACCTTACCGCCAAACATGGCCTTATCGATCACAACCGCCAAATGTTCCGCTGCCCTCTGGGCTGCTTCCTTGCTGTTTTCGTGGGTACCGAATTCAAATAACAGGGATCGGGGAGACAGTTCCTGATTGTATGCCCCCGCTCCTATATATATGTCCTTTATAAGCCCAGGGTAGACTTTATCTGCCACGGCTTTGATCTTATATGCCAGCTCCTCATTTGCTTTTCTGTTTTGATTCCGGGAACCTACCACAATTCTGACCTTTGTCATCGGCTGCCCAGCCACTCTTGTAACATAGACACGGGCAGGCACCGCATCCCTGTGAATATCAAATATAGCAGCAACGGGTGAATACTTCTTAATCAAATTTATGGCTGTCTGTCTGGAACGCCTGTAAGCCCCTGCATCATGGGGTTCATGGGGGGTTTTGTCCAATACGGCATTGATTCCCCTGCTCTGTAAAGCGTTTTTGAATGTTTCAGCCACATCCAGAATTCCCCCTTCACCGGGCCTGGAATGGGAACCGTCAGAGGGAATATAGGATTCATCGGTGTGGGTAGAATACAGAAGTATATTCCTGCTCTTGTCCAGCTCCTGTGCCAACACATCAATAGATGCGGTATCCTCCTCTATTTCCGGGAGCTGAACATCACCCAAATATTTTGCTACAGCCTTTTTTTTGTCTTTGTCCACTGATATTATGGAATAATGTTTATTATCGCCGCTTATATACTCATCTTTTACCAGCATTTCTCTGGCCATCATGGTCAGCTCGTTCCCCGACTCATCAACCAGGGTGTAGTATCCCGTTTTGTCCTCAAACCAGTCATCGGCGTGAACCTTTGGAACACCGCTTCCAACTCCAGCAAGCAGCAGACATGCCGTTAACAATATGCTTGCCCTCTTATTCATTCTCATCCCCACCTCCTGTTTGCTGATTTTCATCGGAACTCTTTTTCATAAATTCACCCCGTTGGTAGACCATGGATTTTTTAGCTGTCCCACCCTGAAGCCTTTCACGCAATTCTCCCACTACCTCCGCCAGTATTACCGCCAGAAAGCCTGCTATCACCACAGCATCCACGGCTCCTGCGCCCCCCAATCGTATCCTGCTTGGAATGCCTAGAATCAAATTTTCAATTCCCTGAGCCAGGTCTGCCAATATTACACCCAGCACTCCGGCTATGAATGAAGCTCTTCGGGAGCGCCCAAATAAATAGCCGATAACCCCAGCAATGATACCGTAGACATAGTTGGGATCGATTACGATTGTCTCCGGTTCCGAAGGCATGTAACGTCCGGCAAGATAAACTCCCAAACCGGACAACAGAGCAGCTATTCCGGCTCTGACCTTTTCCATGCCGCTACCCGCCTTAGCAAACAGATAAATAACAAGTATAAGCGGCACAACAGCCCCGCCGATGTTTACGAACAAATCCCTTCCCAGAGGTATGTCCGGAATAAGGCTTCCAATAAATATTGCCACCATAAACAGCACGGCGGCTTTATCGCTCAATCGCATTCTGTCAAGCATTCGTTGTCCTACGCCGAACAATACCAATAGAGTAGCAACTGTCAACAGCGTCAATCCCAATGGCATGCTATCCCACCTTTCGCTAACGATTGTACATCCTCATTTTATATTTCCCTTGGTATAAACCTTATATTCTAATAAAATCATCAGTAATACTGTTAGTATTTTATCCTGACCCTGGTCGACAGATATAGGTTTTTTTATCATATGCAGTTATTAATAAAAAAGCCAATGCCTTCTGCTGTAATGCAAAGACTGAAGGCATTGGCTTATATGCAACTGAAAAATTCTATATGTTATTTCCCCCAAAAAGAATGGCAGATCCTTTTCTTCCACCAAGTAATTAGCATTAATAAGGCTTACATATTATCTCATGTATCCTGGTATCAAGTATGTTGCTGGCATGGGCCGGAGTAATTATCACGGCAGTATCGGCTCCCCGACCGGTACCACCTATAGCAATAACAGGCTGGCCGTACGGTATAAGGCCGGCATCCAAAGCCATAACCGCAATTTCAACACATACCTTTACTCCTTGTCCAAACATTCTTAAAGTATGGGCCATTATCTCAACCGGATACGTACCGCCGAATTTTCTGCTTATCCCTCTTTCTGCACCGCTCAGCACATGAGTCGTGGTGAGTACTTTCATACCAGATTGAACCAGCTGATTACGAACATCCTCCGGCATCTCGTTCTGGCCCGGCTGTTTAAAACCATTCACATGGGTAACGCATACCCTCTCCAAGTCAGTGGCATTCTTTAAAAAGCCAGCTGTGCAACCTGTATTGGAGGCCACAACAATATGGCCTATCCCTCTTTCCCGCGCGGTTTTTAAAGCCAGTTCCACCGTCTTTTCGGTATTATGTTTACCTGCAGCTTCAAAATACATCTTTCCAATCCCCCCTCAATGAATCATCGTATCATGACTCTCATCCCCGTTTTCCGAGGCACCTTAAATAAGCTTATACATACCGGCTTTCAACTTATCCATCACCTCAAACCTATCCCAGGGATGGCAAGCCGGTGGGAAGCATTTGAATACCATTTCCTCTCTTAGCGTAGGATGCATAAACTTAATTGAAGCCGACCACAAAGCCAATTGCTGCCCCGGTTTATTGACATGCTGCCCGTATTTCTGGTCCCCGTACAAGGGGAAGCCTGAACATGAGAATTGGACCCTTATCTGATGAGGCCGGCCGGTAATCAGATCTATCTTCACCAAGCTTAGAATATCATTGGTTTTGCAATTGTCCGAGCATTCCAGCATCTCGTATTCCAGCACGGCTTCCTTTGCATTATACTGAGGCGTTTCATAACAAAAAACCCTGTTGGTCCTGTTGTCCTTATATAAATAGTGTATCAGCCTTCCCCTTTTCTCTGACTTTCCCCTTATCACCGCAAGATATATCTTTCTAAAAGATCCCCTTCGTATTTGCTCGGATAATCTCGAAGCTGCTTTTGAAGTTCTGGCAAAGACCATTACACCGCCCACCGGGCGATCCAACCTGTGAACCAAGCCCAAGTAAACGTTGCCCGGTTTACGGTATTTTTCTTTAATATAATCCTTCAATACCGACAGCAGATCGGCATCCCCCGTAACGTCGCCCTGGGACAGCATGTTTACCGGCTTTTCCACCACCAAAAGATGATTATCCTCATATAACACATTTATTCCCCGGTTAGTTTGCATATCCATCATTTCCTTGCGTTCCTTCATCGTCAATGCTGTTTTGTTCCGATACAGCTTATGTATACCCTTCGTGACCGGGGACCATCAAATTCGCAAAAGTATACACCCTGCCATGTCCCCAGCAAAGGCTTTCCGTCGGCGACAATTACACTGCAGCTGGAACCGATGCAGGAAGCTTTCGCGTGGGCATGAGAATTGCCCTCAAAATGTCTGTAATCTCCCCGAGCGGGAAACACCCTGTCCAGAATCTTTATTATGTCAAAAACAACATCCGGATCGGCGTTTTCGTTGATGGTTATCCCCGCTGTGGTATGCGGACAAAACACCACCGCCAATCCATTTTGAATACCGCTGTCTTCAATTGCACGATTCAAAAGATGGGTTATGTCTATAAACTCCTCCTTTTTTCCGGTGGATATTGAATATTGAAAAACATTTCTCAATGTTTTGCACCTCACCTGTTATATGTTCATTTTATATTGTCCCTATTGTTACCAAATTTTCTGCTTTATTTTCCCCTGCTATTCAAATCTATCATGTTTCTGGGTTTAATTCAACCAAAAAGACAGTCCAAGGTATATAATAAAGATTTCCTTAATATTCTGCAAATATATGGGATACACTTTTCGTTTTTAAGTTAAAGATATGTACCGGGTAATTATCCTGATAGGATGCGAGCCGCGCCCTTCAGGATAATAACTCCGGCAGAAATGTAGCTATCTGGGGAAATGCAATCAAAAGGAGCACGCACGTAAGGGCGGCCAGTAAAAACGGCCAGACACCCTTGAATATGGTCTCAAGGGAAACATCTTTTGCAATGCCCTTAACAACAAAAACGTTCATGCCCACAGGGGGAGTAATAACGCCCATAGCCACCACAATGGCAATTATCACGCCAAACCATATAGGATCAAAACCCAGCATCTTTATCACGGGATAGAATATCGGGATGGTAAGCAGAATAAGCGCCAGGGCATCAATAAAACACCCGAGTATCAGGTATACTAGAATAATGCATATCATTACCAAATAGGGGGGCAAATCCAGCATGGATACCCAGTTTGCCAATCCAAAAGGCAACCTGCTTATTGCTATAAAGCGCCCGAACACCATGGCTCCCGCCACCATTAACATGATCATGGCCGTAGTCCTGGTGGTATCCTGGAGAGACTTTATAAAATCTGCCCTGGTAAGCTGACGCCTTGCAACGGCTACCAGCAAAATGCCGGCACATCCCACCGAACCAGCTTCGGTTGGCGTAAACCAACCTGCAAACAAGCCGCCCAGAGATATGCTGAACACCGCAATGACTTCCCATACACCATTTCTGAGAGAATTCAGTTTTTCAGACTTGTTTGTTTTTTCGCCTGCAGGTGCCAAATCGGGATTTACGGACACCACAAGCCGTATGACCAACATATACAATACCATAAGAAGAATGCCGGGAAAGATTCCTGCCATAAACAGCTTTCCCACCGATTGCTGGGTTGATACCCCATAAACCAGCAATATAACGCTGGGCGGAATTAGTATTCCCAAAGCTCCCCCGGCGGCTACGCTGGCGGTGGACAGGGAATCGTCATATTTGTATTTCCTCATTTCCGGCAGCGCAATGGCTCCCATTGTGGCAGCGGTTGCCGTGTTGGACCCACAGATAGCGCCAAATATAGCGCACGCAGCTTCGGTTGCCATAGCCAGCCCGCCGGTACGATGCCCGACAAAATTATATGCAAACCGGTACAGCCTGGTACCTATCCCGGAATAATACGCCAAAAATCCCATCCATATAAACATGGGAATTACGCTCAACGAATAGGAAGTAAAGCTTGAATATATTTCTGTTGCCAGCATGCTAAAAGCTGCCGATGGGGAAACCAAATAGCTAAAGCCTGCCAGCCCCACAATAGCCATAGCATAAGCAATCGGTACATTCAATCCCAGTAGTATTAAGAATACAAATATACCTGCCAAACCAACAAACGGTTCACTCATCCTTATCCGACCCCTTTAATGTTTTTATAGCCAAAACCAGGTTAACAAGCGAAAGAATGAAGATTCCAAAAGCAACGATATATATAAATGGATAAAACTGAATTTCAGCTGTGGGAGTAACCTCACCGCTTACCCTGATCCTGTTCCCGTACCGTATTAGCTGCCATGCAGCAAACATGAAGAACAGGAAGGATATAACTCTTAAAACAGCAATAAGCAGCCTTTTTACTGCTAGAGGAAATTTTTGCACCAGAACTTCAACGCTGATATGCCCGTCCAGCATGGCGCAATAAGCTAAGGAACAGCCAATTATAATAGCCATCAGCACGCTGACATACTCGGAGCTGCCTAAAATTGACCAGCCAACCAAACGCCTTGTCAGTATATTAATAACGGTAAATGCCATTATGACCACAATTCCCCAGCCGACAACAGCGTCCATGGACCGGCTTATTCTGTTAAGCAAGCTTTCAAACCAACCCATATTATCTCCCTCCATCCGCCATCCCCTTATTGTATTTTTCAGCAAGCTGTTTAACCGTGTCCAATATTTCCCGTCCATTTAACCCTCTTTTGTTCAGTTTTTTTGTATATTCCTTGTGGATGGGCTCAACTCTCCTGATCCACATAAGCATTTCTTCCTCCGAGAGTTCGATTATCTCCATACCCATCTCATTGACAGCCCAATTAAGGGCATCCTCATTTTGCTTATCCCATAAACCGGCCGCTATTTCATAAAAGCACCTTTCGTTCACATCTTCGATGGCCCTCTGTATATGAGACGGCAGCGAATTCCACTTCTCTAAATTCATCGTCAGAAAAAACAGTGTATTATACAGAAAAGGCGTCTTGGTCAAATATTTGGTAACTTCTGCATGTTTCCAGCCTTTTAACACTTCCACAGGAGCAAGATTGCCCTTTACCATTCCCTTGGACAGAGCCTCATAAGCCTCCGACTGAGCCATTGCAATAGGTATTGCCCCCAACATGTCAAGGGTCCTGGCACTGAGGCCGGTAGCCCTTAACTCCATTCCCCGGAGATCCTTTAAGTTGCGTATCGCTTCTTTTGCAAATAAATCCCCCGAACCGGTTGCCAACACCATCATCAGCCTGGTATCCTGTATTTCCTCAGGCCGTAGTATCTTTATCCCCTCCCAGGCTACTTTGCTGGCCACCTCAGCGCTGTTGTACACAATTCCAGGAAGTTCAAAGACTTCCAGCACGGGAAAACGGCCTCTTGTGTATGAGAAGCACGACAGGCCGATATCTGCCACACCATCCAGCACCCCCTGGTATATATCATTAGCTTTCAGCAGGGTTTCACCGGGATATCTGATTATTTCCACCCTGCCCTCGGTAGCCCGTTCAACGGCTTCGGACCATTCTTTCAATAATTCAGCTTCCACCGGGTGGGTGGCAGGGAAAAAATGGGCAAGTTTAAGCTTTATTACCCCATTTTCTTCCGCACTTTCATATTTCGTTAGTCCTTTTTGACCGGCTATACTTGCCAATGAACACGAGACCAAACCAACTGCCATCACCAGCATTGCAAAAAACATAAAAAACCTAGTTTTGTTAAACATTTTCCCTTCTCCCCCATGCTCAAATAAAACAAAAAACCCCCGTAGGGGTTTAAGATGCATAAGTATGCCAAAGAGTATATAAAGCTATATACCTACCATCCAACCATCCTACTTTTTTTCAAAACCATCGGTTATAAAATTTAACCTAACCTTCCATCCTACCAATGCTTGTAAAAATAATAACAATATTACTGAGAAATGTCAACCGGAACATTTGCCATTAACAGGCTCTAAACCTTTCTACAATGCAATTTCCATAATATTTTCCGCATAATAATGCATGATCATTGCGCCATTCTTCTTAATGCCTCTATATCCTTTATGCGGACGGATGCCTTGTGAAAATCAATAACTCCTTCATCCCTCATATTGCACATCTCCCTCGAAAGGGAAGGTCGCGATACATTCAAAAAATCAGCCAGTTCGTTGCGATTCATTGGTAGCATAAACATGGTTTTTCCGGTTTTGCCGTGCTGCTCCAGCAAAAAAGTGCTTATTTTACCACGTATGCTCTTTATCGATAAATATTCAACCTTTCTGCTGAGCGCAAGGGCCCTCTCCGAGACTACCATCAACATATTTTCGATTATCCTTCTGTGCCAGGGACACATCTGCCTGCATTCGCCCACAATTCTTTCCCGGCTAATAAACAGCACCTTGCATTGCCGTTGGGCTTCCACCGTTACCGGCCATCCGGACTGGGTGGAAAATGCTACAATCTCACCGAACACATCTCCCGGTTCAAGAAGCTTCATCATAACTCTGGTACCGGCCACATTTTCCTTATATGCCATTGCATCACCTTCCAGTATTATTCCTATTCCTCTAAACTCTTCCCCTGCAATGGCTATAAAGTCGCTTCTCTCATATTCAATTATTTTCGGTTCAAGGCATCTGACCATATTGGCAATCTCATACTTATCCAAACCGGCAAACAGCTCGGTTTTCGACAAAACATCTACATATCCTTCTATATGCAAATTATTATCACCTCTTAATTTTTTGTAACCTCAGATACCGACTCAACAGCTTTAATTATATTATAATAGCAGCGACAAGGCAATAAAGAAACAAAAGCCAGTGATACGTACAATAACAATACAGAATTTGTTTTTTTGAAAGCAGAACGAAATTTTCGTTTCAAGTTTGAAAGGAGTGTTAGAAGTATGATTAGGAAGATTGTAAAAATTGATCGGGAGAAATGTAACGGCTGTGGCCTGTGTATCGATGCCTGCCATGAAGGCGCGCTACAGCTTGTCGATGGAAAGGCCGAGCTTGTCTCGGAATCATATTGCGACGGCCTGGGAGACTGCCTGCCGGAATGCCCTACCGGAGCAATTTCAATTGAAGAACGGGAAGCCCTGCCCTTTGATGAGGAAGCTGTTAGGAAGAACATGGAGAAAACAAAACTACAGGACACCCTGGCGTGCGGTTGTCCGGGCACAAGGGTAAGGTCAATGGCAAGAAGCTCATCCGAACCCAGCCAAAATCAGGCCCAGGCCCCTGTGGAATCTCAGCTCAGACAATGGCCATGCCAGATTAAACTTGTCCCAGTTAATGCTCCGTATTTTAACAATGCTCATCTGCTGGTAGCTGCCGATTGTACAGCCTACGCATATGCAAACATTCACCAGGATTTCATGCGTAACAAGATAACCCTCATCGGTTGTCCAAAGCTGGATAATGAAGACTACTCAAATAAGCTGGCCGACATATTAAGACACAATGAAATCAAGAGCATAACAGTTGTAAAAATGGAGGTGCCCTGCTGCAATGGTTTGGCATACGCAGTAAAGAACGCCCTTATCCAAAGCGGAAAGATGATTCCCTGGAGTATAGTCACCATATCCGTTGATGGAAAGATCGTGGAAGACTGATTGTTGAAGAGTGCACTAGGGGCAATGTTGCACACAAAATTTACATTATTGAATCACAGGGTTGTTTATACTTGACATTGCCCTTTTCATAACAATAAGACAAAGAAAACAATGAATTACGGGAGGTATGGTATTTATGAACATGTTTTGTTACCAGTGTCAGGAAGCGGCAAAAGGCACAGGATGCACATTAAGGGGAGTATGCGGCAAAACCAATGACGTGTCGAACCTGCAGGACCTGTTAATCTATGTCCTTAAGGGAATATCAATTTACGGCATGAGATTGAAAAATGCCGGCATCAATACCCCCGAAGCGGATAACTTCATAGTTGAAAGCTTATTTGCAACCGTCACAAATGTCAACTTCGACAGGGAATACTTCATTGAAAGAATTAAACAGGCGCTAAATGTGAGGGAACAGCTGAAGGAACAGGCAATACAGGCCGGCGTAGAGCCTGATGAAAACCTTCATGATTCCGCCGTCTGGACAGCCGAGACAGCAGAGGATTTTGAAGCCAAAGCTAAAAGTGTTGGTATACTGGCTGACGATAACGAGGATATAAGATCCTTAAAGTCAATCATCCTGTACGGAGTCAAAGGAATGGCAGCCTACGCCTATCATGCCCATGTTCTGGGCTATGATGACCAGGAAGTGTACCATTTCATGCAAAAGGCACTGGCTGCAACTGCTGACAGCAGCTTGAACTCCGATGAACTTCTCGCACTGGTCATGGAAACAGGTAAATACGCCGTCCAAACTATGGCACTTTTGGACAAGGCCAATACATCCACATATGGCAATCCCGAAATCACCAGGGTAAACATCGGAGTAAGAAACAATCCCGGTATTTTGATTAGCGGCCATGACCTGAAAGATATGGAAGAGCTTCTAAAACAGACCGAAGGCACTGGAGTAGACGTCTATACCCACGGTGAAATGCTTCCCGCCCACTATTACCCTGCATTCAAGAAGTATGAGCATTTTGCTGGCAACTACGGAAATGCCTGGTGGAAGCAGGATAAGGAGTTCCAGAGCTTCAACGGGCCCATTCTAATGACCACTAACTGCCTGGTTCCGCCAAAGGATTCCTATAAAGATAGGCTGTACACCACAGGCGTGGTTGGTTTTCCGGGTATAAAACATATACCTGTAAAAGAAGACGGAACAAAAGATTTCACAGAGATAATCGAACATGCCAGGCGATGTGCTCCCCCCGAGGAGCTCGAAAGGGGAGAAATAGTCGGAGGCTTTGCCCATTCCACCGTGCTTGGCCTGGCCGATAAAGTGGTGGAAGCCGTTAAATCGGGAAAGATCAAGAAGTTCCTTGTAATGGCCGGGTGCGACGGAAGAATGAAGAGCAGGGAATACTATACCGAATTTG
>LSQX01164704.1_pt1 | contig 47007 bp, 34 predicted proteins | sample 654561 | NCBI WGS metagenome assembly LSQX01 (sample SAMN04489861, study PRJNA283612) | anaerobic digester metagenome | isolation source: 4 biogas reactors fed with cattle manure at either 37C or 55C with and... | place: Denmark: Kongens Lyngby | collected 2014
GAGAGAGAGTACTTTGTGATTAAAGAAAGTATGGGTATTGAGAAACGACTCAAAGATGTGTTTAAACAAGGTTATATAGAAGAAGGTATGACTACCGATATGGTGAATTTGCTTTGGGGACCACCAGATAGAGAAACCAACGATGGCTTGATCTGGGAGTATTACACCCGCGAAGGTGAACTTATCACAAGACTTTTGTGGAAAAGGCCAGAAGTGAGCCGCCTCAAAGGCTACGAAGAAGAATTAGTTTTGCAATCTATTGAGGGAGACCGTTATGGTGGGTCTCCAGCTCCGACTTCAACTTCTTATTCTAATTATTAATCCTTTCTCTTTTAAGATTTTTTTTATAAATACGCCCTTTTTTGCGGCGTATTTTTCTAAGTTTGTCATAGTTTAATTATTTAAAGGAATGAATCATGCGCCAATTTATTATTGCCGGAAACTGGAAAATGAACCTCTCTGTAGATCAAAGCGTTGCTTTAGCTAAAGATATTGTTGAAATTTCCAAAGAAATTAAGAAAACAAGCATCGTCATTGCCCCTACCTACCTTGCTTTATCCAAAGTAGCCGATGTTATAAAAGGCAGCAATGTGAAGCTAGCTTGCCAAGATATCCACTGGCAAGATCAAGGGGCCTTTACTGGTAAAGTGTCCATCGATATGGTTAAAGATTTGGGTGTAGAATATGTGATCATTGGTCATTCCGAACAAAGACAATATTTTGGTGAAACCAATGAAACGGTAAACTTAAAAGTTAAAAAGACCTTGAGTGCTGGTTTGACCCCTATTATTTGTATTGGTGAGACTTTAGATGAAAGGAACGGTGGCAATCTAGAGTCTGTTTTATCTGCACAAATCAAAGGGGCCTACCAAGACATTTCAAAAGAAGAGGCTCTAAACACTGTGATTGCTTACGAACCCGTGTGGGCCATTGGCACCGGTGTTGTGGCTACAGACGAGCAAGCCCAAGATACACAAGCTTTTGTACGCTCTGTGCTTCAAGATATTTACGGTGAAGAAGTCGCTAGTGCCCTTCGCATTCAATACGGTGGATCTATGAAACCAGACAATGCCGCAGGTCTTTTGGGTCAAAAAGATATTGATGGTGGACTTATTGGTGGTGCCGCCTTGAAAGCAGATTCCTTTTTTGCTATCATTTCTGCTGCTGAAGCCCAATCAAAATAGAGGTATTCAAAATGTCCACAATTTTCTGGATCGGAATCGTTCTTCATGTATTTCTCTGCTTGTTTTTGGTTTTGTTGGTTTTGCTCCAAAACGATAAAATGGGTGGTTTAGCTGGCCTAGGAGGCATGACGTCTCAGTCTGCTTTTTCTACTGCTGGAGCAGCTACTTTTATTCAAAAGCTCACTCGCAGTGTGGCTATTTTGTTTTTTGTGGTGGTTTTAGCCCTAGGTTATTTCGCAACTCAGCAAAATAGGGAGCCTGTGGGTTCCGAGCTTAGAAAAGCGACTGAATCTTCGAATGTAGAGAATACGGTAATTCCACAGTTGCCAGGAGCTATTCCTGCTGGAGCTGTCCCCAATGCTTCTCCTACAGAAAACTCTGTAGAAAGCCCCTTGGAAACACCCGAATTCTAAACTATATTTGTGAAAATTCTGCGGTCGTGGTGGAATTGGTAGACACGCTAGCTTGAGGTGCTAGTGAGAGCAATCTCATGACAGTTCAAGTCTGTCCGACCGCACTGAAAACTCCAATCTGATTGGAGTTTTTTCTTTTTTAAAGGGATGGAGCTTCTATGACAGTCTAATTCTTTTTATCGTGATTTTCATTTAGATTATGGACTGATGTTTTCAAATTTTTAATACTCCACCTTTTGATTTCGTTTTAATTCAAGACTTCATGATTGCCAAAAATTGACAGGACTATTTTAAGACTCTTTTTTGAAGTCAAATGTATAAATGTAGTGCTAACTTCACCATTTAATGTTTATTTTTAATGCAACTACTGTTTTTATGGATCCACCTACAGAATAAACAAGCCGTATCTATGATATATTTGAAGCCAGGCGCTTCTGAAACTTCAAATCACTCTTTTTTTTTCTTAAAGAAATCAATGCTTCACCAAACGATGCACCGAACGATCTATTGAAATGAGATAAAGTCCTGCTCTTAAATTTTGCAAGTTTATTTCTGTGCTCCCCTGCTCTTTCGTGTTCAAAATCGCTCTGTATTGGAGTTGCCCTCTAAGGTCGTGGATTTGTACTTGAATTGGTTTTGAATGAGACTTAAAGTAAAGTAAGAGTTTTGAGTTTTCTATTCTCCAATGATATTCTTTAAAGTTTGGACTGTGCAGCTTCACCGGTGGGATTCCAGGGTCTTCTGTATTGCTAGAGGCTTCGAAAACTGTTTCGGAAGACCACGCACTCCATTTTAGATTTTTATCGCGATACCGTACACGCCAAGCATAGGTTTTGGATTCTATTAAGGGGTCTTCGATGCTCAAAGCCCGAAGATTGATGCCTTTGTTTAAATCAATTGGAGTGTAACTGGGTGCCCCTGTAGATGAAAATATGTTTTCGTAATCCCTTAAAATGCTTACAATGGGAGCGGAGTAATCTCCTGGTTTTTCTGTGAGCTGAAACTCTGAACTCATCAGTTCATCTGGACCTTGATATTCACTCGCGATCAAAGTGGGTTTTAATGCTCCCAATATCTTGGGGCTTAGTGCTTCTGGCGTTTCGGGAGCGGCTTGTGTCTTTTTTCCGTAAAAGTAGTCTTGTAAAAATGGTTCCGTGTTTTTTCTGTCAGAGACCCCTAAACTGTAGACTTTGACTTCGTATGTTTTGCTTTCTATGTCCACTTCTAAAATGGCAAAATGAGAACCTTCTATGCTTCTGTGAGTTTGAGCCCAATCAGTGGCATCGGAGTTTTCTGTCCAATAATCAAGCCAGCCTCCTGCTGGGCCTAAGATAAGCGTTCTAAAATCTGTGCCGTGTTCGGATTGTATCACCCCTCTTTCGTAAGCATGCGTGTGACCATGACTGGCCATCACCACTTTTGGATAGCGAGCTAAAAGTGGATAAACGGTGTTTTGCATCCATTTATTGTTGGCGTCTTGCCACATTTCACTTTTTCCTGGGTGGTGAGCATTGATAAACACAAAATCTATGGTGCTTTCTGCTTCTGCTTCTATTAGTTTAGCTTCTAACCAATCTGTCTGTTTTTCATCTGTATTTGTTTCTGAATTTAAGGTGATAAATAAACTGTTTGCAAGCCTAAAAGAATAGTATTTTTTGTTTAATTGAGGGTCCAAAGGGTATGCCGAAAATTCATCGTATTTTAAAAATTGATAATACAGGTCTGGAGGCGAAGTGTATAAATCATGGTTTCCCATGCTAGTCATAAAAGGAACATGAGCTGCCAATGGCGATATAAAAGACCCATAAAATAGCAACAACTCATCCATAGAAGCATTTTGGAACACATCTCCATTGTTAATAATACAATGTACTTTTTGATACCATTCTTCTCCATACAAGTCTTGAAAAGTGTGTATCATGGCTTTTAAAACTTCACCAGCATTTCGATCGGCCCCAATGTGAATGTCGCTGTTCATGGCTATGACTAGTTTTCCGCTAGACTCTGGTGCCGTACTGAAAGCCAGTACTTTAGAAGAGTCGGTACCACTCACCACTTGATAGTAATAAGTGCTTGCTGGGTCTAGGTTTTCTAATTTAACACTATGCAAGCCCTCTGTCTTGACTTTTTCAAAGCTGGTCGTTTTAGAAAAACTCAAAGCTTCAGGGTTTTTGCCATAATTTACTTTTCCAGTGCCATGATCCGATAAATAACTAATATACATGGAGCTCGAGGTAGGGCTTTGTAAAAAAGGTTTTAATTTAGGCTCTGTATTGAAACCCCCTAAGTCTTCAACTTCTTTGTTGCTAAGTGCCCTATCCCAAATTACAATCGAAGAAAGGACCACTCCTGTGTGTTCTGCATTGTCATCCGCAAAAAAATAAAAGGCGTTGTTTACAGGGAGAGCAAATCGACCATCTATTCCTTGTCCCTTTTGACTCACTTCCATACTTCCATCAAAAAATAACTTCCAAGCTCCAGTGTTTGGATCGTTGTCGCATACATAAACCAAACGAATCCACTCTTCTGGAACCAAAGTTCTAGAGCTGTATGTGGTAGCCCCTAAACCCACTCTTCCACTTGGATCTATAAAAAGATCAGCATCATCTCCTTTTGGATTGGTGTTTGTTTGTAATAAACTATTATAGACCCCTATAGCCGAGACTTTCAAATCCATTAAAATAGTGTATTGATTGACCTTGCTACCGCCCCCATTTGCTTTTAATTGAGGATTCACCTTTAAATAAAAATCACTTTGTTTTGCCGGAGTAATCACAGCACCGTCTGTGTCAGAGAAACCCTTTGTCCATGTTAAAGAACCAGAGATTTCAAGAGGATTTTTGTGTTGGGAGCTGTCTAAACCCAAATTAGAAGAAACATCAAAAGCATAATAAGCTTTGATGTCGCTCCAATCTGCCATTTTAAAAGAAGTCTTGCCAAAAGAAAAAACAGCCAATGATAAAAAGCAAAAAGAAAAGAGCTTATGTGACATAAGACCTCTAAGTACAAAAGACCAGACCAATTTTACTCCACTCTTTTAGATATAGATTATTTAAGTTTTCTATGCAATAGGAATTTAATGCTCTTGGCAAGCTAAAAACAAAGCTTTAAGCCGTTTGAACAAAAAACTCTGGCTGTATCGAAAGCACTGCCCTTGCCCAAGGGAATCTTGCTTTGACAAGCTCTAAATCATTCCCATCATAAATGATTTTGGCGGTCCCTTTGATATGAAAACCCGCCCCTTTATGGTGCAAACCATCGACTTCGTGACTGCCAAGAGACATTTGGATCTGTTCGTTTACTGCCAAATTCGCCTCAGTGGTTTTCATGCCCCCTACGGGGTTTAAGAAACGATTGTCTGGAGTGACTATCAAATAACTATTCCAAGTGTTTACCATATGAACAGCTTCTTTGTTTTGAGTCACGATTGCGACGACACCTTCGTGTCTGAGAATTTCTAATACTTTTTTTGGAATCATAATAACCATAATATTATAAAACACATTTTGAAAAGACTAGTATATATTACATGAAAATACATTTTTTAGCTTTTTAAATAAATTTTCTTTTATTTCACAGTTTTTCTATATTTTTTAAATGAAAAGAGGTTTTTATGATTAGAGTTGGTATCGTAGGGTACGGAAATTTAGGAAAGGGTGTAGAATTAGCGATTCAAAATGCCCCAGACATCCAGTTATTAGCACTTTTTACTAGGAGAAAGCCTAACCAAGTTGAAACTATATACAATACTCCTGTTTTTCACTTAGACGATATAGAAGACTGGAAAGAAAAAATAGATGTTTTAATTTTATGCGGTGGAAGTGCTTCTGATTTGCCAGAAATGACCCCCAATTTAGCACAAAACTTTAATGTAGTCGATAGTTTTGATAACCATTCTCAAATTCCAGAGCATTTTAACAGAGTAGATGCAATGGCTCAAAAAGGAAATCGAATTGCTCTTATATCTGGAGGTTGGGACCCTGGCTTGTTTTCATTGAATAGACTTTTTGGAGAGGCTATTTTACCTCAAGGAAAAAGCTATACTTTTTGGGGTAAAGGCGTTAGTCAAGGCCATTCCGATGCTATACGGCGTGTGCCGGGCGTGCGTTTGGCAAAACAATACACCATCCCCAACGAAGAAGCTTTAGAAACCGTGAGGCAAGGGCAAAACCCCACACTCTCTACTAGTGATAAGCACCTTCGAGACTGTTATGTGGTGCTAGAACAAAACGCTGACCCTCACGAGGTAGAAATCGCTATCAAAAGCATGCCAAATTATTTTGCTGATTATAAAACCACTGTGCATTTTATTGATGAAGCTGAATTTAATAACAAACACACTTCTATGGCACACGGAGGTTATGTTTTTAGAACTGCCCACACCGGTTTTTCTCAAGAGCACCAGCAAGTGATTGAGTACCACATAAAGTTAGATTCTAATCCAGAGTTCACAGGGAGTGTTTTAGTGGCTTATGCTAGAGCTATTTACAAAATGCACCGACAAGGCTCTATTGGTTGTAAAACTGTTTTAGATGTACCTCCTGGTCTTTTAAGCGAAAAATCTCCAGAAACTTTACGAGCCTCTTTACTTTAATTTGTTTGGATTTTTATGTTAAACTTTAAGCGTATTGAACTTAGCGACAAAAAGCTAATTGAATCTTATTTTTCAAAATCGAATGTGCAATTGTGTGATTATTCTTTTTCTAATTTATTTTTATGGAGCTCTCTCTATGGGATTGAGTGGGCAGAAGCCAAAGGTTTTTTAATCATTCGATACTATTACGAAAACAGTTATAATCGTTTTTATCTGCAGCCTATTGGAAAATCCTCTATAAAAAACATTTTAGACTTGCTCTTAAACGAATCCAAAAAAGAAAAAGCTCCTCTCCGTTTTGCTGCCCTATCTGAATCTTTTTTAAAAGAAATCAAAAAACACCCTCAATTTCCTGCTCTTTTTAGCTTGAATAACCGCGACTACTCTAATTATGTTTATTCTGCCACTGCTTTAAGTACATTGTCGGGCAAAGCTTTGCATTCTAAAAAAAATCACATCAATAAATTCCAAAGGCTCTACAGCGATTTCTCTAGCCGCCCACTAGACGCCAATGATGCTCATTTGGCACTGGCTCTTTTTGATAACTGGGAAAAACACAAAGAACATTCAATAGAATTTGATATAGAAAGAAAGTCTTTAAAACATATTTTTTCTAATTATCAAGCACTTAAACTTAAAGGATTGTTGCTATTAGTAGATAACGAACCCATTGCTTTTACACTAGGATCAGAATTAAACAAAGACACTTTTTGTATCCATATCGAAAAAGCAAATATTGCTTACCACGGGTCCTTTGCCATGATCAATTACTTAATGGCAAATACTTTAGTAAAAAAATATAAGTTCATCAATCGAGAAGAAGATCTAGGGATAGAAAACCTCAGAAAAGCTAAACTTTCTTATAAACCAGAACTTTTAGCCCCTCATTATCAAGCTATAGAGCTAAATTCTGTAGAAGCTGCAGTGTGGGATTTATGGAAAACTTGTTTTGGAGACAGTGATGAATTTATTTTCTCTTATTTGTCGTTTTATTCCACTTCAAAAACACGAGTTTTAATTTTTGAAAAAAAAGATTTAGTGGCTATGTTTCACCTGCATTTTTTTAAAAGCTCATGGTCAAACAAAGTTGCCTACTTATATGGATTAGGAACCGCTCCAATACATCGAGGCAAAGGATTTGCTTCTCAAGTCATTCAAAAAAGCCTTGAAAAAGCAAAACAACAAGGGGCCTTGGTGGCGTGGGTGATCCAAGCAAATAAAGATTTTAACCGTTGGCAAACCCAGTTCGACTTCAGTCCATTTGGGGATAAAACCCTAAGTTTTCAAAGTCCAAACCAATTTGATTTTGGAGGAGACACTGTGAATGATTGGGGACTTTGTCGAATTTTAAACCCCAAAGAATATTTAGAAATTTATTACCGACAGCACCCTTTAACACAAGTTTGTTTTTATTATCAAGACCCTCTTTTTGAAGAGCTGAATGGTTATTACAAAATAGATCCAAGTGGTGTTCATTTTAAGGCCCAAGCCTGTTTAAAAAAACATATCTTGAAATCTCAAGATTTATTACGATTATTTCCTTTAAAAAATGGTACTGACTTAGAATTCATATTGCCCAAAAGCAAAAATAAATCTAAAGTTTAAAAAGGAGTCTTTATGAAAGCATACATTTTAAAATCACACTGGGTTCTTTTCCTTTTATTCATTTATGCGTGCCATCCTGGGGCCAACACCAAAACTAAATTAGCCTCTACTTCTATAGAAATTGCAGCCTTTACTCCCAGTTTTGAATTTCCAACAGCAAAAGCCAGCTATTACATTGAATCCACACAAAATCTAAAAAAAGATGGTGTTGCCTCTATTTCTAAGATCGATTTTACTTTGTATAGATTTGCACACCTTGCCTACAGAAAAGAAAATAAGCTCTTTGACACTCAAAGTCTAGATAAAAAATTAGACCGTGCCATGCTTGGCAATGATTATCAGAAGATAGAATCTATAGCCGCCCAAATTTTAGAAAAAAACTTCACCGATCTTTCGGCTCATTTTGTGATGTCTTATGCCATGATGCAAAGTGGCAAAGATGGTAGTTTGCACCTAGAAATTTACAAGAGTTTATTAAACTCTATCCAAGCCTCTGGAGACGGTAAAAGCCCAGCAACAGCCTTTGTTTTAACACAAGAAAAAGAAGCAATGCTTATGGTCAACACTTTAAAACTCAAGCCAAGCACTACTTTTTACGCCAATATGAGTGATCGAAATATAAAAATCATAGAATGTCGTGACGAAGAAGACCAAAGCCATTCCATTTATTTTGACATTAGTCCTATCGCCCAATTTTCTTTTTAGTCGCTTTCTTAATTTCACTAAAAAACTATCTTTTTTTCAATTAATTTTATAGTTTAAAAGTAGTTGATACTTCAAAACTACATGTAAAAACATTCTCTATTTTCTCAGCCAGAGGGTTTTATGAAACACTTCCGTCACGCATTGTTCTTCATTTTATTTGCTTTTTTACTCACTCCTGCAAGTGAACTTTGGTTCAAAGAAATTTATTTTCCACTCGGGAAAATAAAAGTTTATAAACCCGAGGTAGAAACTCTATCTGAAAATTTAATGGAAAGTAGATCGACTGTTATCCTAGAACTTCAAGGGAGCAAGGCTATTTTTGGGGCTGTATGGTTTGAAAGCAGTATTTTAACAGATTTTGATAGCCGAAGCATCACTTTAATGGACGCCGCCATTACCGCCAGCAAATACCCTAACCTCGACAAAAACACTATTGAAACCATTAACCTAGCCATAGAAAACGATGTTCCCAAATGGTCTTTAGAATATTCTTTAGATGAAGTGCTAGCTCGTATCCATTACAAACCAGACTCTGAATTAGATTTACAAAACAATGCCCCACAAATTTTACTCGCCACTGAACCCACGGCATTAATTTTAATCAATGGAAAGCCCATATTCCAAGATCTAGAAAACACCAATTTACAGTTTGTGGTGAACACTCCCTTTTTAATCGTCAAAGATAAATCACAAAATCAATATTACATCAAAGGCGGAAAGTACTGGTATCAATCTGGAGATTTATACAAAGGATACCACTTTGCCAAACAAATTCCAAAAGCATTATTAGAACTAAAGAATGACAAAAACCCAAAAGACACCTCCTCCCAAATCCTTTCTCATTTTATAATCAGCACCGAAGAAACCGAACTGATACAGTCCAACGGCACTCCCGAATTTGCTCCCATCGCCAATACAGGGCTTCTCTACATGAAAAACACCGATAGCGATGTGATTTTAAATATTGAAACTCAAGAATACTTTGTTTTACTCTCGGGCAGGTGGTACAAATCCACAGAGCTCATTTCTGACACTTGGACATTTGTATCTCCAGACTCCCTGCCTAGCGATTTTAAAAATATTGACGAATCCAGCCCTGTTAGCAACCTTAGGGCTCATGTGAGCGGGACCAAAGAAGCAAAAGCAGCTGTTTTAGAAAGCCTGATCCCTCAAACAGCCGAAATACCCAGAACAGAAAGCATAGAAGTTGTTTACGACGGCAAACCCACTTTTAAAAAAATAGAAGGCACCAATTTATTATATGCACTCAATACGGACAAAGATGTTCTATATGTGAACGGCTCTTTTTATGCTTGCGAAAATGCGGTTTGGTACATTAGCAAAAATCCTCAGGGACCTTGGGAGGTTTCTACCCACAGACCCACTGGTGTCGAAGACATTTCTTTACAATACCCCATCCATCGTGTTAAATATGTCTATGTCTATGACTATACTCCAAGCACAGTCGTAGTTGGATATTACCCCCCTTACTATAACAGTTATATTTATCGAGGCACCATTGTTTATGGCTCTGGCTATTATTACAAACCTTGGTACAAAAATCATTATTATGCTTATCCCATGACCTATGGGTATGGAGCCTACTACAGTCCTTATTCTGGTTGGTCTTTTTCTTATGGACTCTCTTATGGTGGATACTATTGGCTCCATCACGACGACTATTTTTATAGAAACTATTACCGTGGTATATGGGGGAATCGTGGGTACCGCTACTACCCAAATAGGCCTTCACACTTAGACTCTCGCCGTGGCTATCACTATAAAAACAAAAAAAACACACAAGTCCATTACAAAGACATTGTAAACACCCCTCGTTATAAAAGAGCATCTAGCAACAATTTATATCAAAACACCAAGCAAATCAAAAAAACTTTGCCAACACGAAACTTAAACACCCCAAAAACTCCTATCCAAACCAACAAAAGCCAAAACACCCATCGGATTCGTTTACAAAGCACCGATCGCCCCAGAAGCAGCTGGCAAGGTGTAAGCCCTAGAGAAAAAACAAATCCACAACCCTTAATCAGCCCCAAAAAAATAAATCCCTTTGAAACTTATACCGAAGATAGGCCCAGACCTCAGCCCAATCGATACGAAGCAAGCCCCAATAAAGAGCCTTTACAAACTTCTCCCCGAGAAAATCCTCGAAACACAGAAAACCCTTCTAATAAAACACAAAGCCCTTCAACACAACGGCCTTCAACACAACGGCCTTCAAATAACACAAAGTCCAGAGAAGCAAGCTCCCCGTCTCCAATCACGGCCCCTCGCATTGATAGAAGAGGGCGATAAATCAATAGTTAAAAAGGAACAGATAGCCTTGTGAAAAAGATAGGAGTGCTTCTGATTATTGAAGTTTCAGAAGCGCCTGGCTTTAAAAACACCTTATTGCATCACGAGCTTTTAATTCCATAATCATTTTTTCGTCCATAACCATAACCCATTGATTCATATTTACAATGGTTCAACACAATTGCTCTATTGTCTACAGCCACTTCCAAGACTTTAAGACTTTCTTTAATAATGTCTATAGAATACGCACCACTACGAATCACTAATAAAGCAAAATCAGAATGTTTTGCCACCCATTGAGCATCGCCATAATAATTCAAAGGAGGAGTATCAATCAAAATAATATCATAAGTCCTTCGAAATTCTTGGATCAGCTGTCCAAACTTTGGGCTAGCCACCAACTCACTAGGAGTGCTCAATCGAGTCCCGGGACCAATATAATCACAACATAAATTTGAAGACTTGGACAGCACATCTTCGATGGAAGTTTGTTTATACATGATATCACTCAAACCTTTTTGCAGCCTTTTCCCTGCGTGTTTTTTTCTCAAATCACAATCAATCAAAAGGACTTTTTTATCGACTAACTGCCTAAACACTACCGCCAAATTAGTACTCACAAAAGATTTACCATCATTTGGAGCAATACCAGCAATCGCGAGCACCTTTCCTCCCGATGCCAAAAAACTAAACTCCAAAGCCGTTCGTAAAGAACGAATCCTTTCGACCGCAATTTCGTTTGGGTGTTCCAAAGCCAAAGCAGTATAAGGAGCTTTTTGTTTTAATTTTATATTAAACTTTGGAATTTTGGAATAAACACTTAGACCCGTTTCTCTTTCTATTAAGCTGGCACTAGAAACACCACGGTTTAAAACGCTATGCTTCAAGAATACAAAGAGTGCACCCAAAAACAAACTCCCCAATAGAGAACCTAGAAGTACAATTTTCTTTTGAGGTTTCACAGGTAGTGCCGATATTTCAGCAAAATCTACAATACGAACATTTCCAAGCTCTCCCACACGAACCACCTTGAGTTGTTGGATATTATTGAGCATCGAAGTATAAAGTCCATTTTGAATAGCCACCTCTTGCTGAAGGCTCATCACATCTTGTTGAGTCGTGGGCAAGTTTTTAACTTTAGCGTTTTCTTTTTTTATCTCTTGTTTCAGCCTCTCTTGCTGTAACAAAATAGCTTGCATCGAGGGGTGATCTTCTTTGTATAAGCGAGCATTTTCTTGAAGCTGTTGCTCTAATGTCAAAAGTTCTTTACTTAAACTCACTTGTCTTTCCAAAGTGACTTTTGCTTCGGCAGACAAATCCACCGTACCTGCATTGTAACGATAATTGGTTAAAGCTTGTTCGGCACTATCCAGTTTTATTTTAACCGATGGCAATTGTTCTTCTAAAAAAGCAAGTGTTTTTTCTGCTTCGGCACTCCGCATTTCTACATTTTGGCGTAAATAAGTATTGGCCACCGTATTTAAAACAGATGCAGCCTTGTCAGGGTAGCGGTGACGATAAGACATCGTGATGATATTCGTTTTTTTGCCATCTTCTGCTACCTTCAATTCCCCTTTTAACAAAGCCACCGTGTTTAACACAGAGCTTTCTCTTAATAAGAACTTTTGCTCTTCTAATACTAACATCTGCTCTACACAAATTGCAAAAGTATCTTTACCTAAAAGCTTTCGATAAGTTTCTCCAACGACTCCCTTTAATAACACATCGCCATTAGAAAGTAAAACTTCAAACTCTTCTGAGTTAAAAGCCCTTGCATAAAACTTTTCTGTTTTAAATAAATCAGGAATCTTAAGGAGCGAAAGGTCCATCCGTCCTTCTTTTTTTAACAAACGATTTTTTACTCCTATTGGAGTCGCTGTATAAATTAAATGCTCTTTTTGAGCCACCGAAGCCAAAACTTTACGGCTTTTAATTAGGCGAATTTCTGCATCTGCTGGGGTATCCATATTAAACAAAGAACCCATTTCGACCATCGCCGAACCTCGTTTACTTGAATCTATCTGAAGCAACACATCACTTTCAAATTCATTGCGAAGCCAAGAGATTAAAAACACACCCACTACTAAACCCAACAACATAAATAAACTCAATAGCTTCCACTCAAACTTAAAAACTTTTAAAAGTTCAAATAAATCAATTTCATCTTCTTGAGATGAATTCAAAACGCCCATATTCTGTAAATTGGGGGGTGAGTTTTTTATCATTTTCAATTCCTATTTTATATCAAAACGCAAGGCTAATAAATATACTTTAACTCTACTTTTAAGAGATAAAATATAAAAAACTTATAACTTTTAATAACTTGTTAAATATAGAACATATTTATTAAAATCTATAAAAAAAGTCAGTGATGAGTCCATTTTTGATGATTACAAAATAGGGCCTGTTTTTAAATTGATTTCTAGCTTAAACACAAATGATAAGCTTGTGACTATTTAGGTTTAAAAATGAATCAAACGCACTTTAATCACTTTAGGGAGGGCATCTAAATTTTTTAAAATAGAAGCATCTACACTTTGCTCTATATCTATTAGATTATAACCAATCTTCCCGTTGCTTTTATTACTAAAGCTTGCAATATTGATGCCTACACTGCCTATCACCTTGGTAATCTCTGCAATCATATTAGGAACATCTTCATTGATCACAATGATACGGCTCTTAATATTAGCATGAGGGTAATCTTCTAAATTAGGAAAATTCACTGAATTTTTGACACTGCCAAATTCTAAATAATCACGGAGTTGCTCTACAGCCATCACCGCACAATTTTCTTCTGCTTCTTCAGTGCTTGCCCCTAAATGCGGTAAACAAATGATTTTTTTGTGTGCAATTTGCTTTGCATCTGGAAAATCACTCACATACGCTTCTAGCTTAGAGTTTTCTAGCAGAGCATAAATAGCATCCATATCCACAATACCGTCTCGAGCAAAATTTAAAATATGAGTTCCTTTAAAAGAGGCTAGATTTTCTGCATTCAAAAGATTTTCTGTAACCCCTTTAATGAAGGGCACATGGATAGTTAAAAAATCTGAACTTGCTATCACTTCATCTAAATTACTCAGCACACTCACGCGATTAGACAAGCTATGCATATTAGAAACACTCGGATATGGCTCGTAAGCAATAGTCTTCATATCTTTCCAGCGAGCATAATTAGCCACCAAAACTCCAATTTTACCAAGCCCTATCACACCGAGAGTTTTTCCTTTGAGCTCTGTACCAGCAAATTTACTTTTGCCTTTTTCTATGATGCTAGACAAGTCAGGTGCAGAAGTGTCTAAGTTTTGTACCCACTCAGCAGCTTGGTGCACATTTCGAACAGCCATTCCAAGTGTGGTCATCACTAATTCTGCTACCGCATTGGCATTAGCTCCAGGAGTATTAAAGACACAAACTCCTTTTGCACTGGCTTTATCTATAGTGATATTATTCACTCCTGCCCCAGCACGAGCCACAGCCAACAGATTTTCAAAAGAATCGGTATCCACCTTAGCACTACGGACTAATAAAGCATCTGGAGAATTTATGCTATCTGAAACTGTATAATTAGAAGCAAATAGATCTAGGCCTTTATCAGCAATTTTATTGAGTACTTTTACTTTAAACATAAGACTTCCTTTTAATTTAGTGGGTTTCGGGCTCTTTCCATAGGCCACGACTCTTGATACACTCCACCAACTCTTCTATAGCATCTTCTTCGGGTATATTTTTTTTGATAGGGGTTTTACCTTCGTAAAGAGTGATTTTTCCTGGTGCTCCGCCAACATAACCAAAATCAGCATCGGCCATCTCACCAGGTCCATTGACAATGCACCCCATGACAGCAATAGAAACATTAGTCAAGTGCCCAAATCGTTCTTTAATTTTTGCCAAGACTTTTTGGATGTCGAACAATGTTCGTCCACAACCAGGACAACTTATAAATTCTGTTTTACTGCGTCTAGCACCAGCTGCTTGCAAAATATCATAAGACAAAGAAGCTGTTTCTTCTCCTTGATTTGTACCTTCAATACAGACTGCGTCTCCAATACCATCTGCCAAAAGACTACCCCAACTTGCAGCCACTCTGATTTTATCGACCCACTGATTGCCTATACTGGCGTATAACAAAATGGGATCTTTTCTTTTGTATTGATCCAAAAGAGAAGCAAGCATACGAACCGCCGGCACAATGTGGTTGCCTGTGTAGCAAAAAATTGAAGGACTAGGATATTGAGTGGGGTCTGCAGCAAAAGAAGCTATGTCCATAGTGCTAGAAAGCTCCACCACTGGAGGTTTTTTTAAGGATCCTAAAGGAAATTCGGGAGCTCTAAGGTTTTTAGTAGGGAGCAAAACTAGTGCTCGTTCACCCACTCGAATTGGATTTTTCCCACCGATTGGGGTCCCTGCAATGGAAATTTCTTCACTTTCACGACGAGAGTAAGAAAAAGGATCTTTTTTCAAATCAGGAATATCAATTTTTGGAATATTGACTAGGCTTGTAGCCTCAATCAAATCACGAGCCACTGGGATTTCTGCAACTGCATCTTCAGTTAAAGAGACTCGAATAGTATCTCCAATACCATCTAATAAAAGGGCTCCAATACCCACAGCTGATTTTAAACGACCATCTTCTCCTTCTCCAGCCTCAGTGACTCCTAAATGAAAAGGGTAAGCCTTAAAATTCTTTTCTTTTAACTTTTGAGCTAAAAGTCTATAAGCTTGGATAGCGACTTTTGGATTAGAGCTTTTCATGCTCACCACCACTCGATCAAAATCGACTTCTTCACAAATACTTAAATATTCAAGAGCACTTTCTACCATTCCATCGACAGTGTCTCCGTATTTATAAAGCATCCTAGGAGACAAAGAACCGTGATTCACCCCAATACGAATAGCTCGGTCATATTTTTTTGCTTCTTCTAAAAAAGGAAGAAAATGTTCTCTAACTTTTTTTTCTCCTTTTTCAAAATTCTCGGCATCTGTAGAAGAATCCGCAAAATTCCCTGGATTGATTCGCACTTTTTCTACCCACTTTAGAGCTTCTAAAGCCGCTTTGGGCTGAAAATGAATGTCAGCAGACAAGGGTGTATTGCAGCCTGTCGCACGAATTCGTTGGACCAACTCTTCTAAGGCCTGAGCATCTGAAAGAGTAGGCACGGTAATTCGAATCAACTTGCAAGAAGCGTTTGCCAAAGCTAAAACTTGACTTAAAGTGTTTTCTATATCTTTTGGCTGCGTTGTAGTCATTGACTGGATTAAAATAGGAGCATTACCACCAATCCAAGCATTTCCCACGCGAACTTTTATTGTATCGCGACGAATCGCATGAAAACGATTGGCCATATACGAATTTACGGTGTTGTTAAGCATAACCTCAATATAGAAAGAATCCAGTTTTTAGTCTTTATTAAAAAAAGAATGCTTTTATTTTTTTTAAAACAATACTACTTATCAATTAAAACGGACTTAAAACGAGCTTAGCTCAGTGCGTTATACATTTTTTATAACTAAACTCGCCAGCGTCATGCCAAATGAAGCCGTCACTGGCATCATACTTCCTAATGTTGAAGTCCCTAAAACTCCAAAAGAACTGGGGCGTTTTTCCTCGCTATAAACTGCCAAAAAATCCCCTTCAAAACCCCGTTTTCTAAGTTCTATTCGCACTAGTTTGCCAAGAGGACAACTTTTAGTTTTCCAAATACTACTCACCCGTATTTGCGTAGGGTCTAGTTTCCAAGCAGCTCCTAAACTAGAATATAAAACACAACCAGCATGATGTGCCTGGATAATTAAGTCTATTTTTGACTGCACCGAATCAATAGCGTCAATCACAACATCGTATTGAGACCAATCAAATTCATTGTTTGTTTCCGATGAATACATTTTTTGCATCACTTGAATGTCCAGATCGGGAGAAATATCTTTAAAACGCTCAGCCAAAACCTGTACTTTGGCTTGTCCCACTGTCGAATGGAGTGCAGGAAGTTGTCTATTGATATTACTTAAACTCACTACATCAAAATCCACCAATGTCAAATGGAGCAGACCAGAACGAACCAAAGCTTCGGCACAAACTCCTCCCACACCTCCTACGCCAAACAATGCAACCCGTTTTTGTTGCAATGCATGAAACTTCTCTGGTCCAAGTAACAACTCTGTTCTTTGAAAAATAGCAGGCATTCACATCTCTTTGATAAAACAACCGTATAAAAAAGCAATTTAAAATCGTTATTATAAGTAAGATACATATCCAAACACTGTATGTACACTCCTCATCCAGTATTGATATTTCATACTAAAAAACCATCACTATCATAAATCATTAAGCCCATAATACAAACAAAAACAAAAAATTTTATTGTTCTTTTTAGTTTTGTCAATTTATCACCTAAATCATTTTAGTATTGTAAAACTATTTTAAATAAAGCCTTTACTATAAATTTAATTATTTCTTTTAAAAAAGCTAATAATAAACTTTATTTTTAGAAATAATCCTTATTTTTTTACAATTAAACAGAGAATCATGATTTATTCTCAAAATACCACCCATATTTTCATTTTATTCATGCCGGCACATAAAAAAAAACCTGCATAAGCAGGTTTCTTGTTCTAATCTTCTTTGGACTCTTCGTCTTCAGAAATCTCTTCGTTCTCATTTTCTGGTGACTTGTCTAGCAAGGCTTTAATAGAAAGTTTCACTTTGCCTTTGGGATCTACTCCCAAACACATCACTGTAACTTCACTACCAACTTGCACTACATCTTCGACTTTTTCAACTCGATAATCCGCAAGTTCAGAAATATGCACCAAGCCATCTCGACCGGGAAGGATTTCTACAAAAGCTCCAAAGGGCTGTATTGTTTTCACCTTGCCTTTATAAATTCGGCCTGCTTCTGGCTCTTCGGTGAGTTCTTCGATCATACGACGACAAATTTCGCCCGCTTTTCCATTAGGAGCAGCTATTTCAATAGTACCATTGTCTTCGATATTGACCTGACATCCAGTTTGAGCTTGCATCCCTTTGATCACAGAGCCACCAGAACCAATAACATCTCGAATTTTATTAGTTGGTATCTGCATTTTGAGCATCACAGGAGCACGATCCGAAAGTTGTTGGCGTGGTTCTGGCAAGCCTAGTTCAGCCATTTTACTTAAAATGTGCAAACGACCTTCTTTAGCTTGTTCCAAAGCTTGTTTCATCAAATCTGGAGTGATTCCTTTGATTTTAATGTCCATTTGAAAGGCTGTAATCCCTTCACTAGTCCCAGTGATTTTAAAATCCATATCACCCAAATGGTCTTCTGTTCCAGTAATATCTGTGAGAATGGCCATTTTGCCACCTTCACTTGCACTACCTTTTTCAGAAATCAAGCCCATAGCAATACCTGCCACTGGTGCTTTGATAGGGACACCTGCATCCATTAAAGATAAGCTGCCACCACAAACAGATGCCATAGAAGAAGAACCATTAGACTCTAAAATTTCTGACACCAAACGAATAGTATAGGGGAAATCTTCGGGGGCCGGTAAAATAGCACTCAAAGAGCGTTCGGCCAAATGTCCATGCCCAATTTCTCGACGAGACAAGCCTAAACGCTTCACTTCACCAACAGAAAAAGGAGGGAAGTTGTAATGAAGCATGTAGCTTTTTGAACCTTCACCTTGTAGACTTTCGTAGCGTTGTTCATCGGACTTGGTACCCAAAGTACACACCACTAAGCCTTGAGTTTCTCCCCTTTGAAAGATTGCAGAGCCATGAGCACTAGGCAAAACATCGAGATCGATTTCGATAGGGCGTACCTCTGTAGTTTTTCGGCCATCGATACGAACACCTTCGTCCAAAATCATTTGACGCATGGCATTCCTTTCAAGTTCTTGAAAATAGGGTTTTACTTTTGCAGCTAGGTCTTCATCTTCACCTACAATAGCAGTCACTCGTTCATGATTAGCCACTTTTTCTAAAAGTGCTGCCATGGCGGGATAGTGCTCGGTTTTAACCATAGGGATATGAAGAGTGTTATTTAGTTCTTCAAAAATAACCTCTCGAATGGCTTCTTTTAAGGACACCTCTGCTTCAGAAAGCTCTGTTATATTTAGAGGCATTTTTTCTTTAGCACATTGATCCACTAACTCTTGTTGAGCTTTGCACAAAGACTTCACCACCTCGTGACCAGCCAAAATAGCCTCGATCATCACATCTTCAGAAACCTCGTATGCACCACCTTCGACCATACAAACAGAGTTCACAGTCCCGGCGACCACAAGGTCTAGATCAGAAATAGCCACTTCTTCGTAGCTAGGGCAGACAATAGGCTTACCATCGACCACAGCGACTCGAACAGCAGCCACTTGTTCTTCGAAAGGAAGTTCTGAAAGGCCTATAGACAGAGAAGCAACGCTGACTCCTAAAAAATCTGGAGCAAACTTTTTATCTGCAGAAAGGGCTTGAACGATCACTTGCACTTCACGAGAAAAGTTTTCGGGAAACATGGGCCTAATGGGTCTGTCGATCACACGAGCGGCAAGGATTTCCTCGTCACTAGGGCGTCCACTCTCTCTTTTTAAATAACCACCAGGCAAGCGACCAGCAGCGTAAGCCTTTTCTTTGTATTCTACCGTTAAAGGAAAAAAGTCTGCATCTTTTTCGGGCCCAAAGCAAACTGTAGAAAGTAAAAAGGCATCGTCCATTTGGACAACAGCAGCACCTGCAGCTTGTTTGGCTAAACGACCAGTTTCAAAGCGTATAGTACGACCATCTGGCAAATTTACCACTACTTCTTTAGGGTCTAACATTTTAGTGTTTTTTGACATCACTTCTCCAAGGGTTAATTAACCGCGAATACCAAGTTCTTTAATTAAAGAACGATACCCCTCAATATCTTGCTTTGCGTAAAACTTGAGCAAGTTTTTTCGTTTGGCTACCATAGCGGTAAGCCCACGAAGAGAGTGAAAATCTTTGCGATGTTGTTTTGCATGCTCTGTCAAATTTTTAATTTTTTCTGTAAGGATTGCGATTTGGACACGAGTAGAACCTGTGTCGTTTTCATTTGCACCGAATTTGGCGGTAAGTTCTTTTGATTTTTCTGTTGTAATGGTAGCCATTTGCTGTCCATTCCTTTTTGGTTATAGTTTTAACAATTACGGATGCTTACGACTCACCCACATACCAACGGCGAATTGGACTGCGAGGCATAAGCAAAATGCAACTTCTAAATTAAATTTAGTAAAAAAAAAGGAAAATTCCTACTGGTCCTTCAATAAAGCCTATTTTATAAGAATTTTAAACAAATCAATCTAAAAAGCGTCTTTTTAGCTCCATTTCCTTCGATAAAACAAAAACATTACCTCGTCAAGCGACACTTTATTGATGAGTTCAAGATAAAAACTGAATCTTAAAAACACTTTTTATAAAAAACTCTATGCTTTGCCAAAAAATACAAGCCAATTTACCCCATTGCTATATCAATCAAAATCTTTTTAAAACTCTAAACCTCTATCGAGAAGTTTTTCAATTCACCTTTTTTATTATAGAAGTCTCACACACGCCTGGCAAACCGCATAAAATCGTCTAATCAAAGATTTAAAACTCAGTTAGAAATAGCCACATCCGACACTGCTAGAGCTGGGACTTTGACTGAAGAAAAAGAATCATTGTAAATGTTTCCAATCCCTACCAATCGTTTCAAAAGATCAAAAAAATTAATATTTAAAGTCAGGTTTTCAACCGCGTGCTTTGGCTTGCCGTTTTCGAACCATATCCCTTGAGCGCCCACACTCATTTCACCACTAATAGCACTACAACCAGAATTTCCTTCTAACTTTAAAACCAAGAAACATTTTGGAAACAAATTAAATAATTCTTCGTTAGAATAATCTCCAGGAGAGACTATTAGATTTTTAAAAGAGGTATTCACACTGCCGCTAAAAGACCTTGAGGCTGCCCCATTAGAAGAGGCATTCTCTTGCAGAGCCGACTCTAAATTATAGAGTTTATTTGTAAATACCCCATCTTCAATGAGTTGAATTTTTTGAGTAGGCACCCCTTCTCCATCAAAAGCTGCTGACGCAGGCAAATCACTTCGAAATGGATCACTCCATAAGTTTAAAAAATCAGGAGCTATTTTTGTATTCCAAGCGTTTTCTAATCGAGACTGACCTTTCTGAATGGTATCAGCAAAAAAGGAAGAACTATACATAGAAAACACAGTCCCCGCCACTCTTTCAGAAAAGACCACTGGAAAACTTCCATTTTTTATTTTGGCTGGACTCAATAACTCTAAAGCCCTTTCTACAGACTGACTAGCCATAAAAGAAGCATCAAAATCTTTCCATTCCAAACCAGATTTCACATAAAAACCCAATTTTTTGATCCCATCTCTTTGAGCTAAGCTCCCCATCCCAGCAGAAACATGGTTTCTAGACCGTGTATAAAAAGCCCCTTCACTATTCGCTATAAAAAAAGAAGAATCCACGCGATCTGCACCTAAATACGGGATGTTTTCTATCTCAGAAGATTGTGCTAAAGCTTTTTGCTCTAAAGCTAGGCAAAAATCAGTCATTTCAGCAAGGCTTAAATTTTGCAGTGCAGGATTGTATAAACCAGGGACATCTTCTAAAGCTTGTGGAGAAGGGAGTTGAATGGGAAGTGCCTCGGTGAAACGAGTGTGAGTGATTGCGTCTTCTAAAGTTTGTTGAAGGGCTTCTTTGCTCAGTCGCTCTGTGTGGGCATAACCCGGAGAGTGATTTTTAAAAACTCGAATACCCAGCCCCACTGATTCTGAGATTTCGGTGTTTTGAAGTTTCCCTTGAAACACAGAAACACTCTCGGAAAGCTGTGTGCTTGCCACAATATCATAGGCATCTGTTTTTTGTCTGGCTAAACTTTGTAAATACAGAATAGCTTCTTCTATTTTCATAAAACCCTCTACTGATTTTTAGCCATTATTTTAAAAGATTCTTGAGCTTTGTCAATAATCGACTCTATAACACTTGAAGTATGGGCGGTGGATAAAAAAGCAGCCTCGTATTGTGAAGGCGGCAAGTAAACACCCCGTTCTAGCATCAAGTGGAAAAACTGAGCGTATTCAGATGCATTCGCAGCTAAAGCAGAGTCTGTGTCCGTCACGGCATTTTTTGAAAAAAAGACGGTGAACATAGAAGCAACTTGATTGACTTGCACCGACACTCCTTCTTTTTGGGCAGCGTTTTTTAAAGACTGTGCTAGATATTGTGTTTTTTCTTGGAGATCATCCCAAGGGTTTAGTTGCTCTAAATGCTCTAGCTGAGAAAGCCCTGCGGCAGTGGCCATAGGATTTCCAGAAAGCGTCCCCGCTTGGTAAACTCCTCCCAAAGGGCTCACCATTTCCATAATTTCTCGAGTCCCCGCATAGGCCGCCAAAGGAAGCCCACCCCCAATAATTTTACCCAATGTAAAAAGATCTGGCTGTACTTGATAAAGCTCGGCGGCACCACCTTTGGCCACTCTAAAACCGGTCATCACTTCATCAAAAATCAACAGGCTTGCATGTTTTTTAGTCAAAGCCCTAAGCCCCTCTAAAAAACCGGGTTTTGGCAAAACAACACCCATGTTTCCGGCAACAGGCTCAACTATCACCGCTGCGATTTCATCGGGGTGGGATTCAAAAATAGACTCCACTGCCTCTAAATGGTTATATGGTGCTACTAAAGTATCTTTTGCTACCCCTGGAGTGACTCCCAAAGAACTAGGCACTCCATGAGTTAAAGCTCCAGAACCGGCTTGGATCAAAAAAGAATCTCCATGTCCGTGATAACAGCCTTTGAATTTCAAGATTTTATTTTTTTTAGTAAAACCTCTAGCTAAGCGGACAGCAGACATCGTGGCTTCTGTGCCCGAGTTGACCAAGCGAATCATATCCATATTAGGGATCATTTTTAAAATTTGCTTTGCTAAATTCACTTCGGCACTAGTGGTCGCTCCATAAGAGAGCCCTTTTTCAAGCTGTTTTTGAAGGGCATGTATTACTTGTGGTGGGCGATGCCCCAAAATAATAGGACCAAAAGACAAAACCAAGTCTATATAGGCTTTACCTTGAATATCATACAAATAGGCTCCTTCGGATCGGTCCATAAAAACAGGTTGTCCACCCACCCCTCCAAAAGCACGAACAGGAGAATTTACACCCCCTGGTATTTTTTCACACGCTTGAAACCACAAATCTTTTTGATTCATAAACTATTCCTATACTTTGATTCTAACATTTTCCAAAAATTAGCAGGGCTTCCTGTCAAAGATTCCAAAGAATCTGCCAAAGACGGCCCCAAAGGCTCTTTTGCTTGGATTAAATCTTCTAAAAACTTTTCTGTAACACCTAAACGAAAAGCAAATTCTTCTCTTGTCATTTTTAAGAATTTCATGCTTTCTAAAATGGTTTCACCTGGAGGTGGGTACTTTCTTTTTTCTTTCATCGCATTATAAAGGGATTCGTTTCCAGCCTTCGACACCAAAGCGGAAATCTCGTTCAACAAACTCCCAAATTACCAGTTTTTTACCACGAAGTACTCTGCTTCGACGGGCTAAACTTTCACGCACCAAAGTGCTTGCCCCTCCATCACTGACAATGCTTGCCAAAGGGCTTCGCAATTCTTTGGCCAAATGAGCTATGAATCCGGCAGACAAAGGCTCATCGGTCTGGTAAATCCTTGAAAAACTATCTCCCAAAAGCAAAATCTCTGAGTTTTTAAAATCGTCTTGATACCTCTTGTTTAAAGAATCTATCACTTGATAAGCATCTACTTTTTGAGAAGGGAAAACCAATAGAGAAGTCATCTCTGCCACATCTCCTAAACGACCTATGGAAACAACTGTATCGGCGTAGTGATGCTCACCTTTTTTAAAACCCATGGAATCTAATTTTTGTGCCACACTTTTGGCGGCCAACATAGCCCCTCGAGGAGTCCAATGGGTATCCATATTTAGATACAAATAATCTGTATGAGTGTCATTTTCTTTGTCTTTTATAAAAAGACTGAACAAATCCACAGTATGGACTCCATTTTGATTTAACTCTAAAAGGAACCGCTTCGAATGGCTAGGCGCTTCTGGAACTTCATAAAAACGAGAAAAAAACTCTGGATATATAGAAGCTTTACTTGGCACCACTACCACTAAAAGCTCTATCCCACGGGCCAAGAGGTCTTTTTGAAAAGCTAAAATCTCACTCACGGGCCTCTCGTCCCCATAAATTAATGGCGGTGGCATCGTCAAATAAGACACATCATTTTTATAAAACAGCCAATCATTACTCCCCAAATACGCTTTTTCTCCAGGATTTTTTAAGGTGTGCCAAAACAAATTTTGAATGAGTGTGCGTGAATTTATAGCGATCTGATTTTCTTTTTCGAGGCGGTCTTCGTAGGCCCTTAAATAACGACTGGTTAAAAATCCATAGCGAGGAAAATAAGAGAAAAACCGTTTCAGAGAAAAAAGATGATGTGCCGAATAAAGTTCAAAAATTAAAGAGTCTATTTCTTGATTTTCTGCAGGTTCATTGTCGTTGTTCAAAAGAGAGTCTAGCTTGTTAAAAGCAAGGTTTACACTAGAAAATGAATCCACCGACACATAGGGATTTGGACTTTGATAGTAGTCACGCCATTGAATAAAAGATTCAAGCACAGAATCTAAAGAAACAGTCTCCTGTTTCTGATACTCCTTCCAGGTTTTATAAAAGCTTTGACTCGATTTGTTTAGACTTTGTTCATATAAATATGGACTTATTAAATTATCTGTAAAAAGATGCACAAAGGGAAAATCTTGCTTGTGTTGGATAGAATAAAACAACTGAAAAGAGCTCGGGACAAAGAGTAGAGCAAAAAACAAAGCTATAACTATATATTTAAAAGACCTTTTCACTCTTCTAACTTTTCTCTTTTACTCTATCAAAAAACTAAGAAAATGAGCTTTATAAGTTTTAATTGGCATCGAGCATTTCTTGTAAAATAGCTCCGCCTTGCAAATACTCATTGGTATTCATACACTTTTTAGTTTCTAACAATTGTTGCAAATGATTTTTTTGTCCTGCTGTGTCACCATTTTCAGCTAGGATCGAACTTGTTTTAAATAAAACTGTGCAGACAATTGATGATTCTGGGTATTGCTTGCTAAAAGCTTTATATAAAGTGAGGGCTTTGTCTTTTTGACCCGCACTTTCTAAGCACTGAGCCATTCCATAAAGAGACTCTTCGGCGTATTCACCTTTTTTACCGGATTCCTCATAAATTTGTTTAAAGGCATCGTATGCTAATTTATGTTCTCCACGCAAATAATCGGACCTAGCAGTGTTAAACATAGCTTCTAACTCTTGAAGTTTTTCTGCTTCTTGCTCAATGCTGTCCAGAGCAATGGTGCCTCCAGCTGTTTGCGTCACCACTACTTTTTTAGAAAGGATTTTGTCTGATTTGCCTATTAGCATCCCCAAAAGATAAAGGATTTCTTCTTGTCTAGAATCCGTGCGTTCGGATTCATCGGCTACTCGGTTAGCCAATATGGTAAGCTCTGCGATCATCCTTCTGTTTATTAAATCTTGAGCCTTAGACAATGAATCTATGACCTTTTCTAAAGAATCTGCCCTCATATGCAGTTCTTCTTTAACATCTTTGCGAACAGCACTACCCACTTCTCGAATTTCTTCTGTTCGAAGTGTAGTAATGTGCGAACAACCAGACACCAACAGTATCAAAAATAAAACTACAGTATATACAATTTTTGGTTTCATAACAAGCCTCCTAGTGGAGTTCAAGAATCTTCTCACAACAACTTAAAGTTAATATTCGATTGCAAGGAACACCCTCACAATCGAATCAACAACAAACAAATTATTTCACATTGACTCTGAAATTAGCCCTACGATTTTTGGCGTATGCTTCTTCGGAGCTTCCTTCTACTTTTGGTTTTTCTTCGCCATAACTGATTGTTTCCATGCGGTCACCAGAAATACCATAAGCACTTAAAAACTCTTTCACTTTGGTGGCGCGTGTGCTACCCAAAGTCATATTATAATCTTCGGTGCCTCGTTCATCTGTATGGCCTTCGACAGTAATCGTGAAACGAGGTTCTTCTGTTAAAATAGCACCCACTTGATTGAGTAGATCCTTTGCTTCGGCGGTAAGCTCAGAACGGTCAAAGTCAAAATACACATCATCGGCCATCAATCTATCCATTAACTCTTGCAGTCTTTTGCGTGCGGCTTCTAAACGAGCGGCTTCAAGAGCATCCAAAGAGTCCTGATTGATTTGAGGTTCTTCTGGGATAGCCACTTCTTCGACTGGGGCAGGTTCTTCTTGAACCACTGGTTCTATCACAGGTTCTGGTTTTTTAGAACACGCTGCGAGCCCTACTGCTATCAGAGTAGCCATTAAAAGTATGTATTTAGATTTCATTTTTTACCTTCCTTGTTTGTTTGTTTATTTGTAAAATACCAAGACCAAGTAGGGGCAGTATTGTCCCCCCCTTTTGTAATACGGGTGACACCACCTCCATCACGACGCATTATATAAATTTGATTGGACCCTGTTCTATCACTAGAGAACACAATCAATGAACCGTCTGGAGACCAGCTAGGCTTTTCATTGTTTCCAGCATTAGAAGTGAGCTGTATTATATCAGAACCGTTGATGTCACAAGTGTAAATATTCATCTTACCCGCGTCCATCGAGGTATATACAATTCGATCCCCTGTGGGAGCCCAAGAGGCCCTTTCATTATAAGCACCCATAAAAGTGACTCGTCGTACATCGGTGCCATCGCTATTCATTTTGTAGATTTGAGGAGAACCACCTCTATCACTTGTAAACAATATCTCTGTGGCGGTAGGGCTCCAAGAAGGACTGGTTTGAGAAGCTTTTAAGTAAGAGACTCGTCTGAGCTTTTTAGTTTCTGGATCCCCCAAATAAAGGTCTGTTTTATCGCCTTCTATTGCCGAAAACAAAATCTCTCCACTTTTAGGATTCACCGCTGGACTGAAGGATTGGCTCAAGCTTGGGAAAAGTCTTTTTTGGGTACCTGTTGCAATATCTTTCATATAAAGTTGAGGTTTACCATTTCTAAAACTGACAAATATGATCCGTTCATTATCGTGACTCCACACAGGCATCATGCTAATGGTTGAGTCTGCTGTCAGTTGTTTTCTATGGAATCCATCATAATCAGCAATCACCACTTGTTTCACTCCAGCCACCTTAGATACCCATGCAATTTGAGTCGAAGCTACCCCGTAAACTCCCCACAATTGGTAAATCACTTTGTCCACAAAGTCGTGGATGGCCTTGCGAGAGTCCATCAAAGAAACCACATAAGTCTCTTCTAGAATTAAATCTTTCGATTTTGTGGCATGGAGATAGCAGCTTATTTTGATTTTATTATTGTGTGTCTTTTTGACCTTGCCTGTCATATAAAACTTAGCTTGAGCACGACTAAACTTTAAAATGTCAAACTTAGGAGCTTGAACAACTTCAAAGCGACCGGATAAATTAAAATCTCTTTTTGCCACTTCGTGGGGTCGTTCTTCGGGCCAATGTAAGGGCTCTCCATTAGGTTCTTCAAAGGGGACAAGACCTATGGGCAATGTTTTAAACACCGATACACTCACATCGACCGCAATCGTATCCACCGCTCCAAAAGAAACAGCGAAGCACAACAATAACGCAAAAGAAAAAAGTTTATTCATGAATACACTCAAAATTATAAAATCAGCTTATAAAAAGCAAATTGAAAATAAAGCACAAATCCTCAATAGAATAAAATACAAAAAAAAATAATACTTTGAGACTTATCTTCTAATTTTACCAAGTTTCTACGGTATTTTCATTATCTATATGTCGAGTGAATGAAACTTCCATTTAAAATATCACACAAATTAAGTGAAGTGCCTGTTGAAGTTTAAACTTTAAAAAGAATAATCTAGCCTCAACGACTCTTTTATCTCCATTCAATTTAGCTGTTCAAATGTTTGGATTTCTAAATCCTGTCTATAAATCCACTATTTTATGGGGCGTGCCTCTGCTTTTGACTCCATAAATAAACAAAAGCAGAGTCGGCGTGCTACGGGCTACCCTCTGGTCGGTGCTTTTAGCACTGCTAGCTCTAGCTAGCACCCTTCGCATGCCTCACGCTTCGTCAAAAGCTGTAAAACTTTATTGAAATCAAAAAATGAAAAGTTAAAATAAGCTCGAAAACTTCTGAAATCGAATGACTTCCTTTCTTTTTTAAGCCCTAACAGTTAAAAATAATGTTCTATTTTTTTTAAAAGCCAGGCGCTTCTGAAACTTCAATCAAAAAAAAATCAATTCCCTAGGTATTCAATTGTAAATATGAGATTGGCATCTGGAGGGATGGGTCCTGCCCCACTGCTGCCATAAGCTAAGCCTGGAGACAAAAGTAAAACTCGTTTTTCTCCGGGGAGCATGCCTTCGACCCCAAGATCCCAACCGCGAATGACCTTCGAAGCTCCCAATGGAAACTCAAAGACTTGTGCTCGGTCCTTGGAACTGTCAAACTTGGTGCCATCTAAAAGCCAACCCGTGTAATGGACTCGCACGCTTTCTCCGACTTTGGCGGGTTCCCCTTCTCCTTCTTTAAGGATGCTGTATCGAAGCCCTTCGGCCCCTTTTTGAAATTGGAGACTGGAGGTGTCAGGGAAAAAGTCCATGCTTTCGGCTATCATTTCGTCACTTTCTACAGAGAGCAAGTGAACTTTGAACAGGAGTGTAGAGTTTGGAGGGATACGACTGAGTGGAGTCGAACCATAGGCCATGGATGGAGCCACTTTTAACCACCGAATGCTGCCCGACGGCACTTTGTTTAAACCTATTTCTAAACCTTTGATGAGCTTGCCACTGCCCAAAATGACTTCCATTGGTTTTCCTTGGTCTTTAGAGCTGTTGAATTTAGAGCCCCCTACAAGCCATCCGGTATGGTGTAACCGGAGGCGTTTGCCTACTTCACTCAAAGGTCCAGAACCCACAGTCTCGTCGTAAACCCAAACGCCAGGACTTAAAAGTTTCCATGAGACTTCTTTTGTTAAAAACTCATCTGGGCTGAGTATTTGTTCTGCATTCACCAGTTCGACTTCAAAAAATAAATCCGATTGAGGCGGAATAGGCCCCATAGAGCGATCTCCATATGCCAGTTGATACGGGATCGATAAGCTTCGGATTTCGCCGAGTTTCATACCCACAATCCCTTTGTCCCAACCTTGGATCACCTGACCAGCCCCGAGTAAAAACTCTAAAGGCTCGTTCCTTTCGTAAGAATCATCAAAAAGTGTGCTGTCACTGAGCCAACCTTTAAAATGAACTTGGATGAGTTGTCCTGATTTGACAGGCTCTCCCACCCCCTCTTTGAGGGTTACAGATTTGTAAGAAAACGCCCATAAAGCGTTAAAAAGCAAAAAGAAGTAGAAAAAAAACAACTTTGACATAAAATCTCCTATCTTCTAAATTAGAAAATACTAGTTTATAAAGTAAAGCTTTAGGAAATTTAAATGGATCTTTCTGTGATTTTGATAATTATATTGATTCTTCTTTTGTCGATTGCATTAGTTGCAATTGGTGCGTATATTATTATAAATTCTGCCGACGAAAAAGAACAAATCACACAACAAATCGATATATCTGGTCAATACGCTGTATTGGTAAAACCCGCCAAAGAATCTTTGAAGTCTGTGAAACCGTCTATAAATGAAATTAAAAACTGGCTTTCTTCACAAAACATTGATGATAAAAACTCACAAAGTCTAATAGAGACTTGGACACATTCATTGAACGAAACCATCAAAACTGTAGACGAAGGAGACCAAAATGGCACTGTGACCTATCGAGTGGTTCCAGGTGAAAAATGCCAGAAATTTTGTTCTTTTATCAATAAAGATAACTATATTACTCGAGAACAAATCCGCAACCACCCCGAAATTTTACCACCCTTTGTTTTGGGTTGTGATTGTAAATTGGTTCCAAAATTTCCTTGGGAAAATCCTGGTAAAGCGGGATGGAAGCCTGTGATTCCTGTAAATGGGGTTTACAAAGTCCCCGATTGGAGAAACATTGCGTAAATCAACTCTTTTTATTTTATTTTTACTGACAAGCTTGTTGTGGGCCAAAGGTTCTGCAATCATCACACTAGAGATGCCTATAGGAGCCAGACAACTTGGTATGGGTGAAACGGGGGCCGCCGTTGCAGACGATGCAGCGAGTCTTTATTATAACCCTGCTGGACTTGCTTTTGGACCACTTGCCGATGAATGGCTCACTTCTTATTATAAGCCTTCTAAATCTGGTCCTTTTTTTACTGCTTTGGCTGCTCGTACTAGGCCTGGTTTTTTTGCTAAAAGCGAACTTTGGGCAGGAACTAATGAAGGTGTGCTTCACTTTAATGGAGATCGTTGGGTGGAATACCATTCCGTGCTTTTAGAGGGCAACACCAAAATCCGTGATGTGGTGCGAGTTTTTGTTGGTTCCGAAAGAGGCTTAGATGAATATACTAGACAAGTTAAAAAATACAATAATGCTGATGAAAATGAAAAGCATTTGGTCGAGGTTCGAATCCCATGGAACTTGTATTTAAAAGATACAGTGACTGCTTTACTCTATGAATCCAGAACAGAAAAACTTTGGGTAGGTACACCCAAAGGCTTGTTTCGTTTTGATGGTAAAACTTGGAAGTCTTTTGAGTCTGAATTTGGAGCCAAAAGAATTACTGCCTTAGACAATCAAGGAGCTAGCTTGTGGATCGGTACTGATGATGGTCTTTTTTTGTACCGAAATGGTCGCTTTGAGCAAAAAGGAGTGGTGCTCCCTAGTCAAAAAATTGAATCTGTGGTGTGGTCCGAAATGCGTAAAGAATTATTTGTGGCGGTTAAAGAAGCGGGAATCGCTAGGCTGATTCCTAAGAAAAACCCCCAAGACAAAGACCGATGGAGTCTTTTTACAGAAGAAGATGGTATTATTGATCTTGAACCTAAAAAACTGGCCGTAGATAGTTCTGGTCATGTTTGGGCTGTGCACAAAAGTGGGCTTTCTCATTTTAATTTAAGAAAATGGGAACAAATCCAATTCGATCATAATGTGGTGCACGATGTTTCTGTAGATAAAAAGGGAGCCATTTGGATTGCAACTCAAAAAGGAGTTTGGAGACACTTACCTGATTATGCCACAGCAAGTGGTAAAAAGGCAGAACTCGAAAGAGAAGTTGGAGAAAAAGAAAATACCAGTAAAGAAGATTGGCACCACTATCACTCTGGAAATGGACTTTCTAGCAACCAAGTTTGGACGGTATTGCCGCAAGGGAACGATGTTTGGTTTAGCACTAACAACGGTGTAGAGCAATACAAAGATGCCGATTATCAAGTGAGCTTTTTTTACGAAAAACTTTTGCCGATTTTAAATATCCCAGACCTTTATCATTTATTTGCTTCTATGACAGTTCCATTGGCAGAATGGGGTACTTTGGGCTTTTTCGTTAATTTTATTTCTTTTGGCTCTACCCTTGTTTCTGATGAGTTTTCTAGCGATGAGCTGGTGGCTTATAATAGTTCCGAAATCGTGGGTGGCTTAAGCTATGGGACACAATTAATCAATCGCTGGGCTTTAGGGGTGAATGTTAAACTTTTTTATTCTGACCTTAGCTCTGGCTCTGCAGCTGAAGAAGCGACCACTTTTGGATACGCCTTTGATGTGGGTTTATTAAAAAAAGATCTTTTTATCAAGCGTTTGAACTTTGCCGCCATCCTTGCCAACATAGGGCCTAGCGTGTATTATGTAGATAAATCTATAGAAGACCCTATCCCTTTGACATGGCGTTTGGGGCTTGCTTACGAGATATTGTCTTCTGTGGACCATCGTCTATTGGTTGCCGCCGATTATAATCGAGAAGCAGTGTTTGACAATGAAAAAGGTCAGCCAGAGCCGTTTTACATCTCTTCTTGGAAATCTATAGTGAAGCCAGAACTAGGGGGTCACGGTTTTACTGCCGCTAAGAACTCATTGTTGCAAGGCGTTTTTAATTTGGGTGCCGAATACACCTATGCTAATACGGTTGCTCTCCGAATGGGCTACCTCTATGACCGTACTGGTAAAAGACAAGAAATGGATTTGGGTTTTGGATTTATGCTCTCCGATGTTTTGCAGTTTAACTTTGCAACCATTAAAGATGTCGGTAATAACGATGGTGTTAGAGACGGACAAATGCGTTTTGGACTTCTTTTTAATTTTTAATTTTATAAAACTTTAAGCCCCCTTTTCGTTTATAAGGATATATGCGATATGTATCCTTGTTTTTTTTATTAAGCACTCAATTTTTATTTGGCCTTCCAAGTACAGAAGAAGTTTTTTGGTGGTGGGATGACGGTTTAATTTCTTATGAAGAACTCGAAGATTTTTTAGAGGCTATTAGTAAAGAAGACACAGAAAGTTTTTGTGATCTTCAACTGGCCTATCTCAATCAAAAGTGTGCTGCTCAGGCAAAAGAAAAAAAATATCGGACTCAATATGCAGAGTTCCATTGGAAAAGTGATATTGACTCCACCGCTCATTTGCAAAATCAAAAGTTTCACTTAAAAATGTTTTATCAACCCTTTCAAATGGACCTTTACTCCGACACTTCCTTTACTATCACCTATAAAAGAAAGCAAAATCGAGCTGTTTTGGGTGATATTAGCTATAGTTACTTTAAGGCTGGTTTGCCTCTACAAAAACAAAAAGGCTACTTTGGAAGGTATTATATCCATAAAAACTCTATAGCTGCATTTTTAGGTTTTGATCAAAACTTGAGTTTTCAAGTACAATTAGCAAAAAAAGAGAGCCACTTTTATTTTCAATCTTATCGTAATGAAAATAAACACTTTATTCTTTTTCGATACCAACATAAAGTTTTAGATGCGATTTTATTTTATGATTTTTTTCAAAAGTCTCCTTTGGTGCGTTTTAGGTTAAAACAAAGCAAACAAAAAAATACAAATTGGGCTTGGAATGCAGATTTTTATATTCTAGAACAAGCACCGCAAGAATGGCCTCTAAAACTCCCCAAAAGTATCGCTCAATCTTCTTTTTGGTCTGCACAAAACCAAGATTTTTTCTTGTCTATTTTTAAGTTTTCATTCCAAGAAAAATGGCGTTTAGATGTTGAATCTAAAGAACACTTCACTTCGCTCCAAGGGGCTCTCACTATGTATTTTAATGAAGCTATTGTAGAGGGGGCTTTGCAATGTAGGGAAGTTAAAAACAAATGCGAAAAACCACTTATTCGTTTGAAAGCACAAAAAACACACTTTAAAACATTTAAAAGTATCTTAAAAATGCGATTGATGGCTCCTGATTGGTACGAATTAAAGCACCGACCACAAATTATTTTAGGGTTTTCAATGCATCCAGAAAAAGGAGTTTTATTTAAAAACGAATTTATCCTCCCAGAGCAAAATAACACTAAAAAGATTTCATGGAGACAAACCAGTGAATATAAACCAAACAATCATTTTTCATTCCTTTGTTATTTCGAATCTTTTATTTCAAAAACATTTTTTATAGAAGCCTATAGAACCAGTTTATCTTTATCTCTGTATTGGTAAATACTGTTTACTCAAGTATACAATAACAACATAAAGACCTGGTTTTCTGTTTAATTATTATCTAATTTGATTCATACCCAAACACTCCCTGACTCTTCTAAGTTCCCTCCTTTACTTAGAAGAGTCTTTTTCTTTTAAAGACATAAATTATATCTTACAAGATCTGTTTTGTTTTGTTTTTCCCGAAATTCAAGCTTTATTATTCAATTAAACAAATCTTAATCTATAGACTGTAGTAAGTACCTTTTAATTTTTTAAAATTTAGCTAATTTGAAGAGGATTTTACTAAATCAATTCCTCGATTTACAAATCTATAGCTATGGTTGCAAAAGAAGTTTTATTGAAATTTCTTCAAGGCAAATCTGAGAACATTCACTCTTTTTCAAGCGGTAAAAAATGAGAAAATGGCGTATTGATGATTCTAAAGACCTTTATAACATCCGTGGTTGGGGCATCAACTATTTTGATATCAATGAAAAGGGGAATGCCACTGTAAGTCCACTCAAATCAAAAGGTCCAACAATCGATTTGAATGAGCTAGTGCAAGAACTTGCTATACGCGATGTCGCTACCCCCATGCTACTTCGATTTCCAGATATTTTAGACAATCGTATTGAAAAAATAAACGAATGTTTCACCAAATCTATCCATTCTTATGACTTTAAAGGAAGCTATTTTAATGTGTTTCCCATTAAAGTCAACCAGCAAAAAGCGGTTCTAGAAGAAGTGGTGCGTCACGGTAAAAAATTTAATATTGGTTTAGAAGCAGGTTCAAAACCCGAATTACATGCTGTGCTAGCGAATATGGACAATCCAGAAGCCTTGATCATTTGCAACGGCTACAAAGACGAAGATTTTATTGAACTTGCTTTGTTAGCTCAAAAAATGGGAAAAAAAGTGTTTATTGTGGTCGAAAAAATGAATGAACTCCACTTGGTTGTCGAGCTTTCTAGGCGAATCGGAGTGAGACCTAATATAGGAGTTCGTATCAAACTAGCCAGCAATGGTTCAGGAAAGTGGGAGGAATCAGGAGGTTATCATAGTAAATTTGGACTCAATAGCTCTGATCTTTTAGAGGCAGTCGAGTACATTAAAAAAGAAGAAATGTGCGATTGTTTTAAGCTAATTCACTTTCATTTAGGGAGTCAAATCACCAATATTCGTAAAATAAAATCAGGCTTAAGAGAAGCTGCCCAGTTTTATGTTCAATTGAAAACAACCTGCAAAAACTTGGAGTTTGTCGATGTAGGGGGCGGGCTTGGAGTGGATTACGACGGCACCAGAAGTTATAACGCTAGTTCTGTAAATTACTCTATCCAAGAGTACGCTAACGATGTTATCTATTCTATGGCAGAAGCCTGTGATAAAAATGATACACCTCACCCCAATGTGATTGCTGAATCAGGGCGTGCTCTAACGGCACACCACTCTATTTTGATTTTTAATGTGCTTGAAACTGCTGCTCCTGCTTTTTTTAACGAAGAAATCCACGAAATACCCGAAGAATCTCCTGAAATAGTGAGAGACTTGTATAATATTTTCAAAAACCTGAGTTTAAAAAACTTATTAGAATTTTGGCACGATGCCATCCAACTCAATGACGATGCCTTAAATGGATTCAAACTTGGAACAGTCGATTTAGAAACTAGGGCCATGGCAGAACGGTTATTTTGGAGCATCGCTCAAGCTGTAGAACGCTTGTCTCAAAATTTAAGACACCCCCCTTATGAACTACATAGCTTGACACGATTGCTGGCCGAAAAATACTTTGGGAACTTTTCTTTATTCCAAAGTCTTCCAGACAGCTGGGCCATCGACCAAGTTTTTCCTATTATGCCCATCCAACGACTCAACGAAGAGCCCACTATTGAAGCGACTATACAAGACATTTCTTGTGACTCTGATGGCAAAATCGATATGTTTGTCAGAAACGGAGAAATGACTCGCACTTTAGCTTTACATCCTCTTAAAAAAGAAGATCCTTATTTTATTGCTGTTTATTTGGTGGGGGCTTATCAAGAGATTTTAGGAGATTTACACAATCTTTTTGGAGATACCAACGCTGTACACATTGTTTGCGATGGAGACTCGTATAAAATCGAAAAAATCATCGATGGAGAATCCGTCGAAGATGTGCTAGAATATGTAAATTATAGCGACAAAGCCTTGGTTAGAACCATGGAAAACTGGGTCACCCGTTCTGTTAAAGAAGGCAAAATCTCCCTTCAAGAAGGCAAGGAGTTTTTAAACATTTATCGTTCTGGCTTGTATGGCTACACTTATTTAGAGTGATTTTTTTGTAGTGCTGAAAAAAAGTGTTTCTCAATTGGCTCCAGAGCATACTTTTAGATAATCTTTTCTAAATCAGATGACTCACTTAAATTCGCAAGTTCTTAAAGTTTTCACAAGTGATTATATAGAATCCATTATTCTTGAATTCAAAGCACAATAAGGAAATACTAACTGGACTTTTAGAAAATTATAATATAAATGTCTTTTTCTAAACTTAAAAGTATTGAGATCCACCGATTCCTTTTGAGTGTGTTTTTTTGATGATAGGGTTAAATTTTTTAATGCACTATCACTCTTGTTTGATTTGTAAAGTCATTTTTTACTTTGTTTTTTTCTAATAATAACTAGATTAATAGTAGCGGTTTCCTAGATTAAATATGTTTAGAGCATTATAACTAGAGTGATTGGGTTTTTAAAAGTTGTACTTTTTTATCACAAGGTTTTTTATGCGCACAAAAATACTGCTTGTCTTCTTCTTCATTCAAAGCTTGGCCTTTGCTGAGTTTAATGATTGCTCCTTTAACTATGGTCGAGAATGGAAAAGTGGAGCCTCCCTTAACAATTTGAATCATGTGGCTATATGGCTTGGAGACAATGATTTTTACAATGAATATTGGGAAGGCAAAATGATTGAAGAGGCTAAAAAGCATTCATTGACACCAGTATTTTATGCTTATGTGATTGCCGAATATGGAAAAGATAACGGCTTGGAAGACTGTGATGTGGGAACCCCAAACCACTGCACCGACGGGGCGAATCTAATTAGGAACAAATGGAATGATATTCTATCTCGATACAAAACCTATGCCCAAGGCATCGCTCAAGACTATGGAAGCTCCAAAAAAACTATTTGGCTCATTGAACCCGATTACATTCAATATTCTGTCACTGGAAGTGCTAAATCTCATTACAATCAAAACGGTGGAGGTATACCAGATGCAGATTTAGCAGGAAAATATTTTAACGATATTGTCTCTACTATTAAACAATACCTTCCTAATGCACAAATTGGCGTGGATATATCCCCATGGCTAAACGATGATTTAAAAACTTGGTACAATCTTTTTGATAAAAGTAAAATCAATTACGCCTTCACCTCTGGTGGAAGGACCCAAGGGAACCAAGCCCGAATTCGAAACGATAACAATAATAATGTAACCTGGGCCAATGTACACTCTTGGCTTGGCAAAAAGATCATCGCCGACGACGGCTATGGTGTAGGCGGTGGCCCTACTAATGACTATCAAGAGTGGATGAATGTTTCTAATTTAAATTCTCGCATTCAAGACGGTGTCATTGCCATTACTATCAAAGAACCATCCACTGAATTTAATAGTTTTGCTGGCTCGAATAGTAACTTGAACACTTGCAACGGACAGCCGCCCCCTTCTTCTTCGTCTGTTATTAGAAGCTCATCCTCCTCTTCTATCATTAGGAGCTCATCCTCTTCTTCCATCATCAGAAGCTCATCCTCCTCTTCCATCATCAGGAGCTCATCCTCGTCTTCCATCATCAGAAGTTCATCCTCGTCTTCCATCATCAGGAGCTCATCCTCTTCTTCCATCATCAGGAGCTCATCTTCATCAATATCTCAGCCAACAGGCTCCGATTGGGTTGGAGAAAACACACAAATATCAGATGCCAGCAACTCCTCTGTCACCGCTGGTTCTGCTCAAAATTGGGATGAAGTTAGAGTTTTGCAAAAAAACTTGGGGACTGTCTCATCTGGAAAAAACTACACACTCTCTTTTGATGCCACAGTGTCTAGTGGAGGAGCTAAAATGGACATTAAAGTTTCTTTAGCAGAATATTGCAATGAAACTTTAAGTGTCGATAACAGTGAAAATGGTTCTAGTTACCAATGTAGTTTTACTGCCACAAAAAATGAAGCTGTGATTTTAAAAATCACAATCCCCAAAGGACGCTGGGAATCCTTGTCTATTCACCAATTAAAATTAGATGGAGATCTTGTGAGCCCTCCTAGTTCAATTTCTTTGAATATCGCTCGTCACCCTTCATCGATTATGCTTCGTAATGGAAGGAATCTCCAGTGGAATATAGATGCTTCCACAAAAGTTCAAGTTTTTGACTTACAAGGTCAAAGAGTCCATCAAAGTATAGGTGGCGTGGATTTGTCTAGCTTTCCTGCTGGAATCTATTATATCCATGCAAAAGGAATGGTAAAACGAGTTCAAAACTTTTAATTCACAAAAATCTAAATAAATTTTATTTATTATCTAATAGCCCTAGCTTCACAGCACTGAGGCTATTTTTATTTTAAAGCTTGAAATTAACTGACTATTATAAAATAAATTTAGAAGTCTGGATTTGCTATTTCCTTTTATATATACTTTAAATAAACAAGAGTTTTTTTAACTTTGAATAATGTCTTATCCTGAACTTTTACTTCCCGTAGGCGATAAAGAAATGCTCCTGGCAGCAGTGCACAATGGTGCTGATGCCGTATATATGGGAGTGCCCGGATGGAATGCTCGTGGCCGTACCGAAGATTTCAATTTAGATGAACTCAAAGAAATGATTGAATACGCAAAGCTTAGAGGGCTTCGTTGCTATTTAGCCATGAATGTCTTGATTTTTCAAAGAGAACTAGAAGAACTAAGTCCCTACCTTTACGAATTGATAAAGTTAAAACCCGACGCTTTTATCCTCCAAGATATTGGACTTGCCCGTTTAATTAGGTCTATTGCTCCCAATCAAGAGATACACGCCTCCACTCAAATGACCCTGTCTAGCGTCGAAGCCCTGCATTTGATTCAAAACATTGGTTTTAGCCGAGCGGTACTCGCAAGAGAGCTTTCTTTGGAGCAAATTCAAAGTATTCAAGAAAACACAAGCATAGAATTAGAGGTATTTGTGCATGGGGCTCTTTGTGTTTCTTATAGTGGGCAATGCTTGACCAGCGAAGCTTTTGGTGGCAGGTCTGCAAATCGTGGGCAGTGTGCTCAAAGCTGCAGACTCCCCTACACCCTCTTTGTTGATGGAGTTCAAAAAAATACCGATAAAGGCAATTATTTGTTCAGTCCTTTTGACCTTTCTAGTATAGATTTAATCCCTCAACTAAAACAAATTGGGATTCAATCATTAAAAGTAGAAGGCCGCTTGAAAAGCCCTGAATATGTGGCAGCCGTCACCCAAGCATACCGCTCTCAAATCGATGAATCCTTTTATTCAAAAGAAAATCAAGAGTCTCTAGAAGTGTTGTTTTCTAGAGGATTAAAACAAGGTTTTTTAAAAGGAGTTGATCATCAAGAATTTATCAATCAAAGTTTTTCAAACCATCATGGTGAGTATTTGGGGTCACTAGAAAAAATAGAAAACAGAGGGGTTTATATTCATAGTAAGGCATCATTAAAAGCTGGTGATGGGCTCTTATTTGAAAATCAACACTGTTCACTAGGAGCCAGGCTGTACCATATAGAAGTCTCCTCCAAAGATTTTTTACATTTAAGTTTTTCTAAAGAATTTGACTTATCTCAACTACAAAAAGGAATGCGTGTTTACAGAAATGATTCGCCTTCTTTAGAAAAAAAACTGCAAAACTCTTACAAAAATCGTGAGAATGAAAAGAAAATCCCTATAAACATTTCTTTAACAGCTCAAGTGAATGAAAGGCTTCAACTCATATTTTCTGACGGCCAAAACACCGTCAAAGTTTACGGTGACATTTTAGAAAAAGCCCACAAAATAAGAGATAATCTCCAAAAGCATCTAATCAAAGAATTAGCAGCCCTTTCTGGCTCTCCTTATCGTGTAGAAAAATTGGACTTGAATGTATCTGCAGACATATTTTTGCTAGACAAAACACTACGGTCTTTAAAACAAAAAGCAGTCACACAACTCAATGAAATCCGTCTACAGAAACACCTCCCTATTGTGTTTAAAGAACCAAAAGAAATTTCACTTTTGCAAAAAAACACTCTTAAAAACAACAACCAAGAAACATCTGTTAGTGTGCTCATTCGAAAACCGGAGCAACTAGAAGCCCTCCAAGGAACTTCTATACAAAAAGTTATTTTAGATTTGGATTGGGGGGTGGAGCTTTCTTCTCCTTTTGAAAAAGCAAAATCGATGGGTTTAAAAGTAGGGATAGCCACGCTCCGCATACATCAACCCAATGAAAATCATTATCTCAATCGAATTTTGAGGTTAAAACCAGATTTTGTCTTGATCAGAAATTTGGGAGCTCTCTATTTTTTTAAAGACAAGGGCATCCAACTCACAGGCGATTACAGTCTAAATATTAGCAATAGCCTAAGTGCCGACTGGTTTTTTGAACAGGGACTTCACACAATACACCCATCATGGGATCTGAATAGCACGCAACTTTTTGAGCTTTTAGATGCTTCTACAGCTTCTAATTTTGAAATTGCTTTGCACCAATACATGCCCGCCTTTCATACTAGACATTGTGTATTTGCAGCCTTGCTTAGCCAAGCTAAGGATTTTCCAGATTGCCAAAAAGTATGCACAAAACACCAAGTGGAACTCTTAGACCACAAAGGAGAAAAGCACTTTTTAAAGTCAGATGCTGAGTGTCGTAATACACTATTTGTAGGCAAGCCTCAATCCGCGCTTAAACTATTAAAGGGCTTACAAGAAAAGGGCACAACACAGTTTCGAATAGAACTTTTAGACGAAAGTATAAGTCTAGCTACCAGAAAAATCAATTGGTATCAGCAAGCTATTTCTAGAGAACTTTCTATCGAAGAAGCTATGGTACAAATTGGAGTCGAAGAAAAATACGGGCTCTCAGAAGGGCAATTATTCAATAAAAGTACCTGGAAAGACAAAAAAAAGTGCACTTAATTCATTTCTTTTTCTAATTTACTGAGTACTTTATCATTTATTCCCAGGATATTTTATGAAAATCCAAAATAACTCTTATGTAAGCATCCACTATACCCTCACTTCTGACGATGGTCAAGTGATAGACTCTTCTTTAGATAGAGATCCATTAAATTACATTCAAGGCTTGCATATGATTGTGCCTGGTTTAGAAAAGGAAATGCTGGACCACCAAAAAGATGACAAGTTTAATGTGAAGGTGAGCCCTGCTGAAGGCTATGGAGAACGAAATGATGAGCTTATTCAGGAACTAGAACTCTCTCTATTTAATGGAGTTGAAAAAGTCGAAGTAGGCATGTCTTTTTACGCTCAAACTCCAAATGGCCCCATGCCTTTAACAGTGACTCAAGTCACGGATACACACGCTATTGTAGATGCCAATCATCCATTAGCTGGTCAAAATTTAAACTTTGAAATTGAAGTGGTGGCTGTAAGAGAAGCTACTGAAGAAGAAATTCAAGCACAAACACAGCCTCACTCCCATGATTCTAGCTGTGACTCTTGTTGTAGCGATTGCGATTCAGAGTGTTAAACTTTTATCTGTAAAATCTCTTTGAAAAGACAAAACACAGTTTTTTGTCTTTTTTTTTAGTGATAAAATAAATTGAAGATGTTTCCATATGTATAAATTCAATTTTGAGATTCTATAAAGGCACCAAAAGCCAGTTCTTTTTGATGCAATTGCAAAATTGGAGGCGTTTGCAGGCGTTTAGCAAGGGCAATCCCTTTGTATCGTTTCCACCAATATGTCATATCTAAAACAGCTTCATCTATAGAAGAGAATAATTTATTGAATATTTTTGGAGGAACTTTTGTTTCTAAAAAGAAGTTTCCATCTAAGAGTAGTTTTTTAGTATCTTCTAAATTTCTTTTACTTTGAAGCCAATAGCGAAACAAAAGATCGTGATATTCATATTGAATGGGATCTCCCCTCCCTTCTTCTATATTGTGCTCCTCACTTAATTCAGCACTTGGCCGTATTGTCAGGGTTTCCGTTGGAATTACAAGTGAATCCATGTTAATGGCTTCAGCTAAAGCATATACTTCTGTTTTCCATAAATCACCCAAGGCACAAAGCACACCGCTAGTATCGCCATACAAGGTACAGTAACCTGTGAATAATTCTGTTTTATTCGCATTACTAGTGAATGCCGCTGAGTTCATCGATGCAATACTTGCCAAAAACATAGAAGAACGAGCCCTTGCTTGTAGATTTTCAAAATGAATCCCCTCCATCGCGAATAAGGAGTTTTTAGCATAGGTTTCTATATTATTTTTAATAACTTCTAATGTATCGCTGATGGGAATTTCTAAATAAGGGCATGTTAAATTTTCTGCTAGTTTTTTGGCAGCATTTTTTGTGATTTGGGAGTTAAACTGCGTGGGTAAATTCACTAAAATCACATTTTGAGGGCCCAAAGCTTTTGTATATAATACTGCCGCCAAGGCACTATCAATACCTCCAGAAGCCCCTATCACTATTTTTTTTATACCCCATCGATATAAATTTTCTCGAATCATATAAATCAAAGCTTTTTGAACACGAGACCAATAAGATAGCGGCACTGAAGGTGTTTCTAGCAGTTGAAAAGCTTGATTCCATTCTAATAAGAAAGATTTCTCTTCTAAAAATGGTGCTTCATAAAGGACCTGAGCATTAGCATCTATAATTTTAGACAGTCCCATCAAGGCATAAACGGCTTTTCCCGTATTTTGAGTGCCCACTGCGTTCAATAAAAAACCTGGTTTTGAATAAGGCCACTGAAAAGGGGAGGAATCCATGAAAAAGAATTCATTTTTTAAACAAATGATAAAATCAATCTCGTCAGAAATTTCCAAGTTTTTAGCAGATAATAAAGCTATTTTGTAGTTTTTTATATTCAAGATTGGAGTGGATAATGCATCGCTTTGAAGTGTTTTCTGCACCCCATCCAAAAAACAAAACCACTGTCCATGACTTATATAAAGAATCCCTATAGAATCCGAAATAGCCATCATTTTTTGATGGTAAGTCTCACAAATTGCAAAGAAAGAAGGGGAATCCCAAAGGGAATCAAGCATAGAACCAGATAAACAATTTTCTGGAAAAACAACTAAATCGCAAGAACTAGCCTTAGCTTTCAAGATTTCTTTTTGAATTGTCTCAAAATTTTCTTCAAATGCTTCTGCCTTGATTTGCATTTGCACAGCATAAATTTTCATATTCTTAATTTAATAAAAAAAACCTCGAGTCACTAGACTCGAGGTTCACTAAAATAAGAAAGAACTACTTAGAAAGACGCTCTTGAATATTTTTAATTTGAGTTTTAAGCTCTTCTGGAAGCTTATCACCAAATTTAGGATAATGATTTTTTTCTACATCAGCGAGCTCTGCAAGCCAGCCTTCTTTGTCCACATTGAGAAGCTCTTTCATGTCTTCTTCAGTGACGCCTTCTGGACGCTCAATGGCATCGAGACTTGGCATGAAACCAATTGGAGTTTCAACAAAGTCACCCTTGTCATCACAGCGTTCGCAAACCCACTTGAGGACGCGAGAGTTTTCACCGTAACCAGGCCACAACCATTTACCTTCTTTTGTTTTGCGGAACCAGTTTACAAAGAAGATTTTTGGAAGCTTATCGGCATTGGTTTTGCCCATTTTGATCCAATGTGCAAAATAATCACCCATATTATAGCCACAGAATGGAAGCATCGCAAATGGATCACGACGAACTTGACCCACTTGATCAGAAATCACAGCGGCAGTCACTTCAGAGCCCACAATGGAACCCATGAACACACCGTGTTCCCAGCTCATAGCTTGATGGACTAATGGAACTGTGCTTGGGCGACGACCACCAAACAAGATAGCATCTACTGGAACACCCTTAGGGTCTTCCCATTCTGGTGCAATGGCTGGACAATTGATTGCTGGAGCTGTGAAGCGAGCATTTGGATGAGCAGCTTCTTTGCCTTTTTCGGACTTTCCACTAGCTGGAAGATTCCATTTGTTGCCTTTCCAGTCAATGAGTTCACCTTTTGGAGGATTGTCCATGTCTTCCCACCATACAGTGCCATCTTCTTCAAGAGCCACATTAGTATAAATGGTATTTTTTTGAGCTGAAATCATAGCATTTTTGTTGCTGTGGAAGTTGGTACCTGGAGCTACACCAAAGAAGCCAGCTTCTGGGTTGATAGCATAGAGACGACCATCTGCACCTGGTTTCATCCAAGCAATATCATCACCGATAGTTTCTACTTTCCAGCCCGGGATAGTAGGGATCAACATGGCAAGGTTTGTCTTTCCACATGCACTTGGGAAGGCTCCACAAACATATTTCACTACATTTTCTGGAGAAGTGATTTTTAAGATAAGCATGTGCTCTGCAAGCCAGCCTTCGTCGTGAGCGATAGCACTAGCAATACGAAGAGCCAAACATTTTTTACCTAAAAGGGCATTTCCACCGTAACCGGAACCATAAGACCAAATAGTGCGTTCTTCTGGGAAGTGAGAAATATACTTGTCATCCATGGGAGCACATGGCCATAAACCATTATCGCTTTCACCTTCTTGAAGTGGTTTACCAACAGAATGTAAACATGGGACATATTCGCCATCGGTGCCTAAAACATCTAAAACTTTATTGCCAACGCGAGTCATAATCATCATATTGGTCACAACATAAGCAGAATCGGTAATTTCTACACCAATTTTTGCAATATCAGAACCAACAGGACCCATAGAAAAGGGGATCACATACATGGTACGGCCTTTCATACAGCCATCATAAAGTTTTGACATGGTGTTTTTAAGTTCTTCTGGGTCTCTCCAGTTATTGGTAGGACCAGCTGCTTCTTTAGTTTTAGAAGAGATATAAGTACGGTCTTCAACACGGGCCACATCAGAGGCATCGGAACGGAATAAATAACAACCGGGAAGCTCTTTTTGATTGAGCTCTGTAGCAAGGCCAGATTCAACCATTTCTGCAATTAATTGATCGTATTGAGCTTGTGAACCATCACATAGAACAACATTTTTGGGCTTCACTAATGCTTTAATCTCTTCGATCCAAGCATTTAATTTTGCGTGTTTAGTAAGGGACATTTCATCTCCTATAGGGTTAAGATATATCTTCGATTTATTTCGAACGAGTAAAAAATAGAAATTTTAATTTTAAAAATGTGTTATTTTTTCAAAAAAACTATAAAAACTCTAAGTATTTGTATCCACTTTTACCCTTAACTTTTAAAGCTTTTCTAAAAGTGTATTTTTCTTAAATATTTAAGAGTCTTTTTGGGTCTAAAACAAAAAATCGTGGTTTTAATGAAAATCTTTGTTTATATTTAAAGTGCAAATTGAAACTGAAAGGCTAATTTTTATTTACTGAGGATACATGAGCTGGTCTTATAGAGAACACCAAAAAAATATCTTGTGCATGATTATGGCAGGAGGTCAAGGGAGCCGTCTCCAACCACTTACTCGCGATCGCGCTAAACCTGCTGTACACTTTGGGGGGACTTATCGTATTATTGATTTTGTGCTTAACAATTTTATAAATAGCGGTATATTTAAAATTAAAGTCCTCACTCAATTTAAATCAGATTCCCTAAACAAACACATCTCTACAGCATGGAGCCTTAATTCTAGTTTAGAACAATATGTGGATTTAGTCCCCGCACAAATGCGTACTGGTGAAGATTGGTACCGAGGCACTTCGGACGCTATTTTTCAAAACATTAATTTGATCACCGATGAACGCCCTGACTTGGTTGCCATTTTTGGTGGGGATCATATCTATAAAATGGATATCAATCAAATGGTGGATTTCCATTTGAGTCGGGCAGCTCTTTTAACCATTGCCGCCATTCCTGTTCCAATAAGTGAAGCCAGTGAATTTGGAATTATTGAAGTCGATTCTGATAGTCGCATGATAGGTTTTCAAGAAAAACCCAAAGAACCCAAAGAAATCCCTGGAAAACCCGGCTGGTGTTTGGCTAGTATGGGTAATTATCTTTTTACAAGTAAATTTTTGGTTCGAGAGCTTTTGAGCAAATCTAAAAAAGGGGCCACCGATTTTGGCAAACACATAATTCCAGGCCTTTACAAAGATCATCCCGTTTTTGTATATGACTTTAACACCAATATAGTGCGTGGGGAACAATCTGCCACCAAAGGTTATTGGCGTGATGTAGGCACCATAGATGCTTTTTTTGAAGCCAATATGGATCTTTGTGCAGAAACACCTCTTTTTGATTTATACAATCATTACTGGCCCATTAGAACAGTGAACTGGAATCAACCCCCGGCTCGCTTTGTTGCAGGAGAAAGCACGATATCTTATCAAGGGACCGCCATAGACTCTATTGTATCTGCTGGCTGCATTATAGGAGGGGGCACTGCAGCAAAAAGTGTCCTGAGTCCCGGTGTATCCATTCAAAAAGACGCCTTAGTGGCTGAATCCATTTTATTTCCAAATGTAACTATTGGACCTGGTGCCAAAGTCAAAAGAGCAATCATCGAAAAAGGTCTGCATATCCCAGCTGGATTTGAAATTGGATACAATTTAGAAAGAGACCGCAAAGTCTTTCATGTCACAGAAAGTAATATTGTTGTAGTCTCCAAAGACACCATTATCAAGTCTTAAATTGTGCCCCATAAACTATAGAATCTTCTTTTTTTCCATTTAAATTTAACAATCTGTCTGGATTAAAAGAAGTTTTTTGAGCGACGGGACTATCCAAAAATGAGTCTATGACTTCAAAAAAACTCGCCGGACTTTCAGCAGTGAGCAAAGCACTTCTCAACGCCATGTTCCATGGGCAAATACCCTTGCTTAACCTAGCCGCTAATTGCTTCAATCGCCCCAAAGCTCTCATTGGAGTAGCATCTTCTACAATAAAATATTCATAGTACCGTTTAAATAAAGAAAGAGCTTCTTGGATGCTAATCTTAGAAGGAGGTTTTTCTTCTAGTGCATCTGCTATTTGACCAAACAACCAAGGATTGTGCAGAGCACCTCGACCTATGCTTAAACCTGCAACAGGGTATTTATTCAGTTTTTCTAAAGCTGTTTTGACACTAATTATATCCCCATTTCCAATCACTGGAATTTTAGCTTTAGACGCAACACTTCCTATCCAATCCCAATCTGCCAGACCATTATAACCTTGTACTCGAGTTCTCCCGTGTACAGTCAATAATTCCACCCCTTCATTTTCTGCTATTTTTAATGTTTCGAGTACATTGATGTTGGATTCATCCCAACCCAAGCGACACTTTAAAGTCATAGGAAGAGTTAAACTCTTCTTAACTTCTTTTAAAATAGAGGCCAAGCGAGGCAAATCTTTGAGTAGGCCCGCTCCTCCTCCTTTTCCAGCCACTCTTGGCACAGGACAGCCCGCATTAATTTCTATAAAATCAGGGCTCAAATGTTTCTCTATCCACAGTGCTCCTT
>LSQX01057912.1_pt1 | contig 47006 bp, 41 predicted proteins | sample 654561 | NCBI WGS metagenome assembly LSQX01 (sample SAMN04489861, study PRJNA283612) | anaerobic digester metagenome | isolation source: 4 biogas reactors fed with cattle manure at either 37C or 55C with and... | place: Denmark: Kongens Lyngby | collected 2014
GTTTGGTACGATTAAGAGAAGTGTCCGGAAATTGCCTTTCCATCCGATTTCCTATTTCAATTCCAGTTTGGTACGATTAAGAGTTTTAAGAATTGTTTTGTCCGGCGATCATACACATATTTCAATTCCAGTTTGGTACGATTAAGAGAGTTGCTTGCAAATCTAAACATATATAAAAAATCTTATTTCAATTCCAGTTTGGTACGATTAAGAGTCATCTAAGGCATTTGAGTCAAATTGTGTAATATGTTTTCAATTCCAGTTTGGTACGATTAAGAGTTTTAGTTGGTTTCCGGTCCGTGTAATCGTATTGTTTTTCAATTCCAGTTTGGTACGATTAAGAGGTCATTCCATTCAATTCTAAACTCATCATTAGATCCTTTTCAATTCCAGTTTGGTACGATTAAGAGTAGTACCACCAGAATTCACCGCCTGCCTCAAATCTTTTTCAATTCCAGTTTGGTACGATTAAGAGGTAAACGCTTTGATTGAAGAGTTAAGTGTAATTCTTTTCAATTCCAGTTTGGTACGATTAAGAGAAGTTCAGAACTCACTTTTAATAGTTGTTTCAAAAGTTTTCAATTCCAGTTTGGTACGATTAAGAGATTTCCCAGACCCCGGAACAATAAACGTAATTTATCTTTTCAATTCCAGTTTGGTACGATTAAGAGGCTTATCGACCATTACGGCTATCGTATTTCAGAGATTTTTCAATTCCAGTTTGGTACGATTAAGAGAACTTCAAGCCGATCCTCCGGGAGTTTGGACTGTTTTTCAATTCCAGTTTGGTACGATTAAGAGGATTTAGGGATACAACAGATTTTTCAAGTTCCTGATTTTTCAATTCCAGTTTGGTACGATTAAGAGAAAAACTTAAAGATTTGGCAAGTAATAGCAAACGACTTTTCAATTCCAGTTTGGTACGATTAAGAGCAAGCGCTTTCTGGGTGGCGGTGGTTTGCTCTCTTATTTTCAATTCCAGTTTGGTACGATTAAGAGCAACCTTTTTCTACCAATATAAGATTATTGATATTATTTTTCAATTCCAGTTTGGTACGATTAAGAGTTGCATTGGTGCCAACGGAACGGTGAAATTCCGATTTTCAATTCCAGTTTGGTACGATTAAGAGCAATGGATTAGCGGACGAACTGCGAAATAAGCAATTTTCAATTCCAGTTTGGTACGATTAAGAGTGGATTTAGGCATAAAACATTTAGCGATAACATCAGATTTTCAATTCCAGTTTGGTACGATTAAGAGTGAAAGCGGAACAAGGGAAAAGAAAGTGAAAATAATTTTTCAATTCCAGTTTGGTACGATTAAGAGTCTAAATCTTTTGTATTCATAAAGAATTAATTTTATTTTTCAATTCCAGTTTGGTACGATTAAGAGAACGATGATCAATTTCGCCAATTTTCCATAAAGACATTTTCAATTCCAGTTTGGTACGATTAAGAGACTGCCGGGTCTGTCCACCCGCCCGGATCTACGTGTTTTCAATTCCAGTTTGGTACGATTAAGAGTAATAAGCTTCTGCTGGTCTGCGGTACGCTCTTCGATTTTTCAATTCCAGTTTGGTACGATTAAGAGTATGTAAACTAATTTTTTCATTAACGTAATATTTTTTTTCAATTCCAGTTTGGTACGATTAAGAGCGTATCGGATAACAGGGTTAGAATTCGATTCATGATTTTCAATTCCAGTTTGGTACGATTAAGAGAGGAAAACAACAAAGCAACAACTACCGAAAGCAATTTTCAATTCCAGTTTGGTACGATTAAGAGACAATTAAATACAGGCTTTCCGCTACTTCAATATTTTTTCAATTCCAGTTTGGTACGATTAAGAGGTATTGACAATGCCAAAACAGCATTAAACGGACTTGTTTTCAATTCCAGTTTGGTACGATTAAGAGACTCATCATTCGCCGCACCGCCACGCGCCAATCCATTTTCAATTCCAGTTTGGTACGATTAAGAGTGCTCTAACTGAATTGAGTAATTAATAAGCTTCTGCTTTTCAATTCCAGTTTGGTACGATTAAGAGCTGGCGTTGGAATTACGCTTACAGCTTCTTCCAGAGTTTTCAATTCCAGTTTGGTACGATTAAGAGATTTGCAGTAGAAAAAACAGCCCTAACCGGTTGATTTTTTCAATTCCAGTTTGGTACGATTAAGAGCCGTCGATTCGACGACTAAAAAGCCCATTTTACTGGGCTTTAATGCTTGTAAAGATACATTTTCTTATTCAAAAGTCGTCGATGTCCAATAGGCTATTTTTAGCTGGGTATCGACAACTATACAAATCTTTCTTTTTCAGTGATTTATGTTTTCCAAAATGTCAAAGAACAAAAAATATTCAATAAACTCACACAAAGACGACTATAAAAAGGTGTCTAATTCGTTTTTTTCCTTTCCTACAACCTCTTTTTCGAGCCATTTTTCATTTCTACTTTTAAAGATAATTAAACTATCTTGTTCGACGTCCATTATCTTTTTAGCTTTTTGTTGCAACTCCTTTAATTTTACTTCGGAAATCTCACCTTCAAACACAGAGTTTTGTATCCAATTGAGGTATTGTCGGCACAATTTCAGCATTTTACCTACACGTTTTTGGCCTATATCATAAACTAAAATCACATACATCCTACCACCAAGCTTTGAAAGGTTTATACTCCTCCATATTCAATAAATGTTTCGTGAGTTTATAGCACTCTAATTTTACCAAATGCTTGTAGCTTACACTACGTTTCAGACTGCGGTGTTTGATGGTTTCGTTCAAGCGTTCTTCAAATGCACGGACAAATGTTTTGCGAGCTGCATCCTTCAAAACCACACTGTTTAATTGTAAATCAAAATCTTTGGCTTGAATTTCTCTTTTGTTCAGCACTTTGAAAATGACACGATCTACCAAAATGGGTTTAAAAATTTCGGCTAAATCCAAGGCTAAAGAATATCGTCGAAATCCTGGTTCGTGTAGAAAACTGATGGTAGGATTGAGTTGGGTGTGATGGATTTGCCCCAAACAAAGCGAGTAACACATCATATTGCCGAATGAAACCAATGCATTTACTTCATTTTTGGGCGGTTGTTTGCTACGGCCGTTCATGGCAAAATCGTTTAAAATGACATCAAAAGTATCATAATAAATTTGTCGGATATTTCCCTCGATACCCATGAGTTGATCTATCGCCGTTGTGTTGGGAATAGATTGTGCGAAGCTGTTTATGGTGTCGATATGTGCTTGTACATCTTTGCCTCGAGATTGATAATATTTCAGGTTTTTGAGGATATTGAAAGCTGCACCTTCTACAAATTTCTGTGCCACAATCAGTCTCTTACTTTTTGACATATAATGTTTGGTTTGCTCAATCTGCATTTTTCCTGCAAGCAGATATTCCTTTGGCATAAAACTACCGGTGTAATGTTCATAATAATCGAAAAAGTGAACGGCAATTTGATTTTTTCCAAGGAAATTGTACAAAGCGGAATTGGCATCCAATGCTCCGAAACAATACAAGTCCGAAACGCCTTGAACCGGAATGTATTTTGGCGGACCTTCTTTCCCATGTTCATCTACTGGAACAAATTTCAAGGTGTTGTCTTTTCGGCTCATCCTGCCGGGATTGAATAAATAGTAGGTTTTTTTCATGGTTCAACAACATAACAGAGTTCGTAGTAGGAGCATTTTTTGCAAATACTTTTCTGAATTAATTCCGGACAGTTCTCCAATTGGATAATAGATAATGCTTTTTTTTCCCATTCTTTTCCTTGACTGATAAAATCGTCGTCCCAATCGATAAGATCTCGTTGTTTTAATCGTGGATATTCAAGAATAGCAGTGGGTTCGTGAATACCGTTTTTGTGCAAAACGTACAAATAATACATCACTTGTGCCTTATGGGCTTGTTCGACTTTGTCGGATTTTTTGACTTCGTGAACCACTTTGTTTTTGGCGTCGTAAAAATCTATTTTGACACCATCAACGGCTAACTCAGTATATTTTCTTGCCCGATCCAAGTAAGTAGTTTCAGCAATCAGTTTTCCTTCGGCCACAATTTCAGAGTTGTGTTCCATCTGAATGCCATTAGCAAACAGCCAAAGCTTTCGATGGCAAGTGTGAAGGTAGGCGATATGTGTTCCAGTGATGTTCATTTATATACATAAATTAAATTTTAGAAAATACTTAGTTCTAATATCTATAGCATAGGGATAAACTCCTTCACAAAATGATTTAAGTTCGTAACTGTTATTTTTTCTTCTATTTTATAAGTTTCCTCTCCGTTGCCTATAATGAAGCCTTGCTTTGCACCAGTGTCTTCCATCGAAATATGAAAACCTTTGCTGACGCTCGGGCTTGTACCGAATTTTATTTCGATGGCTGCCAGCACTTCTCCGTTTTTTTCAATCAACAAATCACATTCGGCTCCCTGATGGGTTCTGTAGAACCAAAATTGCCGTTCTTCTTCATAGCTATTAATTATTTGCTCTATCACAAAACCTTCCCAAGAATTCCCAACGATGATATGATTCAAAATTGATTCATAAGAATCCAATCCCAACAAGCTGTGTAAGATACCAGTGTCTCGAATGTAAACTTTCGGGGATTTTACCAATCGCTTTTTGAGGTTTTTATACCAAGGCTGTAAAATTCGAATGATAAAGGCGCCTTCCAAAAAGTTGATATAATGTGTAATGGTTTTTCGATCCACATCTATGGCACGTCCAAATTGTTGAGCATTTAACAAAGCTCCCTGTGTCGAGGCAAGTAATTGCCAAAAACGCTCCATCAATTTTATATCCGTGTTCAAACCTAATAAACCGAGATCTCGTTGAATATAGGTTTGAATGAAATTTCTCCGCCACAATTTACTTGCTTTATCGGATGGAGCAAGGTATGAATCTGGAAAACCACCACGCACCCATAATTTCTTTAAATCTTCTACCTCATTCAAATTGAAGGGGCTCAGTTCCAAATAACCAATCCGTCCTGCAAGTGTTTCCGAGCTACCTCTGATCAAATCTGGAGAAGCAGAGCCAAGAATAATAAATCTCCCTGGTCTTCTGTCATTATCGACTATGCCTCTTAATTCATTAAACAATTCCGGCATGAATTGAATTTCATCTATAATCACACATTGATTTTTAAATTGTGCCAAAAAGTATGCTGCGTCCTGCGACAATTTTGCTCTGTCTGCCTGGCGTTCCATATCTAAATAAAGAAATTCCTGATTATTTGCCATTTCTTTTGTCAATGTTGTTTTACCTACTTGTCTTGGTCCAACGATTCCAGTTACTGGAAATAAATCTAAATATTCCTGAAATAGGGTGTTTATTTGCCTTATTATTTTTTTGCTATCCATGAAAAACGGGATTTTAATTCCTAAAATTCATGGTAAATTTATGAAAATACTATTAAATATTGCTCAATATTTTCAGGATAAGATCTCCACTGTTTACTGGTTTGTAGACTTGTAGGGAGGTTCTTTCTTATGTTTCCTTAAATTATAATTGATTTTCAAAGTCAAAGGCTATAATTCTATTGTATAATTCCTCCTCAGCTTTTTCAATTGCATCTACAGTTTCAGTTTTTGTAGGAATATAACCGCTGGCTTGCAAGGAAACGAAGGTTTCAACACCATTCATTTTCTCTTCAATAATTGGCTGTGCTTTTCCAGAATCTTCCTCCGATAGTTTTGCGCGAATACTGCCCGCAATTAAATTGGCATTATCGCTAATAGAGATCGCTAAAGTATCCATCAAACTAAATGTTCTTGATTGGTTGGAAGTAATTTTCCAATTAACAATAGCTTTAGACAAAGCTTTAGCCCATTCCTTTCTTAAATTTTCAGGGGCAACTAAGCAAGGTCCAAATACATTTTGTGACTCCACCCAGCCTTCGTTTTTCAATTTTTCAATGGTTTCGTCAGACATTTCTGGTTCAAAAGTGTTTAGACTTACACAGAACAAGCGACGTAAATCAATAGCTATATCAGATACGAAAAGACCAGAAGCACGACTTTGATTAGGAATCCATTTTCTACTTAAGCTTCTATCTTTTCCTTCAAGGAATTGAACAATTTCATCTTCTGACAACTCGTTACCCTGCTCATCTCTTACAATTACGATGTTGTTTGGGCGATCACTTCTGTCAAAGGAGGCGTTGTCATTATCTAATCCAGCCAATAAAGGATGAAGTCCTCTCATTGCTGAAATAGAAAGTGGACTTCTTCTTTTTAATGTTCTTTCTTTTCCGCCTTTGGCTGCTTTCATCCAACCACCAAATAACTGATCTGGATATGAAGGGTCGCATGTCGCATAAACTTCCCCTTCTTTTAATTCTTTTTGTTTTGTCACATCAAAAAGAAAAGTCGTTGGACTTGGAATAATATTTAAATGTTCAGAAATAGAATCTATAATTGACCGTTTGACTTGCTGTCCACTGGAAAATGGAATTCGACGATTAAACTGTGTGTCATAATAGTATTTTTGACCATCTGAAACATTAAACACTGTGTGTTCTGCTCTTTTAAGTGTTCTGATATAAATTGTATTGCTCATAATTATTAATTTTTAAAGGTTAAGATTGTTTTTCTTCAAATGCGTAATCGAATTTTAATAAAGTACTGAAATAACTGAATTCTTCATTGGTCATTAAATGCACTTCATCCTTTAATTTTTTTAATGCATCCAAATCGGAGCCTTCAAGAATAGAAATCATTTCTGTCAATGCTTCAATAAATCCACGTTTGGATTTTGCCCCAAACAAGTCTTTTTCGATTAGATTCTTTCCGGTATTACCTTTCGCAATACCTCTATACCTTAGAATCAGCTTTGCCAACTCGGAGGTATAATCTGTGATTTGTTCTTTGTTTTTTGATATCATAGCGATTAACCAAGTTTTATATGATTGATAAATTAATATTTGTTCTTTTCTTTTTTCTTCGTCTTTAGAGAATGGGATATTTCTACTCTCTTCCATGTATTTTTTTAAACTATCTGGCCGAAGTGCGTGCAAACCTATACTTCCAAGTTCACAAGCTCTTTTGATGTGCATTCCAAATAAGGATTGAAATTCTTTGGTTTCAAAAGGCTTTTCAGTGTGGAACAATTGTTTAAAAATATCTTTTAATCTTCGTCCTTCTTTGAGGTAAATAGGAATAAAACCAATTGTTTTATTGGTCTGTCCGAAACTATAGACATAAGCGTTCATAGTCCTTTCAGGAAATTGATTGGAAAGGCTGAAAAACAAATTAGACCAGTTAACCGTATTTACTTCTGCTAAAGCAGTATCCACTTTAAATATTCTTTCTTGTTCTAAATCGAAGAAATTAAAATCTGTTGAATAATTCTTTCCAAATTTATATGTCAACCACTGACCGTTCCACGAGTTTATCTGATTCCCTCTTAATTTTTCCAAAGTTGGGTCATTTAAGTACTTTCGATAATACTGCCAACCTTCAAAAGTTGCTAAAGTGATTTCAGGATCATTGATTAAAAGATTAAACCCTCCTGCAACACCAATTCCAAGTCCTCCACCAATCCAAGATAAATAAACATCTTCATCGTCGGTTTCAATCACTATATCAGATACGAGACCTGAAGTACTTGCAAAATCTTTACTTTCAGATGCTGGAAAGCCTATTGCAAAGCTGGCATCCGGCACTTCTTCTTCAACTTTTGAATAAAGATTTTCTAGTTTCTCTAACCTTTCATCAGAAGATAACAGATGAGGTTTTTGACCTTTTTTCATTTGCACAAAAGGTGAATTCGTCACCCATTGCATATATTTTGGATGATTAAAAAATAATTCAAAATATACTTTTTCAAAAAACTCTTTGGCAGAATAATTTTTACTGTACTTTTCGTTATATGCTTTTAAAAATGTTTTTCCTACAAGTGTTGTTATCATAAAAATTGATTTAAAACATTAAAATTCTCTTGTTTAATTTCACTTTGATCCAATCCTATTTCAAAATCATAGGCCTTATCTGGAATAATAAAAGGTCTATTTCCTTTTTCAGATTGTTGCATCTTTGACACAACCCAATACGCAACGGACATTTCTAAATTCAAACGCGTTTCAAAATCTCCGTTTTCATACTTTTCAACATCAGACTCCGTAATGCAACTCACACTGTCAATATTTAATAATTCAAAAAGGATGGCTTTACTTCTATGCGTTAATTTCCCTAATTGAAAACCTGTTTCAGTCTTAAAAATACTGTGTTCTTCGATTTTCAAAAAGTCTATTTCCGTATAAACTTGATCAATCTTTTGTTGCAATTCTTTCTCTCTTAAAACTTCGCCATTAACTAAAACCTCAAATGATTTTCGCAAAACATTCAAATCATAAGGTCGTGCGTCTTTGTCGGTTTCAGGTGGAGCAATCACATAGATATCCTTATATTTCCCTATTGTTTCTTTCGACCTTTTTCTATTCACTCTTCCAAATCTTTGAATCATTGCATCTAAAGGAGCTGTTGCCGTAATCATCAAATCAAAACTGATATCTAAACTCACCTCTACAATCTGCGTAGAAACTACGATACAGGCTTCTTTACTTGTGTTAAATTCAAAAGTTGGATTACCAAAGTCATCTAAACCTAAAAGCTGTTTTTCTTTTAAATTCCTATCTCCTCTTTTAAATTTACTGTGCAATAATAAAGAAGGAGTATCTGGGAAGAGTTCTTTGATAAGTTGGTAAGCTTGTTGCGCTTCTTTTATCGTATTCATCACGATGAGAACCTTTTTATGCTCAGCTACATTTTCTAAAATAACTTTTTGAGCAGACTCAAAAGAGTCTATTTTGTGGATTATATGTCTATTAAATTGTTCTAATTCTTCTTCAGATAATGAAACTTCTAAAACATCATTACCAAGTATATTTTTAATTTTCTGATACAAAATACTTGGCATCGTTGCAGTTCCAATGTGAATCCGACAATCCAATGATTTTAAAACTTCAATTAATTTCAAAACCAAAGCTTGTGATATTCCAGAATAGGTATGAACTTCATCTAAAATCACATCACAACCTTTTATATCCAAAATCATGGCTTCATAACCATTCATTCCTAAAGCAATGGATGCTAATTGATGAGGCGTGAGAATTTTAATAGATGAACCCATCAAGTTTTGCAAGGAAAATTCTTCATTTTGTTTTCTTTTTACAATGATTGAAGTTGAATGTAAAACCCGAATGTCTATGTCTGGATTATCCTTTTCCAATTCATTTCCTACTCGCTTAAACATTGCATTGATAGAAGCTTGGAAAGGAAGTGTGTAAAACACACGCCCTTTACATCTTCTAAATAAATAATCCGTCTTCCCTGCACCAGTACAAGCTACCACAATCGTATGCTTTTTGTCAGAATCCGCCTTTTTTAGAGACAGTGGAAACAAATCGTGTTGGCGATTGTAAAAGCTTAAATTTGGTGTTTTGAAAATTCTTTCTACTTGATTATCTGTTTTGTCAATTAAAGAAGAAGCAAAATGGTCGGCTCCCATCAATAATCCTCGCCATTTTGAATAGCCTTTTTGTTTAATTATTTTTTCACAATAATCAATACAATACTCTAAATTATCTAAAGCCTCATTTTTTGAAATTTTCTGACACGAAATCCCCAATTCATTTAAAATCGCAATTGCATCTAAACTCCATTCTTCCCAATTTCCCAAGTGAAAATCTTCATACTCATCATTTTCTTCTAAATCAAGTAATCCTTTTTCTCCAATATCTTTTTTTACTGATTTATGGTGTGCTACAACCATTTCAATCAAAGCATCTCGTTGTTCTTCTGGAAATGCTGAAAGAAAGAACAAAGAAGAGATTTCGTGTCGAAAAACGTTCCTTCTATTCGTTTTTCCTTTTAATCTTTCTTGAAAAAAAGGATGCGCCTTTCCAATATCGTGAAGAATGGCACCATTAAATGCAATTTTTTCATCAAGACCCAAATAATTAGCAAACACTTTTGAAGCAACTGCCACTTGGTTTAAGTGAGTTGTAAGAAGTGTCCACTCCGGTCCTGATTTTGCATATAATTCTTTCATTCTAAAAACTATTAATTGGGTTACCTATTATTTTTAACCATCCATACATAGGCTCACTCGTTAATCTATGAAAACCAACTTGAAAGGAATTCTCATTTTTCTCAAATATCAATTCGTAACCGTTATACATTTCTTCATTATCGAAATCTTCTTTTGACACTTCTATAATTTCAATTGGCATTAAAATATCTTCGTTTCTACACAAACAAATGTGTTGTTCAAAAGCTTTTTCAGCATCTTCTCTATTTGAAAAAGCTAAATGTAAAATCGGTTCAAGCAGAACTCCGCGAATTAACACTGCAGTGGGTCTATCAAAAAGAATTTGTTTGCCCTTTCTTGTTGAATTCCAACCTCTGGTTTGAATGACTTCTTGCTGTTGGTTGATTTGAGAATAAGACAATCTATGTCTTTTTATTTTTTGAATTCCCTTTTCTTCCAACAACTCAGGAAACAGCTTTTTTTCTATTCCCTCTACGATACTCGGAGTTAAAAATTGTTGAGAAAATGTTTCGCTGTCACGAACGGCAGTCCAAGGCTTGATAAAACCAAAAGGACCCGAATATTTTACTACGTAATATTTTTCCATAATTCTTTATTTTAAAGCACCAAAACCGATTCCTGTTGAATTTCCTAATCCTTGATTCCATGCAAAGGCTATTTGTTCTGGATCACCTTCAATGATAATTGGAGCAAACGAAACCCTATTCTTAACTCCTTTATATGTAACCAGCTTTGTTTGTCTAAAAAATGTTTCAGGATTCAGCTTAACCGCAACTCCCGTAGGATTAATTCCTGACCACTCTAATTTTCTTTTTAAATTTTCTGTTAAAACTTGTTCGAAGTCTGAATCGTTAAATGTTACGTGTCTGGTTTTGTCACCATCCCTTTCTTTTAATAATACAGGACTCGCCATTAAAAAAGATTCCGTAGCATTGAAATTAGGTGTTTCTTTAATTAATACATCATAAACGCTTATTCCATTGAACATCTCAGGATCATCCAAAATGCTTTTAATAATTCTTTTAATCAGAAATTCATCATTACTACTAATAAAAAAATGAGCTCCATTCAGAAGATTTAATCCATTTTTATTAGCACGAGTATTTTGAATCCAAGAAAAAGAATACCTATTCGGCACGCCATGAATTTCATTATTTCTTCCAATCCATTTATGGATAGTACCTGTTAATAGTTCTTGATAATTAAATGGAACTAATTTTGTATTTTTAGTTAATCTCAAATATATTCTCATATTTCGTTTTTTTATTCTTATTGACTCCCACCACTTCCAAACTGCCCATTCCTTGCGCAGAATAGAGTCCTAATCCGGCGTTCAATAAAAGTTCGATGAACCGTCGCTCAGCGCGTAATTTTAATTTATAATTTATGCTTCCTCTTATTTTTGTCGCTGCTTGACTGTCGGATTTAATATGCATCAATCGCGTACGAAATGGATTTTGATAATATTCCAATTCTATACTCAGGATCGCCTGTTCGGCAGTTTCCAAATCATAAGCATCTCTGATTTTATTCCGCCATCCATAAATTAAACTCGATAAAAACTCCTTATCATCGGGGAGTAAATAATCGTAATGACCTCTTTCATTTTTAATTCCTGTCACGATTGCTGAAGTTGGCTTTACGATGACTTCCATTAATTCCTGAGGGGAAAATTCCTTTAAAGGATTTTCCAAGGAAATTATAGATTGCACCTGAAAAACAACCTTCGAATTCTTATCGGCAATCACAATATTCTCAGATTTAAACAAGCCCTCTACAAAGGTTCGAGAAGCTTCCGGAAGATGAAAACTTACCGTGAATTCAACCTTATGATCCAAAAGTAGCATCCGGTCTCCATCTCTTTTATACTTGAATTTTAAATCCGAAAATGTAAAAAATTTATAACCCTTACCGTACCCTTTTTCATGTAAGAAGCTAGCATATTCCTCGTCACCTTTTGAAATGATACGATAAATAGCAGCGGATAATGGATACTGATAATTCAAAGGAATCGTTTTTGAACTACTTACAATGGGCGATATAGTAATTTTAAACCTCATAATTTTTAATTTATCTACCTCAAACTTAAGCAACCGAAACGTCAAAATACGTCGTTGAAATTTAATTTCACTTATTTAGCGAAATTTTTGAGCATTTGGGAAGCTCCTAAAGAAATCAACTGAAACTAAGGTAGTTGATTATGTTTTTTTTTTTTAGAGATGTGTTAAAATTATAAAAAAAATGAATATATCCAATCGTAGAATGCTTGGTTTAAATGTTTTAAATTTGTCTGAAATCTTTAGTATTAAAGGAAGATCCATAAATATAAATTCACTTAGTTGAGTTAAATGAATTCAAATACAATAATTTCTCCCCCAAAAGCCATGCTTTTTGCAGCCGGATTGGGGACAAGGCTTCGTCCTTTCACAGACCATCACCCCAAAGCTTTGGTAAAGGTAAATGGAACAACAGTTTTGGAAAGAAATATCCAATACTTAAAATCCTTTGGCGTGAATGAATTGGTGATCAATGTGCATCATTTCGCCGATCAAATTCGGGAATTTCTTGAAGTAAATGAAAATTTCGGAGTGAAAATTGAAATCTCCGATGAATCCCAAGAAGTTTTGGAAACGGGTGGAGGACTGGTGAAAGCAAGAAATTTATTAGGAGACAAAGACTTTCTCGTCATGAATGTAGATATTCTGACGGATTTAAATTTGGAGAAGCTCATTGAGTCTCATCGTCAAAATCAGCCCTTGGTGACACTTGCCGTGTCGGATCGTGTGAGCTCAAGAAAATTATTATTCGAAGAAAACCTTGAACTGAAAGGATGGAGGAATTTAAATACGGGAGAAGAAATTCTCGCTTCCAATAAGAGTTTAACCGAAAAAGCCTTCAGTGGAATTCACATCTTAAACCCTGAGATTTTTGATTGGATGCCAAACTCGGGTAAATTTTCTATCATGAAAACGTATATGGAATTAATGAAAACGCAGAAAATATTGGGCTTTGATCACAGCGGCGGAACTCTGATCGATGTCGGCCGACCGGAAACCGTTTTAGAGGCCGAAAAGTATTTTAAATAAAAGATTTTCTTAGTTTCTAAACGCTTGGAATAGGTTGGTTTAGATAAAATTCTTAACAATCAATTTACATAGAACAGCGTAATTTTGCAGTCTTAAACCGAATTATGCAAATCTTTCTGCTGGTATTGAACGTTCTGGGCTCCGTATCGCTTTTCCTCTATGGGATGAAGGTGATGAGTGAAGGCGTACAGCGTTCTGCCGGAGGTCAATTGCAAACTTACCTAAACCGGATGACGAGCAATCCTTATTCGGGCGCCTTTGCCGGGAAATTATTCACGATTGCGCTTCAGTCTTCCTCCATTGTGAGTGTATTGACACTGAGTTTCGTAAACGCCGGACTTCTCAATTTGCGAAGGGCTTTTTCCATTATCGTGGGAGCAAATGTCGGAACGACAATTAAACTCTGGCTGATCATCGGCTTGGGCTTGGTTTGGCACATTGAATCCTTCGCATTGCCGATTATTGCAATTGCGGTTACATTCTATTTTTTCCGAAATCAAAAATTAAAGGAATGGGCCAATTTTTTTATAGGACTCGCCTTGATTTTCATCGGATTTTATTTTCTAAATCAATTTTTTCCTGATTTCTCTAATCAAGAATTTTTCCAAGAATACATTGAAAGGTACGGTACAAGCTCTTCGTTTTTCTCTTCGATTATCTTTGTTCTCATTGGGATTGTCGTGACCTTTCTTTTCCATTCCTCAAGTGCTTTCATATTGCTGGCAGCGGTTTTGGTATCGAAAGGTTTGAACCTCGAACACGGAGCCATGATGGTTTTGGGAGCCAATATCGGTACGACTTCCGCAGCGCTGATTGCTTCTACCGTTGGAAATAAAGCTTCGAAAATTACCGCTTGGTTTCATTTCTTTTTGAATTTTTTTGGAGCGATTTTGTTTTTCTTTTTCGTTCCGCTGATTATCGAAGTCTTTCAAAAATGGATTTCCGCAGATGACGAAATCATTTTGGTATCATTTCATACATTTTTCAATGTGATTTCTTCGCTTTTGATTCTTCCTTTTCTCAATCCAATTGCAGACTGGGCAGAACGAAAATACCTGAGTGGATCTCAAAAAACTTCGCTCAAATTAATCGGGAGACCTTTTGGGCCAACGGCCAAAATGTATGTGTACGAAGCCAATCGTGAAATCGTAAAGTTCGCAGGAATCACCCGACAGATTATCAATAATTTAGGGCGAATGATCCTGGAAAGTGATGACGAAAAACTCAAAGAATTAAGAAATCGAATTTATACCTTGGAAAAAGAAGGTGATGATCTAGAAAAAAGTATTTTAAATTATCTGAATTCAATTTATAATTATGAAATGACAGGCGAAGTGGCGCTCAATATCCATAAACTCATTGAAATCTGTCATCATTTAGAAAACATCGGCGATTTGGCATTGAAAATTGCTTCGATCCACAAAGAAAGAAGGAAAAGCAGTAGTTTTATTACCCCAAGATTGCGCGAACTTCTTCAGGAACTCCAAGAATCACTTTCTTTGGCAACGACGAATTTGGTTCAAAACCTCAATGAAACCAATGGGAAAGTCAATTTATTGGAAGCCAAACAAATCGAAAAATCAATCGATAAAAAGTTTGACAAAGCCGAAGATGCATTGCTCAAAGCTATTGAATCCGAAAAGCTTTCGGTTCGAAGCGCACTTTATTATACCGAATTGATCCAAAACTACGAACTCATCGGCGACCATTTGTATCAGGCCAATAAAGCTTTGGGGAAATAAGTGGTCTTGGCTCAATTATTCTCAGAATCTTTGTCCTATTTAGTACATTTATAGTGAATTAACCTCTTATGGATTTAGATTTTATTTATTTTTTGTTTATGTTTGAAATGAATTGAATTTTTATAATGGCGCCAACTTAATCAATTCTTTTCTTTTATATAACACTAAAAAATTAAATCATGAGAAAAATTATTTTACTATGTGGCTTTGCCATGTTAGATAGTTGGTCTTTCGCTAACACTTGGGATGAAACTCCTGCAGTAGAATAAGATCTAATTGGTTGTACGATTACAACAATTGTAAGGCACTATGTTAATGGTGAGTATTCCCATAGTACTTCCTCAAGCTATTGGTACAATGGGGATTGTGGAGAGCAAAACGGTGGTCTAATAATAAATGTTGTTAAATCCAATGTTAACACGAGTTTAGATCCTTAAAATTAAATTTTGTTAATCTTAGTAGCGACAGGTACCTGTCGCTACTATCTAAATTACTATACCCCATGAGGAAATTCAAAATACTATTCCTTGCTTTGTTTTTTAGTTTTTTAAACGGACAGAACTTAAACTATATCGTTTACGAAACAGATGATCCGGCTTTGTACATGTTTGGCGTGCAGGAACACTTGGTTTTTGATGAGGAATCTGCCTATTATTTTACTTTTTTCAACGGAGAAACTACCACTTGGGACAAGGATTGGGCATTTGCGGATTTGAAGGGAATTCTCAAAAACCAAAAAATCACAGCAAGTCCTCTAAAATTTGATTATACCCAAGGTTTTACATTTCAGAAGAAATATTTTTCAGAAAAAAATAAAATCTCGTTGGTGCTTTCGCATGAAGAAATTCTGTCTCATAATTGGGTAATTCAAGAGGAATTCAAAGAAATATTGGGCTTTAAAGTTCAAAAAGCCAGTCTCCAATTCAGAGGAAGAAGTTGGGAAGTTTGGTTTGCGCCAGATCTACCCTTCAGCGAAGGTCCCTGGAAACTCAAAGGTTTACCCGGATTGGTGTTGGAAGCACGCGATAAAAATTTTCACATAAAAGCGGTGGGAATTCATCTGAACCTGGAAGAAGAATTTCCGGAAAATTTAGCCCAAGTTTTCGATGAGGAAAAATATACGGTAATGCCGTTTCGGGAAGTGATTGTAGGAGAAACAAGGTTTTTGGAAAACTCGTATAGTGCCGCCTTGGCAAATATGCCCGAAGGGGGCGTTCCTATCCCCAAAGAAAACATTCGGGAAGATCAATTGGAAGTGGAATTTGAGTGGGAATAAAATGCTAAAACTAATCAGCATAAATTGAGAAAATACCTAAGCTTTTTCTTGTTTTTCTTTTTCGCTCAGCACTTGTTTAGCCAAAACTTCTCATTGAAAGGCGAAGTGCTTACCGATGATTATACCCCGATTCCGCACGCCATCGTTACGGTTTTTCAAAATGAAAAACTCACCAGTTTTGGAAATTCCAATCAAGAAGGATTGTTTCTGCTGAAACTAAACCAGCCCGGCGATTATCAAATCCGTATTCGAAAAATGGGCTATTTCGATGTGGATGCCGATATTTCCATCGACCCTTCTCAAACGGAATATGATCTGGGAACTGTTTTTATGACGTCAAATTCGGTGGATTTAGAACAATTGGTCATTGTGGGAAATCCTTCCGGCAAGCGTGATACTGTCGAATATTTGGCAACCGATTATGCCAAAAATTTTGAATTGAGCGTAGAGGATTTGCTAAAAGAAATTCCCGGTGTAGAAGTCGATAATACTGGTAGAATCAAAGTCAATGGAGACGATGTTTCCTTTGTTTTGGTCGAAGGCGATGATTTGTTTTCTGAAGGTTATCAGATTTTGACGCAAAATATGCCGTCGCAACCTGTGGAATCGGTTCAAATAATTCAGGATTATTCCAAAAACCAAATTTTGGGTGGAATTCAAAAAAGCGGCGTTCAGGTAATCAATTTAAAACTGAAAGAAAAGGAAAAAGGAAAATGGAGCGGTACGGCTGAGCTGGCTTCTACAAGCTACGTAGAACAAATGCACCAAATTAAACTCAATTTGATGAACTTTAAACAAGACCGAAAGTTTTACCTGTTTTTCAATTACAATAATTTGGGTTTGGAAGAAATGAAAGGCGTAGAATATCTTTTGCGACCTACTTATAGCCGAAATGTGGAAAATGTCGGCGAGCTTTTGCAGCAAAATACTTCACTCATACGGCTCAATCCGATAGGACTTTTGGTGGAAGACAATCGTGATAATTTCAACGATGATTATTTGGGTGCGATTAATTTCATTCAAAATTTCCCCCAAGATTTTAAAGTTCATTTCCTTAGTATTTTTAACAAAACCGAAAGGAATCGCTACGTAGAAAACATTCAGGTTTTTGATTTTGACGAAACTAATTTCACTAACGAAGAGTCCAAACATTGGAATTTGGTTTCCTACAATTCGATTTCCAAACTTGAGTTGGATAAGCAATTTAAAAATTCAGCTCTCAATTTTACAAACAAAATTTATGTCCAAAAAGAACAAAATGAAAATCAATTTATTTTCAATGGATTGAATGCACCACAAAATGGCGAAGGAAATTTGGTGAAATTGGATCATCAGCTAAATTTCACTCAAAAACTGGATTCCATTACTGCTTTGGCGTTTGTTGGGCGATTTGTTCACAGCGGACAAAAATTTGGATTTACAGAGTCTTCTGATTTTTTTGCGAATTATTTTCAGGATGAAAACATTCAAATGGTGCAAGAAAACTTGGAAAATAAATCCAATTTTTTAGGCATTAAAACTTCGTATCTCAAAAACTATAAAAAAGATCAAAACTTAGAAATTCAGCTGGGTTCGGAATGGAATCGGAACCATTTTCAATCGCAATTGCAGAGTTTCGACCAAGAAGTTTGGGCAAGTCAAGAGGGATTTCATAACGATTTAGAATTCAATATTTGGAATCTTTATTCCAAAATAAAATATACCCAACCTTTCAAAAGGCGTTGGAAATTGGACTTTCAACTGGATTTGGATTATTTTGAAACCCAATGGAATCAGCTTGGAATCAGCGATGAAACTTCAATTTTCTACATGAGTCCGGGCGTGAATCTCAGTTATGAAAGGATGCGATTTGGGAATCTTTCTTTGGGCTATCAAAGGAGAATTTCGCCCCTTTCTGAAAATCATTTGTACCGAAATTTGATTTATTTGGGCGACCGGGATTTTAGAGCCAATGATATGAAATTCAGCGCACTGTCTTCGCATAATCTCAACCTTTCTTATGAAAAAGGGAATGTCAACAAAGGCTTTAAAATCTTTTCGATGTTCAATTATAATGATGAATATTTTTCTACGGAATCCATCATTCAACCCGAATTTAATTACACAGTAAATGTTCTGATGAAGGACAATTATTACTTTCATTCAGAACTTGAAATTTATCGATTTTTTCAGTTTTTGAAATCCCGACTGAGTTTGACAGGCTCTTTTGGTGCTTCTGAATTTAGTAATCGGATCAACGAGGGGAATCTCCGAGAGAATCGGCAAGAAACGACCGGACTGAAAATTTCTTGGAAAACCGGATGGATTGGGAAATTAAATTTCCGTGCGAATTATAAACTGGATTGGATTCGATTTAAATCTAATCAATTTCAAGCCAATTATCGCAACGAATTTTTTGATGTGAACCTTCACTACACCTTCAGTCCGAAATTCCGGATTGAATCCCGCTTTGAAATTTTAAATTATGGAAATACGAATCAGAATCTCATTAGTTTTTGGGATATCAAATTGAATTATCGACCTGCTCAATCAAATATTCATTTTTATTTGAATCTGAATAATTTGCTGAACCAAAAGCACATAGAAAGATATACTGTGGACAATATCAGCGAAACTTATTTCCGCCAAAGATTGATTCCTTTGCACATTGTTTTGGGGTGCCGGTTTAATCTTTTTTAAGAATAGCCTTACCTTTGGCAGATGATTTCCAAAGAAGAAATTTTCTCAATTCAAAATCAGAAGGATTTTAATGAAGTGGCTTTGAAAGTATTTCGGTTTCAAGCAGAAGAAAATCAGGTTTATAAAAAATTCATTCAATTTTTAAATCTAAATCCTGCCGAAATCCATAGTGTAGATGAAATTCCATTTTTGCCCATTCGTTTTTTTAAATCGCATTCCATTATTTCAGGAAATCAAACAACTGAAAAGGTTTTTACAAGTTCGGGAACGACCGGAATTCAAACAAGTCGTCATTTGGTTTCGGACTTGAGTTTTTACCGAGAAAGTTTGGAGAGAAGTTTCCGTCATTTTTATGGCGAAATAGAGGATTACATCATTTTTGCATTGCTTCCTTCTTATTTGGAAAGGGAAGGTTCTTCGCTGATCGATATGGTCGAATTCTGGATTGAGAAATCGGGTCGTGGGGGATTTTATCTTTACAATCACGAAGAATTGTACCGGGATTTAATTCAAAACGACAAGCAAGGGCAAAAGGCGATTTTGATCGGAGTTTCTTTTGCGTTGCTGGATTTCGTGGAGAATTATCAATTGGAATTGAAAAATACAATCCTCATGGAAACCGGTGGCATGAAAGGCCGCAAAAAAGAAATAACCCGCGAGGAATTGCATACAATCCTGAAAAAAGGATTTGGTGTGAAAGAAATCCACTCGGAATACGGAATGACCGAATTGCTTTCACAGGCTTATTCCAAAGGAAATTCTCGGTTTGAAACACCGAATTGGATGAAAGTCCTGATTCGCGATACCGAGGATCCTTTGAGTTTTTTTGGCGAAGGAAAAACGGGCGGAATCAATCTGATCGATTTAGCCAATCTAAATTCTTGCAGTTTTATCGCGACCGATGATTTGGGGAAAACTTATCCCGACGGCTCATTTGAAATTCTGGGAAGATTTGACCATTCCGACGTTCGCGGTTGCAATCTGATGGTTGCTGATATTTAGTTTTTTCTCAATAAAATATTTTGATTTGCACTTGAAATCGATTTGTCAAAGAATGATTTGATCTGCAGATAATTCTTTTCATAAACGGCTTTTCCAAGGAAAAAATCATACTGAACTTGGAGTTTTCCGTCCTTTATTTCCGCATTTTGTAAATACTGAAACTCTTTGTTAATCATGTGATGATGCGTATTGAAATTTTCTGGGATTTCCACATTGTATCCTTCGGGAATGTCCAGAATTACAATTGTTTTGTAATGAAACGGGAAATTAAATTCCAAGGCGCGGTTTCGATTGGCTTCTCTCATCTGAAAAGAATTGAGAATGTTTTTCAAAGGATTTTCGATTCCGATAAAACGAGGTGAATTTATTTCCGGACTTTCAGAAACGATGCGTCGAAGCTGGAAATTATCGGTTTCGGAATCTCTCTGATCGTATCGGGTTTCGTTTAAAAGGAGATCAAGCGAATTTTCTACAGGAGACTTTACCGATTGCCCTGAGGGCGATTTCGTTTCGAATTCTTTGAAATAACCATTTACTTTATCGGTTCTTGTTTGAATGAATTTTCCCTCCCGAAATACATAATTTTGTGTGGATTGAAATTCAGATAACATAGGATGGAAAGAAACCATGCGCTCCGTTAGCGGATCTATAATCAATGCATAGTGGTTATAATCACGCAAAGGTGCATAGCCCAAATCATACCGCATATCGGAAGCATCTATCAAAAATTGAGTGCCATCCTCCAAATGAACCAAGTTAAGAACGACATTAAATTGATTCAAATAAGGATAAGAAGCGATGATTTTCCCATGATCTCTTGTGCTAATCAACACCAAATCAACGGTAAATCCTTTGTTATTGAGAATTGAATTCAACATTAAATTCAAATCTGTAGAGTTTCCCACCTTTGATTTTGCTAGATCACGGTTGGATTGTCTTGCCTGAATGCTGTAAAAATTATTCCATCGGTAATTCTTTCTGAAATAATCATAAATATTTTCAAGTGTTTCTTTTTGGGAACTTCCATTGGGGATACTATTGGCAATTTCTCGGGTAAAAGATTCGTTTTGATAGGCTTTGAAATGATTGTTCATTTCTTGATTTAAATCCTTCCAATTGGCCAATACATTTTCATAACGATCGGCTTCGTAACTTATATTAGCTCTTTTTCTATAACCTCTCAATTGAAAAACAATCCGTTCGGCCATATCTTCTTTGTTGTAGAGAAAATTCATCGAGTTGTGACCGGGCAGATTGGTCAAAGTCCATTTCTGGGTTTTAGGATTGTTTTGTGAATACTGAACTATTTTATCACCGATGGCCAAAGAAGTATAATCCAATGTGCTTCGATTTTCGATTTCGTAGGAACTGTACAGCGTTGGTAAATCATGTTGAAACCTCCAAGCGTCGATTAGATATAAATTCTGATTGGTCAAAGTATATTCAAATTCGATGATGGAGCCGACTTTTACATCGGGGAATGTGAATTTTAATGTGTTGTAATAATCATTTTTCTTCACATCAAAAATCTCTTTTTTATCGACCGGAAGGACGATTTTTTTTCCATTTTCGAAATTGATGGTTTGGGCTTTTAATGAACCAATGCTTTCCAATCCTTTGTCAGCATAATACATAATCTCTTGATTGGCAGCTTCGATTCCGTTTTCATTTAAGATCTTTATGCGTCGGTAAGCATAGGTTTGAAAAGATCTCGTAACCTCGGTTTTTCCTTTTTCATAGAGTATAACCGCCGGTGCATTTTGCTCAAAAGAAACCTCTTTGTAGTCGATTTCGGCTTGGGATACATCGCCCCATTTGGTTCTTGGGTTGAGTTGAGCTAAAAGAGTAAAAGATAAAAAAAGTAATAATAAAGAGAATTGGGTTTTCATTGTCACTTATTTAAAATTGATTTTAATTTTTGTTTGGTTTTGAGCTTTCGATGGTATTTGGTTTGAAAATTTGAAGTAAATTTCCAAAGCATTTGAAAAAGCTCATCGGGATTTTCATTGGAAAGAATTGCGTATTCATCCGCCATGATTTTCACCATTTCTTCTTTGGGTGTAAGTCGGCAAAGGTTTTTCATCCGAAGTTCCAAATCCATGGATTCATGGAAATTCATTCGATTTAAATCCACAAGGAAAAATTCATATTGATTCTCATCGATTTTTTTAATCAAAGTATTCCCAGGCGAATGGTCTTTGAACTCAATTCCGGCCTGATGCATTTTATAGCAAAACCGTGTAAATTGACGTAGAATGATTTCTTCTTCCGGATAATTTTTAATTTCAACCAATTCACGATAAGTCAAATCATATTCCTGATGAAGACTTGCGTAAAAGCTTTTTTCCAGTCCCCAAGGATTGAAATTCTCTTGAAAAGCCACCGGTGTAGGTGTTCCAATTCCTTTTTGCAAAAGAATATTGGCAAACTCAAAAGAGCGTCGTGCTTTGGATTTCCGGAAGTGCTTATATACAAACTGATTGAGTTTGTTAGGAATTTTAAAAGATTTGATGTTGACTTTCTGCGATCCGATTTCAAAGATTTTGATGTGATTTCTTTCACCCAGGATGAAATCCACTCCGGAATGATCAAAGTCTTGGAAAGCTTTTTGGATTTCCTGTTGAAAAGGTTTAAAATCAGGGTTTACTTCAAAAATCATTGAAAAGATTTTGGCAAAAATAAGGATAGTAATTTAGTCGGGACAACTTATATTTGAATAATTATCTAAATTCCATGAAGAAAGTATTTTTAGAATCACATAACGCAAAAAATCTGGCATCGGGTTTTGGTATATTTAATTATGAACTGATGAAAGCCTTTGCCCGTATCCATCCTCTGGATTTGGAATTAACCTTGAACCTAAAAAAAATTAAGCCTTTCAAAAAAGAGTTTGGAGATAAATTCAAATACAATCGTTATACACCTATTCAGCGCCAAAGCTGGTGGGGAGTTTTGGGGAAATATGACGTCTGGCACTGCATGAATCAAAACATTCGTATCGAACCCCTTTCCAAACCTTCAAAGTATATTCTGACCATTCACGATGTGAATTTTGCCGAAAATCTCAACGACCCAAAAAACAAACAAAGACATAAAAGATTCTTGGAAAAGCTCAATCGAGCCGATGAGATTACGTATATTTCTGAATATGCGAGAAATCAAACCCAAGCTTATTTCAATGTCCCAAACTTGACGGAAAGAATAATTTACAATGGAAATCCAATTACGGAAATGCTCGATACCAGTGGGTTTCAGCCTGAAGTTCCGGTCGATAAACCCTATTTTTATTCGATTGGAGACTTTTTACCCAAGAAAAATTTTGAATCTTTGGTGCAAATGATGAAAGAAATTCCCGAATACAATCTCATCATTTCCGGTTCCAACCAAAAACCCTATGGCGATAAAATCCGCTCGTTAATAACTGAATTAAAACTTGAAAAACAAGTTTTCCTGACTGGAAGAGTCAGTGAAAAGGGGAAACAATATTTCATGAAAAATTCTACGGCTTTTCTTTTTCCTTCGATTGGAGAAGGCTTTGGACTTCCGCCCATTGAAGCCATGCGGTTCGGAAAACCGGTTTTCCTTTCCAACCTTGCTTCTCTACCGGAAATCGGAGGAGAGATTGCTTATTATTGGGAAAATTTCGAAGCCGAGTATATGAAAGAAACTTTGTTCCAAAAACTAAATGAATTTGAAAAACAAAAAGAAACTTACATTACCAAATTAAAAGAAAGAGCCGCTCGTTTCAACTGGGACGATGCCGCCAAATCCTATTTGGATTCCTATAGAAACTAAAAATAAGAAGATGAAAGTTTTAATAATTTCAAGCTATATATTTGGTTACATGGATTTTGCAGTGGAAGAAATGAAAAGGCAAGGTCATGAAGTCAATATCCTCTACTATGACAAACCACCTTTTGTATATGCTTATAAAAACACCGCACACAAAGTGTTTTCGGGAGTGAAAAAAATCTTTGGATCCAATGAAAAGAAAAACTTTCGATATGATTATCTAAATAAAAACTTATCGAATGAGAAGTTTGATAAAACTTTGATCATTCATGGTCAGTACCTGGAAGAAAGAGCACATATTTTTCTGAAAAGCATAAGTCGTGAATACATCGCTTTCTTTTTTGATAGTTTGAAAAAAATGCCAAGACAAAGAAATGTTATCAATTATTTCGATAAGATTTATTCCTATGAACCTGTGGATTGTGAGTACAACAATTTTTTGTTTCTCACGAATTTCATCCCGACGGAAGCCTATCGAAGCAAAGAATTTAAATATTATGTTTTCAATATTAGCTCGCTCGACCATCGTTTGGAAACTCTAAAAAACGTTGCGAAATATCTGAAAGAGAAAAATATTTCCTTTCATTTTCGATTGGTCAACAACCGATTAAAATCTCTTGAGAATTTCACGATTTGTCCAAAAAGAATCGATGTGAAATCCATTTATCCGCTTTTTAAAGATGCCAAAATTTTAGTGGATATCAACCGGGATGATCAGAGAGGTTTGAGCTTTCGTCCTTTTGAAGCCTTGGGGAATGAGAAAAAGCTGATTACCAACAACCCCGAGATTAGGAATTATGATTTTTACAATCCACAAAATATTTTTGTGTTTGATGAAAATAACATTCAAATTCCCGATGAGTTTTTCCAAACAGAATATATTTCCATTCCTGTAGAGATTTATGAAAAATATTCGCTCAGAACTTGGGTGAAAAAAGTTTTAAATGATTAATAAAAAAAGATGAATTTTGATATCGATAAACTAAAAACCGCCACTTTTCTTTATCCGACCGATACGACTTTCGGTATAGGTTGCGACGCCCGAAATCCGGAGGCAATCCGGCGGATTTTTGAATTAAAAAAACGTTCCGACTCCAAATCCCTCATCATTTTGGTGGATTCCAACCGTCGATTGCAAGAAATCGTGGACGTCCCAGATTTAGCTTGGGATCTCATGGATTTGTCCGAAAAACCCATGACCATCGTTTATGATAATCCTCGAAATCTACCCAAAGAATTGATTGCCAGTGACAATACCATCGCCATCAGATTGACCCATGATTTGTTTTGCAAAAAGCTCATTTCCAAATTGAATTCTCCTTTGGTTTCGACTTCGGCAAACCTTTCCGGTGAACCGACGCCGAATTCATTTTCAGAAATTTCAGAAGAAATAAATAAAGGAGTGGATTATATATTTCCGGAAGCCGAAAGCTTTGTCCCAAAATTCTCAGGTTCATCCATCATCCGATTATCGGCCGATGGAAAAGTGAAAGTCATTCGCGAATAATTTAAAACGGTTGTAAATTTCCAAAACTTTGTCCTGACTATTCTACAGTATCTACGAAATTTTACCTTTGCATTATGAATTTGAAATCTGCACTGAAACATAAAATATTTGAGATTGTTTGCGATTCAGCTTTGGAGTTGGATCAAGAAACTTATGTTGTGGGTGGTTTTGTGCGTGATTTTTTATTGGAAAGAGACAAAAGCGGCAGAAAAGACATCGATTTCGTGACCGTGGGAAGTGGGATTGAACTAGCGCAAAAAGTTCATTCAAAATTGAATAATCCTTCGAAACTAACAGTTTTCAAACGTTTCGGAACGGCTAATTTTACTTGGGAAGGTGTGGAGATTGAATTTGTAGGAGCGCGAAGAGAGAGCTATTCGGAAGATAGCCGAAAGCCCTTTGTGGAGGACGGAACCCTAGAGGATGACCAAAAGCGACGTGATTTTACCATCAATGCACTTGCCATTTCGCTCAATGAGAATTATGGTGGACTGATGGATCCTTTTGAAGGACTAAAGGATTTGGAAATGAAAATTATACGGACGCCATTGGCACCCGATGTGACTTATTCAGACGATCCTTTGCGAATGATGCGCGCCATTCGTTTTGCGGCTCAATTGAATTTTGAAATTGAGGACAATTCATTTCATTCCATCATTAAAAATGCCAAACGCATTGAAATCGTTTCCAAAGAAAGAGTGATGGATGAATTCCAGAAAATCATGATGACAGAGAAACCTTCCGTCGGTTTGAAATTATTGGACGATGCAGGTTTGATGAAATTCATCTTGCCTGAATTGGTCGCCTTGAAAGGAATTGAGGAGGTGGAAGGGCAGACGCACAAGGATAATTTTTACCATACTTTGGAGGTGGTGGACAATATTGCGCCGCATACCGATAATATCTGGTTGCGCTGGGCGGCTTTGCTTCATGACATTGGAAAAGCCCCGACCAAACGCTACGATAAACAACAGGGATGGACATTTCATTCGCATGAATTTGTAGGTTCGAAGATGGTATATAGATTATTCAAAAGACAAAAATTGCCACTTGGTAACCCTCTGAAATATGTTCAGAAAATCGTAAAACTGAGTTCGCGACCGATTTCATTGATTGATGAAAATGTTACGGACGCAGCATTGAGAAGGTTGTTGTTTGAGTCGGGCGATGATTTTGATGATTTGATAAAGCTTTGTAAGGCAGATATCACAACAAAAAACGAAAAAAAACAGCGAAGATTTAAACTGAATTTTTCTTTGGTTGAGCAAAAAATCAAAGAAGTTGAAGAACGCGACAGAGTAAGAAATTTTCAGCCTCCGGTTTCGGGAGAGGAGATTATGAAAACATTTGATTTACAGCCATGTAAGGAAGTTGGTTTGATAAAATCCGCCATAAAAGAAGCGATTTTGGAAGGAGAAATTGAAAATAATTACGAATCTGCTCGAAAGTATATGATTGAATACGGAAAAAATTTATATTTGAACCCAAAATTAAAAGAAAGTGATTTATAAGATTCGTGTTATTCTCGACACAAAAGACAATGTATTCCGGGACATTGAAATCCGTGACAAACAGACTTTGTTTACATTGTACAAAGGTATCATGAGTGCATTTAGCCTTCAGGGTGAGGAGTTGGCTTCTTTTTATCTTTCCGATCAGGAATGGAGTCAAGGGAAAGAAATTCCATTAGAAAGTATGGATGAAACCAATGAGGATGAAACCATGGCGGATTTTCATATTCATGAAGTCCTTCCTGAAGTGGGAGCTAGGTTGCTATTTGTATATGATTATATGGACATGTGGGCTTTTTACGTTGAAGTGATTTCCATTGAAGATAAAAAAGCAGTTCTGAATTATCCCCTTACCGTATATCGCTTCGGGGCAATGCCATTGAAAGCACCGAAACGAAACATGGAAATCATCAACCTCGATGAAGATGAATTGATGGATGATGAGGAGGAAGGTGATTCTTCTTTTGATGATTTGGATATCGATTCCGATATGGACATCGATGATTTTTAATAGAAACCTACAAAGATAAATGGAAAAGCGGCCGAAAGCCGCTTTTTTTATTTTGCATAATTTTTATAAAGATTCAAGGAATCTCGAATGTCCTTTTGCATGATTTTGATAAGATGAGGCTGGTCGTCCAAAAGAATATTATTTCTTCGCTGACGCTTTTCGGAAGCTTGTGAAATCTTGGTAATCGCATCGATGTATTTCTGCTTGTCTTTGATGCCCTTTTTGTTCATCGTCTCCATTTCTTTTCGGGCTTTTCGAGCATAGAGTTCCGAATAATCAAATTTGATTTGTTGAAGTTCTATGATTTCAGGCTTTTTAACTTTGATCCAAGAGGCATTTCGATCCACGAGATTTAAAATTGTAACCTTGGGGATTTGTCCTTTGAGTTGTTGTGTCTGATAAGAAATGACCGTGGTGAGTTTTACACTTTGTCCTCCGGAATTCTTGGGCGGACTTGCTTTGAAGTCTGCATAAGATAAAGTTTTGTCCTTTGACCATTCCAAGTAATCGGGTTTCAAAAATGAGAGGCTAAGCCCGATCAAAGTTAAAACCGATAGAATCATTCCATACTTTTTCATTAGTTGTTTTTGTTTAGTAAATCCAAATTACTAATTTATTTAATCCAAGAAAACATCGAGTAATTTTTCCAATGCCATGCCACGCGATCCTTTGATGAGGATTTGTTTTTCTTTAACGGGATTTTCCTTCAGATATTTTAAAGCTTCTTCGCGGTTGGTAAATTTGCGTAGTGATTCTGATTCGGGAAGGGAAATCGAATGGAATTTTTCTCCAATGAACACCAAGGTCGAAAAGCCTAAGCTTACAGCTAATTCAGCAATTTTTTGATGTTCTTCTTGTGAGGTTTCGCCCAATTCAAACATATCGCCCAATAAAACCGCTTTGTTCTCATCGATTTTGCTGAAGTTCAAAAGGGCAGCTTCCATACTGCTTGGATTGGCATTGTAAGCGTCCAAAACAAATGCTTGTTCATTTTTGTAAAGAATTTGCGAACGATTATTGTCGGGTTTATAGGTTTCTATCGCTTCTTTGATGTCTTCAATTGGAACTTCAAACGTTAGTCCGATGGCAATCGCAGCTGCTACATTGCTCAAATTATAATCGCCTACCAATTGACTTTGGATAACTGTATTTTCATAGTTGATGGTGGGACAACGACCGTTGAGCGATTCGGAATATTCGAAAGTATAGTCTGCATCCGTACTCGTTCCAAAAGTTTTCTTTTGGATTTCTTCGGTGAGTTCTACTTGCTTTTCATCGTCGCAATTTACAAACACGGTTTTGGCATGTTCCCGAAGGTAATTATAGAGTTCAGACTTGCCTTTTATCACCCCTTCAATTCCTCCGAATCCTTCCAAATGAGCTTTCCCGAAATTTGTGATATACCCAAAATCGGGCTGAGTGATTTGACTCAGAAATTCAATCTCCAATAAATGATTGGCGCCCATTTCAACCACCGCGATATCATGCGTCGAATTGATTGAAAGTAGGGTTAGCGGCACTCCGATGTGGTTGTTTAGATTTCCTTTGGTGGCCGCTACATTGTATCGTTTGGAAAGGACTTGGATTATGAGCTCTTTTGTCGTGGTTTTACCGTTGCTTCCGGTCAGTGCGATGATGGGGATTTTCAATTGTTGTCGATGGTATTGCGCCAGCTTTTGCAAAGCATTTAGGGTGTCTTCTACATAATATATATCGCCTTCTTTGTCTTCGAATTCTTTTTGATCCACAATGGCAAAGAGCGCCCCAGATTTGATGGCTTCCTTGGCGAATTCATTCCCGTTAAAATTTTCGCCCTTCAGTGCGAAAAAAAGGGACTTCATCCCGATGTTTCTTGTGTCAGTACTTACGCTCTGGGAACGTAAATACAATGAATAGAGTGTCTGAATATCCATAGGGTAAATGTAAAAAAAATCCCAATCAGAAAATTCGGATTGGGATAGGTTTTTACAAATATAATTGAAATTATCTTGTTCCTGATTTTGATCTTTTTGATTCGTGTGATCCTTGGTAATCCTGAGCTACGCGGAAACCAATCCAGCTTTTAGCTTCAGCTTGATGAAGGAATCTTCTTTGTCCCGGATCCAACCAGTAAATAGGGTCTTTCCATGAGCCTCCTTTTACGACACGTACTTCGTCGCTGATCTGGCTGGTTCTTTCTGCATCGTCTTTCTCTAAGATGACTCTTCCTTTTTCGTCCACATAGAATCTACGCTGAGGTGCGTTGTACATCTCATTTGTAGTGCTTGATGAAGAAGCACTTGCAAATGAACCACCAAGTGAATCTTCAGAAGGGACTTCGATGATGTTACCCAGTGAGTCCAACATGGTGTTGGCAAATCCTGTATCGTAATAATCTTCTTCTACACGTGGGTTTAATGAAGACATACGGTCTCCGTCACGGTAGTTGATATTATCTTCTTCAACTTCTTTTCTGTATTTCCCAGGAAGTGCACGGTAAGCGAGTTTTCCATTGTTCAAAGTATCATAGATGATATCGTCTTCGTATTTTTCAAAATTTCCTTGATCGTTTCGAATAACCGTTTCATAAACATTTCCACGGAAATAGTTAAAATCACTTGCTTCATCGTCGATAATCGGACGGTAAACATCAGCTGTCCATTCGGCTACGTTACCATCCATTCCGTAAACTCCGAATTCGTTTGACTGATATTTTTTCACATCACTTGTAATGGCTGAACCATCGTTGCCATATCCACCAATACCTGAATAGTCACCACGACCTACTTTGAAGTTAGCCATATATTGACCTCTTGCGCGGCCTTTTTCTCCTCTCAATTCATTTTGTGCAACAGGTTTACCTTTGTACTCATTGTATTCTCTGTTAGCAGGCAAAGCCAAAGCTGCGTATTCCCATTCTGCTTCTGTTGGTAAACGGAAAGGCGCAACATCTAATGCTGTAGTCGATCTATTTGCTTTATGGATGCGTTGATTGGTAGTTCTTATATTGTTTTGTCTTGCCAATCTTGTGGTGTCAATAGCTTCAGAAACATTACTGTCGCTGTTTTTGTAAGATTCAGCATCAAAATATTTAGAACCGTAGTTATATTCTTCATTGGAATAATAATCCTTGCTCAAAATCCCTTTGTCCATCAAAGCTTTTTCGTTGGCTCTGTCGGTTAACCAGTCACAATAATTACTTGCTTGTAGCCAGGTAACACCTACGACTGGATAATATTGGAATTCGGTTGAGAAAAGATAAGTTTCATTGTCAAAATCATTTCTTGACAATTTATTGTTAAATACTTCCGGATCTGGAAGAGATCCTTCGTAAATATGTTTGTATTGTTCTTCTTCTGGTGGAAATACAACTTTCAACCAAGTTAAATATTCACGGTACTGATAGTTGGTGATTTCGGTTTCTCCAATGAAAAACGAACGTACCTGCATACGTTTTGGAGTGTTGTTCCAATCGCGCATTACATCATCTTTCACAAGTCCCATTGTAAATGAGCCTCCTTCGATGAATACCATTCCAGGCCAAGCCTTGACATTTGGTTTTTTCTTCCCAGCAAAAAACCAACCTCTTTGGTCATTTGGTTTCCAGCCAGTGGTACTCGTGAACTTTTTAGTTCCTCCGCCTTTTTTTCTACCGCCTCCTTGGCCGGTACAGCTGGTTACAGCAACCGAAATTACTACTAAAAGAATCGCTAAAATTCTACCCTTGTTCATATTTAAATATGTGTTATTTCTACTTTTTTCACGAAAAACGATTTGCAAAGAAAACAAATTCTCACGAATTCGCAAACTTTACTCTGCCTATCTTTAACGACCTAAATCTTTTTTTATTGTGAGATAGAATATATTTGTCAAAATATCGTTAAGACATCATGAAAAAATATTTTCTTTTTCTTTTATTTCTTTCTACACTAAGCTTAACCGCCCAAAATGTCGTGATTGATTGGAAGGGGGTGGAAGAATATTCAAAAGGACCTGATTATAATGCGCGACTGCCCATTTTCTCCAACAAGGGTTTTAGTGCACACAATAATATTCCGCATTTCTCTTACCAAGAACAAGTTCAAGGGATGCGAAATGTTTCTATACAAAACATTCGATACGAGGTAGTTCCTCCTTCGGAAAGAGGGGATTTGAATGTGGCGGATTTGCCAACCGAACTGGAATATTGGGCCAATGTAAGCAGTGGGATGGAAGGGTATTTCTTATCGGTATCCATGATCCCATTTGTCCGAGAAAACAATCAGGTGAAGAAAGTAGTGTCTTTTGAAATCCTAAATGAACCGGATACTTCCAGCCGACTTGCTCCCAATGGGACAATCGATCCGGCGACAACCAGCGTTCTAAAATCAGGGAATTGGTACAAAATCCGAGTAAATAAATCAGGGATTTTCCGATTGGACAAAGCTTTTTTTGACCAAAATAATATTCCCTCCAATTTCGATCCAAGAACTTTGAAGATTTATGGAAACGGTGGGAGAATGTTAAATGAGAACCCAGGGGATTTCCGATACGGAGCTTTGCAAGAAAATGCCATTCAGTTTCAAGGGCAAGAAGACGGTAGTTTCGACAGTGGAGATTTTATTTTGTTTTATGCCCAAGGACCTCATGATTGGAACCGACGAGATAACTCAACGCTTCAAAGTCTTCGCCATCGTTATAATCAATATTCAGACTACGCCTATTATTATATAACCTTTGGGGGCTCGCCCGGAAAGAGAGTGCAAGATGTAAATGTTGAAGGTACGCCTGTGCAAGTTTTTTCTCAATACGATGAATATCAATTTTACGAAAAAGATTCCATCAGTATGAATCAAGTGGGAAAACAATGGGTGGGAGAATCTTTTACAATGGAGCCAAGCCAGAGTTTTACACTAACCGGAAATGCAAACGTCGCCGGAGAGGCCTATGCTTTTTATCAAATGGTCGGGAAAAATGCAGTCAATGTAAATTTCAATGTGTCCGTTAATGGGAACTCCATCGGGAGTGAAACTTTTAGCGCAGGAGATTTCAATATGAGAAACAATGGAAATAACCCCGTTTCGATCAATACCAGCGGAAATTCTTTTAATTTTTCTATCAATGTCAGCGATGTGACCAATCCAAGTGCTTTTGTGTTTCTGGATTATTTGGAAATACGTTACCGAGCCAATTTAAGTTTCAACGGGAGTCAGATGAAATTTCGTCGATTGGAAAATTTAAACGATGGAAATGTCTATGGATTTTCACTGGCAGGCGCCCAAAAAGTTTGGAATATATCCGACATTACCAATGCGATGAACGTAGCCAACACAGGGGGTGTTTATAAATACAGATCCAACAGTCCTTATTTTCTAAATGAATTCATCGCTTTTACGGAATCTGCTGCTTTTACCGAAATTGAATATTTAGGGACGGTAGCCAATCAGGATTTGCGTGCTTATACAGATGTGGAATACGCCATCATCACGCATCCGGACTTCATCGGTGAAGCATCGCGACTTGCCAACTTCCGAATTACAAATGACGATGTTAGGGTAATTGTAGTTACCACCGATCAAGTTTACAATGATTTTGGGTCCGGACTTCCGGACGCGAATGCCATTCGAGATTTTCTCAAACACCTTCGTGACAATGGAAACCCCTTGCGGTACGCATTGATGTTTGGAGGGGCTTCTTTTGATTACAAAGATCGAATTGAAAATAACACCAATTTCGTTCCTTCTTATATCAGTTTCCGTTCTGCGAATTTGGATGATTCTTTCGTGACCGATGACTTTTATTCGATGTTGGATGATAGCGATGAAATCATCAGCAACCTTCATCATCCGGCCGAATTTATCATGTCTCGATCTTTTCAAATGGATATTGCGATAGGGAGAATGCCGGCAAATAATCTGACGGAAGCCAAACTCATGGTCGATAAAACCTTGGCGTATTATGATAAATTAGCCGGACAAGGAACCTCATTTGGAGAGTGGAAAACCCGATTTCTATTAGTGGTGGACGATGATTCCGGAGTGGTGCCTTTCCATGAGCAGGTGGAGAATACTTCGGCCAGTTTCATAGAAGACAACATTGACTATGCTACATTAAGAAAAGGATATCTGGATGCCTTCCCTCAAGAAAGTACTTCGGCCGGACCAAGGTATCCTCAGGTGAACCAAGTAATTGCCAATGCTTTTAATTTAGGAACAGCTTTGATTGTTTACTTTGGTCATGGTGGTTTGAGAAGTTGGGCGCAAGAAAGAATTATTACCTATGAAGAAATCAACAGCTTCTCAAATTTCTCGGGACTCTATTCCCGACTTCCGGTCGTGATGACCATTACTTGTGAGTTTTCCGTCTGGGATTTACCTTATTTGCCTTCGGCAGGAGTAAATATGTACAAAGCACCCCAAGGTGGAGCAGTTGCTATGTTGACTACAAGTCGTCCCGTGGGGGTTTTCTTTGGAGGTGAACTCAATGCAACCGTAATCAAAGAACTACTCGAAGTAGAAAATGTAAAATACCAATCCATAGGAAGAGCATTAACTGCCGCTAAAATTCAAGATAATTCAGGATATAATCTGAGTGTAAATCTTTTGGGAGATCCTATGATGAGCATTACAAGACCGCCTCGCGAAATCCGAATTACAAAAATAAATGGGGAGGATGCCAATACCTTTAATGGAGTGCTACGCGCTTTGGATTTTGTGGAAATCGAAGGAGAAGTCTTGGACGCAAATGGAAGCATGCGCGATAATTCTTTCAATGGAAAAGCAAATGCAACCCTGTTTGATAAACCGGTCAATAAATCAACTCTGAACAACGATGGTGGTTTGGGGGTGATGAACTTCCAAGAGCAAATCAACTCGGTGTTTCGTGGAGGAACCAATGTTGTTAATGGTCAGTTCAAATTCCAATTCTATATTCCAAAAGACATTAATTATGAAATCGGAGATGGGAAACTAACCGTGTATGCACATAACAATGTAGTGGATGGCGTAACAAGTCAACAAATCAAAATCGGAGGACAAAACCCAGAGGGATTGAACGATAACGAAGGTCCCACCATCGGATTGTATATGAACAACCTGAACTTTGTGGACGGAGGAATTACCAACCGAAATCCTTATCTATTGGCTTGTCTGGTTGATGATACGGGAATCAATACAAGTGGAATTGCTATTGGACACGATATTACGGCGGTTATGGACCAGAATGTAGAAGGGACTTATGTCTTAAATGAATATTACGAAGGGGGCGACAATAACCCTTGTACAAATCCTCAAGTATTGGATTATCAGAAAGGTCAAGTGATGTACCGACTGAATAATCTGGAATTGGGATCGCACCAAATTGTATTTAAAGCATGGGATATTAACAATAATTCATCCGAACAAACGTTAGATTTCGTAGTGATGGAGGAAGGTTCGGATCACATTCATATTGAGAAATTATTGAACTGGCCCAATCCTTTCACCAATCAGACCTATTTTCATTTCGAACACAATTGTGATACAGAACTGGAGGTAATGGTGCAAATTTTCACGATTTCAGGTAAATTGGTGAAAACCATTCGTCAAACCGTTTCGGCAGAGCCTTGGCGAGAAGGTTATCGAACCGGACGCTTTGCAATTCCTTGGGATGGATTGGATGATTTTGGTGATAAAATTGGAAAAGGTGTGTATATTTACCGCGTCACAGCGAGGGGGGTTAATCCAGACTCATGTAAGGGGTCGGCAACAGCAATAGAAAAATTAGTGATATTAAAATAATAAACAACCAATGAAAATTAAGAAAATTTCAATAGGAATTATGATGCTTTTCTCAGCATTAGCATCTGCGCAACAAGAACCAAACGTTGTATTGACAGGTGCACCATTCTTAAAAGTTACACCTGACGCCAGAGGAGGATCCCTCGGTGATATGGGTGCCGCTACGTCGCCCGATGCATTTTCACAATACTGGAACCCAGCCAAATATGCTTTCAGCAAAAGCCATTCAGGAGTAGCTCTTTCTTATACACCTTATATGAGTAGCATCACAGATGATGTCTTCATTTTAAACGCTTCCTTTTATACCTTTTTAGGACAGGAAGAAAGGAGTACACTTGCCGCAAGTATCAATTATTTCAATATTGGAGAAATTGAATTAACCGAATTAGTAGGTACACAAATCGTAAATACAGGAACCGCAAAACCCAACGAATTCTCAATCGACCTTTCCTATGGATTGAGACTTTCGGATACTTATAGTATGGCGGTAGCAGGACGTTTCATTCGTTCGGATCTCTTTAACGGAATTGCAGACGGAACCGTTCAGCCTGCCAACACATTTGCAGTGGACGTTTCAGGGTATTACCAAACACCAAGACATCAGTGGAATAGTTTCGAAGGACGTGCAAGAGCCGGTTTCAACATCAGCAATATCGGACCTAAATTGGACTATTCCAACAACGAGGACAACGCAGCTTATTTACCAACAAACCTAAGAATTGGTGCCGGATACGATTTCATTTTGGACGAATACAATACCGTGGCACTTACTTTGGAAACCAATAAACTTTTGGTTCCAACGCCTCAATATGAAATCGACGAAAATGGAAACCAAGTTCCTTTGGGAATTCCAAACAAAGGGGTGGTGGAAGGAATGTTTAGTTCCTTCGGAGACGCACCGGGAGGTTTTTCAGAAGAACTTAAAGAATTCACTTGGGGAATTTCAGCCGAATATTCCTACAACGAAGTGCTCTATGTACGTGGAGGTTATTTCCACGAAAGCCCTATGAAAGGTGATCGTCAGCACATTACATTGGGAGCAGGGTTGAAATACAATGCATTCGGGCTTGATTTCTCTTATCTGCTACCCGTTTCAGACACCAACAACGCTTTAGAAAACACACTTCGCTTTGCCCTGACTTGGGAATTCGGAGGTGAAACCAATAATTCTTGGGATTATTAATTCCAACTATAACAATTATAAGAAATGCCTGAACAAAATCTGTTTGGGCATTTTTTTATTTTTCACAAGACAAAACTCCAACTTTATACTTTTCTAAATTGAGTTTTCATAAAGTTTTGGTTGCTTTCGCTTAACATTCAGTTAACCTGAGGGGCGTAATTTTGCAGCAATGAGAAAAGACGTTAAGGAGCTGATTTTTAACTTTCTTCCGATTTTCTTATTGATTGGAACAGGCATTATAGTGTTTGAAGCTTGTTTTTCGGGAGAGAGTAAATACGAAGCCATCCGTATCAAAGGTTCAGATTCAGAAGTAAATCTGGTGCAGGTGCTGGCAGAAAATTATATGGATCGGGACAGCCTGATCTCCATAGGAGTTACAGGTGGGGGTTCAGGATCGGGTATTTCCGCACTTATCAACGGTAAAACCGATTTGGCGAATTCTTCCCGAGAAATTTCAGAAGAAGAACTTTATTATGCCAAAAAACGAAATATAGAACCTTACCCGATTGTATTTGCACTCGATGCACTTGCTATCATCGTCAATGAAGACAACCCCGTCGATAGTCTTACGATTGAGGAATTAGGTAAAATCTATAGTGGAGAGTTTTTAAACTGGAACCAAATCAATGGTTTCGATCAAGAAATTACACTTTATGGTCGTCAAAGCAGTTCCGGGACTTTTACCTATTTCAGAGAAAATATAGTCAAAGACGAATATAGTCAATCCATGATCGGGATGAGCGGTACAGCTCAGATTGTAGACGCCATTCGAAGCGATAAAAAAGGAATCGGTTACGTGAGTTCAGGATATTTAAATGATAATGTGATGCGAAACCTGAAAGTCATTCACATCAAAGTAGATGAAAATACAAAAGCATATTCTCCCTTGGTTTTGGAAAATATAACTTCCGGTAAATACCCGATTACAAGACCGCTTTATCAATATTCAAACGGAAAGCCTCAAGGAAAATTATTGGATTATCTGATGTATCAGTTCAGTGAAGAAGGTTCTCAGATCATTCAGTCCAATGGGTTTTATCCCATCGATACGCAAAAAATTAAATCCGAATTAAACAGCTAATGAACCTGAGGTATTTCAACGATCGAATGATGAAATGGGTATTTGCTATATCCGGAATTTTCATCATGCTGGTACTTATCGGAATTCTGTATTTACTCTTCGCAAATGCATTGAAAGCCTTTGCACATATTCCTATTTCCTCCTTTTTCTCCACCAATTGGAATCCATCTGCTTACGGCGAAGCTTCCTATGGTGTGATGCAATTACTGTGGAGTTCCGTATTGGTGACAATCGGAGCAATGGTGATAGCCGTTCCATTGGGAATTGGTGCCGCCGCTTATTTATCGGAAATTGCTTCTCCCGCCGTTCGAAATATCGTAAAACCCATCATAGAAATTTTGGCCGGAATTCCTTCCGTAGCCATTGGATTCATCGGGATTGTTCTAATCGGTCCCGCGATTGCCAATGTTTTCAATTTAAACAATGGCTTCAACGCATTGAACGGTTCTATTCTACTGGCATTTATGGCATTGCCAACTGTCATCAGTGTTTCTGAAGAAGCTTTGCGTTCGGTTCCTATATCTTTTCGAGAAGGATCATATGCCTTAGGCGCCAACAAATGGGCAACTTTGGTTCGGGTCGTTTTACCTGCGGCGGGCTCTGGGATCATCGCAGCTTGTATCCTTGGATTTGGACGAGCCATCGGAGAAACCATGACCGTTTTGATGGTAACCGGAAATGCTACCGCCATGCCCAACGGATATTTTGATCCCGTTAGAACTTTGACCGCGACGATTGCAATCGAATTAGGAGAAGTTCCTTACGACTCTCCACATTATTATAGTTTGTTTGTTTTGGGAATGATGTTGTTCGTCATCAGTTTATTGATCAACTTCCTCTCCGAATGGGTAGCTTCTAAATTCAGATATAAAGTATAATGAGCAGTTTAAGTCAAAGCCGGATAAAAGAATACATCGGATTGAGGTTTTTAGGAATCTGTACCTTGATTGTATTGGCTTTTATTTTCATCGTACTGATTGATATCGTCTGGAAAGGAGCAGGAGTTTTAAGCTGGGATTTCATTTTTGGAATTCCAAGAAAAGGCATGACCGAAGGAGGGATTTATCCTGCCATTGCCGGAACCACACTCGTGACCATCATCACGGCGGTCTTTAGTATTCCGGTCGGAGTTGCGACTGCAATTTATTTAAATGAATATGCAAAAGAAAACTGGATGACCAAGGCGCTTCGTGCTTCCATCCGAAATCTCGCTGGAGTTCCTTCCATTATCTATGGACTTTTTGGAGTAGCTTTGTTTGTAGAAGCCATGCGATTGGGAAGTTCGGTGATATCCTCCGGATTAACTTTGGGATTGATGACCTTGCCTTATATCATTACAGCCACAGAAGAAGCTTTGCGTTCCGTTCCGAATTCTTATCGGGAAGGTTCACTGGCTTTGGGTGCCACGAAATGGGAATCCATTCGGACGGCCGTTCTCCCATCGGCCATTCCCGGAATTACAACCGGAGCTATTTTGGGATTGTCCCGAGCTGCAGGTGAGACCGCTCCCATCCTTTTTACGGGGGTAACCTTTTATTTGAGGTTCCCACCCGATACGCTCGACAGCGAATTTATGGCTTTGCCTTATCATTTATATATTTTATCCACACAACATCACGCCATCGAAGAAGTACGTCCGCTTGCCTACGGTACAGCTCTGGTATTGATTCTTTTAATCCTTGGGCTCAACATCCTGGCGTTTATAATCAGAAGTAAATATGGAAATCACAGCAGAAGATAATAATTTGACAATTAATAAATTAAAAACCAAAGTGGAGGTCAAAGATCTTCATCTTCATTTTGGAGACAAACATGTTTTGAAAGGAATTGATTTGAAAATTCCTGAAAAATCAATAGTGGCTTTGATCGGGCCATCGGGTTGTGGGAAATCGACTTTGCTTCGTTCGATGAATCGAATGCACGATTTGACACCATCTGCCAAAATCAAAGGAGAAGTTTTCCTCGACGGTGAATCGATTATGGGAAGAAAAAACGATGTGACTTCTGTTCGGAAAAAAATCGGAATGGTTTTTCAACGCCCCAATCCTTTCCCTAAATCCATCCTGAAAAACGTTGCCTATGGTTTGGAAATAAACAATATGGCCAAAAATGGACAAGCCAAAAAAATCGTGGAAGAAGCCTTGAAAGATTGTTATTTATGGGATGAAGTAGGGGACAACCTAAACAGAAGCGCTCTGGATTTGTCGGGTGGACAGCAGCAAAGACTTTGTATCGCAAGAACCATCGCCGTTCAGCCGGAAGTTATTTTGATGGACGAGCCTTGTTCGGCACTAGACCCGATTAGTACAGCGAAAATCGAGGACTTGATTATGAAGTTGAAAGAGGATTTCACCATTGTCATCGTCACGCACAATATGCAACAAGCCATCCGGACAGCGGATTATACCGGATTTATGTTTTTAGGGGAATTAATCGAATTTGACAAGACGGAGAATATATTCAATAATCCACAAAAAGAGTTAACTAAACGCTATGTAGAAGGGAATTTTGGTTAAGATTATGTAAAATTAAAGTTATCTCTTAATATTAAATTTACGTTATTTTAAACATACATGATTTTTTTATAGGAATTAACCCATAAGTTTTCTATACTTTCGCAGCTTAATTTAAGCGAAAAACAGTAGATTTATACTTCCTAATTGAAAAGTTATGTCATTGAATAGCATTTTACAATTTTTAGTTCCCAAGGACAAGAAATTTTTTCCACTTTTTCATCAGCACGCCAATATTCTTGTAGAAATGGCCGAAATCCTTCACGAAGCCGTTAATGTAAAGGCAGAAGAAAGAGATCCTTACTTCCAAAAACTCAGAAAATTGGAAGACGAAAGCGAAAAGCTTACCAATACCATTCATTTCGAATTGAGTAAAAATTTCCTAACTCCATTTGACCGAGAGGACATCTATGCATTGACAGGAAAGATGAATGAAGTAACGGACTTCATCGACGCCAGCGCGAGCCGAATGAAATTGTACCAAGTTGAAAAAGTAAAGAAATCAATTCGAAAAATTACAGAAGCAAACTTGGAAGCATGTGAAAATATACAAAAAGGAATCAAAGCTCTGGAAGGATTTAAAGACATAAAAACCGTTTTGAAATGTTGTGACCGTATCAACAAACTAGAAAATAAGGTGGACAATATCTATGACAAAGAGATTTATGCAATATTTGATGAATACGAAAATGTAAAAGAAATCATCAAATACAAAGAAGTATTTTCTGCACTCGAAACGACGACAGATAAGTGTAAATATGTAGCAGATGTGCTGGAATCAGTATCTCTTAAACATTCATAATTCTCAAATTAAAATTTCAGGATGGATTCACAACTGATTCTACTCATTGTTATCATTGTTCTTGCTTTGGTGTTTGATTTTATCAATGGCTTTCACGATGCGGCGAACTCCATTGCAACCATTGTGGCAACTCGGGTCTTAACTCCATTTCAAGCCGTATTATGGGCAGCGGTATTTAACTTTGCTGCTTATTTTATTTCGAAATACTGGATCGGAGAATTTAAAATTGGTAATACAATTGCCAAAACCGTCAATGAAAATTTCATTACGCTGGAAGTAATCCTAGCCGGGATTATCGCAGCAATTGTGTGGAATTTGTTGACATGGTGGTTTGGAATTCCTTCCTCATCCTCACATACGCTTATCGGTGGATTTATGGGAGCGGCCATTGCACATGCCGGTGCTTTTGCTCAAAATGGCGAAGATGTAATCAATTATTTAGTCGTTTTACCGATCTTCCTTTTTATATTTCTCGCGCCCATGGTCGGGATGTTTATAGCCTATTTTCTCACCATACTCATTATGAATATATGCAGGCGGTCCAACCATAAAAAAGCAGAAAAATGGTTCAGAAGATTGCAACTTGTTTCTTCAGCACTTTTCAGCTTGGGACACGGTGGAAACGATGCGCAGAAAGTAATGGGTATCATCGGTGCTGCAGTAATTTTCTACCATATACAAGCCGGACATCAGGATTGGATTACGGCAGAAAATCAATTCAGTTATTTCGTGGACCAATGGGGCTGGGTTCCTTTTGTTTCTTTCCTTGTAATTGGTCTGGGAACTATGTCGGGCGGATGGAAAATCGTAAAAACGATGGGTACAAAAATTACGAAAGTAACGCCTTTGGAGGGTGTGGCAGCCGAAACTTCAGGTGCTATGACGCTTTATCTGGCTGAGTTTTTAGGGATTCCGGTTTCGACTACGCATACAATTACCGGTTCGATCATCGGAGTGGGAATCACCAAACGTGTATCGGCCGTTCGATGGGGAGTAACCATAAATCTCCTTTGGGCGTGGATCCTAACCATTCCAGTTTCAGCGCTTATCGCCGCCCTGATTTATTACTTTATCCTATTGTTCTAAAGAGACTTTTCAAGAGCTTAAAAATAAAAAGGATTGATTTAACCAAATCAATCCTTTCCTTTTTTTAAAACTTTTCATCACTCGACGAAGCTGATTTGTTTCGGGGTGTTTACGATAATTTCCGGCTTGCCTTTGTACATAATTAATTTTCCCTTCACGCAAATATCCTTGCCTTTTAGGAATTCATCGGGCTTATAATTAAACTTGTCCCAATTGGATTGAAAGATAGCTACAACCATCGTATGATCAGGGTAATCCGCTCCCAGATTGAGTAGAATTACTTTCTTTTCACCTGTCGATACATAAGAGCCAAATACTTTGTCACAATATTGAATTTGCTTGTTCAAGTATTTGGAGAGGTCTGCTTCGTCAATTTTCTCTTGTGAAAAAAGAAGATTGCACATCATGAAAATGAATAAAAAATAAATCTTTTTCATACGGATAAGGGTTAAATTGACTCCTAAATTTAGTCAAAAATTTGATATTAAACTGAATTTCAGTTGGCTAATTAGAAATTCGAAAATTTAACCAAATCCCTTTCCGATGATTTTACTAATAAGTTTTGGTCATATCCGACGGGAAGACCAAGTTAAATTCGGTTGGCACAACTTCTTTGATATCAAAAGACAATCGAGCTTCCTCCGATTCGAAAACCGAAATGACCGCAATCTTTAAATCCGGATTCATCTTTTTCAAATACCAATAAATCCCACCGTATTCCTTACTGTGGTAATCACCATTGTAATGCAAAAATAACTTACCAACTTCAAAGTTCTCTAAAATCGATTCTGCCATCGTTGCATCTTTCACCGCTTGGGCCGCAATGAAATTCATCACCGTCGGTCCTGCATGATCTCCCATCATTTCTTTCATTTCGGGATAACCTGGCGTGTCCAGAGTTACTTCTACCGGAAGTTTCATCATCCAGGCTTTTTCATTTTCAGCCACTGTATTTAAGCTGTCCAAACCTTTTCGAGCCACGATGGAAGCATATCTTCTCGGGATATTTGTTGCGATGAATTTTAACTTTTTTTCTTTTGCAAAATCGACCAAAGGCCGGTAATCCGTTTCGTAATTATTCCATAAACGCATAGAATCTTTCAGGACTTTTTCATCTAATTTCCCCGACAAATAATCGTTTAATTGTGTTTGGTTATCGCGCTCAAACATTTCAGCACCCAAAGTCAACTGACCGTTTTTCTGCTCAAACAAAGCTTTGGTAATTCTTAATTGCAACCAGTGATTGATGGAATTATTATGGTGTTCACCAAATAAAACCACATCGTAGTTTGCCAAATCTTTGATCATTTTGTCAAATTTCACTGTTTTCCCTTTCTGGTTGTAGAATTGAAAAGGTTTAACTTCCTGAGCATTCAAAAAGGAAACTTGAAAAATGAAAAACGTAAAAAAGATATATTTTGTCATAATTTAGAAATTAAAAAACCTGTCAGATTTAATTCAGACAGGTTTATATTATAATTAATTTTCGAGTTCAGCCACCAAACTTCTCCATTCTTCCAATTCCGGAATGCCCGGTTTTCTTTTTCCGAAGAATTGAACGATGATGTCGCCTTCTTTATTGAAAACTTCCACAGCCGTCACAATTCCGTCTTCGGTAGGTTTTCTCACTACCCAGGTTTCAGCGATTCTGGTCGTGTCTAAATGCAGATTGAAATTCGGATCCATCACATTGATCCACGGGCCGTGCCACATCACTTTTTTGATGTTGCCGGTGTGAATTTGAATGTTCCCTCGGTTTCCTACAAACGCCATAATCGGAAATTCTCTTTTGGAAGCTTCTTCCAAAAGGGTAACCACTTTTTCGTTGTCAATTTTTCTGGCGAAACTTTTATGCGGTGCAAAACGAAGTGCCTGAAGTCGGCTTACACCAAATTTTTTCAATAATCCAAAAAATGCATGGGTATCTTTTAATTCTTTCCAAGCTTCCTGAAATCCTTCGATATCTACTTCATTGTCCGGTTTTTCCGCCGGTTTCGGTTCGATGGCTTCGGTTTCCATTCCCGGATTTTGTTCTTCGGATTTGAACTTTTCCACCAAAGCATCAAAAGCCTCGGGTTGGCTGTCTTTGGTCAAATAAATTTTATGAATAGCCAATCCATCTTTCCCGAAAAACTGCAATGATTTTTTATCGCCTTCCACTACGGCAAATGCAAATTTCCATTCCGAAAGGAAAATACGCAAGTCGATATCATCGCCTACAAAAAGCTGTGCATGCGGACTGCTGAAATCGCCATTCAGGTAAATTCCTTTTCGTTCGTGTACACATTCGTCATTTCGGGTCAGCGCCATTACTTTTCCCAAAGATTCTACTTCTGAAAGAATGCCTGCGAAATCAGGTTTCAAAACAGTTACACCATCGCCTACTTGTGTTGCCAAAAGTTCGCCTTCGCTCACGCTAAGCGCATCGGCTGCATTTCGGATTCTCAAATGAGGTTGCTCGGATTTAAGTTTATTCCATTTTTCTTTTAATGTATCGACTGCATTCATTCTATTTGTTTTAAGTTTTTAAAAGTTTATAGTTTAAAGTTTTTTCTTCTATTCTCTATGTTCTCTTATTCAATCAACTCCCAAAAATAATCATCGGATTTTTGGTCAGCGGATGCGTACAAATCGCACAAGGGAAATTATAAGCATCACTGATGATTTCTTGTTGGAAAACTTCTTCCGGTTTCCCATGTGAAGCTACTTTTCCATTTTTCATCAATAAAATTCGATCGGCAAATTGCGCGGCAAGGTTCAAATCGTGCAAAACCACAATCGCTGTATTTCCGTTTTCGGTAAACTCTTTGATCAGTCGAAGCGCTTTGTACTGATGTTTCACATCGAGATTGTTCAAAGGTTCGTCTAAGAACAATAATTTATGGGCAATCTTATTTTTTAATTGAGCAAATACTCTCGCCAGGTGAACTCTTTGTTTTTCACCACCGGATAGATGATTGTATTCACGGTTTTGCAGGTGAAGCACATCGGTATCCTCCATTGCTTCTTCCACTGCTTTAAAATCCTGCTGCGCCGGCGAAGCATTGAAATAAGGATAACGCCCCATCATCACTACGTCTTTTACCGTCAGGGTGATGTCCGCCGGATTGTGCTGAGAGAATTTCGCTTTGTTTTGGGACAATTCTTTCAGATTCCAGCGTGGGAATTCCTTCTCTTTGAACAAAACATTGTGATTTTGTTTGGAAGAAGCCTCGTTGGCAAGCACGCTCAGAAGGGTTGATTTTCCGGCTCCGTTGGGCCCAACGATGGCTAAAAATTCGCCATATTCTGCCGAAAGATTGACACTTTTCAGAATGTGAAAATTTTTGTGTGCAAGAGATATGTCGTGACCTTTAATCATTACATTGAATTTTTATATCGAATTAAAATAGCGATGAAAACAGGCGCACCCATAAAAGCCGTCAAAACACCAATCGGAATTTCCGAAGGAGCTACCACCGTACGGCTAAACGTATCGGCTACCAACAATAAAATACTTCCCATCACAGCGGAAAGCGGAAGGATCAGCTGATAATTCGATTTGAAAATTAATCTTAAAATATAGGGGACAATCAATCCCACAAATCCAATCGTTCCGGAAAAAGCCACACAGGCTCCTACCATCAGCGCTACCAGTACAACGATTTGTTTTTTAATTCTTTCTACATTAATTCCCAAATGTTCTGCATCTTTTTCACCCAGCATCATCGCATTCAGGGCTTTTCCTTTGTGAATTAAAATCGAATAAGAAACAATCATCACGATAAGCAAAATCCCGTTTTTGCCCCAAGTTGCTCCGCCTAAACTTCCTAAATTCCAGAAAGTTAAATCACGAAGTTGTTCGTCTTTGGATAAATAAATCAAAAACCCAACGATGGCAAATCCGAGTGCGGAAATCGCAACACCCGACAAAAGCATAATCACCACATTGGTTTTTCCCTGCGTGGTGGACATTTTATAGACCAATAAAGTCGTGAGCAAAGCACCCATAAATGCGGCGATGCTCAAAAGGGAATATTGTAAAAATTCGGGTAAATATTCACGGAACATTGAACCTAAAACAATGGTAATGGCCGCCATCAAAGTAGCTCCGGCCGTAATTCCAATCAGATCGGGTGTCGCAAGCGGATTTTTAAACATTCCTTGCATGGCTGTACCCGAAACCGCCAAAATACTTCCGATGAGAATGGCCATCACAATCCTCGCCAGGCGCACATCCCAAATCACATATTTTTCGCTCAGACTGATGTCCGGACTTCCCATTATAAAACCTTTTAAAACGGTCAGGGGAGATTTTCCACCAAAATCATATACACCCATAAACAAAGATCCGATTGCGAGGGCAATCAGGATCAGGATGCTGACGATGAGGTATATGCTAAGTTTGTTCTGCATTTATAAAAATTAAAGACCTGAAGGAATTCTGGCCGACAGGTCTTGAAAATTCAATTATTTAGTTACTTCAATCAGTTTTTTGTTCAGTTCCAAAGCGGCTTCACCGACTCTTGGTCCGAAATTGGAAATCAATCCACCGTCCATGGTGATGATGGCCTTGTTTTTTCCTGCATTGGTTTGTTCTACACCCGGAACTTTGAAAATTCCGTCGTTTCCTCCCAAACTCTGAACGCCGGTTTCAAACATCAAAATAACGTCCGGATTGCCCTGAATAAGCGACTCAGGCGTCAAAGGTTTGAAATCTGCAAATTCAGTGATGGCATTTTCAGCGCCGGCGATTTTAATCAAAGCATCCATCGGAGTTCCCGTACCGGAAACATTCAGCATATTTGCGCCACGTGCATAGATGAACAAAACCTTTGGTTTTTTCTCGAAATTTTGGATCAATGCAATGTCCGCATCGATTTTATCGTAAAGATTTTGATATTCATTTGCACCAATGATTTCCGCTACTTTTTTGATCAAATTTTTCGCTCCATCCACCGAAAATTCCTGACTGATGATTTCTGTTTTAATCCCCGACTCCTCAATTCTTTTCATCAATTCCGGATTGCTGTCATTTTCAGAACCGATGATCAGGCTTGGGTTAACCGCCATAATTCCTTCAATCGTCATATTCCTTCCTACGTGACCTAAATCTTTGGCCGTCAAATCAGCCGGATAGGTACTTGTTACATCACGACCCACAATCTGATCACCTTTTCCCAATGCGGCGATGGTTTCGGTGATGGCTCCGTTCAGTGAAACAATTTGGTGCGAACTCGTTTCTTCTGAAGCCGTTTCAGCAGGCGTTTCTTTGTTTTCGGTTTTGCATGAAATCGCTGTAAATGAAACAGCAATTGCAATTAAGAGCGTTATCTTTTTCATTAATTTGAAAGTTTTAATTTTTATTAAATCTAAATAAACGCAAAACTATACATTTTATATCATTTAAAGAGTGACATTCATCATACATCCTTGTGAAATTATAAATGATTGATTTCATATATAAT
>LSQX01289602.1_pt2 | contig 46961 bp, 38 predicted proteins | sample 654561 | NCBI WGS metagenome assembly LSQX01 (sample SAMN04489861, study PRJNA283612) | anaerobic digester metagenome | isolation source: 4 biogas reactors fed with cattle manure at either 37C or 55C with and... | place: Denmark: Kongens Lyngby | collected 2014
CCTTCCTCGCGCCAGGTGTTCAGTAGCTTAGACAATCTCTCCACCACCGCCGGTTCCTCAGACCACAGATTCGTCGTCTCCTGCGGGTCCTCGGCGAGGTTGTAAAGCTGCCCCTCCGGGCCGCCGGGCGATGGGTCGAGCTCCTTCGGGTCGCTGAAGCCGCCTGAGCCGAGGCCGAAGATGCCCTTCCACTCGCCCTGCCGGATCGCAAACATCCCGCGCAGCGAATGATGCACCGTCGCTTCGTGCAGCGGCTCGCTCAGTTCATCGCCCCGCAGCGCCGGGAGGATCGAGACACTGTCGGGCGCCCCGCCCTCGGGTATCTCGCAGCCGGCCACATCCGCGCAGGTCGCCATCAGGTCGATCAGACAGACGGTCTCATTGCAGACCGAGCCGGGCTCGACGACTCCCGGCCAGCGCGCCAGCAGCGGCTCGCGATGGCCGCCCTCCCAGATGTCCGCCTTCTGCCCGCGCCATGGGCCGCAGGAGCGGTGGCCCCAGTCGTTGCCGTAGAAGTCGGTCGCCCGCGCGCCGTTGTCGCTGGTGACGAGAATCAGCGTGTTGTCGGCGACGCCCTGCTCGTCCAGCGTGTCGAGCACCTCGCCGACCACCCAGTCGTAAAGCGCGACGCAATCTCCGCGGAGGCCGGCCTCGGATGCGCCCCTCATGAACTCCGGCGGAACGCACGGCCGGTGCGGCACCGAGGGCGTCAGGTAGAGGAAGAACGGGTCGTCGGCGGCTACTGAGTGCTCGATGAACGCGCAGGCCTTCTGCGCGTGCATCACGTCAACCTGCTCGTCCTGCCAGCCCGGCACCATCATGCCCTTGCGCTGCTGCGGGTTGTAAGGGTCCTTCTCCACGCTCGGAATGCCCACCGGCTCGCGGTTTTCAACGAAGCAGTAGGGCTGCATGTCGAGCGATGCGGGAATGCCGAAGAAGTAGTCGAAGCCATCATCGTTCGGCGAGTGGTAGAGCGGGCGCTCGTGGTCTACGCCGTGGCCGAACTCAGAGCGCTCGGCCTCCAGGTCATCCGGCTGCTCCTCGCGCCAGTTCCAGCCGAGGCCGAGGTGCCACTTGCCGACTGCCGCGGTGGCGTAGCCCGCGCCCTGCAGCATCTTGCCGACAGTCGGTCGGTCGTCCTCGATCAGGGGCGGCGAATAGCCGAACATGACGCCTGACTGCAGTCGTGTGCGCCAGCAGTAGCGGCCGGTGAGCGCGGCGTACCGGCTGGGAGTGCACACGGCGGAGGCGGAGTGGGCATCGGTGAAGCGCATGCCCTCGCGCGCGAGACGGTCCATGTTCGGCGTCGGGATCTTCTCCGCGCCGTAGCAGCCCGGATCGCCGAAGCCCATGTCGTCGGCCATGATGTATACGATGTTCGGACGAGCCACGGTATCAACTCCTGGTCGGTTTACATCGCCTGACGATCTTTGCCGCGAAGCGCCCTGCGCCGAAGCCGTTGTCTATGTTCACCACCACCACGCCCGAGGCGCAGGAGTTGAGCATCCCCAGCAGCGCCGCGAGGCCCTCGAAGGCCGCGCCGTAGCCGACGCTGGTGGGCACGGCGATCACCGGCGCCTCCACGAGGCCGCCCACGACGCTTGCCAGCGCGCCCTCCATGCCGGCAACGACCACGATCACGCTCGCGCGCTGAAGCTGCTCGGCGTGGCTGAGCAAGCGGTGGATGCCCGCGACGCCGACGTCGTAGATGCGCTCGACGCGGCAACCGGCGATCTCCGCGGTGATGGCGGCTTCCTCGGCGACGGTAATGTCAGCCGTGCCGGCGGTGACTACTGCCACCGGCGGCAGGTCCGCGTCCGGCTCGGGGATCTCCCCGACGCGGATGATGCGCGCCTGCTCGTGGTAGACCGCCTCGGGGATGGCCTGCCTGACCGCCGCGAAGTGCTCCGCCGAGGCGCGACTGGCGATCACCAGCGGCGACTGCTGCGACAGTGCGGTGAGGATCGAGGCGACCTGCGCGGGCGTCTTCGGTTCGGCGAGGACCGTCTCAGGGAAGCCGCGGCGCAGGGCGCGATGGTGATCAACCTTCGCGAAGCCGAGGTCCTCGAAGGGGAGCGCGCGGAGTCGTTCGCAGGCGTCGTCGGGATTGATCTCCCCGGCGCGCACCCCCTCCATCAACTTCCGCAGGTCCTCAGAGTTCATGTGAGGCCGTAGCCACCGACTCCCTACAGCGGCAACACTACCGCTCGATTTGACGCCGATGAGATGCCTGCCGCCTGCGCGATCTCCGTGTTACGCAGGCCCTCGATGCCGGGGATCGGCGGCAGCGTGTCATCCAGCACCGCTTCCACGAACTCCCGGATCTCCCGGTTGAGGCCGCGCTCGTAGCCCTCACCGGCCTCGGCGTAGGATATCTTCTGCGTCTCCTCCCCCTCAACGTGCCACGTCACTTCGCTCGTCTTGTTGTCGAAGAAGATCGTGCCGCCGGTCAGGAAAATCTTGCCGTCGTAGCTGCCGAGCTTCGCGGAGTGCCCGGCCAGCAGCGATCCGCGGCCGCCGTCCTGGAAGTTGATGATAAGCTGCACGAAGTCCTCGTAGTCCACCTCAGGGGTGACGTAGTTGTCCATCGAGGCGTAGACGGTGGTGGCCTCGCCGAGCACCTGGCGCATCAGGTCGATCTCGTGCGCGTTGACCTCAAAGAGCGGGCCGCCGCACTTCTCCTTCTCCATGCGCCAGCTCTGCCCGTAGCGCCCGGCCCAGCCGCCGCCGATGCGCGTGACCTGCATGCCGAACGGCTCACCCAGCTTGCCGGTCCGGATCAGGTCGAGCATCCAGATGTACGGCGCGTTGTAGCGCTGCACCTGGCCGATCATCAGCTTCACGCCCGCGGAGTCACAGGCTTCGATCATCGCGCGGGCATCCGCCACCGTCAGCGCCATCGGCTTCTCGCAGAAGACGTGCTTGCCCGCTTCGGCGGCAAGCTGCGTCATCTCGGCGTGAAGGTAGTTGGGCGCGGCAACGATGACGGCGGTGATGTCATCGCGCGCCAGCATCTCCCGGGCGCTGAGATAGGCATCGATCTCCTCGCCCTCTCCGATCTCTGCGGCAGCCGCCTCAGCGGCGCCCTCAGCCGGGTCGGCGATGGCGGCGATGCGGGCGTTATCCGCGGCCTTCACACCGCCTGCCAGCGACTTGCCCATGTTGCCCGCGCCGATGAGACCTATCAGAAGCTCGTCCATTGTGATCCTCCAAACGGTTAGTGCGCCTGCCAGTGCGCCGGTGTATACCGGGCAAGACGCCGCGCCGGCCAGTCCGGCGCGGCACCCGCCCTCCAGTGTACCGTTCAGTCCTGCCGCTCTTCGGCTTCGACAGGGCGGCGAATCAGAACGTTAATGAACTCGTTGCCCGACATCATCACCGGCTCCCAGCCGTCGCGAGCGTCGTTATTCAGACGCTCGTTCATAACAGAAACGCTGGTGGTCGGCATGTGCAGCACTCGGTACTCGTACTGAGCCACTTGCGATCCCTCCTCTTCCGGCCAACCTCCGGCTCGTCAGCGGCCGAGGATGGCGTCCATGGATTTGCTGGTCGCCTCGATCATGCGCTCGGGGTGATGCGGGTACGGCGGCATCATCTCGGCGGTGACCGGGCCGTCGTAGCCGATCTCCTTCAGCGCATCCATAACCCGGTCCCACGGCACATCGCCCTCGAGCAGGTCAACGAAGCCGTCGAAGGTGCCGGTGCCGATACTCTCGCGGAAGTCCTTGATGTGCAGCGCCTTGATGCGATCGTCGAGGATGCGGATCCACTGGTCCGGGTAGCCGTTGGGGATGACGTTGCCGACGTCGAAGTAGGCCTGGACGTACTCCTCGTCAATCTCGTCAATGATCCCGGCGAACTCCAGCGGGCTGAGCAGGAACTTGTTCCAGACGTACTCGAGGCCGATGCAGACGCCCGCCTCCTCGGCATCCTCGGCAAGCTCCGAGAACGTGTCCACTGTGTCATCGTAAGCCTGATCGTAGGGATACTCGGGCGTGACGGTCCCGGGGACCACGAGGAAGGTCTCAACGCCCAGCGCGGCGCCGAGCTTCAGCGACGTGCGGATGATCTCGATACCCTTCTCAGTGACCTCCGGGTCCGGGCCGACAGCCGGGAAGGCCCAGCCGAGGCCGGTGGCCAGTGTCCGTAACTCGAGTCCGATCTCCTGCGCCATGTCCACGTACTCGCTCATGTCGTCGGTGGTGCTGGCCGGGGTGATTTCGCCCTCGGCCTCCACGGTCAGCTCGATGCCATCGAAGCCGTACTTTTTCGCCATCCGCATGCGCTCTTCGATCGACAGTCCTTCGGGGAAGGACCAGAAGCTGATTGACTTGATCATGCGATTCCCTCCGCCTCTACGGTCGCGTGGTTCGTACTGATGTTGTTCATGCTTCCCCGCCTTGCGCGCGATTCCTGCATAGCTCAGCGGCAACGGCATGCACCTCCCCGTAGCACGTGGAGGAGCACATGGCGGGAGAGGGGGAGGAACGGCAACGTCAACGGTGGTGCGGAGGAAGTGAGTTGCGCGGAACGTGTCCAGGCGAGGGCGCCTGGACTCCGGGACTTAGGGTCGTTAGTAGGACAGGCATTCCTGCCTGTCAGCCCTAAGTCGTTGTGGCCCCTGCGCCCTCGCAGGGGGCGGCGCGAAGCGACGCGGGTTGTTGTCGTGGTCGTTCATGTGGCATCCCGCCCCTGGGCGGGACCCGTGCGTCGTACCGTACGAAGGCGTAGTCAGCGACGCATTGGGATCGCTGCGCGATCTCCTTGTTCAGACCCGTCGGCTGTTGAACGACAACCCTCCCCCCGTCCCGTCAAGGTACGTCCCTCCGCTTTCGTAACGATCTTCCTCAGCCGTCAAGGCGTCGCGCTCCCTCGCCGATGATGAGCACGGTCACGAGCATACAATCGCGGTGGTGAACAATGCCGCCGATTGCCCTTTAGAAGCCGAGGTGCGAATGATGAACTACCCGCTGGAGCAACCGTGGGGAGATGACATGCTCTCACCACAGCAGGCGGAGGACGTCGTCGAACAGCTTGCCGCGGCGACGGATGTGCTGGACCTGCTGCGCCGCGCCGATCATGTCAGCCCGCCCGAGATTGACCTCTGGAGCATCCTCGTCGTAGGCGATCCGGGGGAGCTTTACGTCCACAGCCCCGCGCCGATCACGCCCACTCTCGCGCTGGCGCTGGCGCACTCGATGGCCGACGAACTTGCAGGCTGTGTGCGCACACCGCTCCCGCTCGGGCGGATCGAGCACGCGCGCCTCTCCTGCGTTTCGCTGGAGATGGAGGTGCTCGGGCATCTGTGCGACAGCTTCCACGATCACCTGACGCAGCGCGGTAGCGAGGTCATCGGCGTGACACGCGCAGCCGCCTCCGCCGCCGATGGGCTTACGCTCGGGCGCTGGCGCGAGGCCGATGAGGTGCTGGAGGTCGCCGCCTGGATGCTCGGCGCGCTGACGGACCCGAAGCGGTCTGCTACGGGCCTGATGGACCCGATCAGCGGGCTCTACACGCGCGGCTTCTTCGAACAAACCCTGCGCAACGAGCTGGCTCGCCATCAGCGCATCGCGACCGAAATGAGCGTGGTGCTGCTGCAACTACGCCGCTCAGCGTCGCTGCTTGCCGATGAGCGCCCGGCTCCGTCGCTGCTGGCGGTCGCCGGGGGCCTCATGCGCAGGGAGCTGCGTGAGGCGGATGTCATCGCGCGGCTCGACTCGAGGCGGCTTGCAGCGCTGCTGCCCTTCACCAGCCCGCGCAACGGCCTGATAGCCGCCACTCGGCTCGGCGAGGCGATGCAGGATGTCGCGGAGCTCGAGGGCTGGAGCATAGACATCGGCGTCAGCGGCATCGGGATGGAAACGCTCGCGGCGAGCGAACTGCTTGACCAGGCGGGCGAGGCGATGCGTTCCGCCCAGCGTGGCTCATCGCGGCATCCGTTCGTGTATCTGTAGGGGACGGCTCAAAGAGCCGCCTTGGGCTCCGGGTATGTTGGCGGGTGGTGTCGTTGCAGGGCGGGGGCTTGTACCCCGCCGCGCCGCCGTTAGCCTTTTTGTGGCCCCTGCGCCCTCGCAGGGGGCGGCGCGAAGCGGCGCGGATGTTCCTGTCCAGGCGGGGGCGCCTGGACTCCGGGTTGTTTCGCGCTTCTGAGGAAACCGTCCGCAAGCCCCCTCCCAGCGGGAGTGGGTGGCGCCGTTAGTCGTTTCGTTGTTGTTGTCGTTCATGTGGCACGGGCGCCCTCGCCCGTGCGTCGTGCCGCAGGTAGCGGTTCTCCGAACGGCCCACGGGTCCCGCCCAGGGGCGGGATGGCACATGGTAGAGTCGTGATCGCGGGTTGCCAGTCAGCCGCCCTACGGCCCCACCACCTGCACCGCCTCGCGAGTGCCGATGATCAGGCGCGGGCCATCGGCGAGCGTGACTACCTCCACCAGCAGCGGCCGGTCGCCCACCTCAAGGGACGCGATCGGCTGCAGCGCGGCATCGAGCAAATACACGCGCCCGTCATCGCATGCCGCCGCAACACGCGGCTGATCGCCCGGTATCAGCGCGATGTCATTCACCGCCTGCTGCAGGTTGCATTGCGCCAGCACCTCGCCACCGGGGCCCAGCGAGTAGACGTAGCCGGTCTCCGAGGCCACCAGCAGGTCCGGGTTCGCATCCCCCAGCAGTTGCCCCATCAGCACCTCGCTGAAGGCGAAGCCGTAGTTGGGGAAGCTGAAGCCCTCCTGCGTCCGCCAGGTGCGGAGAGTGAAAGCACCCGTGGAGGAGCCGTTAGCTATCTCCGGCACGCCGTCGCCGTTGAGATCGCCGATCGCCATCTGCACATCGCCAAGTTCCGAGTAGACGCCCGGCTGTCTGCGGCCGCTCTCGTCGAAGACCTCGACTGCCCCGTAGTGATTGGCGAGCACGATGTTGAGCGTGCCATCGCCGTCGAGATCGTGCAGCGTCATCTCGTTCGGGCCGTGAGGGACTCTGTTGTAGCGCCAGATCTCATTGAAGTCGAGGTCGTAGCGCAGCAGATTCCCGTTCATGGTGCCTACGATGATGTCCAACGCGCCGTCCGCGTCGACATCTCCCACCGCCACCGCTCCGACTTGCGGCAGGCGGATTGAGCTTGTGCCCACCCGTAGCGGCACATCCACGTGGTGCTTGCGCTGCAGTTCGCCGCTTCGTGCGTCGAGCACGTAAAGATGCTCATCCGCGGAGCCAAGCAGCACCTCAAGCGTCCCGTCTCGGTCAAGGTCCGCGTGAGCGACTGAGAGCATTTTGCCGCCGGCCTCAAAGCGCCAGAGCGTCTCGCCCGATGTGGCCGTCGCCTGCGCGATCGGCCCGCGCAGCACGATCATCTCCTCGCTGCCGTCGCCGGTGAGATCGACCGGATGGACCAGCCGCACCGGTTGCGCCGCATGATCTGTCGGCACCTCCACCTGCACCACGCGTTCGGCCTCCAGCGATGGAAGCGCCTGCCGATCGTCGCCTCCCGCCGCAGAGGGCGTCTGCACCCGCGGCAGATAGCGGTTGAAGATCGCATCAAGCTCCGCCAGGCCGGCCGCAAGTTCGCCGAAGCCCGACAGGTCCATCTCCAGCCGCCCCTCCTGCAGCATCAGCGGCATGCCACCGACTGAGACCGTCTGCAGGTCGGGCGGCCCGACGATCGTCATGAAGGGCGGCTCCGTCTGTAGTTCGACCGAGATCGGCTGCTCCATGTAAAGCTGGTCACGCATCTGCGTGACCTCCGCGCCCCACGCGCCGGTGCGCGTGAATGCGCCCATGCGCATCTCGGCGTCACCGTTCATCAGCGCCTCATCGCCCATCAGCACGATCATGTGCGGCTCACCGTTGCGCGTGACGAGCGCCGCCTCATCGCTGATGCGACGCACATCCCAGTCCTTCGGCGCGGCGTCGGTGTCGTTGTACAGGATCGTGTGGAAGGTGCGCACTTCGCCCGGCTGCATCTCGCCGCCAAGGCGCTGGCGCATGTAGGTGATGTGCCGGCCCATCTGGTCGATGCGCCCGGTTAACGAGGCCTCGGCGACGCCGTCGGCCTTGATGAAGAAGCGCTCCACGGGTGCGTCTGTAACCCATTCGCCCGGGACGGGCGGCGCATCCTCGGCCTCGACTTCTGCCATCACCTCGCCCGCCTCATTGCGCACCACGAAGCGGTCCAGCACCGGCCCCGGGCCCTCGCGCAGGGTGATGGTCAGCCGGTGCAGGCCGTCCTGCGCAATCTCGATATTCGGCGTGGGCGCGTCCTTTTCCCAGGTGGCAGAGGAGGGGCCGAAGACGCCGACGGGGATGTGAAAGTCAGTCTCTTCCCCGCCATCCACGCTCACGTAGAAGCTGTCCGAGCCGCTGCCGGTCCCTGAGGCGAAGAGCGTAAGCTCGTACTTCCCGGCGGGAAGATCGAGCGCCGTATCAAGACGAGAGCTGCTCGTGCCGAACTTAATCGCCTTCGCCACTCCCTCGGCCGGTTCGGTCGCCACGGACAACTCCCGTGAGCCCACGCCTCCCGGTCCCTGGCGCAGCGTGCTGAAAATGCGGCCTTCCTCCAGTGACTGCTCGCCCTCCGCGAAGGTCTTCCAGTTGCCGACGAAGGTGTAGTCGCCCGCCTCATTTGCCCGCAGGCGATCCGTCACCAGCACGAACTCACCCTTGAGCCAGACGATGTTGCGGATCCAGTCCGCTCCGTTGTAGTCGTAGACGGCGGTCTCGCAGAGGGTCGCCGTCGGCATGTCGGCGATTGCCTCGAGCGCGGTGCAGGAGGGAATGAGTTCCGCCGCGCGCCCGTCGCGGATCACGCTCACGCCGTTGTGATCGGTGGTGTTGCGCACGAGGTAGTCGCCGTCAACCAGCCAGTCGCGGCCATCGGCGTAGTACTTGATGATGGCGTTGCCATCGTACTGCAGGTGCTTGCCGCGCGAGTAGCCGTCGAGCAGGAAATACTCCGCATCCATCTCCAGGTTCTCACGGAAAGCGATCTTGTCGAAGCACTTCTCCAGCGGAATGTTCGGCGGGGTTGGCTCGCCGCCGTAGTCCGCGAAGTTGGTGGTGTACTGATACACCTCCGGATGCAGTTCGTAGACGGTGGCGCCGGCGAGATCCTCCCACACGACCGGCTGCACCGACTGGTCATAGGGACTGGCGTAGTCGCCCTCGCGCACGCGGTCGAGCCACCAGAGGAAGCGGCCGTCGCGGTAGTACCACAGCGCCCAGTGCAGGTTCCGTGCGTAGGGCGCCTGTGCGTAGCCGGAGTCGCCGAAGCCCGCGGCGTCCCCGGTGTTGTCGCAGAAGCCAACCTCATACTCAGCATGTCGCAGCACGCTTCCGTTCTCGAAGTAGACGTAGTCATTCTCCGCCAGCGTATATTCCATCGTATGCTCCGGGACGATGGAGACGTATCCGGCGGCATCCTCCTGCGGCTTCCAGCTTCGCGCCTGGTTCATGAAGGCGTGGCGGCATTTGCGCTGCATCACCGACATCTGCCCGTCGACGTCGCCGTAGTAGCGCTCGAACCACCGCGACATCCAGTAGATGCCGATCAGCGGGAAGGTCGTGTGATTCCAGATGATGCCCGGGTTCTCTTCGATGCGGCTGTAGCCGGAAGTGCGTGCGGGCAGCACGTAGAGCGTGTTGAGGATCACGTTGGTCGCCTGCAGGCGCTCGGCGTCGGTCCAGACAGGCGCCTCCTCCACCACGTCCCACATCGCGCCGATCATGTCCGAGGTAGTCTCCTCAGGCCAGGTGATATGAAACGCGGGGTCCTGCTGAAAGCGCTCGGCGGCGGGTCCGAGGATGATCGCCTTCGCCCGCTGTGCCCGCACGAGCTGGCCGGTGTCGCGGTAGGAGCGCACGGCCTCCCAGAACTGTCGCGTGACATCAATCCCGACCGGCTGGTCGAGGATTCGCTGCTCCGCCGCCTCATCAGGCACAGGCGCGTTGGAGACCTCAAGCAGCGGCCCCTCGAAGGCGAACTCGGCCGCCTGCGGTACGCGCGCGATCAGCGCCTCCACGCCGGCCGCGAGTCCTGCGTCATCGGATGCGCCGACCACCACGATGTTCATGCCGCGCGGCCAGTTGAAAGGCTCATGCACCACCTGCAGCAGATGCGCCCCGGCGCCGGGCTTGAGCGCGTTGATCTCCAGGTACTTGTTCCAGTAGAGACGCTCGATCACGAAGTTGTTGTTGAGGTTGCCGAGGGCGATGATCGTGCCATCCTTGCCCACCAGCGACCGTGCGTCGGCAGTGACGGGCAGGCGCGCGCCGGTCGCTGCCTCGATGGCCGCGGCAAGGCGCTCACCCAGCGCCGCGTACTGCTCGCCCTGCGGGATGCAGATCGTGGCGGCAGGCTGCCCTCCGGCCACGATCGGTGTGCGCAGGTTCAGCGGCCGCGCCTCATCCACTCCCATCGAGCCGTGCGCCGCGAGCGGGAAGCGTGTCCCCCAGGTCTCGCGATCTACCACCTGAAGCGACGCATCATCTATGAGCGACTCGGTGGTCCAGTAATGCGTGGTGAAGATGTAGATGCGCGCGGTGGTGGTGTCCTCCGGGGCTTCGAGGGCGACCGCGTAGCGCTGCCAGTCGCCGCCGACGGCCGGCGCCATGGTGATGTTGCGCAGCGTATTCGACGGCAGGAAGCGAAGCTGGAGGTTAAGCGCGGCATCATGATTTCGGGAGATGGCCTTCGCGTGAACGGAGAGCAGGTGGAGCCGGTTCGGCTCGACCGCGACATCCTGCGTGAGGCCGACGGCCCACGTGTTGTCGCGCTCCTCCGGGCCGATGTCGATGAACCGGACGGCGCGCTCACCCGAATGCGCGTCATCAGCGACCTCGATCCGGCTCTCCGGCACATTGCCGCCGTAGCGGCTCCAGCCAGTCGGGATGCCATCCTCGCCGATCGCCTCGAAGTCGGGGTTGGTCAGGAGTTCCTGCTGAGCCGCGGCGGGAAGCACGAAGAGAACGAGCAGCGCGAGTGACAGTGAGAGCGCGGGAAGTCGCGTCATCAGGGCCACCTCCACCGGCGTCAAGGATGCTCCCGATAGATTCCATCGCGTACAGCGCCGCACCTGCCTGCCGCAGATCGCGCTACGTCAGGCGATACAGCTCCTTCGCGTTGAGACCCAGGATGCTGCGCTTGTCATCATCAGACAGTTCCGCGCAGAGCAGCCTGCCGAGGCCCGGGCGGGGGTCAATGAACGGACTGTCCGTGCCCCACAGGATACGGTGCGCGCCCACTCGCGCCACCATCCGCTCGACGCCGCGGTAGACCAGTCGCGATCCGGTCAGGTCCAGCCAGACGCGGTCGCAGCTTTCCGCCAGCGCGATCGAAGCCTCGATCACCGGCCAGCCACTCGCCGAGTGCGCGTTCACGAACTGCACGTTCGGGTAGCGCTCCGCCAGCTTGCCGACCACCTTGATCGCGCCGCCCTCACCGTTCCAGGCATGCGAGAGGATCGCCAGCGAATGCTCGTTGGCATACTCATACGCGGGCGCGTAGCCCTCGTTCAGGCAGTCGGTCCCGTGCAGCGACGAGTGGAACTTGAAGGCGACAATGCCGCCATGCTCGTGCCAGTGCGCGACCTCCGCCTCCACCTCCGCCCGCGGATAGTTCGGGTTGACCACCACGAAGGGGATGATGCGCCCCGGAAACTGCTCCGCCGCCTCGTAGACGTGCTGGTTCCCCATGCGGTAGTCGCCGACGATGGCGAGGTGCGGGCTGACGATCGAAGCGTCGATCCCGAGGCGGTCCATCATCCGCACCATCGCAGCAGGCGACCCCTCCTCGCGCACGAGGAAGTTGAAGTAGGGGCCCATGTGCGTGTGCGCATCGCAGATGAAGAGGCTATCCACCGGCATCCCGGCCACCGCGTGGTCCATCAGGCTCATGCTCGCTTCGCTCTCCATCGCGCTCACTCCCTCTCACCGAGCAGCCGCAGCAGGTTGCCGCCGGCGATCTTCGCTTTGTCCTCATCGCTCACATCCGCATACGCCACCAGCGCCATCGGCCCGCCGGTCTCAAGCTCCGGCAGCGCGGTCCCGAAGACCAGGCGCTCGGCGCCGAAGCGCTCGCAGATGCCCTCCACGCCCATGAACGCCCCGTAGGTGTTCGCTTCGAGGTAGAGGTTCGGGTGCCGCTCCATCAGCGGATAGACGGAGCGGTCGATGCGGTAGAAGGTCTCCAGCACGAGCAGCGACAGACGTGGATGGCACGCGAGGATGCCCGCGATCGCGTCCCAGCCCACCTCTTTGATGTCCACCAGCAGCGGCACGTTGGCGCATGCGAGGGCATCGAACAGCGGCCCGGCGCACCACTCGCCGACGCTCCACGCATGCTTCTTCGGAAAGATGCGCACCGCGCCACCGGCGGCCTTCACCTGCCGGGCGAACTCCAGCGCCGGCGCAAGCTCCTCCGTGGCCGGTGGCAGGGCGACAAAGCAGGGCCTGATGCGCTCGTTGGCGGCCACCTCGTCGAGCAGCATCCGGTTACCCTCAGCGGGCGACCACTCCCACGCGGAGGCGTGGTAGGCGAGGCCGCCCTCGATGCCCGCGCGGTCCCATTCGGCCAGCAGGCTCTCCGTCTCGGTGAACTGCTCGGGCTGAGGTGTTGACCACCTGCCCACGCGGGCGTTGCAGTCTATCCACCGCAGCGCCGGACTTGAATCGGTCATCCACGGTCATCCCTTCGTGCTTCCGCGACTTCATTGCGCGACGCGCTTCGCCGTCGCCGCCGCCGGCACCTGCGCGAGAGGCAGGAAGCCTTCGCTCAGCGCCGAATTGCGGTGAGGCCGTGCATCAACGACAGCGGGAGTGTGTCCTGTGACAGATGGCGATGACAGGCAGTTGCGTGAGGTAACGATCGAGAGCAACGAGGTCTTCAGCGGCAAGCTGCTGCATCTGCGCGTTGACGACGTCGAACTTCCGGATGGCACACGCTCGAAACGCGAGATCGTGGTGCATCGTGGTGCGGTGGCGGCCGTGGCCCTCAATAACGCGAGCGAGGTGCTGCTGGTGCGCCAGTGGCGGCATCCGGCAGGTGAGGCGCTGCTGGAGATACCGGCGGGCACCTGCGAAGAGGGCGAGGAAGCGGAGGAGACGCTTCGGCGCGAGTTGGCGGAGGAGATCTCCTGCCGCGCGGACCGGATCGAGCACCTGGCGGATCTCTACGTGGCGCCCGGCTACAGCACCGAGCTGATCCGCCTCTACCTCGCGACGGAGCTTGCGAGCGCCTGCGGCGAGGCGGACGCCGACGAGAACATCGAGATAGTGACGCTCCCGCTGGAGGAAGCGCTGGAGATGTGCCGCGACGGCCGCCTGCGCGATGGCAAGACGGTGTCGGGGCTGCTGCTGGCGGCACAGCGGTTGGGCGTGCAGTAGCCCGCCCGGTGCCTCTGTCGCGAAACCCCTTGCGCTTCCACCTGTCAGTACACCTGACAGGCAGCAATTACCGCGGGAGGCGGAGTGGATAGTATTGCTCTCATTCACAGGGTCGGCGCGAAGACTGCGACTGCTGGCGCTGATCGCGTTGCTCACAACAGCCGCATCGGTTCTGTGGGGCTCGCCGGGCGCACCGGCCTCGTCGCAAGTGGTGATCGTGCGCGCCGAGCAGATCATGACCCTCGATGGGCTGCTGAACCCGACGTGGCTCTTCCCCGACGGCAGAATCGACTACGGTGTCATCGAGCGCCTGCTCAACGAGACGGTGTCCGCTGTCACGGGTGAACAGAACACGTTGGCCGCCTGGAGGTCGCTCATCAGCCCCAGCGACCGCGTGGGGATTCAGATCGATGTGGCGGGGATCCAGCCGCACGACCCGGTGCTTGAGGCGCTGGTGAGGCGCATCGTGGACGCCGGTGTGCCGTTGCGCAACATCATCATCTTCTCGGCGGATGAGACCGAGCTCTTCCGCGCCGGCTATGACCTCAGTGGCACCGTGCCGGGTGCGCGGGTGATGGCGAGCGATGCGATCAAGTACCGCGACGGCGTCAGCCGGATCGTGCTCAACCACGTGACGAAGATCATCAACCTCAGCCGCCTTCGAGTGGACCCGGAGATCGGCATGCACGGGGCACTGGCGAACTACCTCGCGGTGGTGCCTTACGAGGAGCGGACGAGACTGCGGCGCAACCCCGACCAACTGGCGGCGGCGGCAGCGATACCGACGGTGCGCCGAAGCTCCATCCTGCACATCATCCACGCGCTTGAGCCGGCGTACGCGGTGAGCGACAGCGGCAGGAAGTACAGCGTCTGGCAGTACAACGGGCTGCTGGCGTCCGTGGACCCGGTGGCGGTGGATACCGTCGCGCAGGGCATCCTGCGCGAGCGGATCAGTGAGGAACTCGGCGCCGAAGCGGCCGCCAGCCTTCAGGTGCCCTACCTGGTGGCGGCAGCGGAGCAGTTCCGCCTCGGCAATACTTCACCCGACTGCATCGAGGTCGTGCAGATCGGCCCGTGACGCAGGACCGAACATGATGCCACTCACTCGCGCCCCGGCGTGAAGGGCCTGTCCACGCAACCCGTATCGGAAGGCAGGGCGCTCATTCGGGGCACCCGCAGCGGGTGCCCCGAGGCTTTTGGGGCACCGTGGTCGTTGACTTCCCGCCGGAGCGCCCGGTATAATTGATTTTCCAGCCAGGCGCATCCGAACGGGAGCCAATCGGCGTAATGTCCGCACCATCCCCCACCCCTACCGATCAGGCAGAGCACGGCCATCATGTCTCGCCATGGACATGGGTGCTGCTGGCTACCGTGCCGCTCACGTGGGGCTTCAACTTCATATCGCTCAAGATACTCAAAGAGGATTTCGGCGTCGCCGGCCCGCTCGCGGGTGTCTACGGCATGCTCTCGGCGCGCTATGTGCTGATCGTGGTCGCACTGCTGGTGACGCTGTGGGTGCTGGAGCGCGATCTCACCATCCGCCGCGAGCACTGGCGGTACTTCCTCGGCTTTTCGTTCTTCACGGTGATCGTCTACCAGGGCTGCTTCGCCGCCGGTGTCTTCTACACGCTCGCCGCTGAGGGCGCTCTGCTGATCTCCACCGCTCCTCTGTGGGCCGCACTCATCAACCACGCGCTGGGCTGGGAGAGGCTCACGCTGCGGCAGGCCGGGGCCACGGCGCTTGGCTTCGTCGGCATAGCGGCGGTAGTCTTCGGCGGCCTCAGCTCGAAGTCAGTTCCGGAAAACCACGGCTTTGGTATCGCGATCATGTTCCTCGCCGGGATACTCTGGGCGAGCTACGCGGTCTTCTCCAAGCCGCTGCTGCGCCACTACTCGCCGCTGAAGGTCACCACGTGGATACACACCATCGGCGCTGTCGTCCTGATTCCGGTCGGCGCGCCGGCAGCGCTGCAGGTGGACTGGGCGGCGATGTCGCTCGTCACGTGGCTGTGCCTGATCCACTTCTCGCTACTGGCCGGGGTTTACGCCTTTGTGGTATGGTACCGCGGTGTGCAGACCATCGGATCATCGAGAACCGTGCTGTTTCAGTATTGCGTTCCCTTGGTTGCCACAACACTCGCCTACCTGCTGCTGCACGAAGTGCCCACGCTGCTGCAGGTTATCGGGATAGCGGTGACGCTGACCGGCGTGAACCTGGCGGTCAGAAGCGGCCGCCCGCCGGCGGTAGAGCTGGCCCAGGTAACAGGTCCTTCCGGGGAGTGACAGGGATGAAGGCGCTGGTGTTCAGCGATGTTCATGGCGAGCGCGATCCGGTGCAGAAGCTGATGCGGCTCGCGCCGGATCTGGGCTGCGACTTCGGCCTCTTCTGCGGCGATATCGTGCGCGGCAGTGCCCGCGGCAGCGAGTTCATGGCGGCAAAGAGCGAGGGGCGCGAGCCCGACATGAGCCTCGAAGCGGTGCAGAAGGAGCGCGGCGAGGACTACGCGCTCTACGCCGAGTTCCATAACACCCTGCGGCCGTCGCCCTTCCCGATCTACGGCGTACCCGGCAACATGGATGCGCCCGAGGGCCGCTACCTGACCTGCGCACTCGCCGAGGAGGGTGCCGATTCGCCGCTTGAGGTGGTGCATCGCTCGATGGCACGCTGCGGCGAGTGGGTCATCTGCGGCCTCGGCGGACAGATCACGGAGGTTGACCGCGAGGAGGTCTTCGTGCTGCAGTATCCTCGCTGGGAGGCCATGCATCATCTGAGGCTGTTTGAGCTGGTGGAGGGCCCCCGCATCATGCTCCTGCACACGCCGCCGATCGGCGAGGTGGTTGACCGCGACAATGGCGGGCACAAGGGCAGCCAGGTGGTCAACGAACTGATCCACACCTATCGCCCGGAACTGGCCGTCTGCGGACACGCGCATGACGCCGAGGGCCAGGAGATGGTCGGCAGCACACTCGTCGTCAACCCCGGCTCACTCAGGGGCGGCCACTTTGCGGTCGTGGACCTTGAGGCGATGGAGGCCGACCTGCGGACGCTGTAGACGACCCCGTGGTAGGGGCACTCCTGCCCGTGCATGTTATTTCATGATGAGCGACACAAATGAGCGCAGCAATCGTTCACGGCGTGAAGCACAGACGCCGATGTCTGGAGCATCAACGAAGATCATGTCAACGATAGAAGAAGCCATCGAAGCCCTCCGCTCAGGGGGCTTCGTAGCACTTGAGGACCATCCTGAGCGCGAGAATGAGGCCGATGTGCTGCTGGCGGGCGAACTCGCAACGGGCGCGTCAGTCAACTTTCTTGCAGTGCATGCGCGCGGCCTGATCACGGTGGCCGTCGCACCGGAGATACTTGAGCGGCTGGACATCCCCCTGCTGCCGCAGCGCTACACGGTAGCGAACGCCCCGCGCTTCACCGAGCCGGTGGATGCGGTTGAGGGCACCACGACCGGCGCCTCCGCCTTTGACCGCGCGATCACGCTCAACAAGCTCGCCGACCCAAACTCGCGGCCGGAGGACTTCTCGCGCCCCGGTCACGTCTTCCCGCTGCAGTGCATGCCCGGCTGCCTGCTCGACCGCAGGGGCCACACGGAGGGCGCGATCGCGCTCGCGAAGCTGGCGGGTCTGCAGCCTGTCGTCGCCATCTGCGAGCTGATGAACGAAGAGGGCCACATGGCCCGGGGGGAGCAGGTCGTGGAGTTTGCCGAGAAGCACGGCATGCCGCGGATCAGCGTGCAGGCGCTGGTGAAGCGAACCTGCGGGTAGGCCTTCACGGCGGCCTCACCCCCCGACCCCCTCTCCGTTCCGGAAGAGGGGGAGCACTCAAACGGTAGCCAGCCGCAGCACGACCGCGGGATCGGGCGGGGGAGGCCACGCGAAGGGCCTTCACGGCGGCCTCACCCCCCGGCCCCCTCTCCGTTCCGGAAGAGGGGGAGAACTCAGACGGTAGCCAGCCGCAGCACAACCGCGGGATCGGGGGGGGAGGCTGGGCGAAAGGCCTTCACGGCGGCCTCACCCCCCGGCCCCCTCTCCGTTCCGGAAGAGGGGGAGCACTCAAACGGTAGCCAGCCGCAGCACGACCGCGGGATCACATCGGGGATCATCGGTGGTTCGAGGCAGCTACGAGAAAGAACCTTGTCGCGCAAGCCCCCTCCGGAACGGAGGGGGTGCCCGATCCCGCTATCAGCGGGATCGGGCGGGGGAGGCTGGGCGAAAGGCCTTCACGGCGGCCTCACCGACCGGTCTTGCTGTTGTGCCGGTGCATCTGCTTGGAAAGTGGGAGGGCCTCCCATGCAACTCCGCTTCAAGTACGGCAGGACCGAGCAGGTGGCAGATGTCGCCGATGAGCGCGTGATTGGGCAGATCCGCATGCCTTCCCGCGAGGGCGTCGGCGATGTCGCAGTCGCGCTCGATCAGGCGCTGAGCAGCCCCATCGGCCCCGCGCTCGCGGATGTCATCAAGCCCGGCGACCACGTCGCGCTGATGACCGTTGACTTCACCCGCCCCAACCCCTCACAGATGCTCTGGCCGCTCGCCGAGCGCATCGAGAGCCTCGGCGCAAGCTACCAGATCGTCATCGGCCTGGGCAACCACCGCCCGATGACCGATGCCGAGCTTGACGACTTCATCGGCAGCCACGATGTCCTCCAGCCCGACTCGCGCGGGGAGCAGTGGCGGCTCGGAAGAACCTCCTTCGGCACCCCCATCGAGGTCGCGCCCTTCATGCAGCAGTTCGACAGAAAGGTCGTCTGCGGCTTCATCGAGCCAAGCTACATCGCGGGCTTCTCCGGCGGGCGGAAGATGATCCTGCCGGGCGTGTCCTCCTACGAGTCGATCACACACAACCACTTCCTGACCCTCACTGAGGGCCGCAAGCTCGGCGTGCTCGACGAGAACCCCGTGCATCGCGACATGACGGAGGCTGCGCTGGCCGTCGGAGTGGACTTCATCTGCGACGCGGTCGTCAACCCCGACGACTCGTGGGCGCGAATTGTCTGCGGCGATCTCGTGGAGGCACACCGCGCGGGCGCGATGCTCTCGCGCGAGATCTACGAGCACCACGTGCAGCAGAAGGCCGACATCGTGATTTGCACCTCCGGCGGCTGGCCGTACGACGTGGACATGGTGCAGGCGAAGAAGACGCTGGTGCCCGCGCTGGAGTGCGTGCGCGAGGGCGGCTGCGTGATCCTGCTCGGGGAGTGCGAGGATGGCTGGGGCTGCGCGACGCCGTGGCCGGAGCTGCTGGAGAGCGAGGAGCCGGGGGCGCTCATCGCGGAGATGCGACGGCGGCTCGGTGAGGGCGACGTGGCGTGGCACTGGGCGCCCTGCTCGACCGGACTGCTCTTCTCCTCGGTAGTGCATGACCTCGGCGCGCAACTGATCGTGGTCTCGCAGCTTGCGGCGGAGCTTGAGGCGACCTTCGCCGACTCGGCGCCCGATCTCGCGACGGCGCTGGCGATGGCCGAGGAGCAGCTTGGAGCGGACGCGTCCATCATCGGCCTGCACGACGGCCGGCGGGTGATCTGCCGCGGGACGTAAGGCTGACCCGGGCGAGACAGGCGGCAACGGCGCGGCAGGGTAGAAGCCCCCTCCCTGCACAACATGGACGGCGGACATGACCGGAGGTCCAGGCGCCCTCGCCTGGACACGTGACGCGCGGTAGCTTGCCCTCGCCCCGCCGCGGTGATTGCCGTACGCCGTTCGGAGCGACGCATCTGCCGTTCAGATGCGTCGGCCGTTGCCGTTTGCAGAAGGCCCGCGTCGCTTCGCGCCGCCCCCTGCGAGGGCGCAGGGGCCACAATCCACGCCCTCCGGGCGGGACAGGCGGCAACGGCTAACGGCACCTCCCCCGCCCTCACCCGCTTCGCGGGATCGGGCACCCCCTCCGTTCCGGAGAGGGGGCTGGCGGACAGCAGCGCTAAGAGAGTCAGGTCAGAGGTCCACAACCTTCCCGAGGAAATGAAGCCTCTCAAGGCGAAGTGCACCGGCGTGCATGATATCCACCCTCGGGAGGCGACGCCGCGTGAACCTCGTACTGATCGTCTGCGATACTCTCCGCCGTGACTACCTCGGCTGCTACGGGAATGACTGGGTCCAGACGCCCGCGCTCGATGACCTGGCGGCCTCCGGCGTCACCTTTGAGCACTGCTACGTCGGCTCGTTTCCGACGGTGCCCCAGCGCCATGATCTGATGTGCTCAAACCACGTCTTCCACACCACCGGATGGGCGCCGATACAATCCGGCAACACCCCGCTCCAGCAGCGGCTCCAGGCCGAGGGCTACGTGACGCAGTTCATCGCCGACCACGCGCAACTGATGGCGCCGGGGATGAACTACCACATGGGCTTCGACGGCGTCGAGTGGATTCGCGGGCATATCGCAGATCGCTGGCGCACTGAGCCGGTTGACTACACGGTGCCCTGCGACCCGAGCAAGCTGCGCCAGCCCGAGCATTGGGTGGAGGACTGGCCGCGCAACTACTGCGCGCGCGAGACCGAGTCCGATTGGCCCTCACCGAAGACCTTCCGCGCCGCCGAGGAGTGGCTGGAGCGCAACCGCGAGCATGAGAAGTTCTACCTGCTCATTGACACCTTCGATGTGCATGAGCCGTGGCTGCCGCCGCAGCACTACACCGAGATGTATGATCCGGGGTATGAGGGCGACGAGGCCATCTACCCGCGCTACGATCACGCCGGATACCTGACCGAAGCGGAACTCCAGCACGTGCGGGGGCTGTACGCGGGCTCGATCACGATGATGGACCGCGCCATCGGCCGCTTCCTGCAAAAGCTCGAGGACCTAGGGCTTGCGGAGCAGACAGCGGTCGCCTTTACCTCCGATCATGGCTGGTATTTCGGCGAGCATAATTACATCGGCAAGCACACGGTGCTGGAGCCGAAGCGAGGCTGGCAGTTCTACGACGAGGTCGCGCGGGTGCCGCTGATTGTGCGCGCGCCCAACCTGCCGCAGGGGCTGATCAGCCACGCGCTTGCGCAGCCCGTGGACATCGCGCCGACGCTGATGGAGATCGCGGGGCTGGAGGCTCCCGCGGACACGCATGGCATGTCGGTGCTCAAGGCGCTTGGTGGCGGTAAGGGCCCGCGCAAGGTGGCCGTCACTTCGCCGAAACTCGATGCGCCGGAGGATCAGTGCCTCTGGAACGCCATCAATGACGGCGAATGGACCCTGCAGCATGCAGGCGGCCTCGCCGATCCGGAGCTTTATCACATCTCGGAGGACCCAGGGCAGCTTGAGAACGTGATCTCCACGCATCCCCATGAGGCGCGGCGACTGCATGCGGCCTATATCGCCTACCTGGAGCAGATCGGGGTGCGCGACGACCTGATCGAGCGCCGGCGGCCGCTGGACCTGTAGCACGACCATCAAATCGAGCGCGCCACGGAGCAGGGGGAAAGGAAGCCGCCGATAGCGAACCCTTGAGCAGACTTCATAGAACTCCCATCCGGGGTGCGCAATGTTCGAGCGCCACATCGAGGAGACCATCGAGATCGCGTCCGCGCCGACAGAGGTGTGGTGGCAACTCATCAACTTCAAGGCCTACCCGGAGTGGAACCGCTTCATCACTTACATTGAGGGCATCCCGGAGGAGGGCGAACTTCTGCACGTGACCCTCCAACCCGAGCGCCTGCCGGCCATCAGCATTCATCCGCGAGTGCTCGTTGCGGAGCCGGAGCGCGAACTTCGCTGGATCGGGCGCCTCGGGCTGCCGCAGGTACTCGATGGCGAGCACGCATTCCTGATCAAGTCCGTCGGCACCAACCATGTGCGCTTCACCCAGAGCGAACGCTTCTCCGGGCTCTTCGTTCCAGGAGCGATGGCGTTGCTTGAGGATGATATCCGCCGCGGCTTCGAGAAGATGAACATGGCACTCCGCCAGCGCTGCGAAGCTGCGCATGCCACCCGCGAGACTGCGCGGGCCGAGGAGCATGAGAGCCACCGGAAAGGCTGATCCGTCTGATCCGTTTCCACCTGAGCCGCCCTCGGGTGCCTGCTCCCGCAGCGTAGGTTTGCCCGGTGAAACTTGTGCACAGCAGGCACCCACGGTCTCCATTGTGTAAAGTTAACCCGTCCATACCTCGACTAACTTCCGCAGCAATGCGCAGCGGTGGCGTCTGTGGAAAGGCCTCCTGAGCCCCTGTAAGACAATATAACAGACACAACTTCTTCATGCTTTGGTTACTTGCGGACCTCGAACATCCGTCCACACCCGGCTCCTTTTCAACAAAGTGCAGTACGTCGATTTGGGCTGTTTTCTGAGCGGAACGTCGCCCGAAACGGGCGATTCTGGCCGTTAGGGCCATCAGGAGGGCCGTGGAGGGCGATTCCGAGGATCTTCAGAATCCCTTTGCAATGGGGGAAGCAATCTGATATACTCTGCTCACGTGGAGAGGGAGGCGGCGGTTTTCCACAAGTGTGGATAACACTGTGGAAAAGCCCAAAAGGGCAGGTGCGGACGGCTTTGGGGGATGCCATGCCGGCGTACTACCGCCAGATGTTTTCCACGAAGCACTCACCGCAGCCAGTCATCGCAGCAGCATTCGTATCTGCGCCGGTAGAGCATTCTCCCGTCACCACTGCTGGGGGACCTTTGAGGTTCCCGTTTCGCGCGCCACTTAGTCACGGCAAAGGACGGGTACTCCAACAATGGCAAGCGAGACACATCTCTCCGGAGAGCATATCTGGCGCGCCTGTCTGCCTCTTCTTGCTGAGCGCGTCAGCCCCGCGACCTACGACGGCTTCCTGACCAACGCGATTGCGATCGACTTTTCCGGCGAGAACCTCCGTCTCGGTGTAGTCAACGAGTTCGCCAAAGACTGGCTTGAGCGGCACCATGCGCACACGATGCGCGAGTGCCTTGCCGAGGTCGCGCAGTGTCCGGTGAGCGTGGACGTTGAGGTGCTGCCCGAGGAGCAGCTTCCTGTAGCGGTGCCTGCCGCGCCCGCGCCAGTGCCGCCACCCGCACCCGCGCCCGAAGCCGCACCGCGCCCGGCTGCTGTGTCGAGGCCTGCACCGGTGTCGCTGATTCCCGACGCGACGGGTGAGTTGCGGACGTCCCCGCTGAACCCGAAGTACACCTTCAACGATTTCGTGGTGGCGGACTGCAATCGCTTTGCCCACGCGGCGGCGCTGCAGGTGGCCAAGTCGCCGGGGCAGGCTTACAACCCGCTCTTTATCCACTCCGCGTCGGGGCTGGGGAAGACCCACCTGATCCAGGCGATTGGCCATTCGATCATTGCGAACCGCCCCGACTGCAAGGTGGTCTACATCTCGGCCGAGGCGTTTGTCAACCACATGATCTCGTGCATGCGGGACAACACCATTGACCGCTTCCGGCAGAACTACCGGTCGGTGGATGTGTGGCTGGTGGATGACATCCAGTTCATCGCGGCGATCGAGGGGCCGGCGTCGGAGGAGGAGTTCTTCCACACCTTCAATACGCTCTACGAGACGAATCGCCAGGTGGTCATCGCTTCGGATTGTCCGCCGCGGCACCTGCAGCTTATGAACGACCGATTGCGTTCGCGACTTGAGATGGGGATCGTCGCCGACCTGCGGGTCCCGGACGTCGAGACCCGTGTAGCGATCCTTGAGAAGAAGGCGCAGGCTGAGGGCGTTCCGCTTTCGCGCGACATTCTCGAGTACGTGGCATCGAAGATCGAGTCCAACATCCGCGTGCTTGAGGGCGCGCTGCTGAAGATCTGCGCCTACGCGTCGCTCAATCAGGTACAGATCACGCGATCGCTCGTCGAGGATATCATCGGCGACTACTCCACCGCCACGAGCGAGCGCCGCATCTCTTCGAAGGAGATCGTGGACCTGGTTTCGTCGGAGATGGACGTATCGGCCGAGGACATCGTGTCGAAGAAGCGTTCGGCGGACATCGCCTGGGCGCGCCAGGTGGCGATCTACCTGTGCCGTGAGCTGACGGACAATTCGCTGGCGAGGATCGGGGAGCATTTCGGCGGGCGCGATCACTCCACGGTGCTGCACTCATACAACAAGGTTGCTGAGATGATCGAGGAAGACCAGCAGGTGCTGTGGCTGATAAACGACCTGAAGGCAGCTTTCGAGTAGCGCACGATGTCGCCTGCCCGGGGGAACGCGGAGTCGGCCGCCTGGGCCGGCTCCGTTTCTATGTACGGCGGCTCACAGGCCCTCATCGGCGGGTCCCGATGGGCTGTGGAAGGAGCTTGCGTCGGGTGGAGATTGCTCGGGGAGAACTGTGCGGGGAGGCTTGCTCTGTGGGTTCTGTCGAAAAGCCGCGGGGTTGTGTGGAGGTTTTCCGCCGCTTCTGCTCAGGCCGCTCGGACGTGGCGCAAGTCGATATCCACGAAATGCACCGCCGAGGCGCGCGAAACCTTCCACCCTCATCCACAGGCGTGGCAAGTTCGGGAGCGACCTGTGCTGCGAGTCCGCGAAAGCTATGCACGTCTCTCCACGAGTGGACCTTCAGCTTTTCCCCGATACCGGAGGGCACGGTGGCAGCTTTGAGCGCGCGATCTCCACGCTTTCAACGGACGTAGTAGTAGGAGTAGTAAGTACTTAAAAGCCCCACGACGTACTACTACGGCCGTGGAGAACCGGGAAGAGAGAGCTTGCGATCATATTGTGCGGCAGTGGAGGTGCGATGTCAGGCAGAGGCGAATAACCTTGACGCACCGTCGTCGGTACGGTTAACTTAGCTGGTGCAAATTGATCCATGCGCCTACCGCGCAAGGAGGCCCGGGGATGCTGAACCTCTCCTGTCAGCAGGAAGAGCTGCACGCGAGCGTACAGACCGTTTCGCATGGCGTATCGGGACGTAGCACTCAGCCGGTCCAGAACAACATCTACCTCGAGAGCACCTCAGACGGTCTGCGGCTGATGGCCACGGACCTGGAGTTCATCAGCATCGGGGCCGAGATAGGCGGGAGCACCAGCGAGCAGGGTGCGGTGACCGTCCCGGCGCGTCTGCTCACAGAGGTCATTGGCTCTCTTTCGGGCGAGCAGATCCATCTGGAGGCGGATGAGAACAACGTCCTCAGCGTGACCGGCGGGCGCTCGAGCTTCCGGATTCGTGGTATGTCTGCCGCGGACTTCGAGATGCTGCCGGAGATGATGGACCCGGTAGACCTTGAGCTTTCTCAGCGCGATCTTCACAGCATTCTGTCGCAGACGGTTTTTGCGACCTCCCGCGATGAGACCCGTCCCATCCTGACGGGCGCGCTCTTCAACATTCAGCCGGGCGGCATTGAGGTCGTGGCCACCGACACCTACCGGTTGGCACTGCGGAAGATGATTGCCGAGATCGCGATCGCTGAGCCGCGCACCGCCATCATCTCGCGGACGGCGCTTGATGAGGTGCTGCGCGTGCTCGACGCCGACAGCGACGACACGGTGCGAATGGCGCTGTCGGACACGCAGGTGGCCTTCACGCTGGGCAATGTAACAGTTGGCTCGCGGTTGATCGAGGGGCAGTTCCCGAACTATGAGAAGGTCCTGCCGGATTCGACCGATCGCACGGTGAAAGTGAGCAACGCCGACCTCACCAACACCCTGCGGCGGATGTTGATCGTGGCGCGCGAGGACGCCAATCGCGTCGTGCTGCGAGGCTCCGACGGTATGCTGACGATCACCGCCGACTCCCAGGACGTCGGGCATGCGGAGGAGCAGATCCCGGCACAGATGACCGGTGAAGAGCCGGAGATCGCCTTCAACGCCCGCTACCTGCTGGACGCACTCCAGTCGATATCGCGTGAAGAAGTGGTGCTGGAGCTCTCTCAGCCGCTGTCACCGGGGACCCTCAAGCCGGCCGATAGTGATGAGTACCTCTACGTAATCATGCCGATGCAGATCATGTGAGGTCCCGCGGGACTCACGTCGAAGGGCTCAAGTTGGCAAGCGCGGGCACAGGCGACAGGTCTGTGCCCGCGCCGTCTGTGAGCGCAATGGATGACGAGGTTGGCGGACGGGAAGCTGGGTCATGAAGCTCGATTCGCTGGTGCTGGAGAACTTTCGCTGCTATGATCACTCGGAGATCGCATTCAGTCCGGGTCTGAATGTTGTTCTGGGGCCAAACGCCACGGGCAAGACGACGATCCTCGAGGCTATCTACCTGCTCGCGACGACCACCTCGCCCCGTGGCGGGAGCGCGAGGGCGATGATCCGGCATGGCGAGAGCTGGGCGCGGGTGAGCGGACGCTTCACAGTGCGCGAGAGGCCCGTCACGCTGCGCGTGACTATCGGCGAGCGCAACGGCGGCCGCAGCGGCACGAAGACGCTGGAGGTGGATGGGCGGGAGGTGGCTTCAGCGCGCGATGTGATCGGGCGGGTGCAGGCGGTGCTTTTCTGGGTGGGCGAACTCGAGGTGGTGAAGGGAGCGCCCGCGGCGCGAAGGGCGTTCCTCAATGCCGCCATCGGTCAGACCAGCCCCCGCTATCTCGACGATTTGATCCGCTATCGCAGGGCCCTGCGACAGCGTAACGAAGTGCTTAAGAGTGCAGGTCGCATGGGGGTGGATGGGCGTGTGCTGGCGCCATGGACGCAGGCGCTGATCGAGTCTGGGGTGCCGCTGACGATGGACCGTGCGGAGTATGTTGACGCACTCGCGCAGGAGGCGTCGGTGTTGCACCAACGGCTCGGGGTGGGCGCTGAGGGGCTGGGTGTGCGTTACGCCCCATCGGTGCCGGCGGGCGAGACCGAGGATGAGGTCGAGGAGGCATTCGTGCGGCGGCTCGAGGAGACGCACGTTCGCGAGGTTGAGCGAGGTTCGACGCAGATCGGGCCGCATCGCGATGACATCGTGCTTGAGGTGGACGGCATCGACCTGAGGCGCTTCGGCTCTCAGGGCCAGCAGCGCACGGCCGCACTGGCGCTGACGCTGGCGCAGGCTGCGGTGGCGAGGCGGCGGACCGAGGCACAGCCGATCCTGCTGCTCGACGACTGCCTGTCGGAGCTTGACGTGAGCCGCGGCGCGGCGATGCTGGACCTCAGCGACGATCACGAGCAGATGATCGTCACCAGCGCGTGCTGTCCCGAGCACCTTGAGGCGAGGCTTGCCAACGCGCACCTGATCAGCACCGGCGGCGAGAAGATCTCCTGCGCGCCCTGCGAGGGCGAGGTGTGAGCGTGCCGATTTTTGACGATGAGCGCGGCAAGCCGCCGAGGGCCCTTGAGAACGTGCTGGAGGGCTACTTCCGGGGCGCGGGCCTGCTGCAGCGGTCGCGCGAGGAGCTATGCGCGTTCCTGTGGCCGGAGCTTGCCGGCGGATGGTATGCCGAGCACACGTCAGTGTCGAACGTTTGCGGCGGCACCCTCTATGTGCGCTGCGATTCGGCCCCGCGGGCACAGCAGCTTCAGCTTGATGCCCCGGAGATCATCCGGCGGATCAACGAGCGGATGGGCGAGGAGCTTATCCGCGAGATCAGGCCAAGCAGCGGTGGGATAGCCCGCCGCCGGGCCGTGGAGAGTGCTCCGCGGGACGATTCGGAGGATGCGCCTGATGCTGGCGAGCTTGCCGCAATCAAGCTGCCGCCGGAGCAGGTGGAACAGATCATCGAGCTTGCGGAGGGCGTTGATTCGGAACTGCGCGACACGCTGGAGCGCATCATGCTGACACAGGCACGGATAGACATCTGGCGCCGCGATCACGGCTGGACGCAGTGTCCGGGGTGCGGTGTCTATCATCGGGACAGTGACAGCTACTGCCTCTCCTGCGACCGGCCTGAGCCACCGAGCCAGGCCGGCGGCGAAGAGGGGCTTTCAGCATTCTTCAGGTAGACAAGGTAGCAGTCCGGAGAGGCTGCAGGTGGTGGAGATGGCTGAGGCATACGGCGGTCCGATCGAGCAGATAGATGACTGGCGGTGGCGCATCCCGCGCGACGAATCGTCCGGCATGCGCACAGACGGCATCATCTTCGCCGATGGCGTGCTGATGGATGATCTGCGCACCGACGCGGCGCTAACGCAGGTGCGCAACGTCGCATGCATGCCGGGAATAGTCGGCCCGTCCATGGCGATGCCGGACTGTCACTACGGCTACGGCTTCCCGATCGGCGGCGTGGCGGCGTTCGACATGGACGAGGGCGTCATATCCCCCGGCGGTGTCGGCTATGACATCAACTGCGGTGTGCGGCTGCTGCGGAGCAATCTGCACGAGCAGGATGTGCGGGATCACCTGAGCGCGCTGACGGATCATCTCTTCCGGGAGATCCCCGCCGGTGTGGGCGAGAGCGGCAAGGTGCGGCTGAACGAGCGTGAGTTGCGCCGCGTGCTGGAGCAGGGGTCGCAGTGGGCGGTGGCACAGGGCTACGGCACGGCTGAGGACCTCGAGACGACGGAGGACGGCGGCCGGCTGGAGGGCGGCGATCCGGACGCGCTGTCGGACCGGGCCATCCAGCGCGGCCTACCGCAGCTTGGCACCGTGGGCTCGGGCAATCACTTCATGGAGGTTCAGCGCGTAGATCGCATCTATGACGCGCAGGCCGCGCTCGCGATGGGCATCGAGGACGAGGGCCAGGTCACGGTGATGATACACACCGGCTCGCGCGGTCTCGGCTACCAGGTCTGCGACGATTCGCTCAAGCCCATGCAGCGCGCGGCACAGAAGTACGGTTACGATCTGCCCGACCGGCAACTTGCCTGCGCGCCGGTGCGCTCGCCCGAGGGCGAGGCCTACTTCGCCGCCATGGCCTGTGCGGCCAACTACGCATGGTGCAACCGGCAGATCATCATGCACTGGGTCCGGGAGGCCTTCGAGCGGGTGCTGCGGATGGGCACAGCGCGGATCGGCCTCGAGCTTGTGTATGACGTGGCGCATAACGTCGCGAAGTTTGAGGAGCACGAGTTCGGCGGGGGCAGGCGGACGCTCTGCGTGCATCGCAAGGGCGCGACTCGGGCCTTCGGGCCGGGCCGGGAGGAACTGCCGCCCCGCTTCCGAGCGTTGGGTCAACCGGTGATTGTCCCCGGCGACATGGGCACGGCTTCCTGGCTGCTGCTCGGGACTGACGGCGCGATGAAGCAGACCTTTGGCTCGACGTGCCATGGTGCGGGCCGGGTGCTGTCGAGGAGTGCGGCGCTCAAGCGCCAGCCCGGGCGCGAGGTGCAGGCGGAGCTTGAGGCGCGAGGTATTAGAGTGCGCTCGGCGGGGGTCAAGACACTTGCAGAGGAAGCGCCATTCGCGTATAAGGACGTGGACCGGGTAGTGACGGTCACGCATGAGGCGGGCATTTCACGCCGCGTAGCACGGATGACCCCGCTGGCCGTGGTGAAAGGTTGACGCCGGTATCCGGTGGTCGGTTGCGGCGTGCATGACGTGAAAATCTGGAGGAGTCATTGATGAAACAGTCGTTGCAGGGGGGACCTGCAGACTGGTATGCGCGAGGCATTGATGAGGTAGTAGAGCAGTTGGAGACAGACCCGCAGGCTGGGTTGGCGCCCGACCAGGCGGAACAGCGACTGGGTGAATACGGGCCAAACGAGCTTGAAACGGGCGCCGGTCTGAACCCTTTCAAGATACTCGCCCGGCAGTTCACTGAGATACTGGTAATCGTGCTGATCGTCGCCGCCGGTGTATCCTTCGCCATCGGCGAGCGCCTCGACGCGATCGTCATCATGGCGATCGTGTTGATCAACGCGGTTCTTGGCTTTGTACAGGAGTACCGCGCCGAGCAGGCAGTTGAGGCGCTGCAGAAGATGGCGGCGCCCACCGCGACGGTCTGGCGCGGCGGCAAGCAGGTGGAAGTGGAGTCGGCGGATGTCGTCCCGGGCGACCTGCTGGTGCTGGAGTGTGGCGACAAGATCGCGGCCGATGCGCGTGTCATCGAGAGCTTCAACCTTGAGGCCGACGAGGCGCTGCTGACCGGCGAATCATTGCCGGTGCGCAAACAGACGGAAGCGAATGCACCCGACACACCGCTGGCGGAGCGCACCGGCGCGGTCTTCATGGGCACCCACGTGACCTACGGCCACGGCCTGGCGCTCGTTACCGAGACCGGCATGAGCACGCAGATGGGCCTGATCGCCGAGCAGGTGCAGACGACGGATGTCACACGCACCACGCTCGAGCGCAAGCTCCAGCGTCTGGCGACATGGCTGCTGATCGTCGTCTGCGGCCTCTGCGCGGTCGTCTTCCTCATCGGCTGGCTGGCGCGCGGCTGGGACCCGATGGCGCTCTTCATGGCGGTAGTGAGCCTTGCTGTGGCCGCCATCCCCGAGGGTTTGCCGGCGGTAGTGACGCTATCGCTGGCGATGTCCGTGCGCCGGATGGTGCGGCGCAATGCCATCGTCAAGCGGCTGTCGGCTGCCGAGGCGCTCGGCTCGACCACCGTCATCTGCAGCGACAAGACCGGGACGATGACCGCCAACGAGATGGCGGTTGTGCGCATCGCCACCGATGGCAAGGTCTTCGAGGTCCAGGCCAACGGCTATGAGCCGTCAGGGCAGGTACTTCGCGATGGCCAGGTGGCGGACAACCCGGTTCTCACTGATCTCGCGCGGATAGCGGCGCTGTGTAACGACGCCACGCTGGTGCAGGATGGCGACTGGACCATCACCGGCGATCCGACTGAGGGCGCGCTGCTGCCGATGGCACGGAAGATCGGGGTCGCTGAGACCGATGTGCAGGAGCAATACCCGCGGGTGCAGGAGATCAGCTTCGACTCCACGCGCAAGCGGATGAGCACCATCCACCGCACTGACGGCGAGTACTTCGTTGCCGTCAAGGGCGCGGCGGAGATGATACCCGAGCTATGCACCCGGGTGCTGACCAGCGACGGCGTAGTCGAGATGACGCCGGAGAAGCAGGCGGAGATTCACCAGACCGCCGCCGAGATGGCCGACGACGCGCTCCGCGTGCTGGCGATGGCGTATCGCACGATGGATGAGATCGGCGAAGCCGACGCTGAGACCGTCGAGCGCGACCTGGTCTTCGTCGGGATGGTCGGCATGATAGACCCGCCGCGGCCCGAGGTGGCTGAGTCGATCGCCAAGTGCCGGACCGCCGGCATCGCAGTGAAGATGGTCACCGGTGACCATCGCGCGACCGCCGCGGCTATTGCCCGCGACATCGGCCTGCTCGATGGCGGCCGCGTCGTGGACGGGCGCGAACTGGACGCAATGAGTGACGAAGAGCTGACGCAGGCGGTGGATGAGATCTCAGTCTTCGCCCGCATGGCGCCGGATCACAAGGTGCGCATCCTTGAGGCGCTGCAGGCCAATGGTGAGATCGTCGGGATGACCGGTGACGGCATCAACGACGCCCCTGCGCTGCGGCGTTCGGACATCGGCGTCGGGATGGCGAAGAAGGGAACCGACGTCACACGCGAGGTGTCGGACATCGTCCTCGCCGACGACAACTTCGCCAGCATCGTCGCCGCCATCGAGGAAGGCCGCATCATCTACGACAACATCCGCAAGTTCACGCGCTTTCTGCTCTCCGCGAACTTCGGCGAGTTGCTGATCATCTCGGTTGCCGTCCTGATCGGATGGCCGCTGCCGCTGCTGCCGATGCAGATCCTGTGGGTCAACCTCGTCACCGACGGTCTGCCGGCGCTGGCGCTGGGTGTCACCAAGGGCGAAGCCGATGTCATGAGCCGGCCGCCGCGGAATCCGAAGGAGAACATGCTTTCGGACATGATCCCCTACCTCGCGGTAGTGGCGGTGCTATGTGCCGCCGGCGCTCTGGGTGGCTTCATCTGGGAGATGTTCGCGCACGGCTTCGGATACAGGGAGATGCTGCAACTGGCGACCTTCGGCCATGGCACCGAGGGCATGTCCGAGGCGGGCGCATACGCACTGCGCATGGCGCGCACCGTGGCGCTCACGCAGATCGTGCTCTTCGAGCTGTTCGTGGTTTTCAACTGCCAGTCTGACCGGAAGTCGTTCCGCCAGATCGGATTCGCCAACCCGCACCTGTTCGCCGCTGTGGGCCTGTCGCTGGTTCTGCACGCGAGCCTGCTGTCCATCCCCGCTCTGCGCGACCTGTTCTACCTCGGCGTGCTGGGGCTGCAGGACTGGGCGCGGATCATGGTGCTCGCGCTGCCGGGGCTGTTCATCAGCCCGCGCCTGCTGGTGCGCCATCGCGTATCTGAGCGAAATCGGCGGGCGGCCTGAGGGGTTTCCCGGGTTGTCAACCCGTCGCCGGTCATTGTAAGCTGTGGTCGCGTTTGGCGGCCGCAGGCCGTCGCTGCTTGAACGAGGGAGTCTGGTTGTCATGATCGACCATCGAATCATCCGTGAGAACCCGGAGGTCGTCCGTGAGGCGCTGCGGAAGCGCCACTTCGACTACGATCTTGACCGGCTGATCGAGCTTGAGGCAAGGCGCCGCGAGCTTCTCCAGGTGGAGAACCTGCGCGCCGACAAGAATCGCCTCTCTGATGAGATCGGCGCGGCGTATCGCTCCGGCGAGCGCGAGCGGGCGGAGGAGCTGAAGGCGCAGGTCGGGGAGATCTCCGGCCAGATCGATGCGCAGGAGGCCGAGCTTGCGCAGGTGCAGGAGGAGTTCGACGCGATGATGCTCGAACTGCCGAACATCCCGCACGAGGAGGTCCCGGAGGGCGAGGATGAGACCTGCAACCCCATCCTCTACGAGAAGGGTGAGCGGCGCGGTTTCGACTTCACGCCTCTCCCCCACTGGGAGCTTGCGGAGCGGCTCGGCATCGTGGACTTCGAGCGCCCGGCGAAGATGGCCTCCGCACGCTTCGTGATGGGTGTCGGGATGGGGGCCGCTCTCGAGCGGGCGCTGATCAACCTGATGCTCGACACGCACACCCGCGAGCATGGCTACACGGAGATACTCCCGCCTTTCCTCGCCAACAGCCGCTCGCTGATAGGCACGGCGACGCTGCCGAAGTTCGAGGAGGACCAGTTTAAGACCCGCGAGGGGCTCTACCTGATCCCGACGGCTGAGGTCCCGCTGACGAACATCCATCAGGACGAAATCCTCGACGGCCGGCTGCTGCCCTACTGCTACGTTGCCTACACGCCCTGCTTCCGGCGTGAGGCGGGTTCGGCGGGGCAGGAGTCGCGAGGGCTGATCCGGCTGCACCAGTTCAACAAGGTGGAGCTGATGAAGTACACGCGGCCCGAGCAGGCCGATGAGGAGCTGGAGAAGCTCACGCTCAATGCCGAGACGATCCTCCAGCGCCTCGGGCTGCCCTACCGGCGGATGATCCTGTGCACCGGGGACATGGGCTTCCAGCCGCGTCGGACCTACGACCTCGAAGTCTGGATGCCCGGCATGGACCGCTGGGTGGAGATCAGCTCGTGCAGCCAATACGGCGACTTCCAGTCGCGCCGGGCGAACACGCGCTTCCGCCCCGAACCCGAGGCGGCGCCGGAGTTCGTGCATACGATGAACGGTTCGGGTCTCGCGGCCGGGCGGACGCTGGCGGCGGTGCTGGAGAACTATCAGGAGGCGGACGGCTCGATCGCGATCCCGGAGGTCCTGCGGCCTTACCTTGCTGGGAAGGCCGAGATTCCGGCGGGGTAGGTGGAGAATGCCGTCAGGAGGGGCGGGTCGCCTGACCCGCCCGGTCGTTCACGTCAACCGCGAGCGTTTGGTGCGACGCACGGTCCCGCCCAGGGGCGGGATGCCATGGAACGACACGACAACGGCACAGGCTGGCGCGGCGGCCAGCCTCTCCCACGACAACAACAACGACAACGCACGCCAGCCTTACGACGGTCATGTGCGACGGGCGCCCCCGCCCGTCGGTCGTTCGGCGATCCCTTTGTGCGGCAATCGCGACGTTGCCGTTTGCTCCCCCCTCTCCCGCTTGTCCCGCCCGCCGTTTGGGCGGGACCACGGAGAGGGGGGCTGGGGGGGTGAGGCAGCCGTAACGACGCGCGAGTCCATTCAGCGGCGGGATGTGAAGGAGGGGCGAGCGCAGCTACTCCGTAGCTGACCTTGCTCGCCCAGCCGTTAGTCCTGCTGGTTCGATCAACAAGACCCCGCCTGCAACGCCTCCAGCGCCCGATCCACCTCGTCCTCATCGTTGTAGAAGTGCGGGGAGAGGCGCACCAGCCCGAGACGGGAAGCCGCCGCAACACAGTGCCTCTGCAGCAACTCCACGGCTTCATCGGCATCAAGCCGAGGGTGCTCGAAGCAGACGATGCCCGAACGCGCCGCAGGCTCCAGCGGGCTTGCGATGCTGCAGCCGATCCGTTGCAGGCCCTCAATCAGCCGATCGGTCAGCCCCAGCACGCGTCGCTCCACCTCACTCAGCCCCACCTCCAGCAGCAGCCCCACCGAGGCATCGAGAGCGGCCGCCCCCAGCACGTTCGGCGTGCCCTCCTCAAAGCGCCCGGCATCCGGCCTCGCCGGTTGATCGCAGACCGCGAAGTCGAGCGGCTCCGGCACGCTCATCCAGCCGCGCCAGTGGTCCTCCAGGTCGCCGATGATGCGATCGGAGACGTAGAGCAGCCCGCAGCCCTCCGCGCTGAGCAGCCACTTGTGCCCGTCGGCGGCGAGAATGTCGGCGCCGATCTCCCCCACTTCCGTCCGCAGCGCGCCAAGTCCCTGAATCGCATCCACCACGAGGTAGGCGCTATGCTCGCGGGCCATCTGCGCCAGCGCCGGCAGGTTCATCCGCTGGCCCGTTGAGTACTGCACCTGGCTGACCGCGATCGCGCGGGTGCGGGCGTCGCAGGCCGCACGGTAGTCGTCGAGGTGCAGGAGGCGGTTCCGCGGGTTGACAATTCGCACCTCAACGTTCCTGCGCCGGAGGTTCAGCCACGGGTAGACGTTAGCCGGGAACTCGATCTCCGCTACGACGACATTGTCTCCGTCACGCCAGGGGATGCTCTCCGCCGCAAGCAGCAGGCCGGAGGTGGTGTTCTTGACGTAGGCGACCTCATGCGGCCGCGCAGCGATCATGTCCGCGAGGCGCTCTCTGCCCCGCCGCACGACTTCGAGCGTGTGCACGTAATCCCACGACCCAAGATCGCGGTATTCTTCCGCGATCCTGCAGATGGCCGCGGCGGTTCTGCGTGGCAGCGGGCAGACAGCCGCGTGGTTGAAGTAAATCAACTCGTCTTTGACCGGGAACTCATCGCGCCACTGTCCGCTGTCCACTGCAATCACCCCGGGGGTCGGGTCCTGCGCCGAGGCGCCATCAGCACGGTTGCTCCGCCGTCGCGCGCCCTCTCCCTGCCTGAATGATGACGAGCGCGCCAATTATGACCAGCAGCATCCCCTGCACCGCGTTCATCGTGATCGGCGCGCCCAGCACGAAGTAATCACCGGCGACAGCCGTCGGTATCGCCACCAGCGCCAGCACCCGGACCGCCCACATCGGCGCCCGCTTCATCGCGTAGTAGTAAAGGAACAGGTTTGCTACGATCGTCGCGGCAGCCAGAGCGATGAGCCCGATCAGGGGCGGATGCGCGAGCACATGCCGCAGCCCGTCCAACCCCACGAATACAGGCACTACGACCGAGAAGATCACAGTCTGCACCACGGCTGAGGCGAGGATCGCCATCTCATTCCGGACGCCGCCGAAGTGCAGCTTGATGATCAGCGCGTTGAGGGCGATCAGCAGCGCCGCCGCGATCAGCGCAATCACGCCGGCGATGGGGAAGCTCAATTCTGTCGAACCGATGCCGACGGTGTGCAGCGCGCCCACGAGCAGGAGGACTGTCCCCAGCCATCCGAGCGCCCGCACCCTCTCGCGCAGCACCACGTAGGTAAGGATGAAGACGAAGGCGGTCTCACTGCGCGCGACGATCGCCGAGGTGGTGGCGCCCGTCAGGTCAACGCCCACATTGCGCAGGTAGAAGATACCTGCGGCGGAGACTGCAAAGAGCAGCAGCCACGGGTAGGGCTGGCCGGCGGGAAAGAGGCGTCCGCGGTAGCGGATGAGGTAGACCGGCACGATAATGATGCCGACGCCGAGCATGTTGAGCCAGTTGACATCCGCCGGCCCGAGCGCCTCCACGTTCAGTTGGAGCTTGAAGATCACCCACGACACGCCCATGACCAGGCCCGAAGCAAGCGACGCGAGATACCCCGCCAGTCGCCGCCAGATTGGTTCACACTCGCCCATCGAAGCTCCTACCCTGTCTCCTGCGCAGCGGTCTGCAGGTCATCCCGGCCGCGCGCCGCCTGTATGACCAGCGCAGCCCCTGTGATCGCGATGATAAGTCCCTCAACGTGCGTCCACGTCACCGGTATCCGCAGCACCAGCAGGTCCGAGAGCGTGGCGATCGGCAGTCCCGTCAGCGCCAGCATGCGCACCGCCCAGATCGGCGCCTGTTTGAGCGCGAAGTAGTAGAGCATCAGCCTTGCCCCCCAGACGACGGAGCCGAGGATGACCAGCATCAGCAGGTAGGGCTCCTGCAGCAGCCGCCCCACCTCGGGCAGCAGCCCCGCCGCCGGCACCGCGGTGGAAAAGACAACAAGCTGCACCGCTGTGCTGCCGAGGACGATCAACTCGTTCGGGATCCCCATGAACTTCGTCTTCACCAGTAGCGCGTTGATGGCGATCGTCAGCCCTACCACCACCAGCGCGAAGACGCCGATGGTGCTGAACTGCAGCGCCGTGGCTCCGACCATTGCCACGCGGATGATGCCGTAGAGCACCAGCCCGGTCCCCAGCCATCCAAGGGGGCGAATCGGCCGCCTGAGCACGAGGTAGGAGATCAGAAAGATGAAGACTACCTCGCTGAGTTCGACCACCGCCGCGGTGGTCGCGCTCGTCTCGCGGAGGCCGAAGTTGCGGCCGTAGTGCATCACGCACGCGACCCCGCCGAACACCAGCAGCCAGGAGGGCGAAAAGCCGTGCCAGCGCAGGCGCCCCTGAAAGCGCACGAGGTAGATCGGCAGGATGATCACGAAGAGCCCGATGACGTTCAGCCAGTGCAGCGTCGCCGGCCCGATGACCTCATGGCCGAGAATGAACTTCTGAAGCGGCCACGAGATGCCCATGACCGCTCCGGTAAGGAGGGCCGCCGCATAGCCGGCGACCCTCCGTAACGATCTTCTCGGTTTTGCTCGCATGACACGCGTTTCCACGCAGGAGGCGCTGAGGCCTCCCGTCGGCGCTACTGCTCGACCGTCTCCTCAGCATCGGTCGCAGGCGCCTCATCCTCCGCCAGGAGTGTCTCAACCGCCACGGCGACGCGGTCCGCCGCCGGTCCGGTGAACTCATAGCGGACGAAGCCCTCGCGGTCGATCACGCGCGACGACGGCAGCGTCCTCCGCGCGCCAAGGAAGGCATCCACCGTCTCATTGTCCGCCAGGGCCATCGGCAGCGTCAACTCAGGCCGCCCCTGCAGGAACGCCTCGATGGTGGAGACATCCGGATCGGACGAGAGCCCGAGATACTCAACCTGCTCCCGGTCCCAGCTATCATACAGCCGCTGATACTCCGGAAGCTCCGCCACACAACTCGCGCACCACGTGGCCCAGAAGTCCAGCACGAGGATCTTCCCCTCGTAGTCACTCAGCGATGCCTCTCCCCCACCGGCAAGGGGCGCGGTGAACTCATACGCCTGCTGCCCCGCCTCTACCTGCTCAACGTCCGGCGGCTGATCCGGCTCTCCCACCTCATCCGGCTCCGGCACACGCGTGGTGTCCTCGATTGCGGCGCGCTCACCACAGCCACCAGATATCACCATGAGACCTGACAACAGCATTGCAGCTAACAACGTAGGAAAATTCGTAAACCTCACTGCCACGCCCACCTCTCCTGCATAAAGTCAATAAGTCAGCTCAGGCCCGTGTGCCCGAAGCCGCCATCGCCTCTTCTGCTCTCCCCCACTTCCTCCACCACCCGGACCTCGGCGCGGCTGACTGGCGCGATCACCATCTGCGCGATGCGGTCACCGCGGCGAATCACGAACTCGTCCGCGCCCAGGTTGATGAGAATCACGCCCACTGTGCCGCGATAATCCGAATCAATCGTCCCTGGCGTGTTCAGCAGCGTGATCCCATGCTTAAGCGCAAGCCCCGACCGAGGCCGAACCTGCGCCTCATACCCCGGCGGAAGCTCCATCCTGAAGCCCACGCTGATCAACTCCCGCGCGCCCGGAGCGATCGTCACCTCATCCTCGATCGCCGCTCGCAGGTCCATCGCCGCCGAACCATCGGTGGCATAAGCGGGCAGATCGAGACCAGCGCCCTCAGGCTCCACCTGGACTTTCAGCACCAGGTCGCTTCCTCTATCCATGGATTCACCATCCCGGGGCCTCGCCCCTGCGTTACGTGCTCCACTGACGCTATTGTCCGCGATTATAACACCCGTCGCCACCGCCCGGCAAACAACCCGGCGACGGGGGAGGCCATCTGCAGCGGGTGGCGAAATGCCTCCCGCCACTGACAGCCGCTTCCTGTTACGGGGGTCCGTCAGATGAACGCCAGGATCGCCCTGACGCTGATCGCTACCATAGCATTGCTCTCCACCGCCGCCGCCGAACTGACCACGGCCACGGATTTCGGTCCCGCCACCGTCAGGCTGGAACCGGCGGAGCCGCTCTACGTCACCCGGGAGGCGACGCTGGCGCTTCCTGCGGGCGAGACCACCGTCAGCCTGCCACTCAGCGAACTCGGCGCCACCGCAGGCGAGACGCTCGTCGAGGTCGCGCCCGCCGATTGTGTCAGCATCGTCAGCTCCGAGAGCCACAGTGACACCGCTCAATGGCGACTTGCCTCCCTGCGAGACACCGAGGCCACGCTCTCCGTCACCTATCCCGTCAGCGGCCTCACCTGGTCAATCGCCTACGATGTCACCGTCCTCGACGATGGTTCGGCAAGCATGCAGGCCCTGCTGCGGCTCTCCAACGGCCTCGGGCGCGATCTCAATGAAACGCGCTTCGTGGGCGATCGCATTGATGCCACGCTCACCCTTCCGTCCGGCGAGGCAATCACGGTCGCCCAACCGGCGCTCTCCGCGACGCTTCCGGCCGGATCCGTTGAACAAATGTTCGTATACGATCATGCTCTCTACGGTGACACGGCCGTCAGACTGCTGCGACTGACCCCACAGGCGGGCGGCATCGGAGCGCTACCGGCCGGCAGAGCGCGGATCTACCATTCTGCGCAGACGGGGCGAGAGTTGGTTGCGGAGGCCGATCTGCCCGCGACGCCTCCCGGGGCGCCCGTGGAACTGAGCCTCGGCCCGGCCTCCGGCCTGGTGGTGACGCGATCGCTGGAGGAGTCCAAAGAGGTGGATAAGCGTCTGGATGCCAGGAATCGGGTGGTGTTGTACGATCTGCTCGAGCGGTGGGCGCTTGAGGTCCGCAATCTCCGCGCCGAACCCGTAACTCTTTTCGTCCGGCAACGCCATGAGGGGTCCTGGTCCCTCGAGGAGTCGAACATCGAGATGGAGCGGACCGGTGCAGAGCGGCTCGAGTGGCAGCTCAATGCAGATCCGGACAAGCTCTACGACATGTCCTGGCAGATCAGGCACCACAACCGCCAGCCGTAAACCGGTCGCTTCGGATAGAAGTCTCCCACCGACTGATGCAGGTATGTTCAGGTTGGGCACCGAAACTTGAACGTAATGCTGGTCCACCCTCGCCTGCTCGGAAGTGATCGCCCGTGACCCCTGAACAGTACTTCGCTCGAAAGCGCAAAGTGCATCTGGACATGCACCTGCCCGAGGACGCTCCGGGCATGTTCGAGCGTTTCGATGCCCACGACTACGTCAGGACTCTGGTAGATGCCAACGTCAACTCCGTGGTGATATTCGCCCATTGTCACCACGGTAATTGCTATTATGATACTCGGGTAGGGCATAAACATGCCCGCCTCGACTTTGACTACGTCAGGGAGGTTGCTGACGAGTGCCGCCGTCGCGACGTCGCTGTCCTCGCGTACTTCTCCTGCGCCTGGAACCATCGCGACGGCGAGCTTCACCCAGAGTGGACCCAGCGAGACGCGGGCGGCAACCCGCGTCCGCACCCGAAATTCTGGTGGTGGATGTGTCTCAACTCCCCCTACGGCGACCACCTGCTTGACATGGTGCGGGAGATCGCCGGGAACTACCCGGTGGACGGCCTCTGGTTCGACATCACCTATGTGGCGCCGCCAGCCTGCTACTGCGATCACTGCAGGGGTCTCTACCGGGAGCAGTTCGATGAGGAGATGCCGGTATCCCCCACCCCCGGCTCGCAGGCCGCAAAGAGGCTCTACGAGTTCCGGATCGGTAGCGAAATGCGCTTCCGGGAGCGGCTTGTGGAGGCGGTCAAGTCAGAAGACCCGAATCTGCTGATCAGTTGGAACCACGCGGGCGACGTAACGCAGTGCTATCTCGATAACGATCGCCTGGCCGACGTCCTGTTCAGGGAGACGCATACGCCCGAGGACTGGCTACCGTCCAACCAGGCCCGCTGGTTCAATCACTTCGACATGCCCTACGAGTGCTGCACCAGCCGCTTTCACTACGGTGGGTGGTCTAGCTTTTCGTATAAGAGCCTAGCAAAGCTCTCGATTGAGGCCGCGACCGGCATCGCGCATGGCGGCATCGTGGACATTGGAGATCAGGCGCTGCATGACGGTACGCTGGACGCTGGCGCCTACGAGCTGATTGGACGGGTCTACGAGCGAATTCGTGCGGTCGAAGAATACTGCACCGACACCCGATCAGTGCCGGATGTTGCCATAGTGCATTCGTCGCGCTCTCATCATCTGGGGCAGTGGATGGAGGACAACCCCCTCCGCTGGCCGCTGCTCAGCGTCTTCGGCGCCGCCCGGATCCTGCACGATGGCGGGCGCCACTTCGACATCATTTCCGAACGTGCCCTTGACCGGCTGAGCGACTATCACGCGGTGCTGCTTCCGGATCAGCTTGTGCTCACGCCGGAGGAGGTGGACGCCCTCAGGGCGTATGTGCAATCAGGCGGGGCCCTGATTGCGTCCTACCGCTGTGGCATGTTCGACGAGAATGGCGAGGAGGTCTTCCCCACGCTCCTGCAGGACCTCTGCGGCGTCAGGCCGCTGCGCTTCGCGGACTTCTCCTGCGGGTACGTCACTGAGCTGCCGTTCCGAATCGATGCGCCCACCGGCCCTGTCCTGTTCCGAAGCCCGGGCGAGGCGGGCAGTCCCGTCGCGATCCCCGCTCTGGAGTGCGAGGCGCAGACAGCCGAAGCGGTTGCCACACTCGTGCATCCCATCTACGAACGAACGCGCGAGCACTTCTATGCAGCCAATAATCCGCCGCCTGGCGAACCCTCCGGGTATGGCGCTGCATTTGTGAACCCCGTCGGCGACGGGCACGTCGTATACTTTCCCTTCGATCTCTACCGCTTCTATCAACTCGATTCATATGGCCCACTGCGCGAGATCGCGCTGCACCTGCTTGATCGAGTGGCGCCATTGCGGGAATTGCGCGTCGAGGCGCCACTACAGGTGGAGGCCGTGCTGCGTCAGTGCGGTTCCAGGCGCTTTGTGCACCTCATTAACTATGCTAACCAGCGCTTTGGCCAGGGCTTTCATCCGGTTGTGGTTGAGGACGTCCTCCCGATCCATGGGATCCCCGTATTCGTGCGCGGAACGGCCAGCCAGGTAATTGAGCGGCCCTCAGGCAGGCCAATCCCATTTTCGGTGGCGGACGGGGTCACACACTTCACTCTTCCACGGCTCGATATCCATGCCTGTGTGGAGTTGAGCCTCGGCCATGAGGGCTAAGAGCGCGAGCGGTGGAGAACACTGTGGAAGTTTGGGATAATTACCTGCACAGTAGCACCCTCTTACGACAAGGGATCGTGGAGAACTGTGTGGAAGTTGGGGAAGAATAGCTATACTTCACCGGTATATGTAGGTGTTTCACGTGGAACAATGCTTTGACGGCGCCATGGGCGCATGAAAGCTTGTTGCTTTGGGAGCGCGGCGGAACGCATTGTTTCACGTGGAACATTTAGCGCGCCGGACACTCGCAGCCCCGACCGGTCGGCAGCTTGTTCCACGTGAAACATCCGGGTAACGGTCGGTCGGCGGAGGAGTCAGGGCGGTGACGGGCGGGAAGCCGCAAATCATGGACCTCGACGCAGCCGTGAGCGAACTGGAGAATTCCCTACCGGCGTGCATGGCTCCGCTTTCAGCCGGCAGCCGTGAACTGCTGGGTGCCGCTGCGCTTTGGCTTGCGCGCACCGGCGTCGCGTCGGGGCTATCGCAGTATCGTGACCCTGCGGCGGCGCTACTGAAAGGCATGGCCCCCGCCGCAGCCTACTTTTCGCTGTCGGAGGCGCCCGTCGCCGGTCGTCTCGCCGATCTGGGGGCCGGAAACGGCGCCATCGGGGCCACTATCGCGATTCTTGCGCCCGATCTGCAAATAGATCTTGCCGACCGCGCTCAAAGAGCGTATACTGCATGCGAGCTATTGGGGGCACGTCTCGGGTTAAGGAACCTGCGCGCTGTTCGTATCGACGCTCGAACCGCTGACCCGCACATGTATGATGCCATCGTATTCCGGGCGCTGGCGCGCGGGCCCGAGGCGATCTCTCTCGCTGCACGTCTGGTTCGTCCTGGCGGTTTCATCGGCGCCTACCATCGTAGCGGAGATCGCCTTTTCACGTGCCCTGGCGCTGAGGTTGATGTGCTGGGGACGGTCGAGACACTGACCCAGGGCCTGTCCCTTACCGGCTGTCGGAGCTGACTCCGGTTTTTCGCAGTTGCGTGTGGAAAACCTTGTTGAATATGTTGGCGCAATGCGCCATCGGCACAACAGGTGGAGGGATCTCCGGTGGCAAGATGCTACGCAGTGGTTAATCAGAAAGGCGGCGTGGCCAAGACCACGACCGTCATCAACCTCGGTGCCGTCGCGGCACTCGAGGGCAAGTCGGTGCTGATCGTGGATGCTGACCCGCAGGGGAATGCCACCTCCGGGCTCGGAATCCGGCGGGACGAGATCGAGCACTGTCTTTACGACCTGCTTGCGCGCTCTGACGGACAGCAGGGGCCTGCGATTGACGAGGTCATCTTGCCAACCGCCACGCCCAATCTCGACGTGCTGCCTGCGACCATTGATCTCGCCGGGGCTCAGATGCGCCTTGCGAACGAGATTGCGCGGGAAATGCGTCTGCGGCGGGTTCTGGAGCCGATCCGCTCGGCGTACGATATTATCCTTATCGACACGGCACCTTCTCTCGGACTGCTCACCATCAACGCTTTGGCCGCGGCAGACCAGGTATTGATCCCCATGCAGTGTGAGTATTACGCGATGGAGGGGCTGGCTCAGCTTCTCGAGATCATTCAGATGGTGCAGGCGGAGATCAATCCGGCTCTGACGATAGCCGGGGCTGTCCTCACCATGTATGACGCCCGCACGAATCTGGCCGAAGAGGTGGCTGAGGAGGTCCGTAGCGGCTTTTCCGGTCGCACCTACAAGGCGAAGATACCTCGGAACGTTCGACTTGCTGAGGCGCCGAGCTACGGCCTGCCCGCCGTCGTACACGACAAACACTGCCCCGGATCCGCCGCCTACCGCAGGCTCTACTGGGAGGTATTTGAGGATGCGTAAGAAAGGGCTCGGACGTGGCCTGAGCGAGCTGATCTCCGGCGAGGCACTCGCCCGCACCCGCTCAGTGCTCGAGGTCCACCTGGACAAGCTCGAGCCGAACCCCTATCAGCCGAGGCAGACGATGGATGAGGCGTCCCTTGAGGAGCTGACGCTCTCAATAGAGGCTCATGGCATCGTTCAGCCGGTGGTTGTGCGTAGGACGGAGGAGCCGGAGGTGTACCAGATCATTGCCGGGGAGAGGCGCTGGCGCGCGGCGCAGCGGGCTGGCCTCCAGACTATCCCCTGCGTGGTGCATGAGGCGGACGAAGAGCGGATGCTGGAGATCGCGCTGGTGGAGAACCTGCAGCGCGATGACCTGGGGCCGCTGGAGACCGCACAGGCGATGCGGCACCTGATACAGCAGTTTGGGCTCACTCAGGAGCAGATTGCGGAGCAGTTGGGCCGCAGCAGGTCTGCGGTGGCGAATCTCCTTCGTCTTCTTGACCTCCCCGCCCCGATCAAGCAGGCGCTTGCCGAGGGACGTATCACCCAGGGGCATGCACGCGCGCTGCTGTCGTTGCAGGCAGAACCGGAGCGGATGATGGAGCTTTTCCACCTGATCGAGGAGGAGGAGTTGAACGTCCGCGATACAGAGCGTCTGACGCGGGATGTTCCGGAGCCGACTCAGGAAGAAGAGCCTGAGGAAGAGCAGCAGACGGGCCCCCCGCCGCCCCTGCAATCGGATGACCCGCACATCGAGGAGATTAAGCGGCGCCTTCGGGACCGCCTCGGCACCAAGGTCACGGTGCTGCCCCGTGCGAAGGGTGGTGGAACGATCAATATCACCTACCATGACATGGAGGACCTTGACCGAATCCTGTCGGTGATCTCCCCCACCGGCCCACAGGGCTTTAGTAGGCCCTTTTAAGCGTGTGAGGCGCAATCCGGCATGCGGAGACATCAGTAACTAAAGCAGGCCGCTCATAGACTCAGCGGCCTGCTTCGATTCCTGCTACACAGAATGAGTACCGCAGATACCGCTGCGGGAAGGCTCTGGGCGATCAGTCATCCCCCGGAGAGGCAGTCGCTGCCGCCCCTGCGGCCGATGTCACGAGGAAGCCCATGGACGCGAGGGGTTCCTGCTCGTCGCCTAGATGCACGGACACGAGGTAGTCACCCTCGGGGAGATTGGAGCCATCGCCGGGATCCAACCACGCCTCGCCCCAACCCTGTTCAGCAACGAGCGGGATCTCAGCCCTCGCGTGAGTCAGTTCCTGTTCGCCGAAGTACCATCGTACCATCACCACGGAGCCCGGCATGATGCCTTCGAAGCTGAAGATAGCGTGGATGCGGTCACTATCAGCGGCGAAGACCGTGCTCTCCCCCACGGGCTCACCGGCGTCTGTGACGTCCTGTGCTAATCGCAGAGACTGGATCGCTGGCGGCCCACCGGGCTCACCTCCCCCCTGCAGGATCGCAGCGGCGCGCGGGAGAGCCACGAAGCTCCCCTGCACAACCACCTCCGGATAGGCGACAGCGGTCAGTTCGACCTCGTATATGCCTGGGGTGAAGCCGTTCTCTGCGCCTGGAGGCGGCCGCAGAGTGAAGCGGCCGGATGCGAAGGGGGGGCCGCTCTCCGGTTGGTGTTCGTCCAGCGGAAGGTCTCCGAGCGGTTGGCCCTCGTGAGACCACTTCCCGCTGAGTTCTGCCCCGGCCGGCACACGACCCAGTTCGTAGAAGCCGTAGATGACGTCAGTTTCGGCAGGGATAATGTCCGGAGTGACGGGCGGCCGCTCAGGGGTGGGGGAGAAGACCAGGCTGTTGACGGTCTCTGGCCCCGGCGCTATCGGAGCCCCAGCATCGCCGGGAGGGGCAGCACCACGACTGAGCAGGATGGCGATGCCACCGCCCGCCAAAGCGCCGAGCAGGGCCAGCAGGCAGCCGACCGTCCATGGCCGACGCCGCCGAGCGCGTGGCTCTTCCGGGGTCTCCGGTGGAGTGGAGTCCGGCTGCTGCGGCTCAATCTCCCCGATCACACCGGCCTCCTCAGGTTTCGGCGGCTGGTCCTCAGGCGGTCTCTCATCCATCGCAACAATTCTCCTATCCGTCAGTATAGGTAACCGCGGCTAAAGCTGAACAAATGCCTCAACCCACTTACGCAGGGCGGTCTCGATCGGCTCGAGCGCCGTGATCTCGTACTCAAGGGCGTAGTCCCCGCGGTAGCCGATTCCCTCAAGCGCATCAACGATCCATCGAGGGTCAACGTCGCCATCACCGAGATGCACCCGTTTGAAGCCGTCATCCGTGTGGACGCCATCCTTTACATGCACATGGACGATCCAGTCTGCCAGCATATCGAAGGCGCGCCTGTAGTCGACTCCTGCGTGCAGAAGGTTGCAGGGCTCGTACAGAACACCGAACCACCTGGAGCCGACGGCCTCGCACAGACGCAGGCATTGCCCGGGATCGCTGGCGATGCCGCCCGCGTGGTTTTCGAAGCCGAGGCGTACGCCTGCCGCCTCGGCATATTGTGCGCTTTGCGACATATAAGGGACAATCGTGTCTATGATGGCAGGATCTTCGCCAGCCCCCGGACTTACTCGGATAGACAGGCAGCCAAGTTCCGCGGCAGCATCTATGGTGCGCTTCATCAACTGCAGCGCCGCCATCCGCTCGTCGTCATCATCGGAGGAGAACTCGCCGCCCGGGTAGGTGCCGAGATTGGCGATAGCTACCCCGGTGCGCTCAGAAGCAGCCTTGATTGCAGCCAGGTCCTCCCGAGTTGGATCCGCGGGGAGGTGGGGCGAGCGGCCCCACAGATCGGCACGATGTAGACCGGCGTCGGCCAGCACCTCAAGCGCGTAATCGAACGGGTGTTCGCGCATCGGATAGGTACAGGCCGAGATCCTGTTAATATCCATCGGCGGCCTCCCTCTTAAGGACGGTGTAGTAGGGCCACTTTCGCTTCAGAGCGCGCACGCACCTCCGGCGAGCGTGAATCACGGGGACTGCGGTGAGAGAGAATCGATCGAACGGGCAGGACAATCACCCGCTGGTCGCAAAGGAGTTGATGTAGGTGCGCAGGCGAGGTGGGGGAGAGGGCTTGTGCTGGCTCTCCCGCGGGAGGCTGGAACGATGGTTATGTGGTTCGTTGGCTGGTTGCTGATTGGCGCCTTTGTGGGCTGGCTCACGAGCGTTCTTTGGCGGAACCCACAGGGCTGTATCTGGGACGGTGCCATCGCGATCGCGGGCATGCTCGCGGGGATGGTCGTCTACGGTGTGGCGGTGGGGTCGCCGGAGTTGCTGGAACTGGACATCTTTGGTGTGATAGCGGGCGTTCTGACAGCGCTGGTGGCGCTGGCGATCGCTCGGGCCCTGAGCGGTGGCCATGAGGGAGCACGTGTTGTTGAGCCTGGAACGCCACATGCCACGGGTTGGGAGCCTGAGGACGCCTATCCCGCCCCGAAGAGGCCCCTCAGCGAGCGGCCGAAGGATGAGCCGGGGCAGAGTGAGGTTTCGGAGACCGAGCGTGAGGAGGGCCCGCCGCTGCGGTAGAGGAGAAAGCAGTCTCAGCCGAAGTTCGATGAGCGGTGACACATGCACGGCAGCAGAGGGGACGCAAAGAGAGGAGTGGGGTAGATGAGCATTCTGTGGTGGATCATCATTGGTGGGCTGGCGGGCTGGATCGCCTCGGCCCTGATGGGCGAGCGGCAGGGCTGTGTGATGGATGTAGTGGTGGGCGTCGTCGGTGCATTGCTCGGTGGCGCGCTCTTCAGTTGGCTGGGCGGCGTGGGTTTCACGGGCTTCAACTTCTGGAGTCTCGTCGTGGCAGTCGTAGGCGCGGCTCTCTTCATCGCACTGCTGCGCGCGTTGAGAGGACCCAAAGGCCCGGTCGCGTAGCACGCAGGACGGGCGCGGCCTGTTGTCTGGCCCGTGGCGTAACGCCGTCACGGGCCGCTATCCTGTACGCTCGCCGGAGGTGGAGACCGCCCCCCGCGTCGAACCTCCGCCGGGGTACCTCTTCTTGTGAAGCAAGGTGTCGGCGATGACCGGTCGGGTGTTGATCTTCGTGCTCGTAGCGGACGCATCGGCTGCATCAGCTCAGGACAGTGCCTGTCTCTTATACGCATCTCCGTGTCCAC
>LSQX01144240.1_pt2 | contig 46942 bp, 35 predicted proteins | sample 654561 | NCBI WGS metagenome assembly LSQX01 (sample SAMN04489861, study PRJNA283612) | anaerobic digester metagenome | isolation source: 4 biogas reactors fed with cattle manure at either 37C or 55C with and... | place: Denmark: Kongens Lyngby | collected 2014
TCACGATGTAGTTCGGCCGCCCCTCGCTGCGCCGCTCCATCGCAAGCTCCATCGCCGAGTTGATATCGGTGGAACCGGCGGCCTCTATGTTCCTGATGAAATCGCGCGCGGCGCGAACTCTGTCCGGGCTCGCCTCCTGCAGGGAATCACCCAGAGACCGGACGTGGTCGGAGAACGTGATGACCTCAAACGAATCCTCCCGGCCAAGCTGGTTCACACAAAAGGTGAGCGCATCACGCGCCTGAACGATCTTCTCGCCGCTCATAGAGCCGGAGCGATCGAGCACGAAGACCACGTTCTTGGGCAGCGGGTCGGTCGTCATGTCCAGCGAAGGAGCCGCCAGCAGCATGAAGAAGCCGTCCTCGCCACGCTCCTTGTGCGTCAGCAGGTGCATGCCAACGGCGTCCTGCGAGACCGTGTAGTAAAGCTGCAGGTCGCGGTCGGGTCGCGTGTTGTTCTCCTCGTAGGAGACTTTCGCATCACGCCTGCCCTCTCGGCTGAGGGAGATATCGTGGCTGGGGGAGTAGACGCTGGCGATCGGGTCGGATGACGCGATGGTGCAGTTGACGACCGTTTCGCGCACCAGCTCGTGGGAGAAGCGCTCGGTGCTCAGCGGATAGGTGTACTGCACCACGCCCGCATCCTGCGTCAGAAGCTCCGAGTAAGTTATCTCGATGCGGCGCTCGCCACCGGCTGGGATCGGGTAGATGCGCGCGCGGTAGGTGTTGTTCCCGGCGTACTGGAACAGCGCCGGGTCCCTCCGGCGGCGCATGATATCTTCGTAGATCCGCTGCGCCTCATCGGCCTCCAGCAGTTGCGTCTCCATCCTCTGCCCGTCGGCCTCAACCGCAAAGTCCCGGACGACGGACCCCGGCGGCAGCGGGAAGAGGTAGGTCGCCTCGACTTCGCGGCTGGCCTCATTGACGAAGACTTGGTCGATCTTCGTGGTGGCGACTTGATCGCGGATCGCGACATCAACGTGGTGGTACTTGATGGTGAAGTAGGGGACGTCCGGGATGGGGCGTTCGGGCGGACCGGGGATGAGGATGCCGTCAGCCGCCACGCATGTGGCGAAGACGATCAGCACAGCCCCGCACAGAACGAGTCTTCTTATCATCTCAAGACCTCCTCGGGCATGGCCCTCCCTGCCCCGTCAGACGCACGATCCCCCCTGAGTGGTTCCACGCCTGCGGAGATTCTGCGCCCGGTGGCGAGATGCCCTACGACTGGATATGCGCGAGGAAGTGATCCACGTAGGCGGATAGATGCTGGTGGGTCGGCTCAACGTCAAGCCGCCAATTGTCGAGGAAGAACGTCGGGGTGCCGTTCACTCCGGTGCGCGCGCCATCGAGGCGCATCTTGCGTATACGCTGCTCGATCTTCGCGTCATTCCGGTCGCGCTCGAAGCGGTCCATGTCGAGGCCAAGCTCCTGCGCCCAGCGAATCAGGTCCTCGTCATCGAAGTCCCCTTCGGCACCAAAGATCTTCGCGTGCATCTCCCAGAACTTGCCCTGCTTTGCTGCTGCCTCGGCAGCCATCGCGCCCGGCATCGCCATCGGGTGGTAGCTCATCAATGGGAAATGCCGGAAAACCACGTTGAGCCGGTCACCATGCGTCTCCATCAGCTTCTCGACGGCCTGAAAGCCGAGGATGCAGGCCTCGCACTGGTAGTCGGCGTACTCCACCAGCGTCAGCGGCGCATCCTTCGGGCCCTTGAGGTGATCTTCACTGGTTACGGGTACCTCAAGCTCCACCACATCCACCCTGGCCTCAGCCACCGGCACTCAACTCCTCCAGCGCCTTCAGGATCGGCTGTGCTCCGGGACTTGTGTCTACGGGCGCCACGTAAGCGAGACGAATAGTCATCTGGCGGTCGACTATGAACTGCGCGCGCTCACAGACGCCGGCATCATGGCGAACCCCAAACGCATGCGACACTTTGCCCTTCGGCTCGAAGTCGGAGCCAACAGGGAAATGCAGGCCAAGTTCTTCTGACCATGCGCGGGTTGACGGGTGATTGTCCGGAGCGACACCGAGCACACAGCCGCCGAGGCGCCGGATCTCGTCATACACCGCGTTTATCACCGACGCCTCATTGCTGCAGGGCCTGCTCCACACGGCCGGAAAGAACACAACCACCGCATAGTCGCACTCCTCCAGCACCTCCGACAGCGTCACCGTCTCATCGGCTCCTGTCGGAAGCGTGAAGTCAGGCGCGTGATCTCCCACCTCAAGCGGCATTGCCGCCACACTCCTCCCCTGTCCTGATCCTGCGGCTTACGAAACCACGTTACGCGGTTCACCCTCGACGAATGCCCGGATGTTCCCGCAGGTGACTATGAGCAGCCGCTCAAGTGCCTCCCGCGAGTAGAACGCCATGTGCGGCGTGAGCACGACGTCCTCACGATTGAGCAGCGCGTATCGCTGCACCGCCACTGCAAGCGCCTCACGCGGAGCACCGCCCGCAGCCATCTGCGCTTCATCGCCGATGCGCTCCTCGCCCTCGATGACGTCGAGGCCCGCGCCACCTACCTGCCCCCTTGCAAGCGCCTCGAGCAGCGCGTCTGTGTCAACGAGTTCGCCGCGCGCGGTGTTTATCAGCAGCGCGCCCCGCTTCATCTTCGCGATGGTCTCGCGATTGATCATGTGGCGCGTCTGGGGCAGCAGCGGAACATGCAGCGAGACAATGTCCGATTCGGCAAAAATCTCATCCAGTGACACATAGCGGAACTGCATCACGTCCGACAGCAGCGACTGTGGCCGGACATCGAAAGCGAGCACATTCATGCCCATTGCCACGCCGATGCGGACCACGCGCAGACCGATCGCTCCCGCACCCACTACACCGAGCGTCTTCCCCTTCAGGTCGAAACCGGAAAGGCCTTCGAGGCTGAAATCGCCCCGGCGGGTGCGATCGTGCGCTTTCAGGATCTTCCGTGACAGGGCGAGCATCAGCCCGAAGCAATGCTCGGCGACGGTATGCTCGGCGTATGCGGGGACGTTGCACGCACTGACGCCCCTCTCCCGGCAGGCCTCGAGATCAATGTGATCGTAGCCAGTAGAGCGGGTGCAGACCAGCTTCACGTTCGGCATACGATCAAGCTGCTCCGCGTCCACTCGCGAGCCGATGAACACTGAAGCTACGGTGAGATCGGCGAGCTCCTCATCGCCTACTTCCTGAAGCTTCTTCCGCGTCGAGCGATAGTTTGGCCCCTCAAGCCCGCAGTCCGGCGCCTTGAGACCGGCCTCATCCCAGGGGCCGGTCTCGAAGAACATCATCACCTCAGCCGACCCCTCCAGCGCCGAGCAATCCTCGTGCTCATCACAGCTTTCCACGCTTCGGACGTCATCAGCCATCGAATATCCTCCCATTTTCTGTTGCCTTGCGGTGCCACACCCTGGGCGCGTTGTCCCTTAGATCACCATCACGGCAGCGACCCTGGGGATCGTGGCTATCTTCTTCCAGCTTCGCGCGCCGTCATCCGTGAAGTAGAGGCTCTCCTGGTCGTCGTGAAATGCAAAGACACCCGGACGCTGCACGGATGCGCTCAGCATGTGTGTGTTGATGTTCTGATAGAAGTGTTCCGGCAGCCCCTCGTGCGCGCGCGCCCACGTGGCCCCGCGGTCGCTGGTGCGGAAGATCATGGCCTCGCAGCCGGTCTCGCCCTCCGGGTGCGGTCCCAGCGATACAGTGCATAGGAAGCTGTTCGGATCTTCCTGATCGGGCATCACGCAGCGCTGATAGCGGCGCGGCTCAAAGGGCGCGAGGAACTGCTCCCAACTCTCCCCCGTGTCCTCGCTGACAAAGCACCCCCGAGCGGTGGCCGCATAGACGCGATCGGGCATGTCGGGATGGGTGCTGACCCGATGCACATCCCGGTGCAGGCTGCCCTGCGCCTGCGACCACGTCTCACCCATGTCGAAGCTGCGCACGATGCCCCCGACGTGGATGTCGGCGTAGATGGCAGGCGAACCGCCGGTGATGACGGCAATGCTTCGGACATCGGGCGGCCCGCCCCAGGGAGTGTTCCAGCTATCGCGCGTCTCGATCTCTTCGAAACTCGAGAGCCGCTCAGGCTCGCCGCCGCTGCACGGCATGGCCCACAGGCGGGCATCAGCGGCACCGATGAACAACATGCCGCTGACCGCCGCGAGGCAGTTCGCCTCGGTATCATGCAGGCTACCCAGTTCCGTCCAGTTCGCCTCAATGTCGGCGCTGTCCACTGAAGCCGCGCGCATGATGCGGTTCCCGTCGGCGATTGCCAGCAGGCGACCGTCGCAGTCAACGCTCAGGAAGCTGACGCTGGTGCCCGGCAGCGCTCGGTACAACTCGTTGCCTGAATCACTGAAGCCAACGATCCCCTTCTCCGTCGCCGTAAGTATCATCGCGGCCCCTCCTCCAGTGCCTGCCTCAACGAGATCTGTCAGCGCGCAATGCCTCGCTGCATCGCGATCCGCTCGCTCCCACGGACAAACCGCTCCGCCGATAGCGCCGCCACGGCCCCCTCGCCGGCCGCAACTACCTGCTGACGCACTACTTTGTGCCGCACATCACCGGCGGCATAGACACCAGGCATACTCGTCGCGAGCAGTTCATCGGTGATGATGAAGCCCTTCTCATCAAGGTCCACTGCGCCCAACAGGAACTCAGTGGCGGGCTCATTACCACGCAGATACATGAAGATGCCCGTGCCCGCGATGATCCGCTCGTTGCCATCGGTGTCCTTGAAGCGACCACCCTCGACGCTCTGGTCGCCAACTATCTCCTGCAGGCGCACACCGGTCTCTACCGTGACATTGGGTGTTTCCGCCAGTGCGCCTGCCAGATGGTCATCGAGATTCAGCGTGCGCGCGGGCGTCGCGAAGACGACGGAGGATGCGATCTCGCTCAATGCAAGCGCCTCTTCGGCTGCATGCTGATCCAGCCCCACCACTATGACAGGCTCCTCAGCGAAAAGAGGTCCGTCGCAGGCGACACAGTAGGCGACTCCGCGGCCGAGAAAGTCCTCCTCTCCCGGCACCTTCTCCGCCGGGCTCATCGCACCGGTGGCCACGACCACTGCCCGCGCGACATGCACCTGCGCGCCGCCAAAGACCTGCAGCCCGCGCTCCTCGGAGAAGTTGACCCCCGCGACGCTCTCAAGCACCACCTCAGCGCCTGCATTGAGTGCCTGGTCGTGTATGCGCTCGAGGATATCTCGACCCGGCGCCGGCTCCACCTGCGACGGCCAGTTGCCCACCGTCGGCGCCATCGCCATCATCCCCGACAGGGCGGCCGGGGTGGAGATCACGGTCTTCAGCCCGGCCCGCGCGGCATAGATGCCCGCCGTGTAACCTGCGGGTCCACCACCAATAATATGCACGTCACAGGTCAGATCACCCTGTGCCATTCGGTTCCTCCAGCAGTCATCGCACCGTTTCTGTACGCGGCGCGGAAATGAGATGATTCTGGCGTGTCTACTTCAGCCAGCGAGCTGCTCGTCAACCCAGGCCTTCAACTCATCGGCCCGCTTGGCGCCGACGGTGCGCGCAATCTCCTCACCGTCGCGAAACAGCACCAGCGTCGGCGTTGCGCGAACGCTGTATTCCTTGAAGATGTCTTTGTTATCGCTGAAGGTGACTTTCGCGAATTTGACGCGGTCCCCGGTCTCCTCAGCGGCCTGCTCAAACTGCGGATTGAGCGCAAGACAATGGCCACACGTCTCCGACCAGAAATCAACGAGCACCGGCGTCCCCTCCACCTGCAGCACTTCGGCCTCGAAATCCGTCGCGCTCACATCCACGGGCTTACCCATAGGAACCTCACCTGATCTGTCGGAAATGCATGCTCCGGCTGCTGCTATCGTATGGCACGGCGGCCATCTCGTCAATAGCGCGCGCCGCTGGCGCAGGTTTTCGTGGCCACGCGGGCGAAGCAGCCCCGCGAATCCACCCGCGCTTGTAAGAGGTAATACGCCATGGGCCCCCACCGCCCCTGCAACGATATGCTGCCACAGGCTGAGAACCTGCTCAGGACCATCGCGGGCGAGGAGACCGGCTGGGTGCCGCGCCAGGAGCTTTTCTTCAACAACCCGCGCATTGTGCAGCGCGTGCTGGGGCGGCCGCCTGTCGGGGACTTCCGCGAAGAACTCGACTTTGCGTGCGAGATCGGGTGGGGATCGGTTCGCGCCACCTCGTGGGGAGCGAGGATCGGTGCGCGCAATGAGACTGCCTCTGATGGCACCTCGCATTACGCCGGCGGTTCCGCCATTGAGATGTCCGACCTCGATCAACTGCGCGGCCCCGATCTCGACTTGCTCGCGAGCACATACGCTGAAAGAGCCTCGCTCGTCCGCGGCGAGGGCCTGCTCGTGCACCTGTTCATGCTGCACTGCTTTCATTCCGCTGCCACGGGGCTGGGGATGGAGCGGTTATGCCTGATGGTCTATGACCAGCCAGAGTTGTTGGCGGAGTATATGCGCCGGGTGGAGGCCATCAACCGCGAGGCGCTGGCTGCGGTGCTGAGCACTGGGATAGTCCCCGACATCGCCATCTTCGACGCCGATTGCTCCTTCAAGACCGCGATGATGGTCAGTCCGGCCGCCTACCGCGAACTCATCTTCGAGCCAACTGCCGCGACCGCACGGATGCTGCACGATGCCGCCATCATCATGCTCATGCACACGGACGGTCGGATTAATGAGGTCTATCCTGTCTGGCTCGAAATGGGCGTCGCGGGCGCGCATGGGGTCGAGGCGCAGGCGAACGACCTCGCCGAGGTAAAGGCCCGCTTCGGCAATCGCATGACGCTCTTCGGCAACTTTGACCCCGTGATACTCGCCACAGAGCGCCCGAGGGCCATCCGAGCGCTGGCGCGTGAGATGGTCGAAACGGGCAGGTCTGGCGGCAGGTACGTGGCGGCTGTCAACACGATCGTCGGTGACCATGTACCGGTGGAGAACTACCTCGCCATGATCGAGGGAGTTGACGAGGCCGCACGTGCGTGAACCGACAGAGCAATGGCCTCATCTTCTTACCTTGCCGGACGCAGGTGCGCTGGTGTATAATGCCCCGGAGCCCACTGGTAGTACCGGTGTGGGCTCTGAATCATTTGTCCTGACAATAACGCCATCGGCGCTCCTCGTGCCGTGACGGAACATCGGAGACGATCCCTATGAGCCCGCAAGAGTCGCAGCAAACGGGCTTTGCCGTTGATGCTCAGTTGCTCGCCGAGATCGCGCGGGACGAGAAGATCGACGGAAACCTCCTGCGCCAGCGTGTTGCCGAGGGCACAGTCGTCGCAATGGGGGGCAAAGGTGTCAGGCCGCTCGGCATCGGCCTCGGCCTGCGCACGAAGGTCAACGCCAACATCGGCACCTCGCCGAATTACCCGGAGCTTCAGGGAGAGCTTGATAAGCTCAACGCCGCCGTCGCGTCCGGCGCGGACGCCGTGATGGACCTGTCCACCGGCGGCGACATTGACAGGGTGCGCCGTGAGATACGGGCTGAATGTCCGGTGGCTCTCGGCACCGTGCCGATCTACCAGGCGTTCGGCGAGGCCGAAGAGCAGTATGGCGACATGATGGGCATGACCGCCGACGATCTGCTCGGCGTTATCGCGCGTCACGCCGCGGACAATATTGACTTCGCCACGCTGCACTGTGGCGTCACGCGCGACACGGTGGCGGCGCTTAAGACTCAGCAGCGCATCGGTGGCATCGTGAGCCGAGGCGGGAGCCTTCTCGCCGCCTGGATGCGTGTCAACAAGGCGGAGAACCCGCTTTATGAGCGCTATGACGATGTGCTGGCGATCCTGCGCGAGTTCAACGTAGCGATCTCGCTGGGCGATGGTCTGCGTCCGGGCGCACTGGCCGATGCCACCGACGCCGCGCAGGTCTCCGAGACGCGCGTGCTGGGCGAGTTGGTGCTGCGGGCCCGTGAGGCTGGGGTGCAGGCTTTCGTCGAGGGGCCGGGGCATGTTCCGCTGGATCAGATCGCTGCGAACGTGGTCCTGCAAAAGCGCCTCTGTCACGGGGCTCCCTTCTATGTGCTGGGGCCGCTGGTGACGGATGTCGCGCCGGGCTACGATCACATAACCGGCGCAATCGGCGGGGCCATCTGTGCCGCCGCCGGCGCCGATTTCCTGTGCTATGTTACTCCCGCCGAGCATCTCGGCTTGCCGTCGCCCAATGACGTGATCGACGGCGTGATGGCGTCTCGGATCGCCGCTCACGCCGCAGACATAGTCAAAGGCGTGCCGGGTGCGCGCGAGTGGGACGACCGGATGTCGCGCGCGCGCAAGGAGCTCGACTGGGCGACGATGGAGCGTATTGCGATGGACCCCGGGCGCGTGCGGCTGACGCGTGGCGACCGGCCTGACGGCGATGATGCGGCCTGTTCGATGTGCGGGAAGTTCTGCTCGATCCGCGCCGGGCGGCGTCTTGAGGAGGACGCACCTGAGTGAAGGTGGCCCTCGTCCACGACTATCTCGTTCAGGGCATCCGCGGCGCCGAACGCGTTGTTGATGTTCTACACGAAATGTTCCCGGACGCGCCGGTTTTCACGCTGTTGTACGACCCTGAGCGCATGGAGGAACGTCTCAGAGAGTGGGACATTCGCCCGTCGCTTCTGCAGGATGTTCCCGGCGCGCTGTCGCTGTACCGGAAGCTCTACTTCCTGATGCCGGTCGCGATGGATCTCCTGCCGCTTGATGAGTTCGACCTTGTGATAAGCTCAAGCTGCGGCTGGAGCAAGAGCGCGCCACAGCGTGAGGATGCCCTGCATATTGCATACTGCTACAGCCCGGCGCGCTTTCTCTGGTTCTGGGCGAACGAGTATATTGACACTCTGCGTGCAAGCTCGGTGCAGAAGGCGCTAGTGCGCGCGTCACTGCCGCCTCTGCGCGACTGGGACCGGCGCACGGCGCAGCGGCCCACTTGGATGGTAGCGATCTCAGAGACCACCCGCGGGCGCATGCGCGACGCCTACCAGCGCGAACCCGACACGGTCATCTACCCGCCCGCGAACACCGATATGTTCTTGCCGGGAGAGGAGCCGGAGGACTACTTCCTCATCGTCTCCGCCCTCAATCCTTACAAGCGCATAGATCTCGCTATCGAGGCCTGCAACCGCCTCAACCTCCCGCTGAAGGTGGTTGGCGACGGTCCTGACTTTGAGGTGCTTTCCGAACTCGCGGGGCCGACGGTTGAGATGACGGGAAAAGTCCCCGATGACGAGATCGTGGGATATTATCAGCGCTGCCGTGCGTTCATTATGCCACAGGTCGAGGATTTCGGCCTGACCCCGCTTGAGGCGAACGCCTGCGGACGGCCCGTGGTGGCATTCCGCGGCGGTGGCGCTATCGAGACGATGGTTGACGGTAAGACCTGCAGGTTTTTCGATGCCCAGACGATTGACTCACTCGTCGGGGCACTTGAGACCTTTGATGATGCAGCATTCGATCCGCAGACCTGCCGCGACAATGCCCTGCGTTTCAGCACGGAACGCTTCAAGCAGCAGTTCGGAGACTATGTTGAGAGCCGCTGGCGGGAGCATTCATCCCGCTGATCGGCTGACGACCGCGACCGAGCCTTTGGCGCATACTGCGAAGGAGTCTGACACATGTCTATTGTGAGAATGCGCAAGATGGTCCGCAAGCAGCTCAGGATCCGGCTCTTCGGCCGCACGATCGAACTGGGCTCGCCCATGGCCATCACGTTCTGGATCATCGTAATCATCTTTGTCGTCGGCACGTACTACATGTATGGCCCCGGCGGCGGTGGCGGCGGTGTCGCAGCGGGTGGCGAGGAGCGGAAGGTGACGCCCGTAGTCGCCGTGGTTGACGGCGAACAGATCGCCCGCAACAGCTTCGAGGCCAGGCTGGCCTGGATGGCGCGCAGCCGCAATGCCGACGTGACGGAGATGCGCCAGCTTAAGACGGAGTTGCTCAACGGCTTGATAGACAGCCATCTCCTCCTGCAGGCCGCACGGGCGGAGCGCATCCAGGTCACCAACCAGGATATCGAGGCGAACAAGGACGAGATGGTCGCCGAGATCATGGCGACGCAGTATGCGGACCGCCGCACACTCCGCCGCGCTCTCGAACGCGAGAACATGACCGCTGAGGTGTTCGAGCGTGAGGTAGTGCGCACTCAGTTGCCCGATGACGAGCAGATCCGCGAGCAGCTTCTCTTTGAGAAGCTACAGGAGCATGTGACGGGTAGTGTGAGCGTCACCGACGAGGACGTGAAGCAGAGCTACGCGGAGATCAATGCCCGGCACATCCTGATCCAGCCCGACAGGATCATGATGGAGGCGCAGGAGGGGACCGACGCCGAGGCAGCCGACGCCGAGGACCTCGAGGCCATGATGACGCCTGAAGAGGCCGAAGCGAAGGCGCGCGAGCGCATTGATGAGGTCAAGGCGCAGCTCGACGCCGGCGGCGATTTCGCGGAACTCGCCACGGAACACTCGCACTGCCCCAGTGCCGCTGAGGGCGGCGACCTTGGCTGGTTCGGGCCCGGTCAGATGGTGCCTGAGTTCGAGGAGGCCGCCTTCGCGCTTCAGCCCGGGGAAACGAGCGATGTGGTCGAGACGGACTTCGGCTTCCACATCATCCGCGTGGAGGACCGCCGGCAGGACATCCCTGAGGACGAGGCGGCGCTTGCTCAGAAGAAGGAGGAACTCCTTGAGCAGCGCAAACAGCGGGCATGGTCGGAGTATCAGGAGCAGCTTCGTGCGAGTGCCAACATCGAGATCGCTGATCCCGAGCTGAAGGCGTACAAGCTGCTCGAAGATGACCCGATGGTCAATGCCGGCCAGGCGGCGGAGCTTCTGGCGGCTGCCACCCAGGCCGACCCGTGGAACGCCTCAGCGCCCTACGAACTGGCGATGCTGATGCGCCAGGGGGGCCAGACTGAGGAGGCCATCTCGGTCCTCACCGATCTCGCCGACAGCGCCTCCGGTGCCAACTCGGCTCCGGTGCGTATGCAACTGGCGACGATGCTCAAAGAGGCCGGGCGCAATGACGAGGCCCTGGAGCACTTCACGAAGGCTTCGGAGCTTGCACAGGGCTTCGACTTCAACAACTACTTCGTGCATATGCAGGCGAAGACCGCGTTCGAGGAACTGGAGCGGCCCGAACTTGCGGAGCGCGAACAGCAGTGGATGGATGAGTTCATGGCATCGCAGTCGCAGTCGGCCCCGCAGCCGCTGCAGGTAGGAGGCGGCGACGAGCAGTAGCCGCCCCGGCCATGGATCGCTTCACGCTCGACTGGGAAGACGTTGCTGATGAGGCCGCCGCGTTTGTGCGCGGCCGGATGGTGGCTGCTCACCGTGACCGCATGGTGATCGGCCTCTCCGGCGGCATAGACTCGGCGGTCTCCGCCTTTATCGCCACCCGCGCGATGGGCGCGGACAGCCTCCGAGCCTTCATGCTCCCGTACCGCACCTCCAGCGACCGCTCGATGGCGGATGCGCAGAAGGTCGCTGATGCGCTGGGAGTTGACCACGAGGCGATCGAGATCAGCCCAATGGTGGACGCCTACTTTGAGCGCTACCCGGATGCGGAGCGACTGCGCCGCGCGAACATGATGGCCCGCCAGCGGATGGCGGTGCTTTACGACCAGTCCGAGCGTCTGGGCGCGCTCGTGGTCGGCACTGGCAACCTCACAGAGGCGCTGCTCGGCTACACCACTCTCTGGGGCGATATGGCGTGCGCCTTCGATCCGATCGGCGACCTCTACAAGACGCAGGTGCGGCGGCTGGCCGAGCATCTCGGGGTGCCGGAGTCGGTGCGCGCGAAGGCTCCGACCGCGGATCTGTGGCAGGGCCAGACCGACGAGGGCGAACTCGGTTTCAGCTACGACACCGCCGATGAGGTGCTCTCGCGCCTCGTTGATGATGAGATGACCGTGCAGCAGGTCGTTGCCGAGGGCTTCGAAGAGGCGGTGGTGGAGCGTATCGCGGCAATGATGCGCGCGAGCGGCTTCAAGCGCTGTATGCCCCCTGTGCCATCACTGCGACGACTGCGCGCTTGATGGCCGACGCAGATCAGCCATTGAGGGAGGTCCGCAATGAGTGGTGAAAGCGGTGGCACCCTCTACGTCGTCGGCACCCCGATCGGAAACCTCGAAGACATCACCGAACGTGCCCTCCGAGTCCTTGGCGAGGTTGACCTGGTGCTGGCCGAGGACACCCGGCGCGTGAGGAAGCTCCTGAGCTCCCTGGGGCTTGCCACGGCCGTCGAGAGCTACCATGGCGATACCACGGCCGACAAGCGTGCCCGTCTGGTCCGCCGGATGGCAGAAGGCGCCACCTTTGCGCTGGCGTCTGATGCCGGGACCCCCGTCGTAGCCGATCCCGGAGCAAGCATCGTGGCCGAGGCTGCCGAGGCAGGTGTTCGCATTGTGCCGATCCCCGGCCCAAGTGCGGTCGCGGCAGCCCTCAGCGTCTCCGGCCTCCGGGGCGATCGGTATGAGTTCGCCGGATACGCGCCTCGCCGCCGCCAGGAGCGGCAGGAGTTCCTCCGCCGGATAGCGCGCTCTCCGGTCACCAGCGTCTTTTACGAGACTCCCCACCGCCTGCGCGATTGCCTCGACGATCTCGTCGCCGTAGCCGGCCCGGATCAGCCACTCGTAGTCTGCCGCGAACTCACGAAGATGTATGAGGAGATCCTGCGGCTCACCGCCGCTGAGGCAGTGACGCACTTTACCGCGCATGAGCCGCGTGGAGAGTTCACGCTGCTGTTGCCGCCCGGCGAGGGCGAGGATGGCCATACGGGCCCGTCGGACGAGCAGTTGCGCGAGGCGGCGGAGCAACTGCTGGCGATGGGAGCCGGTACACGCGACGCGGCCGATCTGCTGTCGAAGCTGACCGGCCGCGCCCGAAACGATCTCTATCAGATGTTGCTCGACCTGCGCGGCTAACGCATCACCAGCACCGGCGGCGCAGGCATATGCGTCGAGAGCAGTATCCGCGGGGTCTCGTCCATCGTGACGACTTCGGTCTGCCAACCGTCTTCCGCGGGCGTGGAGATCGCGATCATCTCCCCCGGCGGTGTCAGCGACAGCGCAGCGGACTGAGCACTCTCGCTCCGCAGCGGGAAGACGTTCCCGCCCCAGCCCACACGCTGGATCTCGATCTGATCGCCCGCCCCCGTGGCCACCACGACGTACTGACCCTCGCCCGGAGCGACCGCTGACACGAAGTTGCCCGCACGCATCAGCGTTACGCCATCGCCGCGTCCGGGGGTGATGGTGACCAGTTCGCCTGTGCCGTCACCGGCGTCCCGGGTGGCGAGCAGCGATGAGGTGCGCGGGATCCACCCCATGAGACCGTATGCGCCGAGCTCCTGCACCGCCTCGCCGTTCCAGTAGAAGCTGCGCGGGCCGTCACCGGTAATGACGGTGATCCCCAGGCCGTCGTTGGTCCAGACGAGGCGGCCGGGCTCATACGATCCAGGCTCAAGTCCCGGCAGAGCCGGCTGCAGTTGCTGTGAGGCGAACGGTCGGCGATTGATCCTCAGCCGGGAGGTGCGGTCGCCCACGCTCTCCTGCGCCCAGTAGGCCAGCATCGCGCCGTCGGGGCGCCAGGCGACGGGGCTGAAGTCGAATGCGCTAGCAAATGGGGTGCGCTCGCCAGCGGCGTTGATATGAGCCAGTTCGTGCCCCGAGCGAGAGGTGCGGCTCTTCACCGCAATGTCGAGCCCATCGGGTGTCGCCGCGAAGTCCGAGATGAACTCGGTCACGATACGCGCCGCGTGCGTCCCGATGTCAATGCTCTGCAGGTGGAAGAAGTTGTTGCCGTCGCGTGGCTCCGCACGGTAAAGCGCCAACAGGGAAGGCTGCTCGCCGTAGACCACGCCCGCATAGCGAAGCATGCTCTGACCGGTGCGGTACTCGAACTGCCGCCCCTCCGCCTCCAGCACGACCCGCTGCCCGGTGATGATGGCCATCGTGTACATCATGCCGGGCTCGGGGAGCCCAAGTGAGCCGCTGGGCCATTCCACCTGCTCGGTGAGCACCACCTCAACATCCCCGCGATCGATGTTCAGACGCGATGCAAGATCGGCGATTGCCTGCTCCACCACCTGCGTTGGCACTCCTTCCCCGGCTGCCGGTGGAGCCTCTGGCGCGCCACCCTCCTCGGAGACGATACGACTCGCGAGGTCGGTGTGGTAGCGGTACAGGTTGCCATCTACCTCGAAGATCAGCCGGTAGCCCGGTGTCTCAACCTGGGCGTACGTCTGCCCGGCCAATGGCGCACCAAGTGCGGCATCCGGCCAGTTGCGCTCCTCGACCGATGCCAGGTATATCCGGTCGCGATCTACATCAAGCTGCTCGCTCAGGTGCCTGATGCCGCGGTCGATGAGCAGGATCCTCGAAATCATGGGATCCTCCGGCTCGTCCTGCCCGGGAAGCTGCGCCGCAGGGGCGCTGCCCTCGGCAAGGACAACTCGCCCGGCCATGTCGGTATGGTAGGTGTACCGCTGCTCCTGCACGCGCAGTCTCACGCGATAGCCGGGCGTCACCACCTGGGCGTACATCCGTCCCTCTTCCGGCACACCGAGGGATGTATCGGGCCACGTAACCTCCTCGAATCCGGCGACAGTCACCGCCGCCTGCTCGATGGCCAGGCGCTCGGCGAGATCGGCGACGGCCGCCTGCACCGGCCCCGGAAGGTTCCCCTGGGCGCATGCGCTCATCGCAGCAATCGCAGCGACGATCACCACTGCTGTTACGATCCTGTTGAAAGTCATCGAATCACTATCCTCCCCTCCACCTCTGGAGAAATTGTCCCGTGCTCGCTCAGATACTGGACGAATGACGTGTCCAGCTTGGTTCCCACGTAGTAGGGGTTCCTGCCCTCTGTGAAGGTCGCGAAGCCGTCGCCACCCTCAAGCAGGAACGCGTTCGTAGCGACAAGATAACTCTTTGTGTCATCAAGCGGCTCATCGCCGACCGTGGCGCTGACCAGAGTATGCCCCTCCGCGACGAGCTTCAGGCCTGACACGTGCAGGAATCCGCCGAATGGTCGCTCCGCGGCGATGCTCTGTGCGAGGATATCCCGAAGCTGCGCACCCGTAAGCTCAACTGTCGCCACCTCGTTGCCGAACGGGAGCACCTGCAGCACTTCCTCGAGTGTTATCGGGCCTGCGTCAATGGAGGAGCGGATGCCGCCGCCGTTATGCACGGCAATCGGCGCCCCGGAGACGAGCCGCATCGCGTCGGTGATGACGTTCCCGAGATTTGTCTCGCCGGAGCGAACATCGTCACGCACACCATTGAGCGGCACCGTGGTCTCCCCTACCACGCGCTTGATGGCGTCATCGAGGCGTCCCTGGTAGTCTGCCACGACGGCCGCCACTTCCGGCGCCTGGGGCGCCGTGGCGTCCATCGGGATAAGCCGGTACTCATGGCTGCAGACCTCACCGTTGTCTATCACAAGGTCGAGCCTGCCGAGATACTCACCGTAGGACTTTGCCGACACAACCAGCGCATTCCCCACCCGTGCAGCTTCATCAACCTGCGTGTGACTGTGCCCGCCAACGATCAGATCGAGCGCAGGGACATCGCGCGCAAGCTGCTGGTCCTCATCGAAGCCGAGGTGCGTCAGCGCGACGATGACGCGATCGCCGGAACGATCGATACGTTCGGCGAGCATGGTCGCCGTCGCTGCCGGGTCCTCAAAGACCAGATCTTCCACATTGGTCGGCATCGTGGTGATCCGCGTCTCGGGAGTGGTCAGACCGATCACGACCACCATCTCATCACCCACAACGAAGCGGGCGGTGCCGGGGAAGACCTGAGTGTTGTCCACCTTGCGCCGAATGTTTGCCGCCAGCATCGGGAACTCCGCCATCTCCACCAGCTTGTGCAGGTTCGGCATGCCGTAGTCGAACTCGTGATTGCCCAGCGCCATCGCAGAGACGCCCATCAGATTCAGCGCCGCAACGTCGGCCTCTCCGTGGAAGACTGTCGAGAGCGGTGTGCCCTGCAGCACGTCGCCCGCGATCAACAGCAGCGTCTCGACGCCGGCCGCCTCGTTCTCCGCGCGGATCTGCCGCACCGTCCCGGCGATCCGCGCGATGCCTCCCAGTGCATCTTCGCCCTCTGGTATCAGGACATTACCGTGGAAGTCGTTGAAGTGCAGGATCGTGACCTGCTGCGGCGCGCACCATGCGGTGCAGCTAAGGACGAAGACCAGTGTGGCTGCGGTCGCAAATGCCCGCCAGTCAGTGCGACTGCTCATTGACCGAGTGTTCCCAATCATCGCTCTCTCCCTCATCGGTGGTTGATGCCCGGCATCATCTACAAGACTTCTGCAGCGGGGGCCGAACTCCTCCCGGCCCGGGCGGTCACCGGCGACACGCACCTGTGGTAAGGCGGTGCCGCTTCCGAGCTGAAGCGTTCCAGACTGAGGGAGGTCTCCCCCATGCCCGCGTCGAAAAGAGCGCTGTTGCCACGTATCACGGACAGGGTGGTGCCTGATAGGGGCGCCGCCCTTTCGCTCTTTTCATGAAGGACACTCTGCAGCCGCCGCGAATGACCTTCCGGCGGCACATCGATTCCGGATAGTGAAGCAGATGGATCTCTCAGAGGCCAAGGAGGAGATTCGCCAGCACCTCGACATCGCCGAGGTGATAGGCCAGTATGTACGCCTCGAACGCGCGGGCACACGGCTCAAGGGCCTCTGTCCCTTTCATCAGGAGAAGACCCCTTCGTTCACCGTCGACCCCGAACGCGGCTTCTATCACTGCTTCGGCTGCGGCGAAGGCGGCGACATCTTCTCCTTCATTATGAAGCGCGAGAACATGACCTTCCCCGAGGCGGTTCGGATGCTGGCCCAGCGCGCGGGCATACGCATCGAGAACGATCCGATGGCCACCGAGAAACGCAAGCATCGCGATCAGATCCAGCGCGCCAACGAGATCGCCTGTGCGCACTTCGTGGAGAATCTGTTCCGCCACCCGGCGGCCGAACATGCGCGTAGCTACGTCCGCGCCCGTGGTTTCAGCCGGGCGATGATCGATCGCTTCCACCTCGGTTTCGCGCTGGACTCGTGGGATGACCTGCTGGGCGTGCTGTCCGCGGAGGGGATCAACCCGACCGTGGCCGAGGAGGCCGGTCTCGCCAAGCCCTCCGAGCGCGGCGGGCACTACGACACCTTCCGCAACCGGCTGATCTTCCCGATAGCGGATGTGACGGGGCGCGTAATAGCCTTCGGCGGGCGCGCGCTGGATGCCGATAATCCGGCGAAGTATCTCAACTCGCCGGAGACGGAGGCCTTCCAGAAGCGTCGCACACTCTATGCGCTCGACGTCGCCCGCGACGCAATCATCGCGGACAAGCGCGCGCTGCTCGTCGAGGGCTACACCGACGTGATCTCGCTGCACCAGGCGGGCATCCACAATGTTGTTGCTGGCCTCGGCACGGCACTCACGCGCGAACAACTGGATCTGGTGGGGCGCTACGCCGAAGAGGTTGTGCTTGTCTACGACGCCGACACGGCCGGGGCGAGGGCGGCGCTGAAGAACCTCGAGGTGGTGGAGAGCGCCGAGATCGCCGCCAGTCTGATCGTTCTGGCGGAGAACATGGACCCGGACGAGTTCGTCAGATCATATGGCCCGGATGCTTTCCGGGCGCTTCTTGACCAGCGCATCTCCCCCATCGAGTATCAGCTTCGGATGATCTTCGCCGAGCATGCCGCCGGCGGGCCTGATGGCGCCGCGATCGCGGCTCGTGATGCCGTGGATGTGCTGCTCAAGATCGAGGACTGGCCGCGCCGGGCGGAATTCGTCAAGCGCGCCGCCGATATCTGGGGGCGCGACGATCCCGGGCGCACCGAAGCGATGGAGCGTGTCATCAAGTTCGAGCTTACGCGGCGTCAGGAAGGTGCCGCCCCCGCGCGGGGGAAGGTTGTATCGCCGCGCGACCCTACGTTCATCACTGACGCGCTCACCCGCGACCCTGGCGGGCTGATGAGAGCGGAGACGGAGCTGCTGGCACTCGCGCTCGACGACGTGGAGGTGGCGCGGGTCGTGGTGGAGTTCCTCACGCCCGAGCACATGCTCACCGTCCAGGATGCGGAGATCCTCCGCGCAATCGGCGAGCAGCTTGCAGTCACCGACACACTCGAGGTCGCGGCGCTCGTGGATGGATTGGCGGAGGAGGGAGGGCTTCGCAGGCGCGGTGTGGAATTGACTGTCGCGCATGTCCCGACCATCGCCGAAGAGGACGAGGACGTGCGTATGGCGCAGACCTTGCAGGCGGTCAACCGCCTGCGCATGCACCGACAGATGGGCGGCGCAACCGCGCTCCGCTCGTTCGGGGAGCTATTCGGCTCCGACGACCTCGTCATCGAGGACTTTGAGGAACTCAGGCGCAGGATAACCGATGGAATCAACAGCGGCGAGCTTACCCTGGAGGATGAGGTAGTCAGGAAGTTCGTCGAGGCGAGCCGTCGCATCCGCGGTGCGGGCGCGGGAGGCTACGTGGGCGATGAGGTGAGGCGCGAAGCTCACCCCACCGATCAGCGACCGGTAGAGGCGCCCGACGCAAAGGGCTGCGAGACCCCGACGCTGGCTGAGAGCGCTACGGAGGCGTTCTCCGAGGCCGAGGTCGAAGGACCACCCGTGGATGACCCGTGGGCTGAGGAGGAGGGAGACCCGTTCTCCCTCGAGACTTAGATCATGGCCGTTCGCCGCAGGAGGGGCCGCACGAGGGCACGTTGCATGGCAGGCTGCCCGAGGTCGGCCCGAAGGTGTGCCGCCGGTTGGCTGTTCACTGAGATGTGCGTAATGCATGGAAACTCTGATAATCCGGGCCAAGGCGGCGCGCCGCCGCGTCCATTGCCGTGTGTCGAAAGGAGTTGAACTGGTTGCCGAAGGGGAAGGATGAAGAGGTCAAGGACCTCGCCGAAGTCAAGGCGCTTGTTCGCAAGGGCCAGGAGCAGGGCTATCTGACCTACGAGGAGATCCAGGAAGCCCTCGGCGATGTTGAGGACCTCGAGGCGGAGGACATCGAGGACATCTACTCGGTTCTTGGAGATGCAGATATCCGGATCTCGGACTCCCCCGATGACGCATTCGAGGAGGAGGACGAGACCCCCGAGGACGATGACGACGACGCGGGCTTTGTCGAGGCCGACTCGGTGCCCGTGGACGATTCCGTGCGCATGTACCTCCGCAATATCGGCAAGGTACCGCTCCTGAATGCGTCCGAGGAGGTGGAGCTTGCCAAGCGCATCCACCTCGGAGAGGGGGAGGCGCATTTTGACGCGGCCCGCAACTGCCTGACCTTCCGGTCAGACAAGCGCCTGCGTCCGGGGACTACATACACCGTAACCATTGATGGATCGGAGGACGGTCTGGCCGACATCCAGGGTCGAACACTGGGCACCAACATCTCCTGGTCATTCGCCACCCAGTTCTCCGGCGCCCCACTGAGCGTCACGGAGACACGCCCCGCCGGCGGCCAGGAGGACGTCGAGGTCCACCGCGACGTTGTGATCCGCTTCAATGACGGGATCGTTGCGCGGTCGGTGACGGATGCAGCGGTGACGGTGATTGATACGCGGGGTCGCGCTGTTGAAGGGCATGTCCTGCCCGGCGAGGAGCCCGACTTAGTCATATTCCGGCCTGCGAGCAATCTTCTGCACCGCAATGAGTTTGTAGTCGTTGTGGCCGCTGGCGATGACAGCGTCGTCTCCGTAGGCGGCAAGCGGCTCGAGCAGCCGGTTGAGTTCAGCTTCTCGACCACCAATCAGAAGGCCGCCCCACGGGCGATCAGCACTGACCCCGCCGCCGGCGCCACGGGCGTAGATCCGACCCGCTCCATCGCGATCCTCTTTGACCGCGACCTCGAGCCCGAGAGCGCCGATCCCGACGCGATCGTGGTGGCGGACTCGATGGATCAGGAAGTGCCATGCTCACTCCACTACAGCGAGGAGACGCGCTGCCTGCGCATCATCCAGCAGGAGCCGTGGGCCTCACGCATGACCTACTCCGTGCGGCTTCGCGGCGGCGATGAAGGCATACGTGGTATCGCGGGCTTTCCGATGCAGGATGACCTCGTGTTCCATTTCACCGTCGGCGACAAGTCCGAGCCGCCGCGGCTTGCTTATCGTTCGCCTGAGGATGAAGATCGCGGCGTCAGTCCGCGCTGTGAGGTCGTCGCCTGCTTCACCAGCCAGATCGACCCGCACAGCGTTCACGACCAGAGCCTCAAGCTCCGCGATGAGGAAGCCGTGCAGGCGCTTGCGGACGCGAACCTGCGTCTGGTGGTGAGCATCGCCCGCAAATACGCCGGACGCTCCACCCTCAGTTTCCTCGACCTGATCCAGGAGGGAAACATGGGCCTGATGCGGGCGGTGGAGAAGTTCGACTACAAGAAGGGCTACAAGTTCAGCACTTACGCGACATGGTGGATCCGCCAGGCGATTACCCGCGCCATCGCCGACCAGGGGCGGATCATCCGCATCCCGGTACACATGGTCGAGACGATCAACCGTGTGGTGCGCACCTCGCGCGCTCTGCTGCAGCAGCTTGGGCGCGAACCGACCCTCGAGGAGGTTGCCGCGGAGATGGATCTGCCCGTCGAGCGCGTGGCCGAGATCAAGCGCATCGCGCCCGACCCGCTCTCGCTCGAGGCACCGGTCGGCGAGGAGGAGGATAGCCACCTGGGCGATTTCGTCCCCGACGATGAGATTGGCACACCCGTGGATGTCGCCTCCAACTCCGTGCTGCGCGAGCAGCTTGAGAAGGTGCTCGACACGTTGACCGAGCGCGAGCGAGAAGTGCTGAAGTTGCGCTTTGGGCTTGAGGACGGCTATTCGCGCACACTCGAGGAGGTCGGGCACATCTTCGAGGTGACGCGCGAGCGCATCAGGCAGATCGAGGCGAAGGCCCTCAAGAAGCTCCGCCACCCGAGTCGGAACAAGGTGCTGCGAGACTACCTCGAATAGGCGCCCTGGAATTGACGCCGCATTCGCGTTGCGGGTATAATTGCACCGTTGACGCTAGAGGGGGCCCGTAGCTCAGTGGTAAGAGCAACCGGCTCATAACCGGTTGGTCGCTGGTTCGATCCCAGCCGGGCCCACCAGTTTCCGCTCAATGTAGCCGGTGAGGAACAATCCCGCACCACGGATACGTTCAACTTGATGCTTTCCACCAGGTCCGGGGCGGCTGTATGCCGCCCCGTCTGTCTTTGAGGCGCTGCCGCGGTAAACAGTAGCGGCACCGGCAGGCATTGGTGGCTGTGCGGCGAAAATATCTGAGCAGGTCACGGCGCGTACCCACGCCGTCAGGTGATAACCAGATGCTCACGGCAATTGCCGATTACGTCAAGTCGCGCCGAAATGAACTCGGCCGCCATGTCCTCTTCGTGGGCAGCGCCATTCGAACTTCTCCCGATGAGATCATGGTCGAGGACCTCGTCCGCCAGACGGCGGTAGCCTGGGCGGGGGAGCACGACCTCGAACTGCCGGAGGAGGAGGCTGAGGAGACGGCTCTGCGCCTGATGGCCGAGCGCGTGCCGTCACACCTCGAACGCTGCCGGCGCTTGCGCCCTGTAGTTGATGAGCGGCGTCCCAGCGAGGCCCACACCCGACTCGCGCGGATGATCTCCGACGGCTACTTCCCTGCGATCTTCACTACCGATCCTACCAACCTGCTCCAACGCGCGCTGCACAACCAGCACATGGAGCCGGATACCGACTACCACCTGCTCATCGCGGGCCAGGATGATCCCGCCGAGATCGAGCTGGCCATCTCGGGTTCGACGCGTGTGGTTGTGGTCAAGTGCGCGGGCTCGATGACCGGGGAGTTCCTGCCTCTGACGCAGGAGGAGGTGGATGCCTCCATCAACCAGATCGGCCCCGTCATCTCCTCGGCATTCAAGACTCTGTCGATCTTTGTCGGTCATACCGAACGCGACCGTGCCTTCATCTCGCACGTTCCGCATGAGGGCGATCGCGTCTTTTGGGTCAACCGCATCATTCCGATGGATGATGAGGACCTCTTCCAGGAACTGAAGATGGAGAGTCCCGCGAGCGTGGACTACCACCGGCTGCAGCCCGAGGTCACGAAGATGCTCGCCGCCCGCGCCTCGGCGCGCCACCTGCTCTGCCGCGAGCCCGGCGAGCCGAACGCATTCTTCAGTGGCCTTGAGGACCGGGTGAGCCGGCATCGGCGCAGCACCGGGCAGGGGCGCAAGCCGGGGCAGGCGCTTAGCGTACTCAGCGGCGGTCCGTATAGATTTCTCGATTACTATCGCACCGAAGACGCCGAGTTGTTCTACGGACGCGAGCAGGAGACCGAGGAAGTAATCGAGATGATTCGCAGGCACCGCCTGAGCGTCCTCTTCGGGGCTCTCGGGCGTGGCAAAACCTCTCTGATCAATGCCGGTGTCATGGCGCGCATGCTCCACGAGGCGGAGGAGGCCGACGAGCATCACGGCACGGCCTGGCTGCCGATCTATATCCGCTGCGGCGAGGACCCGATTGAGAGCACCGGCATGGCCGTGGCCGACACGCTCGCGGAGCATGACATCACTGGTGTTGACACTGAGGGCCGGATGCGTGAGGTGCTTGAACGGGCGGCCGAGGTCTCGCAACGCCCGCTTGTGCTCTTCTACGATCAGTTCGAGGAGTACTTCGTGAAGACCGGGGATCGGGTGCGGCAGGAGTTTGCCGCCCAGCTATCTGAGGCCCTGTCGAGCCTCGGCGAGAACTTGCGCGTGCTCATCTCCATCCGCGAGGACTTCCTCGGACAGCTCTACGACCTCCGCGAGCAGTTCCCCGAGATACTCCACCACGTCTATCGGCTGGGGAAGATGAGCGCGCGGCAGGCCAAGGTGGCGGCGATCAAGCCCGGGTCGAACTTCCGCATCACCGTCGAGGAGGACCTCGTGGATCGGGTGCTCGAGGATCTCTGCCACGATGGCGGCTGCGAGCCCACCGAGCTTCAGATCGTCATGGACCGCCTCTACCAGACGCTCTCGCCCAACCGGCACACGATCGGCGCTCACGCCTACGAGGCCCTTGAGGGCGCCGACCGGATCCTGCGCGACTATCTCGAGCACGCGCTCCATCAGCTTCCCCCGTGGGAGCGCCGCATCGTGCGCAACATCCTCAAGCAGATGGTGCAGTCGTCCGAACTCAAGGCCGTGCGGTCGGTGGAGCGTATTGCCGCCGAGGTCGGTCAGAGCGAGGAGACCGTGGAGCGTATCCTGGCGCGGCTCGAGGACCTGCGCCTGGTGCGCCGTGTCGGTCGTGCGGAGAAGCGGCAGTACGAGGTCGTGCACGAGTTCCTCGCGCGCAAGATAGACGAGTGGATGACCGAACGGCAGATCGAAGTCAAGGATGTGCAGGACCTGCTGACGCGCGAGCTGGGCAACTATCAGAAATTCGGCCTCCTGATGCAGGAGGGCGCGCTGCGCGTGATCGGCGCGCATCGCAACGAACTGACCATCTCCCCCGAGGAGATGGCGCTTACCGTTCGCAGCGCCGTCCACCGGCAGGTAGACGTGGGATACTGGCTCGGCAGGGTCGAGGAGCTTGAGGAGCTGCTTGAGCCCACCGTCAAGGACATGTTGCGCGACCCGGAGGCGCATGTGCGACAGTCTGCACTGCGCGCGCTGGGGCCGCATGTCTCTCGCGCCTACCTCCGAGAACTGGTGGACCTGCTCGATGACGAACAGCAGGACATCCGCCAGCTTTCCGAGGAGTACCTCCGTGGCCTCGACCGCGAGCTGGTACACATGCTCGGTCGCGGCAGCGATGATGAGCGGCACCTCGCCGCTTACGCGCTGGGTCGCATCGAGAGCCGCCGGGCGCTGCGGCCACTCGCACAGGCGCTGCGCGACGGCGACGACGCGATGCGCGACGAGGTGGCCGAGGCGCTGATGGAGATGGACGCCGAGTCTACCACCCGCATATTGCTGCGCCGCCTGCGTGAGAGCCCCGATGCGCCATGGGCGGTGGCGTTCGCGCTCGGGCGCGTCGCACAGGAGCCGCGGGCGGTTCGGGAGATCGAGCAGGCCCGGCGCACTCAGCCGCGCTCGGCGCAGATAGCCTTCGCACTCGCCATGGCCTACGCCCAGAGGCGTGACTTCGACGCTGCGCTCGAACTGCTTGACGAGGCCTCCCGCCTCACCTCCACCGTGGTGGGCGCCGAGACGGTGCGCGAAATGCACCAGGAGGTGCTTGAGCAGCAGGAGCGCGCGAGCCTCTTTGAGGAGTGGCTGACCTTCCACGGCAATGTCCGCCGCACTGGCTATTCCAGTCAGCAGGTCAGTCCGCCGCTGAAGGTGCGCTGGCGCTTCCAGACGCGCGGCCCGGTCGTCGGTGGTCCCGCGCTGGGGCGAGGACTCGTCTGTTTCGGCTCGCGCGACAACTACGTCTACGCGCTCGACAGCATCTCCGGGCAGCTTCGCTGGGAGACGCAGACCGGCGACAGAGTGGAGTCAACGCCGGCCTTCGCCAGCGACGGTGTCTGCGTGAGCTCCCGCGATGGCTTCCTCTACTGCCTCGACTCCGGCGACGGCTCGGTGCGCTGGAAGCATGACACCGGCGCTCCAAGCCGCTCTTCACCGGCGATAGCGAAGGGTATCATCATCACCGGCAATCAGCAGGGGCGGCTTTCAGCCGTTGATCTGAAGACGGGACAGCGGCGCTGGCAGATTCAGGTCAGCGATGAGATATCGGCCGCCCCGGCGGTTGCCGATGGCACCGTCATTGTCGGTTCCTGGGATGGCACGGTCATCGGGGCGAACCTCGAGGACGGTACCGAGCTGTGGCGCTATGAAGCTGGCGAGCCCGTGGCGGCTGCGGCCGGTGTGGCCGGCGGCGTGGCCTGCTTCGGCTGCGATGATCAGAGCATTACCGCCATCAGTGCCGCCACGGGTGAGCGGATCTGGCGCACGGAGGTGGACGGACGTGTGCGCTGCTGTCCCGCCGTGGCGGAGGAGTTGGCGGTGGTAGGCTCGATGGACGGTAAGATCTACGCTCTCGCGCGTGATGATGGCGCGCTCGCATGGGCCTTCGAGACCGACGATGAGATCCTTGCTTCGCCCGCAATCGCGGGGGGCATCGTCTACGTCGGCTCCAAGGATGGCTCTCTGTACGCCATCTCGCTCCAGAGCGGCGAGGAGCTGTGGCGCTACTCGACGTCATACGCAGTCTACTCGTCGCCGGCGGTTGCCGAGCAGATGGTCGTGCTGGGAATGCAGTACTACGACGTCGTCGCCTTCGTGGGGCAGGAGTTCAAGCCGGGGGCGCTTACATGATTCGCGTGGGTGCCATTCTGCTGGCGGTTGCCGCGCTGGGTCTGTCGGGCTGCGACGGCGTCGATCAGTTGCGCCGGGAGTTTGTTGCGCTGCGTTACATGCAGGACGCTGAGACGGATCTGCAATCGCTCCCACGGCTCAGCGGTCGGGCGGAGCGTGCAGTTGACCGGGCCCTGGCGCTGCTGCCCGAGGATGAGCAGTTGCAGCGGAGGGCGGCGCGGCTGTATGCCATCGCCGGAGCGTGGGAGAAGGCCATCGCACTCTTTGAGGCCGACCCGGAACTCGGGCCGCAGGATCGCTCCTCCTACGCGATGTCCCTACTGGGGGCGGGAGAGACCGAACACGGGGCCCGTCTGTGCCTGGAGCTCATCCAGTCAGCCCGCAAGGGGCGCGAGCAGAACCGGATTGGCCTGCGTGAATGGGCGCTTCTGCTCAACGATGCCGGCTACATTCTGGCCGACAACGAGTTGCATCTCGATACGGCCTACCAGGCCGTAGTGGACGCAACCGGTGCATTCCCGCTTGAGGCGGCGTTCATTGACAGTGTCGGGTGGGCGCTGTATCGAAAGGGCCAGCCGAAAGACGCGGCCTTCCACCTTGAGCGTGCGCGGCGAATGAGTCCGCGCGAAGACCCCGAGATGCTCTATCATCTGGGAGTGGTCTACGGGCGCCTCGGGCGATATGGGGATGCTTCGGAAGTCCTGATGCTCGCCCACGAACTGGCGCCTGATTCCGAGGAGATACTGAAGGAACTCCAGCGACAGAGACGAATAATGCCTCCTCTGGCGCTTGTCCAGGCTCCGGCGCCACAGCTTCAATTCTAAACGCGCGTTACCCCTGACGGTCCATGCAGAAATGAGGTCCTCATGAAGATTGCACAGCGCATGAGCGCCATGAAGCCATCCGCCACCATCGGAATGAAGGTCAAGGCCGATGAGCTCAAGAAGCAGGGAAAGAGCGTCCTGTCTTTCGCCGTCGGCGAACCGGATTTCCCGACACCCGACAACGTTATCGAGGCGGCGAAGGCGGCTATGGATCGCGGCGAGACGAAGTATACCGCCGGCTCGGGCACAACTGAACTCAAGGAAGCCATCTGCGCGGCCACTCAGCGCGACCTCGGGCTGCAGTATTCGCCCTCGCAGGTCGTCGTCTCCAACGGCGCCAAGCATTCGCTGATGAACATCGCCCAGGTGATGTGTGACCCCGGCGATGAGGTAATCATCATTGCGCCCTACTGGGTCACGTACCCCGAGCAGGTCACGTTCACGGGCGCGAACCCGGTGGTAGTGGAGACGCATGCATCTGATGACTTCCAGCCCGATCTGTCCGCCGTCCGTTCCGCGGTCACGGGCCGGACCGTCTCGATCATCCTCAACAGCCCGAGCAATCCCACAGGCTGCGTCTACGAGCGCGAGGTCATCGAGGGAATTGCGGAGATCGCGGTAGAACATGACCTCGCGATCATCTCGGACGAGATATACAAGCACATAATCTTCGACGGCGCCGAGCACGTCAGCCCGGCCACCCTCGGGGATGAGGTGAAGGAGCGCACGATCCTTGTGGATGGCGTGGCGAAGACCTACGCCATGACCGGGTGGCGCATCGGCTGGATGATCGGCCCGGAGACGTTCGTCAAGCGCGCGGGCGCACTGCAGGAGCAGGCCACCGCCTGCCCCAACTCGATCGCGCAGGCCGCCACCGTCGAGGCGCTTAACGGCCCGCAGGACTCAGTCGAGGAGATGCGGGCGGAGTTCGAGCGCCGCCGCGATTTCGTCGTCGAGCGCCTCCGCGAGATCCCAGGCGTCACATGTGCCACGCCGCGGGGCGCGTTCTATGCATTCCCGGACATCTCCGAGCACTACGGACGCACACTTGGCGGGCGGGAGATCACGGGCTCGCTGGAGATGAGTGAGTATCTGCTTGAGGAGGCGCTCATCAGCCTTGTGCCGGGCTCCGCGTTCGGCGCGGATGATTACATTCGCCTCAGCTTCGCCACCAGCATGGAGGACATTGACGGCGGCCTGTCGCGTTTCAAGGCCGCTCTGGAGTAGACGGACGATCCAATCAACGAACACGGGAGCGGGGGCATCTCCCCCGCTCCCGCTCATGACACAGGAGGAGAGTTATGCATACAATCACGCTGATTCCCGGTGATGGCACCGGACCTGAGCTTGTCGAGGCCATGCGCCGCTGCGTCGAGGCCACCGGCATTGACGTGCAGTGGGAAGTGCAGCATGCCGGCATGGATGTCATCGAGGAGCAGGGGACGCCGCTGCCCGACAACGTGCTCGAGTCGATCCGCCGCAATCGTGTCGCCATCAAGGGCCCGATCACCACACCGATCGGCGGCGGCTTTCGCAGCGTCAACGTCGCCCTCCGCAAGCTGCTTGACCTCTACGCCTGCCTGCGGCCCTGCAAGTACTACGAGGGCGTATTGTCACGCTATCCCGAGGCGGATACCGTAGTTGTGCGCGAGAACACCGAGGATGTCTACGCGGGCATCGAGTTCGAACGCGGTACCGAGGAGTGCGATCGCATTCGGGCGGAGATCGAACGGCTCACCGGCGAGCAGATCCGCGAGGACTCAGGCATCTCGATCAAGCCGATCTCCGAGATGGCGTCCGAGCGCATCGTACGCTTTGCCTTCGACTACGCGATTGAGAACGGCCGCCGCAAAGTCACCGCCGTACATAAGGCGAACATTCAGAAATTCACCGACGGCCTCTTCCTCGAGACCGCGCGACGAGTAGCGGAGGATTACGCCGACAGCGGCATCGAGTTCGAGGACCGCATCGTTGACAACATGTGCATGCAGCTTGTGCAGAAGCCCGACCTGTACGACGTGCTGGTGCTGCCGAACCTCTACGGCGACATCATCAGCGACCTCGCCTGCGGGCTGGTGGGCGGCCTCGGCGTGGCCCCCGGCGCCAACATCGGCGCCGACATCGCGGTCTTTGAGCCGACCCACGGTAGCGCTCCCAAGTATGCCGGGCAGAACAAGGTCAACCCTACCGCCACGATCCTCTCGGCGGTAATGATGCTGCACTACCTCAAGGAGCATGACGCAGCGAAGCGGCTTGAGGATGCCGTCGCGGCGGTCATCTCCGAGGGCGACCAGGTCACGTATGACCTCAAGCCGACGCGTGATGATCCGACCGCGGTGGGGACGTCAGAGATGGCCGACGCGATCATCGCGCGGCTGTAGAGCGAAGCGGCTGTTGCTCCGCGGCGGGGGAGGCTCTCGCCTTGGCCGCCGGTGAGCCCGCTCGCATAATCGTCAGCAGTGTTGCCGCAGGAGGGGCCGCACGAGCCGCGGTTGCCGTGTATCGCGGCGAGGTCGGCCCATCGGTGGTGCGGCTTGTCCGGACTCGGGCGAGCGACCGCAGAGGGCCGACCTCGTGCAGCCTGCTTCGCAACCTGCCCTCGTGCGGCCCTCCATCGGGAGGTCCACGCGAATTTCATGCCCTCGCGCTGCGGGTGAACGCACGTCGGCACAAGCCCGAGAACTTGCGGCCACTGACAATCCGATTCCGCTGTTGGTGGCAGATCATCAGCTTTCTCATTCCCGACGGAGCGCCTTATTCCCCTACCGTCCCCGCAGCGGCCAGGCGAGGATCAGCGCCGGGATCCCCACCACCGCCAACGCCATGATCCCGAAGTCGAGGATCGAGGACACCCACGACAGCCCCCAGCCGAGATGCAGATCGAAGCCATGGCGATACGGCGCCAGCGCCTCCAGCCGCGCAAATGCGACGATGACGCCGATCGTCACAGCCGCGCCTGCCGCCAATGCGGGCAGGCTTCGCTCGAGGTCAATATCGCTGGGCGCCAGCTCTGCCCCGATGCTCAGTGCGAGGTACAGGAACGCCCACGTGCGCCACGAGTGGTAGTCCATCTCCAGCAGAATCGTCACCACTCGCCGCCAGTCGCCATCGAGAGCCAGCGCGGAAGGGTCCTCGGGCACGTCAAGCGCCTGCGACAGTGCCCACAGCGCCACCGCCCCCGTCAGCAGGGGCATGAGCGCCGCGAAGCCCGTCGCCAGCCATGGTACCGCCCACGGCGCCCAGCGAGTGCCGGGCCGGCAGTAGCCTCTGCCCTCGCGGTCGAGGAAGAAGGGCACCACGCGTTTGACGCGAAACCCCGCGATCAGATAGCCGAGTGCGTGGCTGGCTTCGTGGAGGATGTTTCCGGGGGCGCGCAGAATACCAACAAGCCATCTGCGCGCTGGTGAGCCGCCCCATGCGGCCCGCAGCACGCCCTCAAAGAGCAGGCGCGACGCGAGATACAGGAAAGCGGCCTCGCCGACCACGAGCAGGACCCGACGTATAAGCTCAAGTGCAGAGGGCATCGCGCGCGCATTATATCACACGTTGAGCCGCATTATCAGCCGCGACTGAATCGGAGCGAAGCCATGAAAGTCACCGTTGTTGGAGCCGGACATGTTGGAGCCACCACCGCCCAGCGCCTCGTTGAGGGCAACATCGCCGACGTCTATCTGGTCGATATCGTGGATGGGCTTGCGGCCGGCAAAGCTCTCGACCTCGCACAGGCAGCGCCACTCGTCGGCCACGGTAGGAAGATCGTCGGCGGCACCGAGTACGCCGGCGCGGAGGGCTCAGATGTCGTCGTCATCACCGCCGGCATCGCCCGCAAGCCGGGGATGTCGCGCGACGACCTGCTCATGACCAACGGGAAGATCGTCACCGGTATCGTCGAGGAGATCATGGCGGTCGCGCCGGATGCGATCCTCATCATGGTCACCAACCCCCTCGATGTGACCACGCATATCGCGATGGAGGTCTCCGGACAACCGCGCGAGCGCGTAATGGGGATGGCGGGCGCGCTCGACACCGCGCGCTTCCGCGCCTTCATCGGCATGGAACTCGGCTGCGCGTCGAGCGACGTCCAGGCGATGGTGCTCGGCGGCCATGGGGACTCGATGGTCCCGCTGGCAAGCTCCGCCACGGTGGGCGGCGTGCCGATCACGCAACTGATCGAGCCGGGGCGCCTCGAGGAGATCATCCAGCGCACCCGCGATGGCGGTGCTGAGATCGTCGGCCTGCTCAAAACCGGCAGCGCGTTCTATGCGCCCTCGGCGGGCGTCACGGAGATGGTCGGCTCCATCCTGCGCAATGAGAACAAGGTCATGCCCGTGTCGGTGCTGCTGCAGGGCGAGTACGGCATCGAGGACACCTTCGTCGGCGTGCCGGTGAAGCTCGGCGCCGGTGGCGTCGAAGAGATCATCGAGGTCAAGCTGTCCGACGATGAGAACGCAGCCCTGCGGGCGTCCGCCGAGCATGTTCGGGAGACTGTGGCCGCGTGGGAGCGCCTGTCGAAGTAGCAGATTACAGCCGCTGTAGGGGTGGTCTCTTCATGCAAATCCGCATCGTGTCACTTATTGCCTCCTGTGGGCTGCTGATGCTCGCACAGAGCGCGTCCGCCTACGATCCAGAGTGGCGCTCCAGTCCACCGATCACTTACGTGCTCGACTACGGCTACTCGCATCTCGACAACCCTGACTACATCGCTGCCGTGGCGACAGCGCCACCGACGCTGCTGCACCTCGGGAAGGATGTCGTCATGTCGCACAACTGGGGGCCGATCCAAGGCGTCGGCGGAGAGAACCAGGCGGGTGGGAAGGGGGACGCTATCCGCCGTCTGACGCCTGAGGAGACATGGGAGCGCTATCGCCAACTTGAAGCGATGGTGGATGGGCTTCATGCGGCTGGTGTGCGATGGGTGATGCCCTACATCTGCTCCGTCACCATCGGCGGGCATCATGAGCGTCGTACGGGCTTCTGGGAGTTCTACGACCACTGGGACGAGTATCGCGAGTTCGGCCTGCCGCCGCGTCCGGAACTCGATCCTGCCGACTGGATGCAGCGCCTGCCCGACGGAACGATGAAGCCCACCTACGGCTCCAAGCCCGACGTGGATGAGTTTTATCCCGCTTACGAGCCCAACCTGCGCTATGCAGCTTGCGTGAACAACCCCGGCTGGCGAACGTGGATTGACGCTGTCGTGCGGCTTGTCGCGGCGGTCGGCTATGATGGCGCATTCATTGACAACGGCTCCACGCAGCAGTGCTACTGCGAGTTCTGCACCGCGAAGTACCAGGACTACCTGCGGGAGCGCTATACCGACGCGGAGATCGCCACGCTCTTCGGCGCTCCGGCGGGGCAGGTGCCACTGTCCGTCCAGCCTCGTTCCGAGGAGCCGCTTGCGCTCGGTTGGGTCGAATCGCAGCGATTCTGGCGCGAGAGCATCTACGATCACCAGCAGGCAATGAAGCGCGCCGGCGAGGAGGTAAGCGATCACTTCATCCTCTTCCCCAACGGCGGGCATAACCGGCCTGAGACCGTCAACGTCTCCTACCGCGACACGGAGTTCGTGATGTATGAACTCTCGATCGGCGACTACGGCACCAATCCGGGCCGCGTGCGCTCGCGCATCGTGGATGACATCTACATGAACGTTCGCAACAACAACATATGGGAGCTGAAGTACACGCAGGCAACGCGCAATGGCGTCAGCGCGCTGCTGCTTACCCGCGGCGGCTATCCTGGCACGCGCGCACCATGGGCGCTGAATGAACTCACCGCCGCGCTCGGCCACGCAGAGTCCGCGGCATTCGGCAGCGGAGCGGGCTTCCTCCTGCGCCCGAGTTGGGCGGAGTATGGCGATGTCCTGAACCAGTCGCGCACCTTCTTCGAGACAAACGCGGATCTCTACACAGGTCTCGTGCCGTACGCGCAGATCGGTGTCGCGGCCTTCGGCTCGCAGAGCTTCTATGAGAATGACAAACACTCAGCCACGGTGGAGCAGCTTGTCGAGGAGCTTACTGTCGAGCACGTGCTCTTCGATCTGCTGACCGAGGAGGCGTTCGTTCCCGAGGTGCTGGCGCAGTTCGACACCGTGATCTTCCCCAATGTGCGCTATGCCACCAGCGAGCAGATCGCAGCGCTCGAGGGCTACGTGCGTGATGGCGGCCGGGCGATCATCATCGGCCCGACGCCCACGCATGACGAGCGCGTTCAGCCGCTGAGCGAGGCCGATCTGCCGGAGATGCTGCGCGGCGAGCCGACCGACACTGGGGCGACAACGCTCGGGGCCGGCGAGTGGCTGCGGTTGCGGGTCATGCCGCTGGAGGGCCTCGGGGAGCTGCTGTCGCATGAGGGTGAAAGTCCTTCGATTGCGCCGGAAGCCGGCCTCGGGGTGCGCTTCAACGCGTTCATCAATCCCGATGCGGATTCGCCACTCGTGCTCCACGTGGTCAACTACGACACGCCGCTTGGCGCGGAGCCTGAGCCGCTGGTGCCGCATCGCAACATCGCGCTGAGCGTGCCGCTGCCGGAGGGTGCCGAGGTGACTGGCGTGAGGGCATTTTCGCCCGACGCCGATCCGCAGGACCTCCCCTTCCAGGTTGGCGCAGATGGCCTGCACGTGACGCTGCCTGAGCTTCGCGTCTACACTATGCTGCGGGTGGATTTCGGAGGATAGCCGGTCGCTGACGTTTGACCGTTCCGCTGTCAGAACCACGGGCGGGCGCGAAACATGATCGCGCCCGCCCTCTGCTTTGACAGATGCGCCCGCCTATCGCTCCAGCGGCCACTTGATCGGGATCGGCTCACCTGTCTCGCGCCACTGCTGCTCCATCCGGTCGAGTTCGGCGAAGTAGAAGTTGATGTAGTCGTCATAATCCGACTGACGCAGCGGCCATCCGGGGTAGGCCCAGCGGCAGCGGCCATTGAGCGCCAGCATCACCTCAAGTTGAAGCTTCAGCGGCGCCTTCTCCGCGTTCGCCAGGTCCTCGCGAGTGTAGTCGGGCGGCAGCGGCTCCAGCAGCATCTTATCGCCCTTGAGTGTCGCGAGGGTGTTGGAGATGTGCTGCGTGTTGATCACGTAGCGCAGGTAGGGGTCGGCGGCGCCATGGATGGCCTGCGCTTCTCCGCGCAGCAGGAAGGTCGCATAGGAGTCGATGAACGGGCAGTAGAGTTCCGTCATCCGCATCGGCGGGTTCAGCGTGCAGTGGACGTAGATCGTGGCGTCGCCGACGCGCTCGCGCACGATGCGCATCGCCCGGTAGCAGCCCATCCAGTCCTCAAGCTGCGGGTAGCCATCGAAGTACCAACCGTCGAAGGCATAGCGATCTCGCGTCACCCGCAGGTCCTCGAGGAAGAAGTCCACATCGAGGCCGACCCAGTCGTAGCTGGTGGGGTGTCGGTAGACAATCGACTCCATCCCAAGGTCGTGCGCGAGGTTGATGGTGTTCATGAAGTCCGTCGGGTCCTTGACGTTGTAGGGTGCGTGAGTGTAACCGCCCATCCAGTCGTCATAGACGCCTCCGAACATGAAGTGAACGCTGCTGTACTTCGCGTACTCCCGCAGCGCGTCTTCGGGCACCGTGCCAGCGGTGCAGAGGATGCGTTTCTCGAACGACTCCTCCCAGTCGAAGTGCCGCCCCGGGAAGACCGCCATGGCGAACATCTCGCGCTCCCCCACCTCCCATGAGGCGCTCCAGCCGGGGGCGCCGGTATCCTCGGTCGGCGGCTCCATCGCCGTGCCCGGGGACTCCAGCTTCGGCCGCGCCCATGGGTTCACGCAAAAGCCGCCCTGCTCGTCAATCGCCATCATGTGCGGCGCCTGCATGCGGAACCAGTCCGCGCCAATACGCGAGGTCACCGTGGCCTCAAGCGGCCGGTTGGTGGCGATGGTGACGAGCGAATCGCCCTGAAAGCCGATCGCGAGGTCCGCCCCCTGCAGGACGCACACATCGTCATCCTGCCGCACCATCTCCAGCGCGCCGAGCGATCCGCCAAAGTCGGCGACCGCCACCTCGCGCTCTGCGCCAATGAGCTGGCGGCAGGCCATCGTGCCCGCAGCGGCATCCAGCACGTATTCGGCCCCGGTGGTGGTGACAGTAAAGGTCTGCCCGTCCTGCTGAGCGCCCTCGACGGACATGCCGAAGCGCGAGGGGCTGCCGGGGAAGGTGACTGCGCTCGGCAACTCCCAGGCGGGCGCCTGGGGATACTTCAGCTCGCGGATGCTGATGTTGTCGAGGAAGAGCTTGTCCACGCCGTCGCGTATGAAGATCACAAGCTGAACGCCCCCGACATCAGAGCGTTCGGAGCGGAAGACGCCCGAGTACTCGCGCCACGCGCCGGTGCCTTCGCCGGTGCGCAGCGTCACCGGCTCCGCGCGTCCCGCCGGCCACTGCGGCGAGGACATCAGCCGCTCGCCGGGCGCGGCAAACCAGTTGCAGTGGACGTAGACATAGCCGTCGCCGGTCTCACGACGCGCGGCCATGGAGAACTCGTAGTAGGTCTTCGGCTTGATCGGCACAAACGACTGGACGATGACCGCATCGCGCTTCTCGCCGGTGTTCTCGAGCATCCCTGAGTGGTCGCCGGCGAAGACATTCCCGTCCACGATCTGCAGGGCCGAGTTCCAGCCGGTATAGTCGCCAGCCTCCATGTCGCCGTTCACAACGAGATTTTCGCCGACGGTCTGCGCGCCATCCTGAGCGACAGCACAGCACATCGAGACAAGAGCGAGGGCCGTGGCGGCTATCAGCAATCGAGCGAGGTTCATCGGTTCACCAGCCTGTCGAGGAGATTGAGGTCGCAGTAGTAGTTCTTCGCCGCTGACTGGAATGCCTTCCGCCGAATCACAACGGGCCGCCGATCTACTCGGCGGCCCGCGAGATGCACCAGTGTCGATTGGCCGTTACGGGAGATCCCAGTCCCACAGCCGGCGGTCGAGGTAGTTCGTCGGCTTCATCCACTTGCCGTGGCCATCAGCGAAGCCGAGGTTGGCGCCCTCATTGTGCCGCGCCACGCCGTTGTTCTCTATGTAGTCGCTGGGATTCGGGTTGTTGGCGGTGTTGCCGTCGCCGCGCCAGGGGTTTGAGATATAGACGTTGCCGTCGAGGATGACGATGGCCTCGGCAGGCCGGGCGATCATGGCGAGCTTCATGTTGTTCTGGCTGCCGCTGCCGTAGTAGTTGAACGAATAGTTGAAGAGACTGCCGAGTTCCGACACAGTGCTGGGGCCAGCATTGTCGGCGCTCGGGCAGTTGAAGACCTGCACATTGGCCACATAGGGGTAGATCTGGTCGGTCCAATCGGGGTTGTTGCCATGCCGCGGCATGCGCTCGTCGTAGTCCTGGGCGTATTGCTGGAAGGCGAGCATCAGTTGCTTGACGTTGCTCAGACAACTCGACTGCCGCGCCTTCTCGCGTGCCCGTGCGAAGACCGGGAAGAGGATCGCCGCCAGAATAGCGATGATCGCGATCACGACCAGAAGCTCGATCAACGTGAAACCCGTGCGTCGCTTCATCTGCTTTGCACCCGCTTTCAAAGGAATCAGACACTCTTGCCGCACTATAGCATACTTGAACGCCGAGGGATAGTCCATCGGGCGCAATTTCGATGCATATGAAGAATGGGCCAGCGACATGTCGCTGGCCCGTCTCAGTATGTCGCAGGTCGGGTCGGACTGACTACTTCAGGTCCCAGTCCCACAGACGCACATTCAGGTAGTTGGAGGGTGTCATCCACTTGGCATGTCCGTCCGCGAAGCCGATGTTGCCACCGTCGTTGTGACGCGGGTCGCCATCGTTGTCGATGGAACTGCCGTCGTCGCGCCACGGGTTCGAGATGTAGTAGTTACCGTCCAGGATTACCAGAGCCTCGGAGGGTCGCTGGATCTGCGCCAGGGCCATGCTGTTCTGGCCGCCGTTTGCGTAGTAGTTCCACGAGTAGTGATAGAGGCCGCCGTTGGAAAAGTCGCTGACCGCCGACACACCTGCGCCCGAAGCGCTCGGGCAGTTGAAGATCTGAGTGTTGTTGGCGTATGGGTACAGGGCGGCACCCCATACGGGGGTGTTACCGTGCCGCGGCATTAGCTCATCGTAGTCCTGCGCGTACTGCTGCACGGCCAGCATAAGCTGCTTGACGTTGCTCAGACAACTGGTCTGGCGAGCCTTCTCCCGCGCTCGTGCAAATACCGGGAACAGGATCGCGGCCAGGATCGCGATGATAGCTATCACCACGAGCAACTCAATCAGAGTGAAACCATGTCTTGTGCGCATCTGACTGCTCATCCTCTCTCTGCAATATGTGCAGTGGCCGTCCCCCGCCGCGAAACGTGGCTCACCACTGCCTGTCACTATCTGAGACGAACCATAGCGCTAAAAGGTTGTCAGTCAGATCACTATCAGCCCAATATGGAGAATAGTCCTGAGGTGCGTACAGAGAAGGCGGGCGGATATCGATCCGCCCGCCATAGCGTATGAGGTCATTCAGCAGATCAGGTGATCGGCTCAGGTCCTGGGATCCCACATATCAACGGTCTTGATTACCTTCATGTACTGCTCCCACTTCGCGTGGCCATCGGCATAAGCGACATTGCAGCCGTCATTGTGCCATGCCTTGACGGCGTCAATGTAGTAGTGCCCACCGGGGTCGGTACGAAGATCTGGATTGGCGCCCGGCGAGGAGAAGGGGCTGGCGATATAGCTGCCGCCATCAACATACACGAGTTTCTCGGCCGGATGGTTGATTTCAGCGAGTTTGCGGTGGTTGAAGAGCCCGGCACCGTGGTAGTTGAACGAGTAGTTGTAGCTCGAAGCACTCCTGAATGTCATGTCTTCAGGGTTGCTGGGGCAGTGGAAGACCTGCACGTTGTTCACGTAGGGATAGATCATGTGCGTCCATATGAAGTCGCTGGTCGGAGCGCTACCATCAGGTTGTGCCAGTGCGCTGGGCATAGCGAAACAGTGCCGATGCCAGCGTTCATCGTAGTCCTGCACGTATTGCAGCACCGCAAGGGAGAGTTGCTTCATGTTGCTCAGACAGGAAGACTGCCGCGCCTTTTCTCGTGCGCGCGCAAAGACCGGGAAGAGGATCGCCGCCAGGATGGCGATGATCGCAATCACAACGAGAAGCTCAATCAGCGTGAATCCTGCGTCTCGCTTCATTTGATCCACCCACTCTCGTAATGAAGTCTGGCCTTCTCCATCGCAGGATAACAGAACAGGCTCGTCATGGCAATTTAAGACAGACTTCCATGCGAAAGTCGAGAGATGATACAGGCTCCGTCTCAATTACCAGCCGATGGCAGCAACGCCAATGGTCCCGCCAGACTGACCGTGCTGTCCGCCGTACATGCTCACGGGCGGAGGATGCGCCTCCGCCCGCGCATGTTGACGGTCAGAATTGCCCCTAAGCCGTCGGATCCCACATGTCAACGGTCTTGATAACCTTCATGTACTGCTCCCACTTTGCGTGTCCATCGGCATAACCAACGTTACAGCCGTCGTTATGCCATGCCTTCACCGCGTCACGGTAGTAGTGGCCACCGGGATTGGTGCGCAGGCTCGGGTCTGCGCCGGGCGAGGAGAAGGGATTGGCGACATAGCTACCGCCATCAACGTAAGTCAGCTTTTCGGCCGGCCGCTCGATTTCGGCGAGCTTGATGCAGCTGAAATCACCGCCACCATAGTAGTTGAACGCGTAGTTATACGTGGCGGCGTCCCTGAAGGACATGTCCTCCGGGTTGCTCGGGCAGAGGAAGACCTGTGTGTTATTGATGTAGGGGTAAGAAACATGGGCCCACGTGAGAGCTGTGGTCGGAGAACCGCCGTCGGGTTGCGGCAGTGCTACCGGCGCGGCACAATAGTGCGGATGCCAGCGCTCGTCGTAGTCCTGGGCGTACTGCATTGCAGCGAGGGCGAGTTGCTTCATGTTGCTCAGACAGGAGGATTGCCTGGCCTTCTCCCTCGCCCGCGCGAACACAGGAAAGAGAATCGCAGCGAGGATCGCAATGATTGCGATCACGACCAGCAGTTCGATCAGAGTAAATCCACGACGTTGCATCGTTTGTCACTCCTCACTCAGTTGTGGTATGGCTCATCCTCGGGTTTCGCCCCAGCATCACATCATACCTCCAGCCCCTGTAATAAACTCTTAACGGTACGCTGTCTTCACTCCGCCGCGGAGGTCCGTCTCGCCGTCAGTGGAACAGAACCTTCGGCCGCGCACCCATGCAGCACCAGCGGAGGAGAATTGCCATGCTGCGGGTCAGTCTATCAGTGGCTATTGTGCTGTTCTCTCTGATGAAAGCAGACGCTCAGATCGTCTCGCCCCTCGAGGCGGATGATCACACGCTGCTGCTCTACCGCTTCGAGGGCAACGGCCCGATTATCGGCGACGAGGGCCCGCTGGGCCTGCACGGAACGGTCGTGGAAAGCGAAGAGGGCGCACTGGTCCGCATGCCCGAACACCCGGAGGGCGTTGCCGGAAATGCGCTCACGCTTGAGGAGCGGCAGGCGCTGGTCGTGCCGCGAACGCCCGAGGAACTCCGCGGAATGGACGAACTGACCGTGGAGGTGTGGTTTTGCACCACCAACGAGGCCCCCGCCCATCGCCAGCGGATAGTGCTCTACTGGGAGCACTATCTCATCAGCATCTTCGAAGGCGGCAAACTGATGGGCCACCTCTACAACGAGGATGGGGAGAAGTACATTCTCCGGGGCCACACCGCGATTCACCCGGGGATCTGGTACCACGCGGCGCTCACCTATGATGGCCAGCGGGCGAAGCTCTGGCTGAACGGGCGCGAGGAAGCCAGCGTCAGGATGACCGGCAGCATCAGCGCAGCGCCGGGAACAGGCCTGCAGATCGGTGCGATCGGCGATGACTGGTTTGAGGGCGATATTGACGAACTGCGCATATCGAATGTAGCCCGCACCGCATTCCCGGGAGCGCGACAGTATGACTTCTGCCGCCCGTCCGAATCGCTGCTGATCTCCGGCGGCGACGCGAGGATGATCTTTGACCCGGTGGTGCCCGAGGGCGTCAGTTCGGTCACCTGCAGCGCCTCCCTTGGCGAGGCGACGTCCGGAGAAGCGCAGATTGGCGCGGATGCTCTGCAGCCACTGGACGATTCCTTCCGCGCCGGCCACTGTGGCATCGTGCTCGATGTGCCCGAAGACGCAGCGGGCGAGATGGTATTGTCCGGCACGGTTCGCTATCAGCAAGAGGGGCAGGAGCAGAGCGCGACGCGTGAGTTTGCGGTGATCGTCGAGCAGATGATATCGCCCCCGGCCGTGGAGTTCCGCGGCGCATGGACGCATAGCCACAAGATCGAGGATCCGGAGGACATCTTTTCGCGCATGGCGGCGTCGGGGCTGAACGCTGCGGTGATGCGCGTTCGGCGCGGTGAGACCGCCTACTATCGCTCGACACTCGGCCCGATCTCGGAAGTCCCGTTCGAGAATGAAAACCTTATCGAGCAGTGCGCTGAGGCCGCCAATAGGCACGGTATCGACCTGCACTGCTATGTGAACAACTTCCCCGTGGGCTCACCGAACAGCGAGTATGCGCAGCAGATGCGCGAAGAGGGGCGCTGGCAGAAGACGGCCACCGGAGCCGACGCGCCGTGGTTATGCCCGAGCCACCCTGCGAACCTCGAACTGGTCGAGCAGGCGATGGTGGAGCTGGTGCGCGACTACGACATCGCCGGCGTGCAATACGACTTCATCCGCTACGGACAGGAGGATGTTTGCTTTTGCGACCGCTGCCGGGCCAACTTCGAGGCGCGCCTGGGGCATGCGGTTGAGAACTGGCCTACTGCATGCCTCGAGGGAGGCGAACTTCACGAGGAGTGGCTCGACCAGCGCGCGGATCTGATCACCGAGGCGGTTCGCCGCACCAGCGCAGCGATTCGCGCTACTGACCCGGGGGTGGTAATATCGGCGGCCGTCTTCGCCATGCCACCGAAGGACGCGAAGATGAAGGTCGGCCAGGAGTGGGATCTGTGGTGCCGCGAGGGACTGCTGGACGCCCTCTGCCCGATGTCCTACATGGCCGACAATGTCGCATACGAGCGCACGGTGGCGCTGATACTGAGCGCCGTGGGCGAGTATGTGCCTGTATACGCAGGCATCGGCCTGCGTTCTGGCAACCAGGTGATGCGCTATCCGGAGGAACTGGCGGCGAAGATCAACATCGCGCGTCGCCTCGGTGCCCCCGGCTTCACCATGTTCTGCGTCACCCCACCGACCGACGCGCCCGAGACGGTGATCATACCGGTTCGCGAGAGCATGCTTCCCGGCGCAGGACGGCCGGAATAGAAGCGATGGCAGCTTAGAGGAGAGTTTCATGCCCGACACGCAGCACGACGCCGCTGCAGATACTCAGAACACACAGGAACGCTGCGGCTTCCTCGACCCGGTCCTGCTTTCGGTCGCAATCTTCTGGGGCGGCAACTTCGTCGCGTACAAGTATCTGATGGCGCTGATAAGCCCCGCCGCGCTGCTGGTGGCGCGGTATGTGCTTATAACGCTGCTTCTGCTCGGACTGGTGGCCGCTCGGGGCAGGCTGCGAAGCGGCAATTCCCCGATGATGTGGCTGCACATAGGTCTCGCGGGCCTGCTGATCATGGGTCTGCAACAAATTGCATTTGTGACGGGGCTCAATCTCACCGCCGCGGGCGAGGGTTCGCTGCTGTTCTCGACCGCCCCGATCTTCACCGCGCTCATCGCGGCCGCCATCGGGCAGGAGCAGGTCAGGCGTGGCAACTGGATCGGTATCGCCGCCGCAATGGCCGGTTGTACGATGGTCATCCTTGGCGGCGCCGGGGCCGAGCATGTGCCGGAGACGCGCATCACCGGCGACCTGCTCATGCTCGCGTCCGCAATCGGCTACGCGCTCTTCATGGTGGTGAGCAAGCCGCTGATGCTGCGCTATGGCGCACTGAAGGTGGTGGGCTTCTCTTACCTCTTTGGGTTGCTGCTTATCGTACCGTTTGGCGCTCGCGACGCAATGGAGGCGGACTGGGGTAGCCTTGGGAGCGCGGGATGGTTCTGGATGGGCTGGCTGGTGATACTGGCTGGGGCCTATGGCTTCGCGGCGTGGTACTGGCGGATTTCGCGCACAACGCCCTCCAGAGTGGCCGTCTACCAGTACATGGTGCCGGTGGTGGCGATGGTCACCGCGGCACTGCTGCTCGCTGAGAGGCCGGCGGCCATTCAGATCGGCGGAGCAGTCCTGGTGCTTGCGGGCTTGTATTTCGCCCGTCGCGATGGCGCGGCAACATGTCCGTCATGAGGCGCTGAATGCTGCGGAATGGCCCCCGAACTGCATGAGAGTTGCCTGAAAAGCGGCTTTCCCCGCGAATTCCGTCGCGAATCTCAGCTTTTCTATCCCCGTACATTGACTTTGTCCTCTTCTTCAGGTAAACAATCGTGTGAATGATGCGACCTGCCGCATCTGCTGAATGAAGCGCGCTCTGCGATCATACCGTGCCGCTATCGAACAACCCGGCCGCTGGGCCCCTCCGCGGGGGCCATTGATACGATCAAGGAGGAGCGTACCATGGCAAAGAAGGACTATCACGCGCAGATGCAGGGAGACACCTGGGTCGTTATGGGCGAGGGCAACAAGAAGGCGAGTTCCAAGCACGTCAACCAGAAGGAGGCGTGGGCGGCCGCGATGGAGATGGCGAAGAAGTCCGGCAGCACCGCCTTCAAGCACGGCAAGGACGACTCGGTGAAGGAGAAGCGTTCCTTCGGCGCGTAGTCCGAGGCTAACAGATGACATCGGCCGTGACGGCGTGCTGCCCATCAGTGCGCCGTCACGTGTTGTTCTGTATCCACTCCACCACCCGCTCGAGTTCGTCCCGACTGGGCGCCGAGAGGCTGTAGAAGAGCCGCGACGGGTCGAGCCTCTCGTGGAAGCGCGGGAGTTCGTCGATGGTCGTGTAGCACATGACGCTCTTGCCCCGCTTCTGTATCTCCTCAAGCAGGTCCAGCCACTCCACCAGCGGCGGATTCCCCGCCCCCGGCACCCACTGGATGCAGTCGATCGCCTCGATTGCCATGAGATCATCCATGTGACAGAGTGCCGTCGGCGCGTCCCAGTGGTAGATGCAGTGATCGAGGTGCTCCGCCTCGGCAGTCAGATCGGGCACCACGAGTTCACGGAAGTGCTTCGGCCCGATCAGCGCCGCGAAGTCGCACTGGATGGCGTTGCACTTGCCCTCACTGAAGGCGCTGATCCAGCCTGCTCCGGTACCCACATCAGCCATTCGACCATCTTCGTAGAAGATGTCGTAGACCGGAGCGTAAAGCTCGCGCACCTGATCGTTGGCCTCGCGCACCAGTTCAGGGCAGTCGTAGAGGTCAACGCAGAGCTTAGACGCGCCGCGCATGCTCTCCAGCGCGTCGAGGTTCGAATGCAGATCGAGGTGCGAGACGAGCCAGTGTCCCTCCGCCACCTCCGCAAGGCCCCGGCAAAGGTCCCGCATGCGCATCCAGTAGCGGCTCTCGGTGTCAATCTCAAGCGGCAGCACATCGCGCCAATCATTCACGTAGGTGACGGCCCAGCTTGTGCGCGTCTCCATCCCGCGGCTGAACTCCAACTCGGCGCCGAGGAAGGCGGCGAAGATGTCGGGCCCGAAGCCCGGCGAGAACTGCGGCATTGAGTCTCCGCCCCAGTAGGTGGAGCGCACCCAGGCGTCGGTGGCCGCCACGACGTCTTCGATGGGATCGTGCAGCATCGTCCAGTAGTTGGGGCGTGGCGCCCCCTCCACACCCTCTCGTGGGCAGGTGATGACCACCGGAGGCCGATCCAGCATCTCGCCAGCCCAGAAAGCGGCCCAGCGAGCGGCGGATTCGTCGAAATCGGGCTTGAGCGACAGGGGGCTGCTCCCGGACGCCATCTACATCACCATTTCGCTGCCGTGGTCGTGAACTGACTGCTTCATCATGCAGGCACAGAATCCTCCATCGCCCTCCCGCTGGAGGTGCGCGCCCCGTTTCCGGGAAGTACCGCTCATCTGACGCATCATCTACGCGGCCGAACCTGGAGCGATGGGTCATGAAATATGCAGTTCGCGAGGGCCTGCTCGGCGCCGACTTGAGCCTCGAAGAGAAGTTCCGCCGCGCGGCAGATCTTGGCTTTGATGGCATCGAGTTGATCCCCAGGCGCGATGGCAACTTCCACGGCATGATGGCCTTTGAGCAGGAGGGCCGTGACGAACTGCTGGGGCTGTGCGAGGAATACTCGATGGAGATCAGTTCGCTCTCCCTGGCTCTCTACCGCGAGGATAATTGCCTCACCACTGATGAGGACGAGTGGCAGGCCGGTAAGGCTCTGCTTCTGCGGAGCATCGAGGCAGCCGACGCCCTCGGCTGCGCTGGCATCCTCCTCCCCCACTTCGGCCCGATGGAGCCGAAGCTTGATGACCCGAGGCTTGAGCCCGACCTGCGCGGCATCCGCGAAGCAACCGAGCAGTCCGGCACTGATCTCGTTATGTGCGTCGAGTGTACCGTGGACCTCGCCACCATGCAGGGTATCGTCGAGACCGCCGACCATCCGCAAGTTGGTATCTACTTCGACATGGGCAACCTCAAGAGCGCCGGACAGGATCCCGCGGCGATGATCCGCGCGCTGGGCACCGCCGGCGTCAAGATGGTGCATGCGAAGGAGGCGGGAGCCGATCTGCTTGGCGAAGGCGAGGTGGACCTGCAGGCAATCGCCGACGCGCTGGAGGCGATCGGCTACGATGAATGGATGGTCTTCGAGACCGCGCCGACCGATGACCCGCTGCACGCTATCGAGCACAACCTGCGCGTATTGCGTCGCTACATGTAGCACAACAGGAGGTCAATCATGAGGCTGTTGATCGCGCTGACAGCAGTAGCCGCGGCGAGTTGCAGCATGGCAGCGCCGCTGACCATCGTGGAGGACGGCCAGCCGCGAGCGGCGATCGTCCTGCAACCGGAGGCATCCGAGCAGCTTGCAGAGGCCGCCGGCGAGATGCAGTCGCTGATTCTGCGCGCAAGCGGCGCGGAACTGCCGCTCGTGGATGCCGCACCTGAGGGCATGATCGCCATCCACGTGGGACGCACAACGGGCGTCGGTGATGCCATCAACCTCGGCGATCTCGATGGCGATGGCTTCGTGATCGAGTTCCCCGACGAGCGCACGATCGTGATCCTCGGTCCGACCGCCTGGGGCACTGAGTTCGGCATCTACGAGTTCCTCGAGCGCTACCTCGGGGTGCTCTGGCTGATGCCCGGCCCCGATGGGACTTACGTGCCGGAGATGGCGACAATCCAGGTGCCTGACGAGACGGTGCGGGACGAACCCGCGTTCTTCTCGCGCAAGTTCTTCGGCTTGCGGACTCCCGAGCAGTTGCTCTGGGCGCGGCGCAATCGTCTGCACTCGCGCATCGAGTTCCACCACCAGCTTTACAAGCTCTTCCCGCACTCAGATGTCGAGGAGCACCCGGAGTTCTTCCCGATTCAAAAAGGCGAGCGATTCTTCCCGCCCGCCGATCACTACTACTCCCGCTGGCAACCATGCTTCACCGCGCCGGGGATAGTCGAGACGGCAGTGGAGCGCATCGTGAAGTACTTCGACGAGCACCCCGAGGAGGAGTCCTACTCGCTAGGTGTGACCGACAGCAGCGGGCACTGCGAGTGCGAGCGCTGCAGGGCGCTTGATCCGGGGCGCAAGAACGTCATCGGGCGCGATCACCTCACCGACCGTTTCGTCACGTGGGCGAATGCGGTGGTGGAGGGCGTGCTGGAGAAGCACCCGGATAAGTGGTTCGGCTTCCTCGCCTACTCGGAGATCTTTGAGCCGCCAGACCGGGTGGAGATGCACCCGCGGCTGATCCCCTACGTGACTTACGATCGCATGAAGTGGATCGATCCGGAGGTTCGCGCCGCCAACGAGGGCGTCAGTCGGGCGTGGGCGGCGAAGGTACCGACGGTTGGCTGGTACGACTACATCTACGGCGCCGCCTACCTCGTGCCGCGCGTCTACTTCCACCAGATGGCCGACTACTATCGTTCCGGCTACGCCGACGGCGTCCGCTGCCTGACCGCGGAGGCGTATCCCAACTTCGGCGAGGGGCCGAAGCTGTATGTCTCGCTGAGGTTGCAGTGGGATCCGCAGCAGGACGTGGACGCACTGCTGAATGAGTGGTACACGCTTGCGGTCGGCGCCGACGCGGCTCCTCACGTCGCGAACTACTACGCGCACTGGGAGGACTTCTGGACGCGCCGGATACTCGACTCCGCCTGGTGGAATCAAGCCGGACAGTATCTCCCCTTCTATTCTCCGGCCTACCTGCAGGATGTGACGCTTCAGGAGATCGCGCAGTCGCGCGAATGGCTGGAGGCGGCGGTCGCGGCCGCAGCCACCGATGACCAGCGGGCGCGCGCGAATCTGCTGTTGCGCGCGTTTGAGTACTACGAGGCATCCGCGGTCGCCTACCCACGCGATGAACCGGCGCCCGTGCTGGCCACCGAGGCAGAGGCACTGGAATGGCTTGAGCACGTCGTGTGGCGCGCAGAACTGGCGCAGAAGCGGCGCACGCTGGTGAAGCAGGAGTTCAACAACCATCCGTTCCTGCACCACTGCACCGACATAGATCGCCACGCGGCGATATCCGGGCTTGATTGGGCGGCGGCAGATCTTTGGACGCTCTTTGACTGGGCCTCGCGCTCGGAGACAGTGCGTGACGCGATCGCACTTCAAGCGGGCGCAGAAGCCGCACCGGTCGGCCTCAGGATGCACGCTCAGACGATGCTGGCGACGCTCGATCCGGAGACGGAACCGCTGACCGGAAATGCCTCGTTCGAGGATGGCACCGGAGCGCAGGCAACCGGCTACAGCTACTGGCTGCAGGACGCGGTGGGTAAGCTGATCCGCTCCGAGGACGCCGCACACACCGGCGAGTTCGGCATCATTGCCGAGGGCGTGCAATACGGCGGGCCGCATCAGTCGGTGGAGTTCGCGCCCGGCCGCTACTGCCTCGTCGCGAGCATCTTCCTGCCGGAGGGGCAGCCTGAGGGCGGTTTCATTGACCTCAGCCTGCGCGCAATAAGCGACACGAACAGCAATCTCAGCGCCGGAGGCACCGCCAGCATCACACCGGTGCCGGGCGTCTGGCACACGGTCGCGACGGTGATGGATGCGACCGAGCCACCTGCAGGAGCGCAGAAGATCCGCTCGGGGATCTGGGCGCGCAACTTCCCGGCCGGAAAAGTCGTCTACTTCGATGACCTGCGCCTGATCCGACTGCCGGACTGAGGGTTAGCGTTTCGATGACTGGGGCAACAAGGAGGAACGTATGCGAACAATAGTTTCGATCGTGACAGTGATAGCGCTCACTCAGGTGGTCGCCTGTAGCGCACCGGTGACCATCGTGCAGGATGGGCAGCCGAAGGCCGCCATCGTGATTGCCGCAGACGCACCGGCGCAAATTACAAGCGGCGTGGCGGAACTGGTCAGTTGCATCGAGGAAGCCTCCGGCGCCACGCTGCCTGTCGTGAACGAGCCGGCGGAGGGCATGGCGTCGATCTACGTCACCAGCGCCGCTGACGCCAATGACGTGGATCTTGGCGAGTTGGCGCTCGATGGCTACATGATCCTCTTCCCCGGCCCGAACACGATCCGCATCGCTGCGGTGAATGCTCATGGCGCTGAGTTCGGCTGTTACGGCTTTGCGCGGCGTTATGTCGGGGCGCGTTGGCTGCTACCCGGCGAGCATGGACGCGATGTGCCTGCAGCGGCGACCATCACGATCCCGGATGAGCCGGTGGTGGATGAGCCTGCCTTCATGTCGCGGCTCTTCAGCGGCGGGAAGAGCGCTCATGT
>LSQX01152470.1_pt1 | contig 46933 bp, 44 predicted proteins | sample 654561 | NCBI WGS metagenome assembly LSQX01 (sample SAMN04489861, study PRJNA283612) | anaerobic digester metagenome | isolation source: 4 biogas reactors fed with cattle manure at either 37C or 55C with and... | place: Denmark: Kongens Lyngby | collected 2014
AAACAGGGGAGGGGTATAGGGTTAGCATCAAATCGGGGCCGACGAGTTCGGCGCCAGCCAGACGCAGGTTTAGGGCCTCGGCCATGCGAGGCACGCATAAATCGGGGGCATAGGGCCCCGGTGCCTCCCGATCGAGAAGCAGCCGAGGAGCATAGAAGAGCAAGAGTCTGTCCACCAGCCCCGCGTGCAGGAAAGACCCGGCCAGGGCCGCGCCCCCCTCAACGAGAACACTCATGATGCTCCGTCGGCCGAGTTCCGTCAAGACCGCGGGCAGGTCTAGAAGCCCATCGGCACCGGGCACGGGCACGATCTCCGGTGCCTCACCCCCTAGCCCCCTCTCCTGGCAGGAGAGGGGGGACTCGTGCGTCGGCGAGACAACGGCGTGGCCCTCAGGGACAGGCGGGACGCCTGTCCTACCGTGACAGGCCTGGAAGCCGATGTTACCGGGGGCGACGAAGAGGATCGGGCGGGCGGGACCACGCAGCAGGCGGGCCTGGGGCGAGATACCGTCTGCGGCCAGGACTACCGGACGGGGCTGGTGATCGTCGCGAGGGTTCTCCAGGCGTGCAGTGAGCTGGGGGTCGTCTTGCGCCACCGTCCCTGCGCCCACCAGCACCGCGTCGGACTGGTCGCGTAGCGCATGTACACGGCGGCGGGCCTCTTCACTGGTAATCCAGCGCGAATCGCCGGTGCGGGTGGCCATGCGCCCGTCCAGGGTCAGCGCTAGCTTGAGCGTGACGTAGGGCCGGCCGGTCTGCTTGTGCTTGAAATAGGCCTGGTTAAGCTCCCGCCCCTCCTCAGTCAGGGGGCCGCAGGCAACCTCCACCCCGGCGCGCGCCAACAGATCCTCGGCGCGGCCCGCGCAACGCGGATCGCAGTCCGGGCAGGCGTAGAACACGCGTGCTATCCCCGCCTCGAGGATTGCGGTGGTGCACGGCGGCGTGCGGCCGTGATGCGAGCAGGGCTCCAGGGTAACGTATAGCGTGGCTCCGCGGGCGCGCTCACCAGCCTGGCGCAGAGCTTCGATCTCGGCATGCGGCTGACCGGCGGCGCGATGCCAGCCCTCCCCCACGACCTCCCCGTCGCGGACGATGACGGCGCCCACGGCGGGATTGGGCGAGGTCCGGCCCAGACCCTGAACGGCAAGCTCAAGCGCTTGCCGCATGAAAGTTGCGTCCTGGGTTGGCACGGTCACATTACTCCTTGGTAGCCCACCCCCACCCGGTAGCCGCTGCTCGGCTACCGCCCTCCCCCGTAAGCGGGAGAGGGCAGCAGAAGCGGAACACAGCAACCCCCCGACGGGGCGAGGGACTCCCGCCCCTGCTACTCTGGCTCCCCCGAATCACCGGATCCCTTGTGAGCGCGAAGCTCCTCCTGCAGATGGGCCAGATTGCGGTACATGTGGGCTCGGGCGCGGTGCTGAGCCGCCCGCAGATGTCGCAGGTCAATGATCGCCAAGACCATGATCGCCAGGGCTAGCAGGGCGACGACCGTAACGAAACCGACAGCCTGCCGGACGGCGGCCAGACGCTCAGCGGAGGTCAGGCCGGGATTCGCCAGGGGAGGCAGGCCCCAGACGCTGAGCGCTAGCATGGCCAGCAGCAGTAGGGCCATGGTCAGGCGGAGCGCCAGCTGAGTCCGGGACAAGACTGAGCCTTCCCGGCGGTAGGCCAGAATCTGCCCCAGGCCGCCGAGTAGAGCGATGGCGGCGAGCACGAGCGCCACTCCCAGGCCGACTGAACTCATAGGCCTCACTGCGCGGATGATAGCACAGGGCCTGGGCAGAGGCAAGCCGAGGTGAGGCCTACGCGCCAGCAGATAGCGGGGGCGAGGCAAACCACCGGCGCTTTAGAACCAGGGCCACGTTGACCAGGGATATGAGCACCGGCACCTCCACCAAAGGCCCGATGACGGCGGCGAAGGCCTCGCCCGACTGCAGACCGAATACGGCCACGGCTACGGCGATGGCCAGCTCGAAGTTATTGCTGGCGGCGGTAAAGGAAAGGGTGGCACTCTGCTCGTAGGTCGCACCCACTCGCTTGCTCATGAAGAACGAGATCAGGAACATCGCCACGAAGTAGATCAGCAAGGGGATGGCGATGCGCACCACGTGCAGGGGCAATTGGACGATGTACTCGCCCTTGAGCGAGAACATCACCACGATGGTGAAGAGCAAGGCGATCAAGGTGAGGGGGCTAAGGCGCGGGATGAAGCGGCGCTCGTACCACTCGCGGCCCTTGAGGGGCAGCAGGGAGAAGCGAGTGAGGAGGCCTCCCAGGAAGGGAAGGCCGAGGTAGATGAAGACGCTGTGGGCAATCTGACCCATGGTGACCTGGACCTGTGTCCCCGGCAGGCCGAAGACCGGCGGCAGGACGGTGATGAAGACGTAGGCGTAGACCGAGTAGAACAGCACCTGGAAGAGGGAGTTGAAAGCCACCAGGCCGGCGGCGTATTCGGTGTCACCCCGCGCCAGGTCGTTCCAGACGATGACCATGGCGATGCAGCGGGCCAGGCCGATCATGATCAGGCCGTACATGTAGTCGGGGTGGTCTCGCAGGAACAGGACAGCCAGGGCGAACATCAGCACGGGACCGAGGAGCCAGTTCTGTATGAGTGAGAGACCCAGCACCTTGCCGTTGCGGAAGACCTCCCCCATCTCCTCATACTTGACCTTGGCCAGGGGAGGGTACATCATCAGGATCAGGCCGAGGGCGATGGGGAGCGAGGTAGTGCCTATCTGGGAGGCGGCATTGAGACGCTGGATGAAATGCGGGAACAGGTAGCCAAGCCCCACGCCGAGGGCCATGGCCAGGAAGATCCACAGGGTGAGGTAGCGATCCAGGCAGGACAAGCTCCCGCGCGGGCCGGAGTCGGTCAGTATCTCACAGGTCGGTCCGTTCCGATCAGGCATGGTGGCCTCCTCCCGGTTAGACGGGCTTGCGGGCCGTGAGGGTCAGAGACAGCACCAGACCTTCGGGCAGCGCAAACCGGGTTCCGCAGCAGCCACAGCCACAGCCGCAGCCCTCCTCAGCCTCACTGTCCTCCAGGTACTCGTTAAGCCACGTGGTAGCGTCTTGTTCGCAGTCCACGTTCACCTGCACGAAACCAGCCTCGCGCAGGGTGGCGAGGTACTCGTCCCGCAGGGAGGCGCCACCCACGCAACCTACCAGCGCGGCGGGATCCTCGCGTAGTTCTGCTGGTGGTTCGTAGGCCAGGACCAGGTCCGAGAGGTGCAGGCGTCCGCCGGGACGCAACACCCGGAAGGCCTCCGCGAAGGCCTGGGCCTTGTCAGGGACCAGGTTGATTACGCAGTTGCTGAGGACTACGTCCACCGACTCGCTCTCCACCGGCAGGTCTTCCAGCTCACCCAGCCGGAACTCCACGTGGGCATGGCCGCCCTGGGCCGCATTGGCGCGGGCCTGGTCAATCATCTCCGGGGTCATGTCCACCCCGATGACGTGGCCCGTCGCGCCGACCGCCTGTGCAGCCAGGAAGCAGTCAAAGCCGGCGCCACTGCCCAGGTCCAGCACGGTTTCGCCAGGTTGGAGAGCGGCCAGGGCGAGGGGGTTTCCACACCCGAAGCTGGGCGTGCCAGCGGGTACGGCAGCCAGGTTGGCTGCGTCGTACCCCACTGCCTCGGCGGGGGTGCTGGTGGCATGGCTGCCCTCGCGGGCTAGGGTGCCGTAGCTTTCGCGTACCGTTCGTTTGATGTCCATCAGGTCACAGCCTTTCTTCAAGCTAAGTAGATCAGGTACAGGCCTCCGGCGATCACCAGCACGCCGCAAATCTGGCGCAGCAGGACAGCGCCGCGCGAGGCCTCGGTCCAGTTCAGGTAGCGCTGCACCAGCTCCGTCGAGGTGCCGGCGGCGACGATCACCGAGCAATGTCCGACGCCGTACGCCAGGAGCAGCAGTACGCCATACAACAGGTTGGTCGCGGCCACCCGGAAGGTTACGGCCAGCATGGGGGCCATGTAGGCAAAGGTGCAGGGCCCCAGGGCGATACCGAAGACCAGCCCCAGGATCAGCGCAGCCAACAGGCCCTTGCGCCGCATGCCGGGCGTTCCCGCCCCCGGCAGGGGCAAGGGGAGAACTCCCAGCAGATGCAGGCCGACCAGCAGGAAGATCACCGCCACCAGGTAGCTGCCCCAGGCCCCGACCTGGCCCATCAGGTGACCGAGGGCGGCGGTGACGACGCCAATCACCGCGATGGTAATCAGAATGCCGCTGGCGAAGAGCGTGGACAGCCAGAAGGCATGGCGGGTGGAGGTCCGGCCCTGCTCGTCTATGAAACCGATGATGAGCGGCAGGCTGGCGAGATGGCAGGGGCTGAGCACGATGCTCAGGATGCCCCAGACCAGGGAGGCGCCCAGGGCGACTGCGGCGGAGCCCTCCACGGCGCGAGTCAGGGCGACGAACAGGGCTTCCACGCTACTGAACCCCCAGCTTGGCCAGCTCGGTGATCATCGCCTCCCGCGGCCAGAAGCCCTCGTGGCGCAGGACTTCTCGGCCCTGGGCGTCGAAGACAATCTGCAGGGGGATGCCCCGGACGTTATAGCGAGCACCGAGAAGCGGGTGGTCGCGCACCGAGACGAAAAGCACGTTGGCGCGCTCACCACAGAACTGGCGCAGGTCCTCGAGCAGGGGCGTCATGCGGTCACAGTCCAGGCAGCCCCCGGCGCCAAAGTCGATTAGCGAGGGCTTGCCGGAACGGCGGGCCTGGTCCACGGGGGTATCCAACGCAGTCGGGGCATGGGTCTGGAACCAGGCTGCGTTCACCTCCACCGGAACACGCTCGCTGAGGCTGTTGACATGCGCCTCGATGAACCGATCTTCCTTCTGGGAGAGCAGGTAGGTGCGCAACTGCTCCGCGACCTGCTCATAGGTGGTATCAGGGAACATCGCGCGGTTGGCCGTGTAGAAGGCCTTCAACTCCTCGGAAGTGATCACCACCTGCTCCACCAGACTGCGCAAGTAGGTCTCGACCAGGCTGGCCGGGCTCTCCCACTCCACCGGCTGGTTGCGGGCCTGGGCCCAGGCCCGCGCCTCACTCAAGAGCAGCGCTTTGACGGCCAGTCTCTCGGCCAGGTAAGGCGCATTCTTCTCCAGGACAGACCGCAGGTTGAGGTCCTCGCCGGCTTCGGCTATCTCGGCCGCGACCTGCTCCTCGGTGATGGTGAGGTCCTGGGCGCGGATGAGGAGGTCCTCCGGGAGGGGGACCAGGGAGGCCTGGCGCAGGGGACCGAAGCTGAGGCCGGGATGGACTGCTTCCAGCGTCGGAGGGGGTGGGGCCAAGTCCTGCGCGTGAAGCCGCGGTGCGGCAAGGGTGAGCAGCAGTATTACGGGGAGGGCAGGGCGTAGGTACATGTGGTCTCCTTAGTCCAGCAGGCCGAGTTCCTTGCACTGGGCCACGATTTCTTCTTTGGGCCAGAAGCCCAGGTGCCGGAATACCTCCTTGCCGGACGAGTCAAAGAGGATCTGCGTGGGAATGGACTGAATGCCGTAGCTGTTTGCGGCGGCAGGATCGGCATAGACGTCAACGAACTCAACCTTCAGCTCTCCGGCATACTCCTGTTTCAGCGCGTCCAGGACGGGGACCATCATCTTGCAGGGAACGCAAGAGAGCGAGCCAAGCTCCAACAAGCGAGGCAGTTGCTTCTCGGCTGGGGCGGGCTTGGGGGCTGGCACGGGTTTGTCGGGCTGCGACACTGTCGGAGCTGACGGAGGGTCAGGCGTCTTGGCCGGCTGAGGGCCTTGAGTCTGCTTGGGCTTGGCCGCCGGGCTCACTCCGGAGGAGGCCGGAGGGGCCGGCTCCGGGCCGTAGACCGGAGCGACCTCGGAGGTTAGGGCGCCGGGCTCCGGGTCGAGCACGGCGGCGACCTCCGGAGCCGGGGGCAAGGGGGGAGCCGAGGGTGCGGCAGCGGATCTGGTCTTGAGCTGCACGATTCCGATGACGGCCAGCAGCACGACGGCTGCGACTGCGATTTTCCACCAGTTCTTCATGTGTATCTCCTTGATCTCTTCTCTCTCGTCAGTGGCGCGGGCGAAGGCGAGGTGTTGGTTATCGGGCGAGGTTGCCGTGTCCGCGAATGCGTCCCGGACTGGGGCTCAAGCCAGCCAGCGCTTGATCTCCTCGACTGAGGGCACCTTGCCGGAGACCTTGAGTTCTCCATCAACCACCAGGGCCGGGGTCATCATGGCTCCGAGGGCCATGATGTCCTGGAGCTTGGTGACTTTCTCCAGGTCGTACTCCAGTCCGAGTTCCTGGGCTGCCTGTTCAGTGACTTCCGCCAGTTGCTTGCACTTGGGGCAACCCGTGCCCAGAATTTGCAGTTTCTTCACGGTAATACTCCTCTCTGAGATCAGAACCACGTGCCGTAGATCAGGCCGGAAACAGTGGCCATGACCACCACGAGCGTCACGAATACTGTGGTCTTTCTGGTGCCCATGACGCTATGGATTACCAGCATGTTGGGCAGCGACAAGGCCGGGCCGGCGAGCAGCAAGGCCAGAGCGGGGCCCTTGCCCATGCCCGCGCCGATCAGCCCTTGCAGGATGGGCACTTCGGTCAGGGTGGCAAAGTACATGAAGGCGCCCACCACCGAGGCAAAGAAGTTGGCGAGGAAGGAGTTGCCACCTACCCAGGCGCTGATCCAGCCCGAGGGAATCAAGCCTTCGTGTCCGGGACGCCCCAGCAGGAGTCCTGAGACCAGGACCCCCAGCAGCAGGAGGGGCATGATCTGCTTGGCGAATCCCCAGGTGGAGGCAAACCATTCGCGGCTTTCGCCCTCGGTGGTCGCCAGCACGATGGATAGCCCGACAATCGCCGCCGCAAAGGACAACTGGGGGTGCTGGGGCGCGAGAAGGGCCAAGGCCACGGGAGGCAGGGCCGCCCAGAGCAGCTTGTGCCAGGGAACGGCGAACCAGCGTGTCAGCATGATCCCCAGAGCCAGGGCGGCGAATCCGGTGATCAGCCACTTGCTTGCGTAGATGGCTGACCACAGGCCCAGGGGGGCTTTCGGCTCGCCCCAATTGGCGAAGACCAGAATGGCCACCATGGTGAAGAAATAGCCGGCATTCTGTGCCAGGGGCCGGGTGACCTCGGGCTCGGGCGCCGCCAGTTGGGCCGCCGTCTTCTCCTGTTCCTCCTTGCGGAAGACCAGGTGCATGAGCAGGCCGATGACGATGCTGAAGACGACCGCGCCGACCGCCCGCGCCACCCCCAGCTCCAGCCCCAGGATGCGGGCGGTCAGGATGATGGCCAGAACGTTAATGGCGGGGCCGGAGTAGAGGAAGGCGGCGGCGGGGCCCAGGCCGGCGCCGCGGGAGTAGATGCCGGCGAAGAGCGGCAGCACGGTGCAGGAGCAGACCGCCAGCAAACCGCCGGAGACCGAGGCCACACCATAGGCGAGGACCTTATTAGCCCTTGCGCCCAGGTACTTGAGCACCGAGGCCTGACTGACAAAGACCGCGATCGCGCCGGCGATGAAGAAGGCGGGGATCAGACACAGCAGGACGTGTTCCTGTGCATACGAGCGCGCGAGGTACAGCGACTCCAGTACGGCGTTGTCAAAACGCGGTCTTCCCACCGGCAGGTAGAAGAAGGCCAGAAAGACGGCGACAATCGCCGCCAGGGGTTTCCATTCACGTTGCCATTCCATGGTGGATTCTCTTTAGTTCAGGGACGAGGTCAATCTGCCCGGGGGCGCTGACTACGCGTCACAGCACGGTTCCCCGCCCTGCTCGTCTGGCCTGGAGCAGCACGCTACCCGGCGCTCGCTGTCGGCGCGGAGGGCGCGGTCAACACAGTCGAGGGCCGGCAGGAGGCAGGGCACCAGCAGACGGTAGTAGACCTGCGTTCCCTGCCGACGGCAGGCCAGGATGCCGACTGCCTTCATTTGAGACAAGTGCCGGGAGACGGTGGGGAGGCTGGAGCCGACCAGGTCCTGGAGCTCGCAGACGCAGCGCTCGCCCTCGGCCAGAGCAGCCATGATCCGCAGGCGGGCAGGATGAGCCAGTGCGCGGAGAACCTGGGCGCGGGCCTCGAAGAGGCTGAGGTCAGCGAGGGCAGTGTTCTGTATGGTTTGCATATTAGCTATTTAGCAGAATTGCTAAATAATGTCAAGTACCCGGCGATGCTTTCTTTCGTCCGCTGTCAGTGATCAGCTACGCCGCTCGCGCAGAGCCCAGAGAGATATGCTGTTCTCGGCCCACGAATTTGACAGGGAGCAAGGAACTTTCCCCTTTCACGATGAATTAACTAGTCACATATTCGCCCTTCTGGCCGTAGAAAATGGAAGACGAGCCCTGCTGTGTTGGGTGCTAGAGGGGAGCCCGAGATTGCCGAAAGCGGGAGGTTCTATCATGCTCAAACGCGAGATGATACTGTGCGTACTCTTACTGGCGTTCTTGTCACCTGCGGCCTGGGGGAGCCAGGCGGCAGGTCATGTCTATATCGCCATGCAGGCGGCTCAGCAGGTCAGCCCGGAGGTCAAGGCGATTATTGATGGTGGGCTGGACGCTTACCGGGCCGGTTGCGCGGGACCCGACGTGGCCTATACTGCCCACTATGTTCGCGTGGGAATGGGGGGACATCCGCCAGGAACCGAGAGCCACGGACCCGCCAAGAGCGGGGACCTGACCTGCAACCTGCTCAGAATGGCGAAGACTCCGCGAGAGAAGGCCTACGCCCTGGGCTGGCTTACGCATTACGAGACCGACAATATCATCCACGCGCTGGTGAACAAGTATGGCGGTCTATACACCGATGATGAGACACGGCACAAGCTTCTGGAGATGATGGAGGTTGCCCACGTCTTCAACAAGTACGTGGGGGCCAAGGTCCCGAATAGCTACATTCCCCTGCGCGCAGCTACTCCTCGGGAGTTCATCAACCAGGCCTTTGCCGTGACCTTCCCCACCGGAGGCAATTCGGCTGCCTACAAGCCGTCTACGCTTACGCATCCAGAGACGGGTCACACCAGCACGCTTCCGCCGGCCTTCATACACCAGTTATTGGTAGGCGCGGACAACATGGAGACAGTAACACGCTCCTGGGTGGAGATGCACAATACGGGCACCTACAGCGGCCTGTGGGCCTGGGCGGAGAACATCATGGCCGTGAAGGGGCCGCCTCCGACCAAGGAGGAGTACGCGCAGATAATGGAGCCGCTCCTGATTGATGACGTGGAGGCCTTTCCCCCGCCGGACGGAGCGCCCTTCGGAGCACCGGGCAAGCTGAAGATATCCTATACCGTCAATGATGCGCGACTGCTAGCCGAGTTCTGCAAGGAATGGGACAAGGCCAGACAAATAGCCATCGCGCGCTGCGCGAACTTGATGAACCAGTGGGCGGCGAATCCAGCTGGCTTCACTCTCACTAACACCGACATGAATGTCGGGTACCGGGCCTTCGATCCCAACGACAAGTCTATGGCCTGGCCGGGCAACCCGGATAACAGCGAGATGCTGGTGTTCATCAAGCTCAAGGACTCGCAGGGACGGGACATGAGATTGCTGGGTCCTAACGGTAGCTGGGACCCTGCCGGGGAGTGGCTGCCGTGTGACGTGGTGCGGCAGACGTGGGCGCAGTGGTTTGGGGCGACACATGACCCGGCGAAACGGAAGAAGATTTGGGGGGGGCCGGCCGGGACTTCCTACTTCGAGGTGCCCTACGAGTACTCAGGGGCACCGGGCGAGATTGAGGTCAAGATCCAGTTTGCGGACCGGAAGGACAAGACCCCCTATGGTCCGGAAGCCATCTGGAAAGGTAACAAGAAGCCGGAGCTCTCCATTCTGTTTCTGGTGGATACCAGTGGGAGCATGGCAGGAGGCAAACTGCAGGCTGCGAAGGCGGCAGTGAAGCAGGCGGTGAACGATACCAACGACGGCAAGACGGAGTGGGCGCTGGCCCGCTTCGGCGGCTGCAGCGTCTCGGTGGTCTGTCGTTTCACGACGATGCCCGAATACCTCGCCAAGGCCGCGGACGGGTTGGGAACCAGCGGGGACACACCTCTGACCTACGCGCGGAACCTGGCGTTGAGCTATCTGATTTCCAAGGGCCAGGCCAAGCAGGGACGGCTGATCATCCTGTGCGATGGACAGGACAACTGCCCGGAGCACGGCTCTACCAGCCGGGAGGAGGCGGCAGATAGCTTGCAGGAGTTGATCAGAAACGTCACGACGGCGGTGGGCGCCGGGTCCGCGATAGGATCGAGGACCCCATGAGGAAACACTCACTGCTTAGTCTCATGCTGGTAGTAGCCGTGATGGCTCTGGGGGTCGTGTTCTCGCCGACGCAGGCTGAGGAGGACCCGCTCCAGGAAGAAGTTCTCTCCACCCCCGGGGAGACCCTCGAGCAGTCGCTGGCCAAGGCCCAGGCCGCCGCGACGCGGTCCCAGATGAACGTAACGGTGAGCGCCGTGGGGTTTGACATCCCGGCCGGCTCGGAGGCGGAGAAGTACCTGCAGTCTACCGCCCAGGCGGGCAGAGGCAGCTACTTCCCGGCCAAGGATGCCAGGCAGTTGGCTGCGGCCCTGGGGGCTGCGGCCTCCGGGCAGACTGCCGCGACTCCCTCCGCGCTGGTGGTAGGCCGGAAGGTGGTGAACGACAAGCTGCAGGGGGAGGCGGATCACTTCCCACAGACCAACGAACTGGCGTGTTTCTGGGAGTTCAAGGGTATGCCCCAGAAGACGCAGGTCAACTGTGTATGGAAGCGCGACGGCCAAGAGTATGGCCGGCGGCAGCAGGAGGTGGGCCCGGGGAACGGCTGGTCATGGTTCGCCATCCGGACGACAGCCGCCGCTGGCTTCCCGGTGGGGAAGTGGAGTGTGGAGATCCAGTCGGGATCCGGGGTGCTGGCGCGCAAGAACTTCACCATCGGTGTGCCGGCAGGATAGTCGGGAGAAGCTGCTGCGCTCCGTGGGTGGCCGCGTGGTGTAGTACCGGAGGTATGCGATGAGAAACCTGATGGCTCTCCTGCTCATTCTTCCCCTGCTGTTGCTGCCCGCACTCGGAAGCGCGGAGGAGGACCCACTCCAGGAGGAAGTGCTCTCCACACCCGGGGAAACCCTGGAGCAGTCCCTGGCCAAGGCCCAGGCCGTGGCGGCACAGTCCCAGATGAACGTCACGGTGAGCGCCGTCGGCTTTGACATCCCGCCCGGCTCGGAAGCGGATAAGTACCTGCAAGCTACTGCCCAAGCGGGTAACGGTGGTTACTTCACGGCGAACGATGCCGGGCAGCTTGCCGCCGCCCTGGGCGCAGCGGCTGCCGGCTTGTCGAGCCCGGGGACGGTCGCCGGAGATACGGTCGTGCTCTACAAGCCCACGGAGGGCGAGATCGTGGGGCCAAGCCTGGAGATCACCGGCAAGACTACCCCTGGCGTGCTGGTGGTGGTCTACACCATCGCCTACCCGTTTCTGACGGACGAGGAGCCGCAACTGGTGCCAGGGACTCGGCAACGGGCAAAGGATACAGGGGAGTTCGCCTTCCGCATTGCCACCCCGCGGGTGTCGTTCGGAGAGCGGGAGGCGCAGGTGCGCTACGCGGTCCGCGCCTACGTCCTGCACGCGGATGGCACCAAGGGCCCGGAAACAGTTGTGAACTGCTACTCGCCCAAGCCCTAGTCATGGGCGAATCAGGGAAGTGGCGGGCCTTCGGCGCAAGAGCCGAAGGCCCGTTGCGTGTCCAGGTCAGGGGTGAAGAGAGTTGACACCGGACGGCAGAGAGACACGACAAGAGAAGCTGCGGAGCTTTGTGGCCGAAGAGCATTTCCGCTATCGGCGCTGGGCGGAGGGCCCGCGAGAGGGAGAGCTAGCGCTAGGGACGGAGGTGGCGCTGGTGGTGGACGCGCCCCCGACGGCTCTGATGACTCAGGCGGTGGCGGATTTCGCGACCTTCTGCGAGCGGTGCATGCAATTTAAGCTGGGTGAATCGGCTGCAGGGGGGCAAGCGATCCGCTTACGCCTGACCGGCTCCCTCCCAGAACCGTATGACGTTCTGGACCCGGCCGGGGAAACCTTCACGCTGGAGATTTCACCCGCAGGTGTCTTATTGGAGGCCCGACACGAACGTGGATTACTGCACGGCACGCATTACCTCGAGCGCTTAATGGCCGACCGGGGTGGCCCCTATCTGCAGCCGGGACGACGGCAGATGGCGCCGCAGTTCATGCCACGTATGACCGCCGGTATGGGCATGCAACCGGAGAACATGGACGCCTATCTGTCACTCCTCTCGCACTTTGGAGCCAATGGCGTGCACCGGGGAGTGAACCTCCATACCTACACACGGAGCAGCCTTCTGCCCGCACTGAACTCCCCGGGGTATGAGGAGAATATTCAGCGGCTCCGAGCATGGACGGAGCAATTGCTGCGGCATGGCCTGGATGCCTACTTCGTCCTGCACAGCGCGCCCCTCGCTGCCGACCATTCCGTGTTCCTCGACGACCCTACCCGGCGCGGCGCACCGTATAAGGTCTCCCAGGATATGGCCCCGCAGAATGTTCTGTGCAGCAGCAACGAGACGGTGCTGGCGTACTACGAAGAAACGGTGGAGAACCTCTTCCGGGAGATTCCCGGGGCTGCCGGCGCGGTGATCATCGTCGGTGGTGAGGGTTTCATGCACTGCTATTCGCGGCCCTATGGGGACTTCGAAGGGCATTCCAGCTGCCGGCAGTGCCGGGACAAGGCACCCGCAGGAGAAGTGGTGCGGCTGGCCAACCGCCTTGCCGCAGCGGTCAAGCGCGCCGGGCAGGAGAAGGTGCTGTTCGCCTGGCCGTACAGTGCCTTCACCTGGTCCGGCGAGGCGGATCCGGGGCAACTGGAGTGGATCGCCGGGCTGAGTGAGGAGGTGCTGGTGCTCAGCAACTTCGATACCGGCAGCGTGGACAAGCAGAATCGGGCGGGTGTGGTCCTGTACGACTATAACATCAAGAGCGTGGGACCCTCGGAGGTCTTCCAGGCACAGGCTGACCAACTGCAGACGGCGGGGCGGCCCGTCTTTGCCAAGACCGAGAGCAACACCACGACGGTGGTGAATTGCCTGCCGTACGTTCCGGTGCACTTCCGCTGGCACCGCCGGTTCCAAGAGATGCAGGCCCTTGGCGTGGCGGGGTACATGAACCAGTGGCACTTCTATGGCCCCAATGGCTCCCTGCCCGAGGAGCTGCAGTACCATGCGGTGTGGAGTCCTGCGGCGGAGACGGAGGAGCTACTGGCGCGGGCGGCCGAGCGTGACTTTGGTGTGACCGGAGAAACGACCGAGCAGGTAGTCGAGGCTTGGCGGGAGATGAGCGAGGCCTGGGATGACTTCCCCTACTCGGCCATGACCGCGGGCGAGCGCGAGTTTTACTTTCGTGGACCCTTGCACTACGGGCCAGCGCAGCCGCTGATCTTCAACGAGCAGGACGACTATCGGCTTCCGTCGGCTTTCTTTGGCCTGAGAGGAGACCTCGTAAGTGTGCTGCTCCCCGAGGAACGTGAGGAAGCATGGCGCCACCCCAAACCGCGCTATGTAAGCAACCTGCTGCTCACGCTGCCATATGGTACGGAGCGGTATCTGGAGCTGGTCTCACGTTGCCGGACGCGATGGGCACACGGCGTCACGCGCCTGCAGGAGGCGCTGGGGCCGGAGCCGCCGGAGCGCGCGCAGATGGAGTTAGATATCTGCACGCTGATAGAAATTCACCTGACCACGGCAGAGAACGTGGTGCGCTTCTATGCCGCACGCGAGCGGCTATGGCGAGAGCCGTTGGATGTACAGGGGTTCCGGGGAGTTGTCGCCGAGCTGTCGGCTATCCTGCGGGAAGAAATCGCCAACGCCGAGCGCAGCTTGCCTGTCCTCGAGCGCGAGTTTCGCGTGCGCCCCTACAACCGGGAGATGGTGGAGGAGAAGCTGCGTCAGTGCCGATTGGTGGTGGAAGAAGAGCTACCCATGTTCGACTCCTCGGTGCGGTTTCACGTGTGGTACGGCTTCCCCTAGGGAGCGAGTGGGGGTATGGGGGGAGAAAGAAGGGGCGGGACTGAGTTGCGCCCTACATTTGGCCAGCGCGTTATGGTATGATACCTCCCCAGCGTGGAGGGAGTGGCGTAGCGTGTCGCGAACCCCTCGCCGTCTGACTTCCGAAAATTCCATGCTCAAGAAGGTATGAGACATGCCCAAGATCGTCACCGAACTGCCCGGGCCAAAGTCCCGGGAATATCTGGCCCAGTCGCAGGAGTATGAGCCGGTCTGCCTCGGCTCGCAGGCCCCCGTGGTCTGGCAGGAGGCCCACGGCTGCACCATCATAGACGTGGACGGCAACGAGTTCCTCGACTGGTGCAGCGGCGTGCTGGTCACTAACGTTGGCCACTGCCACCCGGACTACGTGCGGCCGGTTAAGGAGCAATGCGACCGGCTGTTCAACTGCTACGAGTTCCTGACGCCGCAGCGGGCGCGGCTGGCCGAGAAGGTCATCGAGATCAGCCCGTCGTGGCTGGACAAGGTGTTCTTCGTGACCACGGGGAGTGATGCCACCGAGGCGGCGATTCGCATCGCCCGGCGCTATACCGGGAAGTGGGAGGTGCTGGCCTTCCACGGGGCCTTCCACGGGCGGACGATGGGTGCGGCCTCGGCGGGCGGCTCGCTAGGGGTCAAGGCCGGGTACGGGCCGATGGTCCCCGGCTTCATTCACAGCCCCTTCCCCTACTGCTACCGCTGCCCCTTGGGGCAGGAGTCGTGCGAGACCTGTGGCTTCAAGTGCCTGGAGTTCATTGACTGGGTAATCAGCAAGGAGAGCACCGGGCAACTGGGCGCGGTGATCACCGAGCCCTACCAGGGCGGGGCGGGGAGCATCATCCCGCCGCCGGGCTGGTTCGAGAAACTGGACCAGTGGCGCTGTGAGAAGGGCCTGCTCTTCATTCTGGACGAGGTCCAGTCGTCGTTCGGGCGGACGGGGAAGATGTTCGCCATGGAGCACTACGGTATCCAACCGGACCTGGTGACCCTGGGCAAGGGTCTGGGATCGGGGGTGCCGTGCTCGGCCGTGCTGGGGCGCAGCGAAGTCATGGACGCGCTGCCGCCCGGCTCGATGGGTAGCACCAACGGGGGGAATCCGCTCTCCTGCCAGGCGGCGCTGGCGGCGATTGACATCATCCAGCGCGAGAGCCTGGTCGAGAACTCCGCGCGGCTGGGCGAGGTCATGAGGCAGGCCTTCGTGGAAATGCAGGGCAAGTATGAGCAGCTCGGCGATGTGCGCGGGCAGGGGCTGGTGCTGGGTCTCGAGATCGTCAAGGACCGGGCCAGCAAGGAGGCCGATCGGGAGCGCGCTCGCCGGATCGTGGAGGAGTGCATGCAGCGCGGGCTGGTACTGATCGCGCCGATTGGGATGTATGGCAACGTCCTGCGCGTGGCCCCGCCGCTGGTGATCTCCGAGGCCGAGGTGCAGGAGAGCCTGGGGATCTTTGAGGAGGCGCTGGGAGTGGCTTGCGCCTGACCCTGCGCGCACGGGGGTCTACGACAGGCGAGACGCCTGTCGCACCGTCACAGTGACGCTGCCCACGCGGGGGAGAGGGTGGAGTGATTCAAGAGCACACGGAGGACAACTATGGATAAGCTCAGAGCAGCGATTATCGGCTGTGGAAATTTCGCGCGGGGGCAGAATATCCCCAATGCCCTGCGCAGTGAACGTATCGAGATCGCCTGGCTGTGCGATCCCTCGCCGGAAGCCCTGGAGAAGGCGGCTGCTCTCGCCGGACGCGAGGTGATGCGTAGTCGCTTCGCCGCGGAGGTCCTGGACGATGATACCGTGGACCTCGCCATCTGCGCCGTGCCCCACGCGGAGCACGAGCCGACTGTGGTCGCCGCCGCAGAGGCGGGTAAGCACATCTTCACCGAGAAGCCCATGGCCATCACCATGGAGGAGTGCTACAGCATCCGCCGCGCGGTCAAGCGGGCCGGAATCAAGCTCTGCGTGGACTACAATCGCGCCTTCGCCCCGGCCATGCAGGACTTCAAGGCGGCGTACCTGGCTCATCGGGCGAACCCCCGCCAGGCCCCCGGCGCGATGGAGGTCCTTCCCGCCGAGCCCGCTCTCCCGGAGGCGGAGAGTAGCACGCTGATTATCCGCGTGCAGGACGAGATGAGCAGCTACGGCCCGGTGCACCTGGACTGGCACACCGGGCGCGGCGAGATCCTCGGCGAGACCTGCCACTGGATGGAGCTGGTCTGCTGGTTGTTTGAGGAGACGCCGTGCAGTGTCTATGCCAGCGGCACCAGCCGCACCAATCACACGGTGATCCTGGACTTCATCAGCGGGCGGCAGGCGATCATTATCTTCGCCGCCAACGGCACCTTCCGCTTCCCCAAGGAGCTGTACGAGATTGCCGACCACGCCGCCTTTTTCCGTAACGTGTGCTTTGCGGAGAATCAGGTCTATGGGGTGGCGGAGGTTGAGGAGCGCAAGATCTATCCCTTCACCTACGACGAGAAGCTGCAGTTTGAGCCTCGCGAGGGGCATGAGGGACACGTGGCGGCCCTCAACGCGCGGGCGGACCATTTCGCCAAGACCGGCGAGTGGCTGAACATTGGCTACGACAAGGGGCACTTCAATCTGCTGGACAGTTTCGCGCGGGCGATCCTGGAGGACCAGCCGGCGCCGGTGGATGACCGCGCCGGGGCGCGGGCCACGTACCTCTCGCTGCGCGCGATCGACTCGATACGGTTGGGCCATCCGGTACCGGTCAATACCGAGGACTGGGACCAGTATATCTGGTAGACACGGGACCCGGGACGCGCTGCCCAGAGCAAGTGCACTCCGAGGAAGCAGTCATATGAGTAAGCACCGCCTGGAATTGATGTTCCTCGATGAGCTGGAGGCGGAGATTGCCCACACCGGGATTGCCTATGTGCCTTGCGGGGCCAGCGAGTGGCACGGGCCGCAGTTGGCCGTGGGCTGCGACTACCTGCGCGCGGGGCCCATCTGCGAGCGAGCGGCCGCGCAGACGGGGGGCGTCGTCCTGCCACCGGTGTGGGTGGCCGCCCCAGGGAACTTCGACTACCATGGCTCCCTCTTCTTCAGTGGCGAGCTCGTGAAGCGCTTCGCCTCCGAACTCATGCGCGAACTGGAGAAGCTGGGCTTCCGGCTGGTGGTGTTTCTGCTCGGCCACGGCGGGGCGGTGCAGCAGGAGTGCTTCGAGGAGGCCGTCGCACGGCACCAGGGAACACTCAAGGGGCTGGTCATCAACAGCGGGCTGGTAGACATCCCGCCGGAGTGGGCCGCTCACGCTGGCCCGTGGGAGACTGCCGAGTGTATGGCCTGTGAGCCGGCAGCGGTGGACCTATCCCGCTACCAGCCGGACGACCCGGTCTTGCCCAAGTATGACCTCCCGGACTCTGGGCCGTACAAGCGCGGTCTATCGCAGGCTGCCCAGGGGTGCATAGACAAGTGGACGGCCCGGACGACCTGGCCCTGGGTGGCAGACCTGCCCGAGAGAGTCACGCCGGAGCAGGCGGAGGCCTGGCTGGCTGAGGAGTCGAACAACGTCGCCGAGCTGGTACGGAAGGCCGCCAGTGGCCAGTAGGGAGAGGTAGCCTCGTGAGCAAGCACCGTCTGGAGTTGATGTTCCTCGACGAGCTGGAAGCCGAGATAGCGCGGAGCGGGATTGCCTACGTGCCCTGTGGGCTGATGGAGTGGCATGGGCCGCAGCTTGCGGTGGGCTGCGACTACTTGCGCGCCCGCGCGCTGTGCGAGCGGATCGTGGCGCAGACCGGTGGGGTCGTGCTCCCCCCCATGTGGGTGGGGGCGGCGGGGTGCGCCGCCTATCAGGGCTCGATCATCTTCAGCGGCGAGCTGGTTCGGCGGCTGGCCGTGGAGCTGCTCCGGGAGCTGGAGAAGATGGGCTTTCGGCTGGCGGTGTTTGTGCTGGGGCATGATGGACATGGACAGTTCGAGGTCTTCCGGGCCGCGGTGGCGGAGCACGGGGAGGGCCGCACGCTCCGAGGCCTGGTGCTGAATACTCCCCTGCTCGACCTGGGGCCGCATGCCCCGCACGCGGGAGCCTGGGAAACGGCGGAGTGTCTCGCCGCATGCCCCGAGGCGGTGGATCTGGTTCGTTTCGACGCCCAGGCCACACGCCTGCCGAAGCGCGAGGCCGACCCGGAGTGGTACAAACCCGGGCTTTCCGAGTACGCGCAGCGCGGCCTGGAGCGCCACATGAGCGCCACGACTACTACCTGGGAGGCGGACCTTGCGGAGAGAGTGACGCCGGAGTACGGGGAGAGGCTCCTCGCGCGTGACGCGGAGGCCCTGGCCCGTGCGGTCCGCGAGGAGCTGAGCGGTAGCTGCGAGCCCCGGGCGCTCAGCGGTCGGTGGTAGGGAGACCTGGCCGCCGCGCGTCCGCACCCGGGGAAGAGTGGAGAAGGTCAGCTTCGGGTTAGAGTCTGATTGCCCGTGTGCGGGACCTTGTGGTATACTCCTGCTGCTCGGGGAGGCTGCTTACCGGAGGGATGGAGTGGTTCCCGAACTTGCCTCGCGAGTAGCGCTGCTAGGCGCAGCGCTACTCTTGATTGCTTTTTTCGCCGCTGCCGAGACGGCGTTGCTGGCTGTGCGACCAGCGGCGTGGTTGCCCTGGCTGGAACAAGGCCAGTGCCGGGGGCGGCTGTGGGCCCGTCTACATCGGCACCAGCCGGTCGTCAGGGGCACCATGATGACGGGCGGCGTCGCCACCGTCTACCTCTTCGGCTATCTCGCCACTTGCCTGATGCTGGATCTCAACGTCACCTGGAGTCCGGTGATCGGCTTCCTGCTCTCCGCCGTTATTGTCGTACCCCTGGGGGTGGCTCTCCCGGTGAACTACACTGCCCAGCGCCCGGAAGGGGTGGCGATAGCCCTTGCCTGGCCCATCACCGTCATTTCTGTTCTCCTCTGGCCGGTGACGTTCCTGTTACGCGGGCTGATGCGCCTGGTTCTGCTGGCCCGAGGGGTGACCCGCGTGGAGCTGCACGCGCCGCCGACGGAAGAGGAGCTGCGGACCATGCTGGCCCAGAGCGACAAGCAGGGGGTCCTGCCAGAGCAGCAGCGGCAGATGCTGTATGGGGTGTTGGACTTCGCCGACCAGACCACGGCGCAGGTGATGACTCCGCGACCGGACATGGTTTCCGCGGACGCGGACGCTCCTCTGAGCGAAGCGCTCAGCCTGGCGCTAGAGCATCACCATCGGCGCCTGCCCGTGTATGAGGAGAACGACGACAACATTGTCGGCGTGCTGTACGTGAAGGACGCGCTGCCGTACCTGCGCGACAAGGAGCTGTCAGAACCGGCGCGCGTCGCCGCCCGGCCCGCCTTCTATGTCCCCGAAAGTCTACCGGCCCGGGAGCTGTTGCGGCAACTCCAGCAGAGTCGCCAGACGGTGGCTATCGTCCGGGACGAGTTTGGAGGGACCGCGGGACTGGTGACGGTGGAGAACCTGGTGGAGCAGATAGTGGGGCCGATTCGCGACGAGGACGACCTCACCGAGGAGCCGGAGATCGTGGAGACTGGTCCGGAAGAGTACTCCTGCAGCGGTCTGATCTCGCTACACCGGTTAGAGAACCTGCTGCATGTGGAGCTGCCGGTGGAGGATTACGAGAGCCTGGCGGGACTGGTCTTGGCGCTAGCCGGGCATATTCCGGGGTCGGGGGAGAGTTTTGCCTGGGGACAACTCAGCCTCACTGCTGAGCGGGTGAGCCGGCACCGCCTCGAGCGCGTCCGGGTGCGCAAGCTGCCGAACGGACCTGTCCAGGGGGGGACAAGCCCGGCCGACTGAGGCCTTGTGGCAAGCATGGTAGCCGGCTCCTATCTAGTCTTCACACTCCTCGCCCTGACGGGGGCGCTGGCCCTGCGGTCCTGGTTGGCGCTAGCTGAATCGGCCCTGCTGCACGTCAGTGAGCCAGAGGCACGGGAACGAGCGGTGGCGGAGGAGCAGGGGGCCGAGGCCGTGGTGGCGCTCCTGGACAGCGGCGAGTACATGAGCGCCCTGCTTGTCGCCGTGAACTCGTTAGTGCTGTTGATGGCAGCGGGGGCTGCAGCCTTGCTGGCCACCTCGGGCCTGGCCTCGCTACAGCAGACCCTGTTGCATCTGGGGCTGGTGGCGCTAATCGTCGTGGCCTCCGATCTGACCCCGTATGTCTACGGCGGGCTCTTTGCCGAACGTATCGCCTATGCGATCGGCCCGGCCACGCTGCGCTTCGCGCGCTGGCTGGGCCCCCTGACCCGCCTCCTGGGGGTGTGGTTGCGGCTACTGCATCTGCGGCCCGCCGCGGCTCCCCGCTTCGTGACCGCCGCCGACATCCTGGCCGCCGCCGACCTCAGCGAGGAGGGTGGTGAGGTGGAGCCGGAGGTGGGGCGGATGATTGACGAAGTCATGGGGCTAAGCCAGACGCGGGCCCGGGAGGTGATGACTCCGCGGGTACAGGTGGTGGGCGTGCCGGCTGAGGCCGAGGCAACCGCCATGACGGAGACTGCCATCGCCAGCGGTTACTCACGGCTGCCCGTATATGAAGAGGATCTGGATAACATCGTGGGAGTGCTTCTGGTGACCGACCTCATAGAGCGTTTGGCCGCGGGGGAGGAGTCGGTCACTGCGCGGGAGTTGGCACGTCCGGCGCTGCTCACCCCCGAATCGCGACCGATCAGCGACCTCCTGCGGGATATGCGCGATCAGGCGTTGCACATGGCGCTGGTCATTGGCGAGGACGGAGGGACTGAGGGGCTGGTGACGATCGAGGACATTCTGGAGGAATTGGTGGGGGAGATTGAGGACGAGCACGATGTGCCCGAAGAGGAGATTCAGAGCCTGGCACCGGGCGAGCTGCTAGTCGAGGGCCGTGTACGGCTGAGTGAGGTGGAGGAGCGTCTCCAGATCACCTTCCCGCCGACGGAGGCGGAGACTGTGGGCGGGTTAGTCGTGGGACTTCTGGGGAGGATTCCGCGCGAAGGAGAATATGTCTCCTTTGGAGGTGTAAGGTTGGAGATTGAGGAAACAGAGGGACAGCAGATTCGGTGGGTGCGCCTCACAAGCGTGGAGGAGGCCGACTGATGGCTCGGAAGGTCCGCAAACGAAGGACTAAGCAGGCCCAGAAAGCGACCATCGCCTGGAAGAAGCTGCGCTTCCCCGGTGAAGCCAGCCACTACTGGCTGGTGGTGGTGGCCATGATCTGGGGGTGTATCCTACTGGCCTTGACGGGCTGGTTGTTGAGCGGTCGCGAGTACTGGCAGTGGGTATACCTGGGGGCGTGGCCGATTGGCGCGTTGTTGATCGTCAACTTCATTGCTGACCGTCCCCGACGACAACAGATCAAGGCACTGGGCCCTCACTGCTGGGTGCGGGCCAATAATCACCCGGCTGTCCACCGGGCGCTGACCGAGGCCTGCCAGCGGTTGGAGGTGCATCGCCTGCCGCGAGTGTGCCTGGTGGAGGACCCGGACGCGTACATCTACGCCATGCCGGGAGGCACGGGCACCATAGTCGTTACTAGCCCCCTGGTCAAGCTCTTGCGACCCGAGGAGTTGGCCGTGATGCTGGCTCGCGAGGTGACCCATATCAAGTTTGGGCACCTGCGGCTGCAGCGGGCGATCAGCTACATTCGCACGGCGCCGCTGGCACTCTGCTTCCTGTTCGGCCCGGTATGGCTCTGGGCAACCATGATGGGCGAGTGGATGGACATTACCGAGTATACCGCTGATCGCGGGGCGCTGGTGGTGGCCGGAGACCCACGGAGGGTGGATGCAACCATCGCGAAGGCCGCCGCAGCAGCCGACCGCCAGGCAGGCGTGACTCCGGAAGAGGTGGACGATTACGTTAATCTGCCCGCGAAGGACAGCCTGGACTCAGCGGAGATGGAGCAGCGCTTCAAGCTGGATCGCTTCATCAACGCGCAACCCAATCTCCGCGAGCGCATTGCCCAGGTGGTCGAGTACTACCAGAGCGAGGACGGGGCGGAGTTTCTGAATGCGCTGGCCGAGCGCCAGGGACGGCCCCCGATGCGGGTGCTCACCAAGCAAGAGAGCTCGGTAGAAGTCAAACCAGGGGACAAACACTGGGCCTCGAACGACTGACGGCAACCGGGACACCGGCTTAGGGCCCAGTAACACAGCAGGTCGTAAACCGCCTGACGGCAGCTTCAGCGACCGATGCGGAGCTGCCGTTCTGCTGTTGCGGTGTCTCTGGCGGCTGCGAAGCTTTGCTCTTTCTCCCTGTCGCCGTTTCAGGCGGCGGAGCCAAGCGACTGGCAAGGCCTCCGTCGGCCGGGGGTGAACTGCGTGCCGTAGCACGCCGCGGACAGGGCCTGCGCCTGCGCGGTTGCCCAGGTCAGTTCCCCGCGATCCGCAGCACTCTGAGATCGTCCAGGGCGCCGGGTCCAGTCTCGCGGCCCTATTGAAGTGACACAAGGCTCTTCTTATGGCACAACCCATCCCTCTCCAATACGGCATGGTAGGGGCGCGCCGCGAACACCTCGAACGACTGCGCGGATATGGTTTCCGGCGCTGCGAGGCCGTGTTGCTCATGCCCGAGGACGCAGCCTGGCTGCGTGAGTACCTGGACGGCATGGAGACCTATAGTGTGCATTTCCCTCTTTTCCGTGAGGAGGGGCTGCCGGACTATCCCCTGAAGCTGGCGCTGGTGGACCCGGATGCGGAGCGGCGCCGCCAGGCCGTGGACCTGATGCGTCACGAGCTGGACCGGGCTGCCGAGTGGGGTGCGGGCCACGTGGTTGTGCACCTGCAGCGCAATCTCCTGGAGGAGGAATCGCCGTACGATGCCGAGGAGCAGGAAGGGGTGGAGCTGGCTGCTACGGCGGCTACCTTCCTGCTGGAGCATGCCGCAGAGACTGGCGTGGGTCTCCACCTGGAGAATATGATGGGCTCGCCGCTGCTGCATAGTCCGGAGGCTTACCAGGAGCTGGCGCGGCTGGTGCCGGACATCCGCTACTGCCTGGATGTGGGGCACGCGGCGCTGGACGGACACTACTATGGTTTCGCGGAGGCGGAGCTGGCGGAGGCCGTGGCGCCGCACCTGGGCTCGCTGCACATCTATGACAATCATCTGCCCCAGGAGATCCACTTCGCGCGCCTCCGGGAGGAGGGGTTGTTGCGCAAGTATCCGGTACACCCCAGCCACCACCAGGAGCCCGAGTGGATAGACACGACCGGGTGCCTGCGCGCCTGTCTGGGCGTGAGCCCGGAGGCGCTGGTAACCTTCGAGGTCTATTACTCGATGGATACCGACCATGCCTTCACAGCAGAGGGGATAGAGTGGACGGTGGAGTATTGCAGAGGAATACAGAATACAGAAGCCAGAAGACAGAATGAAGGTGCGGGAACGCAGAATCCAGGGTAGCGCGGAGGCTCGATCTGTGCCGTTGTTCTGTCTCCTGTATTCTGTATTCTTCCAACGAACTTGCGTTAGGCGTTGGTGTCTCGTACAATATGGAAGCTAACGCCACGACTACCGAAAGGTGAACATAGATGGCTGATTTCTATACCGATACCGTGCTGGAGCATTTCCGCAACCCGCGCAATGCCGGAGAGCTGGAAGGTCCTGACGCCGTGGGCGACGTGGGTAACCCGGTCTGCGGGGACCTGATGCGCATTTCCCTCAAGATCAATGACGAGACAGAGATCATCGAGGACATCAGGTTCAAGACCTTCGGCTGCGGCGCGGCCATCGCGACCAGCTCGATCATCACCGAGATGGTCAAGGGCAAGAGCATCCTCGAGGCGCTGAAGATCGGCAACAAGGACGTCATCGAGCAGCTCGGCGGCCTCCCGGCAGTGAAGATCCACTGTTCGGTCTTGGCCGAGGAGGGGATTGTGGCGGCGCTCAAGGACTACTTCGATAAGCATCCCGAAAAGACCCCTCCCCCGGAACTGGAGGAGAAGGCCAAACTGCTCGAAGCCGTCGAGGTGCACGAGCACTGAGGTAGGACGGGCCTCTCGACCTGCCAACGTTACGAGGTGTTTCCCCATGACCGCTACGGAGAAGAAGATTTTTGACGATATCCTGCAGTCACTCGAGGGCCGCGATAAGGTGTTTCTCGTCGGCTGTGGGGACTGCGCCACCGTCTTGCAGACCGGGGGTGAGTTTGAGGTTGAGGAGATGCGCCAGGCCCTCACCGAGGCCGGAAAGACGGTGACCGGCGCCATCGTGCCCGAGGTCTCCTGCAAGATTCTGGACGTGAAGAAGCTTCTGCGCCAGAACAAGGAAGCCGTAGAGGCCGCGGATGTGCTCCTGGTCCTGGCCTGTGGCGCCGGCGTACAGGCGGTCGCCGAGGCCAGTGAGAAGCTTACCCTCCCGGCGTTGGACACCACTGGCCAGGTGGACCAGTTCCGGCTGGGGCAGTTCTATGAGTGGTGCTCCTCCTGCGGCGAGTGTCTGGTGGGGGAGTTTGGCGGCATCTGCCCGCTTACCCGTTGTCCCAAGGGACAGGTACATGGCCCCTGTGGGGGGGCTAACGAGGGCAAATGCGAGGTTAACTCCGAGAACGAGTGCGTATGGACGCTGATCTACGAGCGCCTGGAGAAGCTGGGCGGGGTCTCCGAGAGCCTGGAGACCGAGCTTCGCGCGCCCCGAGACTACCGCAAGTCCACCCACCCGCGGCAGCGCGTCTTCGAACCCCGTCGGGGCGGGTAAGGGCCAGTTTCCGGCTGTAGGGCGGGGGCTTGTACCCCGCCGTCCGGTGCCGGTTCTCCCCCACCCGGCAGCGCCTGAGGCGCTGCCACTCTCCCCCGCAAGCGGGGGAGAGCATGGAGCCCTTCAGGATATCCCACAGGAGATTTCACCATGTCCTGGACCAAGCTCACCGACAATCTCTACCGCTGGACGGATACGTGCAACGTGTACGCGCTGGTGCACGAAGGGCGGACGCTGTTGATTGACTGCGGCGCGGGGGAGGTCACCGACCATCTCGCCGAGATCGGCGTCGAGGGCGTGGACTGGGTGCTGTACACGCACCACCACCGCGAGCAGTGCCAGGGACATGCGCGCCTAACGAAGATCGGCGCTAAGGCCGCCGTGCCGGCCGGCGAGGCACAGCTCTTCCGCGATCCCGCCTCTCTCTGGGACGATCTCGAGGCCCATACCGTCTATGGCACGCCGCACGTCCGTCCGCCCCGGCAGGCGCTTCGCCCCGACCGCGAGTTGCATGACCTTGAGACCTTCCTGTGGGGGCCGTACGAGATCGGCCTGTATGCCACACCGGGCAACACCAAGGGCGCCATGACCTACCGCGTCCGGGTGGGTGGGCAGTGGTATCTCTTCTCCGGTGACCTGGTTCTGGAGGGGGGTAAGCTTCACACCTTCTACGACTCCGAGTGGGACTACGGTTTCGGCGGTGGCTTCCAGGCTCTGCTCTCCTCGCTGGCGGTGCTGCACTCACTCCTGCCGGGGACGGTATGTCCGGCGCATGGGCCGATCCTGACCCGGCCGCGTGCGCAGATCAAGCGGCTGTTCCACCGGCTTTCCGCCTTTCTCAAGAACACCTATATGCGAGACTGGGAATGGAACGAGGGGATCGCGGGGGCCATCGCCTTCTTCAGCAGACCGACTGCCCTCCCCGGCGTGCGCAAATTCAGCGACCGGCTGTACAAGCTGGGGCCGACGGGCAGCAACTGCTATCTCCTGATCGGTCAGACCGGCCGGGGACTGTTTGTAGACTGCGGCGGGCTAGACGAGAACTGGCTGGAGATCACACTCGAGCGTCTGCGCACCCGCAGTGTGTTCCGCACGCTGGAGGTGCTCATTCCCTCGCATTCACATGGAGACCATTACCTGCAGGCGGAATTCCTGCGGCGCAAGTGGGGCGCGGAGGTCTGGTGCCTGGAGGGCGGCTTCAGCGATCGGCTGGAGGACCCTTACCGGTACAACGAGACCTGTCTGCTGCCCTACTATGGCCTGTCGCATACCGTCACTCCCGTCGCCCGGCGGCTGAAGGAGGGCGAGACCTTCGACTGGGACGGAATCCCCGTGCGCATGCATCATCTGCCCGGGCAGACGGTCTACACCGCAGGGATTGAGGTCACGCTGGAGGGGCGACGGATTCTCTTTGTCGGAGACAATCTGTTTGCAGCGCCGGAGGGGAGGTCGGGGCATGAGGCGGTGGTGGCCCGCAACGGTTCCCAGATTGACCGCCAATACTTGCAAGGGGCCAGGACCCTGGCTCGGATCGCCCCGGATAGCCTCCTCTGCGGACACTCCTCAGAGATCGAGCACGCCGAGAGGCAGACGCGGCAGTTCTTGTTCTGGGCGCAGCGACTCACCCGCGAGATTCGCCAGTTCTCCTTTTTCGAGCCCTACGCGCTCTATCTCGACCCGTACTGGCTCCAGTATGACCCCTATATCCAGCGCCTCGCGCCAGGGGAGGAGGGGAGGGTCGCTATCGTTCTGCGCAACGTCTATGGCAAGCGTATGCGCTTCCGGGTGTGTCCGGCGCTGCCGGAGGGCTGGCAGGCGGAGCCGGAGGAGTTTTCGGTAACCCTCCAGCCAGAGCAAATCCGTCGCCTCGAGGTGAAGTTCCAGATCCCATGTGAGGCGCCGGCGCAGACGCATCTTCTGAGCGCTGATGTGACCGCCGGGAGCTGGCGTTGGGGGGAGTTCTTCGACGCCCGAGTTGACGTCCTGTCGGCAGGGAAAAGGCTGCCGAGGGGCTACGCGAGGGTCAGATAGCAGTTGGTCGTGCCAGAAGCTCTTCCCGGCACGGGGCAGCTTGACAGCGCCGCGAGCGCAGGGATACAATCTCCGGAAGGATCGAGGGGAGATCTATGGCTAAGATGTTTGAGCGCCTCCGGGATCTGGTGCTGGGCGGCAAGTGCGAGGATAGCAACGGAACCGCTCCGGCGTTAGTCATCAAAGTCCGCTGCGCCCACTGTGGAGAAGAGATCGCCACCCGCGTGGAGAAGGCGCACGCGCTCCAGGAGCAGTACGAAGCCGACTCCGAGGGCGAGGAGCCGGAGATCACCGGGTATCTGTTGCAGAAAGAGCTGCTGGGGGAGAAGTGCCAGGAGCTAGTGCGCTTAACCATGCACTTTGACCCCTGCCGGCGTCTGGTGAAGCACGAGATCAGTGGTGGTGAGCTGGTGGAGGTCGTGGAGAGTGAGTGAGCAGCCGGACGCTACGGCTGTCTCCTCCCTGCCGCCCCGCCGTATCGCGGACCTGCTCGCCACGGCCGCGGTGCTGTATCTGCTTCCGGCGCTCGCGCCCTCCATTGACGCCGGATCGCTCGTCGCCAATCATCTCCTCTCCGTTGCCGTCACCCTCCTCTTCACGACCCTGGCTGTGTTGTGGATCGCACAACTGGCGCCGTGCCCCCTGACGGCCCGAGGCGAGACACTCATCGCCCTGGCCGCGGTGGTGGTCTGGCCGGTCCTGATACACCTGGGCTCCCTGGGGCCGGTGGTGCGCCTCTATGTGTATCCCCTCATCAATCTCCTGTTCGTACTGCTGTGCGTGATGTGCGGGCGGCTGCTCTCCCGGGTCCTGCGGGAACCCAATATCCTCCTGCCCGTGGGCCTGGTGGCAATCCTGGCTGACATATTTACGGTGTTCATGGGGCCCACCGGCAAGGCCCTGGAGGTAGCGCCGGAGCTGGTGGAGCGGTTTTCGGTGGGCTTGCCGGAGGCCGGTTCCGCAGCCGGGCCGGAGGGGGCGGCGGGTCTGGCCATGCTGGCGGGCATGGGCGTGGGCGATTTCGTCTTCCTGGCGCTGTTTCTGACGGCGGCGGCCCGCTTTGGCTTTCCCTTGCGCCGGGGCGGAGTGGCCATCATCGTCCTGATGTGCCTGGCCATCGTCAGCTACCTGATGCTTCCGCTGCTGGGCGTGGAACTGCCCGGTATTCCGCTCCTGCCCTTCATTGCCGGGGGCTTTCTGCTCGCCTACTGGCGGCGCTTCCGCCTCAGCCCCGCCGAGCGGCAGGGACTGGTCTGGGGCGCCCTGCTGCTGGTGATCATTCTGCTGGGGATAATGCTGCTCACCCACGGAGCCCCGAGCCCGGAGCCGTCGGCTAACGCGCTGGAGGGGGTTGCGCCGGAATAGGCGGGGCCAGGGCTTGTCCCGGCGTCGGGTCGGCGTGAACCGCTAATCCATAGGCCTGCCAACCCATGAACGATCCCCACCTGGACGTCGTGACCGGTGCCTTTGGCTTTACCGGCAGGCATATCGCCGAACGCCTGCTTGGAGCCGGCCACCGCGTCCGAACACTGACCAATCATCCCCGCCAGGATCATCCGCTGGCCGGGCACGTGGAGGTGGCTTCGCTGAACTTCGCTCACCTCCCCGCGCTGATCGCCTCTCTGGAAGGGGCGACCACCCTGTACAACACCTACTGGATTCGCTTCCCTCACGGCGGCATGAGTTACGAGCGGGCGATAGGCCAGAGCCGGCAGCTCTTCCAGGCCGCGCGCGAGGCCGGGGTGGAGCGTATCGTCCACGTGAGCGTCTCCAACCCGTCCCCCAGCTCGCCACTCCCGTACTTCCGAGGCAAGGCTCAGGTGGAGAAAGCCCTCGCGGATCTCGGGGTCTCATACGCTATCCTCCGTCCCACCGTGCTCTTCGGCGCCGGGGCTATTCTCCTGAACAACCTGGCCTGGCTGCTGCGCCGTTCCCCGGTGTTTCTGATGCCGGGGGATGGCGCTTACCGCCTGCAGCCCATAGCGGTAGAAGACGTGGCGGACCTGGCGGTGAGAGCGGGGGAAGGGCGAGAGAACATAATCCTCGAGGCAGGCGGGCCGGAGACCTTTAGTTTCGAGGAGCTGCTGCGGATCATCGCCAGCCTGGTAGGAACTGCCGTGGCCTTCGTCCATGTCCCGCCGGGCCTGGCACTGCTTGCCTCGCGGGCGCTGGGACCGCTGGTGCGGGATGTGGTTCTCACGCCGGAGGAGATGGAAGGGTTGAGGGCCGGCTTGCTGGTGTCGTCGGGACGGCCTGCAGGTGAGCGGTTGCTGACCGATTGGCTGGCTCAACACCGGACCGAACTGGGCCGGACCTGGTTCTCGGAGCTAGCGCGGCATTACCAGGCGCGAAAAAAACTTTCTGCGGGGGGTTGACAAAGTCTGAAGAAGTGATACGATAGCCTGTGCAAGCCTGTACAAGATTGACCGGCGTTCTTTATACAAACTCTTACCGCCGCCTGGTCGCCCCAACAGACGCGGACTAAGCTGAAGCACCCATCGCCACTGTGCCGGCTTGCAGAGAGGCCCGACTCCGCCCATAGTCAGAGCAGACTCCATCGCAGCCCGGGCGGACCTCCAAGACAACGGCCGGATTCCTTCCGCCCCGAAGGGAATCCGGCCGCTTTTCCTTAAGTCCTCCAGTCAGCAAGTCCCAGCCAGCGGAGTTCATGCGCGGGAGGCCGAGCTGCCCAGGGTGTGACGGGGACGTCCGGCCGTCTCAGTCTCCGGCCACGGGGCCCGGCTTCTCGGTCCCCGAGACCCCGAAGGCCGCGGCCAGTATCTTCCGCGCGATCGGCGCCGCGGCACTGCTGCCGTGACCCCCTTCGGCCACGAACACGGCGCAGGCGTACCGAGGCTTATCTGCCGGCGCAAAGCAGACGAACCAGGCGTGCGTGGGCCGGTCGAGACGGTGCTGGGCAGAACCCGTCTTACCCGCCACGGACACACCCAGCCCCCGCAGCCCCTTGGCAGTCCCGAGGTCGCTTTCCACGGCCTGGCGCATGCCGCGGCGCACCTCGGCCAGGACCTGGTCCTCGATGGGCTTCCCTTCTACCTCAACCCGGTGGCCCTCGGGCTGGGTGAAGACCTGGTTGCCATACCCCAGCCAGTCCGGCCACTGGATGCGTCTGATCAACCGGGGCTTGAGCAGGAACCCGCCGTTGGCTACGGCAGCGGTCACCAGGGCCATCTGCAGGGGCGTGGTAGTCAGATAGCCTTGGCCAATCACCATGTGCAAGGTATCACCTGTATACCAGGGCTCCTGGCGCCTATCCCGCTTCCAGCGCGGGTCGGGAACAAACCCGGCCCGCTCCCCGGCCAGCCCCAGGCCGGTGGTATTCCCCAGGCCGAAGGCGCGGGCGTAGGTGGCCAGGCTGTCGCTGCTGAGCCCACGGTTGGTCACCAGACTGTAGAAGTACACATCACAGGACTCGGCCAGACCCCGGTAGAAGCCGACGGAGCCGTGCCCCGGTGAGCGCTGCCAGCAGCGGAAGGGCGTACGGTCCCGGCCCTGGTGGATGACGCCGGCGCAGTAGAAGTGATCGCTGGTGCTGAGGTTCGTAGTACTGAGAGCGGCGGTGGCGCTCACCAGCTTGAAGACCGAGCCCGGCGGATAACAGCCACTGGTGGCGTGGTCCAACAGCGGGTCGCGGGGGTCGTTCTGCAGCGCCTTCCATTCCTCGGGCGTAAAACGCTTGACCCATTTGTTCGGATCGTAGTTCGGACGACTGGCCAGGACCAGCAACTCGCCGGAGTTCACGTCCACCAGTACAGCGGCGCCGGCTCGACCGGAACTGGCGACCTCGTCCAGGGCCTCCTCAGCCGTGCGCTGAAGCAAGCTGTCCAAGGTCAGGTACACGGTCGCGCCAGGGCAGGCGGGACGATCGGCCAGGGGTGAGCCGGTGGGGTCGCCGCCCGCATTGACCTCATACAGGCGATAGCCACGGCGGCCCTGCAGCAGGGGCAAGGTCAGTTCCCCCACCTGATAGTCCTCACACAGGGCTTCCACGCCGGTCTGCCCCAGCAGAGAGGTGGGATCGTAGATGTTGTCCGTCAGCGGAGGTGGGGGCGTCTGGGCCGAGTCCGTAGCCGGGTACAGCAGGTCCTTGCGGTCCGCATACTGTTCTGCCGAGATCGCCCGGGCATAGCCCAGAGTATGGGCGGCCAGGCTGCGGCGGGGATAAAAGCGCTGCACGTGATTGCCGATGCGGATGCCCGGCATCTCCCATTTCCGCGCCTCCACCTGCGCCACCACCTTGAAGGGCACATCCTCGCCGATGTCTTTGAGGGTGACGGCCTCCAGTGCCTGTTCCTTGAGGGACTGCTCGAGACTCTCGCGGACCTGGGGCGTGGGCACCGTCAGAATCTCGGCCAGGCGGCGGACGATGCGCTCGACTGTGGCGGTGTCTTTGCGCGGGAACTCGGCGGGTACCACTTCCACATCCCAGCGGGATCGGTTGCCGATGAGAAGCCGTCCGGCGCGGTCCAGCACCAGACCCCGGGGCGCTGGTTCCCAGACGATCTTGGTGCGGTTCCCGGCGGCCTCACGCGCGTAGCGATCCCACTGGGTGAGTTGCAGGATCCAGAGCCGGACGGCGATCGCACAGATCGCCACGCCGGTGAGAAGGAGTAGAACCCGGATTCGATGGTTGAATAGAGCTACATCCATAGCAGGTCGTGAGGCGCTTGGGTCAATTGGTCACCGGAGCCGCAAGGCCAGTCCGCCGCTCCGCCGTGGCCCTCTGTGGACGCTGGCAGGATGGACTCCGGGCAGTCTACCTCACAAGAAGAGTGTTAGTAGCGTCCTGGCTAAGGCTCCCCATGAACCGTGCACTTGCCTTTGGGGGCTTTGCTGGCAGGGAAGCTGCGCTCCTCAGTATGCGGGCAGTGCGGTCCCGCGAGCTGGCCGCTGTCAGTGCAAATCAGCGCGGTGACAGTTCCGCTCTCAGGCGCTGCCCCGCCTCCAGTGGGCGCTGGTGTACGTGCTGCGGGCCGGGTGCTTGGTCCATGCAGCGTACAGGGGGCCGGGGAGGAATCGCCCGGCGGCAGGGTCTTCTCCAACGTGTGCGGACAATGCGGTCCGGCGAGTCCCCCGGAATCGGCGCACAGCGTTACGGTGCGCGACTTCTGGGGTTTCTCCTCCTGGGGTTCCTCGCGCGGCTTCTGCCGCGTGGCTCGCACGCCGGAACCCTCGGGAAATTGCCCCTTGTAGCCCAGCGTCTGCATGGCCTCGCGCATGAACCGGGCCCAGATCGGCGCACAGAAGCCGCTACCCGTGGCCGCCGGACACGGGGAGTAGTCGTCGTTGCCTACCCAGACCGCTGTCGAGAGATCGGGGGTGAAGCCTACCCACCAGGCATCGCGGCCATCCTGGGTGGTGCCAGTCTTTCCCCCGGAGGCGTACCCGACGGCTGCGGCCGGTCGGCCGGTGCCGGAGGTCACCACTGAGCCCAACATGCTAATCATGCTGATGGCGACCGCCGGATCCAGCACACGGGTGGGCGTCAGCGGCGCCCGGTAGATGGGGTGTCCCCAGTAGTTTTCGATCTCCAGGATGAGAGTCCGGTCATAGCGGAGGCCGCCGGAGGCAAAGGTGGCGTAGCCCGAGGCCTGTTCCAACGGTGAGACACTGGAGACTCCCAGGGCCAGAGACACGTATGGGTCCAGCCGGCTCTGCGGTATGTTCATGATGCGCGCGGCGACCTCCCGCACGCGATCCACCGTCACGGCCCGCACCACCCGCACCGAAACCAGGTTTACCGACTGGGCCAGCGCGTGGCGCAGTGTGTAGTCTCCACTCTGGCGCGGACTGAAGTTCTTTGGCGACCAGTATTTGCCATTGCCCATAGGCAAGGACAAGGGGTTGGCGCTGAACACTGAGTTGGGGCTATAGCCGGACTCCAGAGCAGTACACCAGACGTATGGCTTGAAGGAGGAGCCCGGCTGGCGGCCGTAGTAGGGCGGGCCAGGATAGGCCCGGTTATACTGCACCTTCTCCCAAGGCCCGACGCCTCCCACCATGGCCAGTACGCGCCCGTCGTGCACATCCACGCAGGCCAAAGCGCCCTGCCCTTTGAGGCTGCGACGAATCGCCCCGCGCCTGCGCAGGCTTTCGATACCTCTGTCCATCTCGCGCTGGGCGATCTTCTGTACGTTGATGTCCAGGGAGGTGTAGACCCGCAGCCCGCCTCGATAGAGCGCCTCCTCGCCATACCAGTCCTTGAGCTGCCGGATGACCAGATGGGTGAAGTGCGGCGCCCGGGAGACCACTACCCCGGGTGGATTCCGCCCCGCGCCAGGCGCGACCAGGCGCGCTTGCGAGGCCTCCTTGGCCTGGGAGGGGGTGAGGTAGCGTTCGCGTACCATGGCCTGGAGCACATCGTCCCGTCGCGCCTTGGCGGTCTTGGGATGCCGGATTGGATCGTTGCTGGTGGGGCGTTGAGGCAGGCCCGCCAGCAGCGCGCATTCGGCCAGGCCCAACTTGCTGGGGTCCTTGCCAAAGTAGGTCATGGCCGCGGTCCGCGCGCCGTAGGCTCCGTGACCGTAGTACACCTCGTTGAGGTACATCTCCAGGATCTCGTCCTTGGAGTATACGCGTTCCAGCTCCAGGGCCAGCAGTATTTCCTTGATCTTGCGGTCCCAGGTGCGTTCGTGGGAGAGCCAGATATTGCGCACTACCTGCTGGGTCAGGGTGCTGGCTCCCTGCTGAACACGGCCACCCGTGATGTCCACCCACGCCGCGCGAAGCATATCCCGCGGACTAATGCCGCGATGCAGATAGAAGCGGCGGTCCTCAATGGCGATGGTTGCCTGCCGCAGTTGGACGGGGAGCTTGTTCAGTGGCACGTACTCGCGGTTTTCCTTGTACACCCGGGCCAGGAGGGTGTGTCCAACGCTGCCGTCGGGCTTGCGATCGGTGGAGAAGATCTCAGTAGCCAGGGCGGGCTGGTAGCCCCGCAGCAGCATCTGCTCGGGCAGCACATTGTGCAGACGGCCAATCGCGCCCCCGATGAAACCCAGCAGAGCGCAGCCACCGACCACCAGAAGGGCACTGGCGTAGAGGAAGAAGCCAGGAATTGAGGCACGACGCTTGTACATACGTCTCCTATTGCTATCAGACGCATATTCTACCGTGCAAGGTTCCGGGGGTCAACGAGGGGGGACACTGTGTTCTGCGGGTTTCCGGAGCGTTGGCCACCAGCCAGGGCTATGATTTCCGCGCTACGCACACTCGAGCACCCATTGCCTGAGGTGTGCCACGGCTTGTCTCAGCAGTTCCGGCCGCTGTGAGGGCGGATGATTAGCGAGCGACTCGTCCTCGATCGCCAGCGCTCCCTCATATCCAGCCCGACGGAGCAGCTCAATCAGCCGTCCGTAGTCCAGGTCGCCCTCGGGGATGGGGGCGACCAGTCGACCATACTCCCAGCCGAGCGGGCGAGGCTGCTCACGCACCTCCTCGGGGTACTGGACGTTCTTGACGTGGACATGAAACACTCGCGGCGCCAGGGCCTCGACGGTATGATAGACCTCCGAGAGGGTGGCGCCGGCCCAGTACAGGTTGGCGGGATCCAGGGTCAGGCCGACGCGTACGGGATCGGTGTCCCCCAGCAGCCCCTGCAGCCAGACCAGGTCGTTGCCTTGTCGGCCATGATTCTCAATGGCCAAGCGCACCGGTGAGCCGGAGGTCGCCGCCAGGATACGCTCTACGGCCTGAACATAGAGGGCAAGGCGCCGGCTCCGGCTGAGATGATCTGGCCCGGACATGGCCCCGTCCACGCGGACTACCCCCACCCCCAGGGCCGCGGCGATCCGCAGAGTCCTGACGGCCCACTCAATCTCCGGCTCCAGGCGCGGCGCGTTGAAATTTGTCGGCAGAAACAGCGCGCATATTGAGCAGCCGCGACTTGCGTAAGCCTCGGTTGCCGCCGCCACCCCGTCCGGTTCGCTCACGCGCAGCCCATGGTGGAGTGAGTTGACCGGCGCGGGGAGAGTCAGGTTGCGGGTGAGAGCGGCCTCCACGCAACGCACACCGATCTCCGCAAGCCCACTGCAGAGGTCATCAAAGCCAGCCTGGAACAGAGTTACGTCGCGGATGGCGAGGAACATACTGAGCACGATGATACGCTGCGCGGAAGAAAGATGCAACGGGCCCGCCTGACGCAAGCCCGAGGGCGGCGCAATTTCAAGGCCACTCGGAAGGTGTTAGTCGTCACGCGGAGAATTCAGCCGGAAAGTTCTGAGGAGCCTGGCTCCGGAAGAGGTGCAAGTATGTCTGCCATCAACTTTGGAATCATCGCCTCCGGCGGGATGGCCCGCTCCTGGGCCCGGGGGTTTGAGAAGGTGCCCGACGCCGCGCTAGCCGGTACCTGGGACCCGGACCCTGCCCAGGCCCAGGGCCTGGTGGAGGAATTCGGCGGCCAGGTCTATCCCAGCCTGGAGGGGCTGTTGGAGGACCCCGCGATTGAGGCGGTCGTTGTCGTCAGTCCCAACCCCTTTCATGCTGAGCAGACCATCGCGGCGGCGCATGCCGGGAAGCATGTGATCACCGAGAAGCCGATGGCCCTGACCCTGGAGGACTGCGACGCCATGATCGCGACCTGTCAGGAGGCGGGGGTGTTGCTCATGGTGGGGCAGGTGCTGCGCTACATCACTCCCTTTGGCGGATGCCTGGAGATGGTCCGGCGCGGCGACCTGGGGAAGCTGTGGGGCGCCAATGTTACGCGGCTGGGGACCTGGACCGGTGTCCGGCGTACCACCTGGCGGGGGAATGAGAGTTGGACCAAGGGCATGCTCTGGGAGATCTACGTGCACGAGGTGGATTTCTTCCACTGCTTGCTGGGGCGCCCGGAGAACGTCTGTGCGCGCCGCAACTTCCAGGGCTCACCGGTTACTCCCGAGGGCTTCGACCTCTTGCACGTGCTCTTGTCCTGTCCGGAGGGACGCCTGGGACACCTCCTGGTCGGGCAGGTTCCGGCGGGTGGCGGCAATGCCTACGAGGTCTTTGGCGAAAAGGGCACGCTGCGTTGGCAGGCCTGGGAGCCCAAACTCTACTTCACGCCGGCGGGGGAGACGGAAGCACAGGAGCTGGAGGTGCTCCAGCCGCTGGAGGGCACGGCGGCGGAGCTGGAGGGTTTCTGCCAGGCGATTCGGGGCGAGGGGCCGGTACCGGTGCCCGGTGAGGAAGGACGTGCGGTGATCGCCACTGCTGAGATGATTCGCGCTGCCTGGGAGACGGCTTAGGCGAGGGCGGCCTCGGTTGGCCGCCCTCGTCTTCAGGCTAACGAGGTTTGCCTACTCCTCGGCGCACTTCTTGAGGAGTTGCTCCCACTTGTAGTCCACCCACTCCTGCATCTTCCGGCGCATCTCGGCGCCGGACTCGTCCTTGAATAGATGCCGGAAGCGCCCCTGCGCTTTCAGATACTCATCTACCGGCTTCTTCTCCTTGGGGCGATAGTTGAGCTTGTACTTCCCGTCCACCACCTCATACAGCGGCCAGATGCAGCAGTCGCTGGCCAGCTGCCCGATCTCCACCGTCTTGCTGGAGTCATGAATCCAGCCCAGCGGGCAGGGAGTAAGGCAGTTGATGAAGGTGGGGCCGTCCACGGCAAAGGCCTTCTCCGCGCAGCCGACCAGGTCGCGCCAGCGGGACACGCCGCACTGGGCCACGTAGGGCATCTCGTGAGCCACCATGATCTCGGTGAGATCCTTGCGGTGGACCGTCTTGCCGGGTAGGACGGAGCCGGCGGGGCTGGTGGTGGTATTCATGCCCATGGGCGTCGCCGAAGAGCGCTGCACGCCGGTGTTCATGTAGGCCTCGTTATTGAGGCAGACATACAGAAACTGCTGGCGACGCTCGGCTGCTCCGGAGAGAGACTGCAGGCCGATGTCGTAGGTTCCGCCGTCGCCGGCGAAGGCCACGAACTTGTAGGGCTTGTCCGCCGGGATGTAATCCGGCAGCGTCTCCCCCTTGGCGGCGCGGGCCAACTTGGCCTTGTACATGGCCTCCACCCCGGAGACGGCTGCTCCGGCGTTCTCAAAGGCAATGTGCAGCCAGGGGCAGGCCCAGGCGGTATAGGGGAAGATGGTCGTGGAGACCTCCGTGCAGCCCGTGGCCGACACCACGATCACCGGGTCCTCGGTCCCCATTAGCACCTGGCGCACAGCAATCGGCTCCCCACAGCCGGGGCAAAGCCGGTGGCCGCCGGTGAGACGGACTTCACTTTCACTGAGCTGCTTGAGATTCTTGGGCATGTCACGGTCCTCCTGATAGGCCACGCGCTGCGAACCGCCCGCGGCAAGTTATGCGCTGTCGGCTGGGATCGGGTCGGGAGGCCGCACCGGCGGGCGGCCGGTACAGCCTCGACTCGTTTCCCGGGTGAGAGCTCGGGATTAGAAAGTATACGAGCCCGAGACCACCCACTGCGTGTCACGGCCCTCCGGCGGGGCCACGTAAGCCAGATCCGCCTGCCACTTCTCGTGAATCCAGCCCACGCCCACCGTGGGAGCGTCGTCGGTATCGGACTGGCGGAACACATTGGCGTCGCCTGCGCGCAGGCGCCAAGCGGGGTCGAAGGCCCACTCAGCGCCGACGTTGAAGCTGGTGCCGTCGCTGTTGAAGATATCATTCCAGTCCACGGCGACGACCAGCTTCTCGCTCAATGGAACGGCAACGCCCACGTTGATGAAAGGCCCACCGTTGTTGTTCAGCAGGTCCTGAATCACGGCTCCCGCCCGGATGTCCGGGCGCTGATCCTGCGCGAACCAGGTCAGTCCGCCCACCTGGAGGGTGTCGGCAATCTCGTGACGATACGGCGCCGCGGGTGGCGGCTGATTGGTGGGCACGCCGGTGGTCTTGCTGTGCAGGTAAGAGAAGCCCCAACACCAGTTCTCATAGTAGTACTGATGCCCATAGCCCAGGATGATATCCTCGGTCTTGGGCAGAGGTTCCACTTCGCCCGGAGAGTTGTAGCTCTTCCAGCCCACGGAGAAACCGTGCTTCTTGTGGACCTCGTCCACGATCATCGCGCCGACGTATCCGGCGGAGAGATCGAGGTCCCCACCCAGGCTGGCGCTGCCCAGCACTTGGCCGGCCAACAGCTTCTCATCCAGGCTGGTAGGGGCCTCCCAGTAGCGAGCGGGCATATCCGATATTATGCCCATTACGCCCAGGTTGGCTGGGTTGTAGTCTACCGCGGCGAGGTCATCAGCCAGGGCGATCCCGGTGTTGCCCATGCCCAGATAACGGGCGGCTCCGGTGAAACTGAGATCCGCGTGCGCGGCCCCTACCGCCACACTCATCACCAGGAGTGTAGCCATCAGAAGTCTTGTACTGCTATACATTGCGTCTGGCCCTCCCTTTCACATTCAGGTGGTAGCAGGCCCCCTGGGCCGCCCCACTTGCCTTGATATGTTCCTCCCTGCGTCCGGGGAGGAAAGGTGGGAGCTTTGTCTACTCCCTCACGCCCAGGAACAGCACCGGGTCAGCCGGCTGCCCACCGGAGGCAACCTCCGGAAGCTGGCGGAAGACGCCGCTTATCTGCTCGGGTGTGATTTCTCGGCCACCCAGCCCGTACAGCACGCTGAGGGCGGGAATCTGCTGTCCGGCGGTGTACAACGCCGCTGCGACCTCGGAGAAGAGTGGCCCGCTGGCCGCGCCGAAGGAGATGGCGCGATCGAAGACCGCGATCGCCTTCTTGCCCTGGAGGGCGGCGGCGATCTCCGCGGCAGGGAAAGGCCGGAAGGCGCGGAGCTTCAGCAGCCCGGCCTTCACGCCGTCCTCCCGCAGGGACTCCACGGCCACCTTGGCGACCCCGGCCGTCGAGCCCAGGGCCACGACTGCGAGCTCGGCGTCCTCCAGCATGAACTCCTCCATCAGACCATACTCGCGGCCAAAGGTCTTCCCGAATTCCTTGCCGACCGCGAGGATGGCTTCCTTGGCTGGCGGGTAAGCGTCGCACTGGCCGCGCTTGTGTTCGAAGTAGTAGTCCCACAGGTCCAGCGGTCCGATACTGATGGGGTGGCTGATGTCCAGGAGTGGGTTGACGGCCTGGTAGGGACCCACGAAGTCCTTCACCGGGGCGTCGTCCTCGACTTGCAGCAGTTCGTAGGAATGGCTGACCAGGAAGCCGTCAATGCAGTTCATGACCGGCAGACGGACGTCGAGAGCCTCCCCGATGCGCACGGCCTGGAGAAGGTTGTCGTAGCCCTCCTGCACATTCTCGCCGTAGAGCTGCACCCAACCGCAGTCGCGAGCGCCCATCCCGTCAGAATGGTCGCAGTGGATGTTGATGTTGCCCGACAGCGCACGGTTCACGACGGTCAGGATGACCGGCGCGCGCAGGGAGGCGGTGATGTAGAGTATCTCCCACATCAGCGCCAGGCCCTGGGAAGAGGTGGCGTTCATGACGCGCCCCCCGGCCACCGCCGCCGCGGTACAGGCACTCATGGCCGAGTGCTCGCTCTCCACTGCCACGTAGTTGGTGTCTACCAGCCCGTTGGCTACGAAGCTGGAGAAGGTCTGCACGACTTCAGTGGAGGGAGTAATCGGGTAGGCGGCCACGACGTCAGGATTGATCTGGCGCATGGCCTCCGCAACCGCTTGATTGCCCTCCATGGGTTTGATTTCCGGCATAAGAAAGTCCCTCCTAGTGAGACGTAGCAGATGAGCCTGGGCTCTGGGATGTCTGCAAAGGCGGGTCGGCGTACACCTGCGCCCAGAGCATGGCAAACCAGCGCTCGGCGTGGGTGGTCAGACCCAGTTGGTTAAAGTGAATCAGGTCATGGCTGCGGTAAAGCGGTCCTATCAGGTCGTCCGTCAGCGGACCCTGAAAGGCCACGCCGCGCTCCCACAGCAGGCGCTGCCCCGCACGCACCGCCTCCCGGTCTTCCTCCGGAGTCTGGCGGGCGTAGGAAGCTTGGGCGACCATCCAGGGGAGGTTGTAGCCGAGTTCCCGGTTCACGTACTCGATCATGGTGGTCAGGCGCCGGGCATATTCCTCGGCCGACACCTTGCTCGCCGCATCAGTCTCGCCCTGGTGCCAGAGCACCATCCGTGCACCAGGCTTGCCCCAGAGGGCTACCCCGCGCGCCAGGCCCTTCACGTAGGCCTTGGGGCCGTCGGGTACCCACTCCGATGTGCCTGAGCCGCCGAGGCCCCAGCCGCCGATGGCGATGGGCATCTGCAAAGAGCGCGCCAGCAGGTCACCCAGATGGGGCCAGGGCGATCCGCCTCGGCCCCAGCCTCCCGGCCGGGGGTCCTCACACGGGCTCCAGTGTCCCTTGACCTCCCATGGGATAAAGCTCACGACGCGGTCGTCGGTGGACTTCTGTGGCGGGTTCCCATAGGCGCCGGCGTTGGACTGCCCGGCGATAAAGAACACCTCGCCCACGCCGACATGTGCGATCTCAGCAGTCGTCACCTGCCCTGCGGCGTCCGTGACCTGGACCTCCAGCTTGTACCAGCCGCCTGCCTTGGTGGGCAGAGCGCCGCTGAAAGTGCCGTCGGCGTTGGCGGTCAACTGGGTCCAGTCCACGGACTCGCCCACGTAGTTTGGCAGCAGCACCAGCCGGGCGGTCGCCGCCGCCCCGTCCGCCTTGACCTTCACCGGTACCTGCGCCTGGTTCTGCGCGTCCCGCTGGAAGACCCGGTAGTCCGGTGGTGACAATACCGTCACCTCTGCCTGCACGGGCAGAGCGGCGAGCAACACAGCAGCTAGACTCAAGGTGACGAGTAGGTGCAGCACGTAGACCTCTTCCCCGCGGCCTCGCCGGCGTTATCCTCTACCGGCGGAGGCCGAGCGGGAGCCCCTTAGGACTCCTGGTCCTCCGGGACCATGTCAATGCACTTCTTGGGACAGACCTGGGCACAGATGGCGCAGCCCTTGCAGTGGTCGTAGTCAAACTGCAAACCCTTCACCGACTGGTCCTTGGTCCAGCAGGCGTTGTCCGGGCAGTAGACCCAGCAGAACATGCAATCTATGCAGTCCTCATCGCGGCGCACCGGCTTCTGCAAGCGCCACGCGCCGGTGCTATATTCCTCGGCATTGCCGGCCTGGGGGATAATCCCGCCGGGGGCCAGCTCCTGGTACTTGGCATCAGGCGCATAGTGACTCATGCGACTTTGACCTCCTCATAGGCGCGTTGTATCGCCTGCATATTACCTTCGACGACGGCAGGTGCCAGCTTGGTGCCCAGGGTCTTCCGGACTGCGGCCTCGGCGGCCTGCAGGCTGACGATATCCCCGAGCTTGGCTAGTGCGCCCAACATGGGCGTGTTGGGGATGGGACGTCCTATCGTCTCGGTGGCGATAGTAGTGGCATCCACGACGCCAACCTTGACCGTATCGGGCAGGCCCAGGCGCTGCTTGAGCGCGGCGGGGTCCTCGGTGCCGTTGAGCAGGATCAGGCCGTCCGCCGGCACGCCGGCGGCGACATGCTCGCCAGCCACCAGGGTGCCATCGAGCACGACCACGACGCTCGGTTCCTGGACAGCGCTGCGTAGGCGCAAGGGCCCATGCGACATACGTACATAGCTTTTCATCGGTGCGCCTCGGCGCTCGGCGCCGTACTCCGGGAAGGCCTGAACCTGCCAGCCCTGTTCCGCAGCGGCCACGGCCAGGATGTAGCTGGCGGTCTTGGCCCCCTGGCCTCCCCGTCCATGCCAGCGGACTTCTACCATATCGGACATGTCGTTCCTCCTTCAGTAGCGAGTGGTGAGTGAAAAGCGACGCGGGCAGAAGAACTCCTGCCGTCGTTGCTCACCACTCACCACCCACCGCACACCACTATCTTCCGTACACCTCATCGGTCAGTTTCCTGTCCCACATATTCCACAAGATCACGAACTGCTCCCGGTAACGCGCGGCGATCTCCGCATTGCGCACAATGAGCAGGTTCTCGTCATTGTCGTCGCCTGCCGCCTTGGTCCAGTTATAGGAGCCGGTGATCACCACCGCGTCATCCAGGATGGCGAATTTATTGTGCATGATGCGCGGATTGCTGCTGATGCGCAGCGCGATCCCGGCCGCGGCCAAGGCGCGGGCTTGCGAATGCCGCATGGTGGCCTGCGAACGGTCCAGATAGACCAGCACCTTCACCCCACGTCCGCGGGCGTCGAGCAGCGCCTGGCTGAGCTGAAAGTCGGTGAAGGTATACATGGCGATCAGTATCGAGTCCTGGGCGGCGCCCACGGCCTGTTGGATCGCCCCCCGGGCGTCTCCCCCCGGGGAGAAGAAAACCTCCACATCCTTTGCGAGTTCTGCAGAAGCCGGCGCGTCCGCCCGCTCCACCAGCCTGGCGGCCCGAGGAGCCTCGGTGCCACTGACCGACCACCAGCGCACCATGCTGCCGGCGAAGGCCAGAAAGAAGCCGACCAGCAGCACCCACACTTCCCAAGTTGCCCGGAAGTGACGCCAGCGGATCACTTGGTCCCCCTGCGCATACGGCTAATCGCTCATCGGCGTGCGGCCCCGGAGAGCCCGCGCCAGGGTTACCTGATCGGCATAGTCCAGGTCCGCGCCTACCGGTAGACCCAGGGCGATGCGGCTCACGCGTAGCTCCGGATGTTCCTCGCGCAGCCGCCGGCGCACGTACTCCGCCGTGGCATCCCCCTCCACAGTGGGTGAGGTGGCCAGGATCACTTCCTGTACGCCTTCACCTGCCACCCGCGCCAGCAACTCGGCGATGCGCAGATCCTCTGGCCCCCGTCCGGCGACGGGGGATAGCGCCCCGCCCAGAACATGATACACTCCCCGGTACTCACCGGCGCGCTCCAGGGCCATGAGATCGCTGGCCGTCTCGACGACGCACAGCACTTGTCGGGTGCGCGCCGGGTCCAGGCATATCGGGCACAGGCGCCCCGCGGCATAATTGAAGCACTCGGCGCACGCCTGAACCCCGGCGTGCAAGTTTGTGAGTGCCCGGCTCAGGTCTTCAGCCATCTGGGGCGGACGCGACAGCAGAAAGAGCGCCAGACGCTGTGCGGTCTTGGGACCTATTCCCGGTAGACGCTCCAATTCCTCTATTACCTGTTGTAAGGGTTGCGGATAGGAAAGCATGACAACCGAAGGAATCCAGAATAATGAGTCCAGGGGTCAGAACGACGGCCACGCCTGGGGCTGGCTCTCCGTTCTCTCTCCCGGGTTCTCTTTTCTGGATTCGGCTAGAAGATATCCGGCAGATCCACGCCCAGTCCTCCCAGGGGCGTGGCAGAGAAGATCTTCTTTCGCTTGACCTGGGAAACGTGTCCCAGGGCATCCCGCAGGGCGGCGCAGACCAGATCCTCCAGAAGCTCGGAGTCCTGCTCTTGCATGATGTCGGGATTAATGGAGACCCGGCGCACCTCGCCCGCGCCGGTCATCTGCACCCGCACGGCTCCGCCCCCGGAGGAGCCCTCCACCTCCGTCCGTGCGAGTTCCTCCATGGCGGAAGCCAGCTGCGCCTGTATGCTGGCGACTTGATTCTCAATCATAGCCTGAAACGGATTTCTCATCTTTACCTCTCGGGTACCTCCTGGCTACCGTCGAACAACTCCAGGGTCGTACGAACGGCCTCGTCCACTGCCTGATCCGCCGTACGGTTCTCCGGAGTGCCCCGCTTCGGCTCCTGTGCCGATGGCTCCGGCTCTTCGTCGGCGTCTGGTGAGGCGGGGTGGGCCTTCTGCTCTGCCTCGCTGACGTCTGGCTCTTCTCTGTTCGTCTCGGGAAGGGGGTTGGCCTCTGTAGAGGGCAACTCTCCCAGACAACAGTCCACCTCGACCTCTTGTCCCAGCAACCTCCCGAGGGCGTCCTCGATGACTTTCTTGTAGGCGCCCTGGGCCCGGTTGCAGTGGAACTCATGCGTCTTGGGGAAGACAATACGCACCTGGTTGCCACGGACCTCTGCGGGCGCGCCTTCCTGCAGCATGGCCCAGACGGGCTGATGTTTCATGCGCTTGAGCTCCTCGGGTAGGAGCTGCTCCCAGAGCTCTTGCACCACAGCCAGGGTCAGCGGCTGTCCTGGCGGAACCGCGGGAGGCGGCGCTGGCCGCTGTCTCAGCGCCACTGGCCTCGCAGCCGGTGGCGCTGCCACCTGCTCCGGTGCCCTCGGCGCCTCCTCGGCAGTCTGACTCCCCCTCTCCTGCGAGGAGAGGGGGGTGGGGGGTGAGGCCGGCGACGCGACTTTTGCCAGCACCAGCTCCACGGTGAGCATCTCCTGGGCGCCCTCGCGCAGCCGCTCCTGAGCCATGGCCAAGGAGGTGATCACCCCCATCAGTCGCTGCCGCCCCAGGTCCGCGGCCAACTTGTGCAGCGCCTCGGCGCGTTCCGGCGCGGTGCGACTCCAGCCGGGGGCCTCGGCGCCTAACTGCACCCGCAGCAGCTCGGCGGCGAAGGCGGTGAGGTCCTTGAGATACTGTGGCAGGTCCCGGCCCTCGCGAAGCAGCTCATCCACCAGTGCAAATAGCTCCCCTAGGTTCCCTTCCGCCACCAACGCCAGGGTGCGCTCCAGCAGTTCCTGGCGGGTCAGGCCCAGGACCTGGGCCACCACCTCGCGGTCAATGGCGCCCTCGGCGTAAGCCACCACCTGGTCAAAGATGGACTCCGCATCGCGCATGGCGCCCGCCGCGGCTTCCGCAATCAGCCACAGCCCGCCGTCATCAATCTCCACGGCCTCGCGCCCGGCGATGGCGCGCAGGGCCTCGACGATCTGCCCGGCGGGGATGGCGCGGAAGTCGAAGCGCTGGCAGCGGCTCATGATGGTGGGCAGGAACTTATGGGCCTCGGTGGTGGCCAGCACGAAATACGAATGTGCGGGTGGTTCTTCCAGCGTCTTGAGGAGCGCATTGCTGGCCTCATTGGTGAGCTGGTGGGCCTCGTCGAGGATGTAGACCTTGACGCGCCCCTCGGCGGGGCCGTACTTGACCTTCTCGCGCAATTCGCGAATGTCGTCAATCCCGCGATGGCTGGCGGCGTCAATCTCGATGACGTCCATGAAGCTGCCGGCCTGGATGGCGCGGCAGGCGGCGCAGACTCCGCAGGGTTCGGGAGTGGGGCCGTGCTCGCAGTTGAGGGCCTTGGCCAGCACGCGGGCGGTGGAGGTCTTGCCGGTCCCACGGGGCCCGGCGAAGAGGTAGGCATGGCTCACGCGGCCCGAGGCGACAGCCTGGCGCAGCGTGCGGGAGACATGCTCCTGCCCCACGATCTCCTCAAAGTTCTGAGGCCGATATTTTAGCGCGAAAGGTTGGTAGGACATGATGCAGGGGCGGAACTTCAGTTCCGCCCGCCGTTCCCGGCGGTAGGACAGGCGTCTCGCCTGTCATCGTCGCGTCCGCTATGGCTCAGAGAGTTCAGCAGTGTGAACGGCAGGCATACACAACTACTGGGCGACTTTGTGGAACCAGAGCCACAAGCCTTCGTTCGACCATGGCGGAGCTTCGCAGTATTCATCTCCCTGCAGAAACCCGGACCACTGGTCGCTGTACTCGCTATCGTCTGGAAGACCTGACCACGTGCTGCTGAGTACATACTCGCCGCCGCCCGCATTGTGCCACGTACCATTGTCGTCGTCCTCCCCTGTCGGGGTGGAGCGACTTCCAAACCACCGGCCTCGTTCGTCAAACTGGTAGACGGCGTCTAGTCCCAGGGAAACAGGATTCAAACGTCGTTCGCCCATACGTGTATGGCTGATGGAGTGCAGTCTCCACATCCCCTCGATCGGGTCTCGAAGTAGTCGCTCGGCCTTCAGGCCGTTCGACGACGATCTTGTCTCAACGGGTTCCGGTAATATCATCCGCCCTTGCACCTGCGGAGCCTGCGCTGGCAGGTCGGTTAGCGAAGAGCCACCTCGCAATGTCAGAAAGTCATTTCTTGTGAGTTCTATGCCGGAGCCGCAGACTGGACACACGAGCAAGTGACGCACCTGATACGGAAATATGGGAAGAAAGAACAGAGAGAACCAATTAGATACATCAACCAATACCCATGCATCGCAGTTGTGACAGTTCTCACATTCCCGTGGAAGCACCGAACCTAGGATCTTGGTCTTCTGATGTCCCCATCCAAAGACTATCAGCATGTGCCACCCTCCCGCGGTTACAGGTTCATGGCATGGCGGCCATTGCTGCCGCCCGTTCGCTGGTCTTGGGCAGCGCCGTTGTGCTGTCTTTGCAGCACCCTCAGCGAACGGGTGGCAAGTGCGTCGCTAGGCTTCGCACCAGCCACCCCTACACCGGAGATTGTCTCCGAAGCTGGCGTATGGCTGTTCCCGCGCTGTCGTTGCGCTGTCGTTCTGCTGCTGTTGCGCTGTCGTCATGCTGTCGTTCCCCTTACCGGCCGTGCACCCTGCCTTCGAACTGGCGCCTACGGGCGTTACCCGCGCAGCCGGCTCCGGCCCGGTGGGCCGCGGCACAGCCGGCGGATTGCCTACCGCTGCTGCCTTCCGGCCCTGACGGGGTTCAGCAGCGCCGACTTGCGCGGGACCAGACCTTCAACACCACTTACGCGGGTCAGACCCCACAGGCGGAGCCCTGGGGCAGGGAGTTCAGCCCGGCTATAGCGGATTGCCGGTACAGGGTACCGCTAGTCCCCCGCCTAGCACGGCCGGGAAAGGGAACGCTAGTCCAACAACAGCTCAGCAGCAGCACAGGAGCAGCGCACCTGCAGCTTCAGAAACTGCTCGGCAGCTGTCGTTGGGCTGCCTCTGTGCTGGCGTATACTGGCGGAGAGGGTGGGATTCGAACCCACGTGCCGCTTACGCGACAACACGCTCTCCAGGCGTGCACCTTCGGCCAGCTCGGTCACCTCTCCTTAGGCCAGGCCAACGGCAGCAGACGAACAGCTCAGCGACAGCCACAGAAACCGGCTTACGGCGGTGGAGAGTCGCCGTAAGACCTCTAACCCTCAGGGTTTTCAAAGATCGCTCTCGCGGTCTGCGCAGTTCCGCCCCGCTGCCGTTTAGCTGCTTCTGTGCTGGCGTAAAGCTGGCGGAGAGGGTGGGATTCGAACCCACGAATGGTTACCCATTACACGATTTCGAGTCGTGCGCGATCAACCGGACTCTGCCACCTCTCCGTCTAACGCCAGCTCAAGAGCAGCTCTGAAGCGGTCGTTTGGCTGCCTTTGCGCTGCCGTTGTGCTGTCTCTGTGCTGCCGTTAAATGGCGCCCGCGGCCCGAGTCGAACGGGCGACCTAGAACTTAGGAGGTTCTTGCTCTATCCTCTGAGCTACGCGGGCGTTTGTGCTGCCGTTGACATGGCGCACCCGGGGCGATTCGAACGCCCGAC
>LSQX01280491.1_pt2 | contig 46921 bp, 32 predicted proteins | sample 654561 | NCBI WGS metagenome assembly LSQX01 (sample SAMN04489861, study PRJNA283612) | anaerobic digester metagenome | isolation source: 4 biogas reactors fed with cattle manure at either 37C or 55C with and... | place: Denmark: Kongens Lyngby | collected 2014
GAATCCGCATCTCCCGATCACGGTCCACTACCGCCATCTTCCGCCGAGTTCATATCGCTCTCGATCGAAATGCTGCAGCGATTGCGCGACATCAAAGGAACCGCTCCCGACGGGCGCAAGGAACCTTGACATCATTTCTGAAATGGACCACTTAGCCATGCTCGATAGGACTGCGGCTGGCGATGCCGCGCCCGGCACACCGTCACTTGGGGTCACGGACCTCCGCCACCATTTTCAGCAGGGCGTCGAGCATCTTCTCCGAGGCTTTCGGCTCCAAGCGGTTGGTGGCCAACCAGGTCTCGTAACCCCCCAGCTCATGCTGCTTGGGCGTCGGCAGGTAGTCGAAATAGCCGTGGGCCAGGGAGACCAGGAAGGCCGGCTGCACGGGGCTCCGCTGGCGGAATTCGAGGCCGATCTCGCAGAAGACCTCGTTGGGCAAGCTGCCGATGCACACCTGGCCGATCCGCAGCACTTGCAGCGGCGTCGGGACCGAGGCCGCACCGCGGGCCAGGTCCTCGAATCGCTGGGCGTACACGCGGGGGACGTCGGGCTTGCCCGGCTTGGCCAACATCTCCTTGGCCCACGCGAGCTGCTCGGCGCTGGGCCGGCGCGTGGCGATCACCGGCTCCCGGTAGCTTGCGGCCAGCGTCAGCCGGTCAGAGTACTTGACCTTGGCCAGGGCCGCCTGAACCTTCGCGGCCAGGTCGTGGGCCACGAACCGCATCTGCTCGTACGGTTTCTTGGGCGGCCGGGGGTGGAGGAAATTGATGTTGTTCACGTCGCCGCTGGTGCCGTTGGCCATCATCGCCACCATCGGCGGATCCAGCTCGTCCCCCTCCAGCAGGCGCTCCAGACGCTGGCAATACATGCCGTAGTAGTCGGCCGAAATGTCGCCCTGTCCCACGCCGCCCACGTAGTGCAGCGAATAGCAGGAGTAGACGGCGATCGGCCGGCCGTCGGGCTCGCGCACGGCGAGGATCGACACCACCGGATCGGTCGGCCCGGCCGGCTTCACCAGATCCGGGCTGCCCGCCGCCGGATTCATCTTCACCTGGTCGATGGTGCCGAAGGGACCGGGCGGAATCGTGCCGGGCTTGAGGAACCAGCGGCGGTTGAAGACGTGCTCCGGCGCCTCGGCGGTGGTGAACCCGAGCTGCGCCGGGCGCAGTCGGTTCACGGCGGATCTGACTCCGTCGGCGATCCGCCGGGCGACGAAGGCTTGATAGTCGTCGATCTTCTGCGGGAACTCGAAATGCTTCTCGCCCAGCGCGCTGGCGGCCGAGTGGTTGTGGATGGCCGAGATCAACACGTTCGTCGCCGGGATGCCCACCTCCTGTTCGATGAACTCGCGCGCCTCGTGGCTCACGTTGTAATGGATGCCCAGCAGGTCGACGACCACCAGCGCAAGCTTCGTCTGCCCATCGTCGAGCACGAGGCACCTCGCATGGAGCTCGTCGTGGACGTTCGTGGCTGGAAAGGGCAGAAAACCACCGATGATCGCCGAACCCAGCGCCGGCGTGATGTTGCTCGTGGCCGCACCGGCGCGAAACGTGGGCGCAGTCGGGTCCGCAGCCAGAAGTGCGGTGCTCAGGAAGCAGGCAACAATGGCAAGAAGATAGCGTCTCATCAAGGCGGGCTCCCAAAACAGGTCAACGGAAGGCGGTCGCTGGCAGCGCCTCCAAGATACTGCATCGCCGTGCACCGTGCCATCCCTTGGCCGAAGCAAGGAGACGATCGCGTCGCCTGGCTCGTGCAGCCAGGGCGCCGCCGCGCTCCGCAACGCCGACGGCAGTCGGAAGCCCGCGGTGCAGAAGCTGGTTCAAGCGGGCGGAGCCGCCCTGGGCGCCGATCTGCCGTTCCAGGGCGGCAAGCCGGTGAAGCTGTGGGGCTTGCGCTGTGGAAAGGCCGCTCCCTCGACCCCGCCAAGGGGCGATCAGGGCAGCACGTGGCCAACGCCCCCATAGCGGGGGCGATCGACCAGCGCTGCTCCTGATCTTCGAGTGCCTGCACGGCTCACGTTGGCGGTTTGTAAGGAAGCAGGACTGACGTTCGCGCGCCGCCTCCCTGTCGGCGCGGCCGTCTCAAGGCCACATCTCGTATCGTCTGACGTTTGACGCGAAGGATTTGGTGTTCGCGACCAGTTTTCCTTCGGTCAACGGCATCGAATTGATCACCATCGTGAGTCGCAAGTTCAGGCGGAACCGCAAGAGCTACCATAACAAGCAGTCCGCTTTGAGGATCCTGTCTATGGCGATTCACGAGGTATCGAAGCGATGGACGATGCCGATCCGCCACTGGAAGCAGGCACCAAACCATTCCGCCATCCCTTACGAGGACCGCATGCCCGAGCTGACCAGCAAATGGCCTGCCCAGGTCGTGTGGCACAGAAACTCGTACAGGCCCATGTCGTCGCCACGCTGAAGCTAACCGGAGACTGCAATAGCTCAGTTCCTGACAACGAACTCGCTCAGCGGTCGGTATCCCGCTCCCTTCATAAGCTCATCCCAATTCGCCGGCAGCCGTATCTCCTCGATCGCACCCCCCATGCCGCCGGCCAGCGTCTGTACTTTGTTTCTGTTGGGGTCCCCACATACGATCATCTGTAATCTCCCAGGTGTGACGGCCGGGGTCGTTGCAATGTCTTCCCATCCATCGAATCTCGGGTACCATGGCGGCAGTCTTCCCTTCTCCGCACCGGGCTCCCTCATGCATCTTGCGAGTTCGGCTTCAAAGGATCTCCACACCCTTCCGAGCGAGCCGTGCACTTTCGAAAACGCCCATTCATAAGTGATCCGTCTCGCATTCTTCGTCACGTCCCCGATCAGGCCTCTCCTCGTATACCCCGCGGCCGCAAGCATTTCGGCGACACCCGGCGTCAGCAGAAGATATCGGCGCGAGTCAATCATCCCCGCGCCGGAAAACTCGCCGTGAGTAACCCCATAAGCGATGAGTTGCATGACCGTTTCAGGATCGGACGTTGCCGGAGCGAGATTCTGCCCCCACACGGCACTACTGGCTGCGACAACCGTGCTCACATCTCGCGAAAAGCCTTTTTCCACGTGATAAGGATTCCATCCAATCTTGGCCAGAAACTCTTCGTCTTCGGCCAATACCCAGGATTGCGTCTTGCCGAAACTGCCCATCTGCGATTCCTTGATTCGGTAACCCGCTATATTCCTTTCGATGAGACCCAGTGCGCGGCCGATCACCTGGTTCGTCGAGTGAGCGATCAGGCCTTGGCCGTAGTCGATCTGAAGTTGCCTGGCCAGCGGCCCGTTCACGAGATAGAAATGGATGAACGAATGGGTGCTGCCCCCGGTCATCGACAGGCGGAACGCCGGGTTGCCCATGGCCTTGACCGCTGCGATCAAAACGGGCAGATGCTCAGGCCGACAGCCGGCCATCACTCCGTTGGCCGCGATGTTCCAGGGCGTCGCCCTCAGATTGGCCGACGGGAGCACAGCGATCTCTTCGTCTGGCGAGTAACCGGTGTAGTTCAGAAACTCCTCGATTCTCTCCACGGTCGGCGGAACAATGGCCAGGCCATCGCTCCAATTGCAGTCGGCGAAGTAGCGATTGACTGCATCGATAGAACCGGTAAACACAACCTCCTTGGCTCTTCCCGCGATAGTGTCTTTCTCGGGTATGGGCTTGGTCAGCGCTTGGATGACCTGCGGGACAACGACCAGATTGCTGTATTGCTGGAGCTGAGCGTTCGAGTGAAGATCAAATAGCCCCGGATAGACGGCGACCTGTAACGAGGGCACGCCATGATCGATCCCGGTAGCCCGCGCCTGGTTGTCGAATCCCGGACCGGTCACAACCACACCCGGAATACCCATCTTTTCGGCCGCTATGACCGTGCGGGCCGCGTTCGGAGTGCAGATTCCGCATCCGCCGTTTCCGCTTATCACGGCGCTGCAACCTTTTTCCTTCAACACGGCCTGCAGGATCGCCTCGTCTGTCCACGATCTCTCACCCCCCGCCGCCCGGACGACCGCGTCGATTTCCGTGTAGGGAACGACCTTGAGATCGGGATACTTCTTCTTCAGCGAGTCGCCGATTGCCGGAAGGGTGATATTCGATTTGAACGTATGGTTCCATATCAGGCAGACCGTTTTGCCCGCCAAGCTGTCAAGGCGCGGAGCCATGGCGATCATCTGCACGGTCGGATCGCCTAGAGGGCTCACGACGCGGTAGACCGGTTCCGCCGGATCTGCTGGAAGAGCCGCAGTCTTATCGGCCTCCTGCGTCGATGCCTGAGCACCGAATGCTCCGACTGGAACTGAGGCGATCCCGGCAAGCCCCGCCGCCAGGAACACGACGATTCCGGTCGAGGAAGTGAACAGGTAGCCGAGCAAAGGCGTCTTAACTTTCTTCTGTCTCATTGTGCTTTCCTTCATGAGAGTGGTTCCACAGGGATACCGTCAATCGAATCATGTGGTTGTTCGCGCCCGGTCCGTTTCCCGGCGCAAGAGTCGCCTACGGCTCACTACCGGCCGTCTCCGAGTCCTGCTCGCGGCGCGCCTTGAGGTACTCGGCGGCCAGATCCTTGCCCGCCAGCAGATCGTCGAGTTCTTTCCTGAGCCGCTCGGCAGTATCCGGCCGATAACCGGCGCGGACCGTCTGCACGATCCCCTTCGCGTCGACCAGCACCAACATGGGCGTTGCGTCCACCTGGTAGGCCAGGCCAACCTTCGAGTCCGGATCGAGGACCACCGGCACGTCCAGTTTCGCCTCGCGGAGAAACCTGGTGATCGTTTCCTCCGAATCGCCCTGGTTGACGGCGTACAACCTCACACCCTTGTCCTTGTATTCCGCCGCCACCTCGGCCACCACCGGCATTTCCTTCCTGCACGGGCCGCACGTGGCCGACCAGAAATCGAGCATCACGATTCCCCGCTTGTGCTGCTCGGCCAGCGAAAACTGGCCCCCGCCTGCGAGTTTCGCCGCGATCCTGGGCGCCGGCTTCCCGATCAGCGCCGTCGCGGCCGGTTCCGGCTCCGCGGGAGTGAGCGAGTCGACCTTCTTGGATCCGGGCGGCGGACTGAAGGCAAAAACGTCCGCCGCAGGATCGACACCGAATTGCCACCTGGCGAAATCCTGCGTGGACGTCAGTCGCGCTCCGCCGGCCGGCACGCCGGCCGCCCTCAGGCTCTTGCTCAGGTCGTGCAACACCCGCACCACGACCGGCTGCTCGTCCGCGGCAATCCAAACGTCCAAGTCGAAGGCTTCCTGAACAAGCTTCAGATGCCAGGTTGGCTTGCCGCCGACCGTCTCCTTGCCCACACAACTGACCGAGTCGACGCCATGGGTCACGGGCGCGTAAGGATCGTCGGCTAGAAGCTTCAAGAAGAAGACACTGTCACCCGTGGCGTCGGTGAACAGGGGATGGTCCTGCAGTTCTTGAAACGACGCCGGAGCCTTCTCTTGGGTATACTGCTTCAGTTCGGCGGCATGAATCGTCAGGTTCGTGCCGTCGCTCAGCACGTCGATCCGCTGGCCTTCGTTCTTCACGTGCCACGCGAGCCGGTTCGGCCGTTGGATGGCCAACGTCATCTGCTCGCTGAGGTTCTCAACCTGTCCCTGCAAGTCGGCTCGCATCGTCCGACAGATATCCACCTGGAATCGTTGAACGCCCCTATAGAAGTCGGCCATCCGGCGCAAGATCTGCTCGGGAGTTGGAGGCAAGTCATTCGGCCCCGAGGCACGCTCCGCGGCCTGGACACCGGTGTCCGCTGGAACCACCTGATTGACAGGCTCGGCAATCGCGCGCTCGCGGGCGCCAACCACGCCGGTCAGGAAGACCGCCAAGGCCAGGGCTGAAGTCGTTCGCTGCATCCAAGAGACCTTCTGAACGGGAAGAAGGGACCATGATTGGCAGACCTTTCGGGTCATTCCCTGCTTATGAAACGCACGGACCGCCCCAAGGTTTCGCCTATTGATGTCTGCGTTTTGAATGATCGGTTGGCCAGGCCGATATCCGGAAGACCGGGCCGAGTCGATCGATTTGCTGGCCAGCAGTTTTTCGCTGGGCAAATACCGGCTGCTGAAGCGAGGTCGCAAGGCAGGTCAACCAAAGGTTGACAACAAGTGTCGCGGAGAGAATAGCCGGTACGGGTCTCATGACCCTCTTTGCATCGGTTGTCGAACAGCCACAAGTGATCGGGCCTCGAAGACGATCGCCTGCCTCTTGCGACAAGCCGACAATCGAGCCATGCTCACCACGGGTGTTCCCGACGCGCAACGGGATCAGCGACCTCCACCTGCAGAGTGCGGCATCGGAGGCCGACCCTTTTCGGCGTGCTCATCGAATCTGTGGCGGCTGCGGCCGCGGAGTAGCCTTGTTGACCCCGTTGCGTTGACTGGACTGTCCACAAGGGACCCAGCGTTTTGTTGTTCCCTGTGAGCACCCTTGCATGTCAACCCGAACACCGGAGAACCGGCGCACGATTATGGTTGCAGGGTCACGGCCACGAACACCACTTCCCCCGGCTTTAACTCGGTGGAAAAGTCCATCGGCAGACGTTGGCCATGCCACAGGGGACGGAACCCGCCATCGTCGGTGGACCGCCACACCTGGCCGTCGTACGACGCCCCGGCCGGCGCGTTGCGGGTGTCAAGGTCTACGCTCAGTGGCTGCGGCGTTTCCGCGACGTTCACAAACAAGTGGCCGATCCGCTCGTCCGGCGATTGCCAGGAACTGGTCAGGATGGCCGGCGTCGGCATGGATTCACTGACCCATTGGTCCCCTCGGCGCACGGAGATCGCGACTTCCACCTGCGGCACCGTCAATTCGTAGGGATGCAGCATCGTTCCGAGCATCAGGAAGTCCTTTGCCCGAGTCTTCAACAGGCGGCAGTGGCTGCGGATCATCGCAATCTGGTCCGGGTGGGCGTCGAGCATGTTCTGCGGTGCGGACCAGACCGCGCCGCCCGGCGTGCGCCCGGCGGCCAGATTCATCGCGTGACAGCGCACGTTCCAGCGGCTGTCGCCCGCGCTCAGACCTGCGCTGTCGCCCCCATAGCCGACGGCGAACTCGTGGTAGAGGTAAGAGAACAGCGGGATGCCGACCGCGCCGGGATAGCCGCGGTACCATCGTTTCTCATAATACTCGCGGACGTGAAAGCCGTCGAGATGCTGTATCAACTGCTCGTGCGGTTCTTCATGAAACAGAACGAAGTCGGGCGACAGTCCCTTGCCGTGGCGGCGCATCGTGTCGAGCAAGTCCCAGAAGGCGAGGCTCTGATAGACTCCCTCCCCCGGTGCGTGACCGTGCCCGGCGGACCAACAGGCGCCGCCCGCACCGCTGACCGTCTGATCCATTTGCAGCACATCGACTCCGAGCGCATGCGCCTGGTCGATCACGTTGCAGAAGAACTCGGCGGTCTGCGGGGCGGCGGGGCAGAATTGGTAGGAATGGCGCCGCCACTCGCCCGACGGGCTGGATTCGTTGAGCACATACTCCTTCGGTTTTCCGGATTGCTCGTCGACGACGTAGGACGAGCCGTATTGCTCGGCGGCCGGAATCTCGGCGGCGTCGCGTCCCTCGTTCCAGTACGTGTAAAACATGCCGGAGAGGAAGAAGAAGGGACGGATACCGTCCTCGCGGAGTTGCCGGAGGACCTGCTGTGCGCGGTCCTCATCGAAGATCGGGAAATAAGCGCCGGCGGTCCAGCGGCGGTGGTTCTCCCACCCGGCGAGCATGGCAACGACCGGCCCGTCGATCTTGTCGCGCAAGGTGTGGAGATATTCGCGGAGCTTCGGGTAGTAGGAGCCGGAGCAGGTCCGCTCGCGATCGTAGGTACGGACCTCGCAGACATGCACGTCCGGCCCCTCCTTCCACCACGCCGGCACGTCGTCTCGCTGAACAAGGGTCTTCTCGCACCACGGTTGCAGTACGGCCCATTGTTTGTATCGATCGGCCGTGTCATACCAGCGGCCTTGGGTCACGCCCACCGCCACGGGGTAGGGGCTCTCCCAAGTGCCGTCGCGGTCGCTTCCGTCGTCGGGCACGACGGTATACGCGTGCCAGCAGAGAAAGCCTTCGACGCGTTTCGACACGCCCAGCGACATCGGGCGGCCCTCCGTGTCGCGCCCCGCCAGGTAGAGGCCCGCCGACCGGTCCTGGTAGGCCAGGAACTGGGCCGAGAGGTTGCCGGGATACCCCAACGTCACGCCGAACCCGTCGCGCCAGTTCTTCGCCGGGTTCTCAATGAGCGTGCCGGACAGTGCGGGCAGCACCAGGCAATCGTCGTCGCCCTCGCTGATGGTTGGCACGGCGAGGACCTGCGGGAAGCGGACGGCCTTCACCCGGCAACCGGCCGGGCACTTCACGCGTATCGTCCACAACGTCAACGGGTCCTGTTCGTCGCACAGCACCGCGACTTCCACGCTGACGCCGGGCGCCGGGAAGGCGCCATACGCGATGACGGCCTTGCTCGTTGCGCCGGTCTTCGTCACGGCCACATTCGACGTTCCTGCCGTCGTGCTATCGAGCGTCACGCGGTCGCCGTCTTGGTTGGTCAAGGCGATCGAGAAGAGGCTTTTCGAGGTCGGGGACGCAACCAACGCCTGCCCACTCGCCTTGTGGACGAGCCGCTCGATGAAGGGTGCGGGCGCCTGCTCGACTACCAGACGCAGGACCCGGTTTTCCAATGCAACCGTATCCGCGGCATCGGTCGCCGCCGTGGCAGACTGCAGGACAGAAACCGCAACGGCCAGCAGAATTGCAGGGGCTTTCATCTCTGGGGTGCTTCCTTTCCAAAGGAGACACGGCTCCTTTGCTGGCAGCATGCCAGTCTGGTAGGAGTTAAATCGGCTGGAAGGACGGCGTCGGTGCAGGATGCCCGGCGGGGCCGTTCAATATACACCCCGGCTCGGGTGCCCGCAAACGGACGGTCCCGGAGAAGCGTGCCGTGTTCGGCCCGTCGTTCAGCTTTGGCCGATTGGATGCCCAAGAGGCAGGGAAACAGGATGGTGGCACAGCCGATCGCAGTGTGGTCCAACAGGTCACGATTGGATCGGAGCTTGAAGTAAGCGACGTGAGCATACGATCGAACAGTGTCTGTGCTTATTCTCTTCATGTTCCACGGCGATAAGTCGTGGCGAGGGGAAATCGTCATGCGAAGACTACCGGCGTGTGTTGTGTCTCTCCTACTGGTCGGCGCAACGTACGCTGCGCCCGCACTTGATCCTGAACCGAAAGATGGGCGGAAACTCTTCGGCCCTGCTGTGAACAAGACGGTTTCGGTGACCGCCGGCTGAGACTCCGCGGCTTGCGGACCGCGGCGAGGTCCGCTGCCTTGGTGGCGAATCCGGCAGATCGGTTGCCGCTGCGGCAGGAAGACGGAGTCCTGGAGATCACCGTCCCGGAGAGCCCGCTCGACCCGGTGAACACGGTCGTCGCGGCGAACTTGGAAGGGGCGCTACGCGTCGAACCGCGCATCGCGCCACCAGGCCAGGTTCGCGAGAGAGGCGCTCCTTGATGGCGACTTCCTCCCGTTTTCCTGCGTTCTGCCCGCACCGCTTGCATGCATGGACGGCAGTTCTGCCCATAATCCAGGGCAGTCGGACGGACGGGCCCAGCCATGCGGACGCTTACCGAGCTAGTCAAGGACTGAAGACAGCCAGCAGCGCCAATGATGCACACCAGGATCCGGCACGCGTTGTTCTGCCTCTATGGCGGTGAGCCGCCGAATTGGCTGCACAACCGCCGGAACATCTGGGACGACGGCAACCGCCTTACTGCCAGTTTCTATCCGAAGAAGGGGCAGGAACGCGTCACGCTGGAGACCAAGACGGCAGTCGGCGACGGACTGTGGTACCCTATCGCCTGGACATGGCGCGGCGTCAACAGCGATCAGGACAATGCCGAACTGGTCCTGTACGTGGACGGGATGCCGGTCGGACACTAGGGAGCGCAGGCCTTTCACCGCGACTATTGGGGCGTGGCCGGTAAGACGGCCCGGCAGATCGACGCAACGGACCGAAGCGATGCAGAGTTCTGGCAGCACATCGACCCCTGAACCCTGTCGCAAGAATGGCGACAAACCAATGATGCACATGTCATCTATGGCAATTATCCGGATGGCGGAAGAGCAAGCGGCGCGGGATCAGTCTGGGCGGCCTGGTCGGACAGCCACGGGCTGTGCGCCAAGGTGGATCACAGGGACGCGGCACGCGCCGAGCAGATCCTTCTGGAAGGGCTGGCGTCGCCCGACGTTGACGACAGGGAGTTCTTGCTGGACCGTCTACTGCTTCTTTATGAGGAGACCGGCAAGGACGAAGAAGCCGGACGTGTGCGCGAACAGCTTGAGCAGATCCAGAAGCCGAAGACCACGACGGCAGTCCGGTTCGGTTCGGACTCAATCCAAGTCAGGCAGAAGCACGATTCCGGCCGGCCGGACTCCCGCTGGAGGACTTGCCGCATCTCGCCGAGGCTTTGCCGCCTGGCCACCGCACGAACGGCGATTCTTCGGAGGGAACACACAAAGTGGGACGGAACGATCCTTGTCCGTGCGGTAGCGGCAAGAAATACAAGAGATGTTGTGCTCAGAAGGGTCGGTAACGGGTATCCGCAAGGCAAGGATCCTCGAAAGAACCTCGATCGCCGGATCGGCATAGCGGAACAGAAGGGGCAATAGGCCGCCTCCTCTTTCTTCCTGATGGCTGGCAAGAACAGACTACTGAAGATCCTGGGATGGCCAGGTCAAAACATAACGTCGATTGTGCCAAACGCAACCAAAAAGGCATCTCGAAAGGTATCACCAAGGGCCAAAAGCAAAACAAGGGACCGCGCCGCATGCGACGCAATCCCTTGTTAAAGCATAGCTTACATCAAATCGGGGCGACTAGATTTGAACTAGCGACCTCTGCGTCCCGAACGCAGCGCTCTATCCAGGCTGAGCTACGCCCCGCCGATGTGAAACTCCCATTGTAATCCCGCAACGGTGCGGGTCAATGGGGGCTCGGGCGCCCGGGACAGCCGCGCCAAGCCGCAATCCATGCCGAACAGCCCCGCCGCTGACGATCAGGGGCCCCCCCCCTGCGGCTGGTCGCGCAGGGACGCGGCCGGCGAAGCAAACGCCGGCCCTTGAGGTCTGCCAGCGGCGGATCGATCCAGTCCATTGAAATGTCCATACGCTGTAACTCCATGCGTGAAAATGTGTTATAACCGGAGGTCGCGTCTTGGGAAAACTTTTTTTTCAGCCCGCGTAACAAGCGGGCCCCTCGCGGCAACCATCTTCCTAGTCATGAAGTCCACCAAAGGCGTCCGTGTGGCTCCAACCGGCACCCCCCGAACCGTCGACTGGCCAGCCGCACTGGCGGAACACGATCGCTGGCTGCGAACGGTGATTTATGCGCGGGTGGGGGAGCCCCAGGCGGTCGACGAGGTATTTCAGGAGGTCTCGCTGGCGGCCATCCGGCAGAAGAGTCCACTGAAGGACCCCACCAAGGTGGCTCCGTGGCTTTACCGCACTGCGGTTACGCAGTCGCTGCTCTACCGCCGCAAGGCCGGCAGGCGGCGCAAGTTGGCGGGCAACTATGCCCGGGCCACGCAACCGGACGAGGCCGACGTTCGCACTCCCGACCCGCTCGACTGGCTGCTGGCCGATGAACGCCGCAAGCTGGTTCGCACGGCCCTGGACCGGCTGCCGCGGCGCGATGCGGAAATACTCTGGCTGAAATACACGGAAGACTGGAGCTACCAACAGATCGCCGAGCATTTGGGGATCAGTCAGAGCGCCGTCCAGGCCCGGCTGCATCGCGCCAGGGGGCGGCTGAGAAGGGAATTGGCGAACGTTGAACGGACGACCGAATCTCGGCAGGATTTCAACCCGTGATCGCCGGCACGCCCCGGCGGCAAGTGAGCCATGAATGCACCGGAATTCCCAAAGATCGACGATGCCACGCTGGATATGTTGGTCGATGGCGAGTTGAACGAGCAGGAGCGGCGAGAACTGCTCTTGAGCCTGGACGCGACGCGCGACGGCTGGCGGCGCTGCGCACTGGCCTTTCTGGAGGCTGGCAGTTGGAGGGAGTTGCTCGCGAAGACTCCCGAGCAGGCTCCGCGGCCGGCGACGCGGCGGGAGCGCGGCCGCCGCGCCGCGCGGCGGCTTGGCACGCCCCTGGCGATGGCCGCCAGCTTTCTGCTCGCCCTGCTGTTGGGCCTCGGCATCGACAATCTGCTCAAGACGCCCGCCCCGCACGCCTCGCCCAATCAGTTCGCCGGCACGGGCGCGGTGCAGCCGCCCAGGAAGACCGGCCCCGCAGCGAACTCGGGCGGAGAGGCCGCCCCGCGGAAAGCAGCCCCCTACCAATATGTCACGCTTCCGGTGCCCGAGGCGGCGGCCGGCGATTCTGCGTTGCTCGAATTGCCCGTGTCGTCTCGTTCCAAACTCGACAAAGGTTGGCTCAGCAGCGTCCCCTTTGCCGTCCCGGAGAGCGTCGTTCAATCGCTCCAGCAACGGGGACACGAAGTCCGGCGGCAGCGGCACGTGATTCCCTACATCACGGAAGACGGCAGGCCGGTGGTGTTCCCGGTCGATGAAGTCCAACTACAGTACGTCGGCAACCGCGACTATCAATAGGAGAGCGGAAAGCGGAGAGCGGAGGGGTTCGAATTTCAGTCTCTCAACAGCGTTTCGGTAGGCATGTAAGGAGGTGTTTCTTATGAGCGGTGTCGTTTCTCGATGGTTCGCAGTCGTTTTGGGCTGCGTGTTGACTCTGCTGGCTGCCGGCGTCGCCCTGGGGCAGGAGGCTGGCCAAGCGCCGCCGCCCGAGCCGGGACAGATGCCCCCGCCGACTTTCCTGACGCCGTTTGGCGGAATCGGCGGCGACGGCGCGATGATGCCTCCGCCGGCGGTCCCGGCAGCCGGCAGTTTCCCGCCGGGGGGGTGGCAGGTGGCCGGCGAGCGGATGCCGGTCAAGCCGAGCGAGTATTGGATCGGCCTTCAGTGCACCGTTGTGCGGCCGGAACTGCGGTTTCACCTCGGGCTGGCCGACGACGTGGGTATTCTGGTCGAGGCGCTTGTCGACAAGAGTCCCGCGGCCAAGGCGGGGATTGAGAAGTACGACGTACTGACGCAGGCGGGCGAGAAGAAGCTGACCAAGGTCCAGGACCTGATCGACGCGGTCGACGCGGTCAAGGAGGGCGCGCTCAAGGTGGAACTGGTCCGCGGCAAAGAGCAGAAGAGCGTCGAGGTGACGCCCGAGAAGCGGCCGCCCGTCGAGGCGCCGGGGCCTGACGCCGCCTTCTCGCCCTCCGGAGACTGGCAGAAGTTCTACGACTTCATGAAGCAGTGGGAGCCGGGCAAGGGGGGCCGCCCCTCGATGCGCTTGCGATTCTGGCACCCCGGCGCGATCATCACCGGCGACGGGCCGGGCGACGCGGGCGCGGCCAAGCTGCCGAAGAACGTGACAATCAAGATTCAGAAGGAAGGGGAGCAACCGGCCGAGATCGCCGTCACCCGCGGCGATCAGACGTGGAACGTCAAGGAAGACGACCTGTCCGCATTGCCCGACGATCTTCGCCCCTATGTGGAACGGATGCTGGGCAAGGCCGGCGCGATCGGCCGGCTGCCGCTGGGCGGCGAGGCGTTCGCTCCTTTTTCGCTGGAGCGCGACGGCCGACTGGAGAAACGGCTGGACGAGCTGAAGGGGCGGGTCGACGAACTCCGCCAGACGGTCGAGGAATTGCGGAAGAATCGCGAGGACAAGCCGCGCGGTCAGAAATAGCGGTCACGATCCCCGCCGGATTGCGGATGATGCGGATGAGCGATTATCTTCAAGTGGTCACGACGGTTTCAGGCCAGGCAGACGCGCGGCGGATCGCCGATCGGCTGGTCGAGAAGCGGCTGGCCGCCTGCGTGCAGATTGCCGGCCCGATCACGAGCGTCTACCGCTGGCGGGGCAAGATCGAATCGGCCGAGGAGTGGCAATTGAGTGCGAAGACGCGCAGCGCGCTCTACGAAGCGGTCGAGCGGGAGATCCGCGCAAGCCATCCCTACGAGGTGCCGGAGATCGTCGCGCTGCCGATCGCCGCCGGCAGCGGCGACTATCTGGCGTGGATCGGGAACGAGACGTCCGGCAAGTGAGCGAGGCAAGAGTCGATGGAATTCCCGTTTCGATTGGCCGCTATCTTGTCGGTCTGCGGTCTTCCCGCCGCCACGTCGGCCGCCACGTGGACGCCGGTCTGCTGCCCCGAGGCGGCGCGGCTGCTGGCCGGACAGTTTGAATTGGTGCGGATCGTCGAGGGCTTCGAAGATGGCCCGGGCGGCTGGGCGTGCCGCCGGGGCATCCAGCAGGCGGAAGCGGCCGCGGCGGTCGACGCGGTGGCGCGCGAGGGCCGGCAGGCGCTGCGCGTGGATTACCGTTTCGCCGGCAAGCCGGACTTCGAATACGTCGAGTTCGGCCCCGGAGTGAAAATCAGCCAGCCCGGCGCGGTTTTGGGGTTCTGGTACCGCTTCGACGCTCGCCCGCTGGCGCTGCGACTCCGCATCCGAGACAGGAGCGGCGAAACGCACCAGCTCAACCTGCCCCGATCCGGCGGCGATGGCTGGTCGTTCACCGCGGCAGCGCTCGAGCCGCAAGGATTGTCGTGGGGCGGCGATGGGAACGGAAAGCTCGATTACCCCGTTGAACTGTATTCGATTGTGGCGGATCGGCCCGAGCGGGGATACGTCGGCTCGGGCGCGCTGTGGATCGACGGCGTGGGTCTTTTCAAGCCGATCGAGAAGTCGCACGTGCTGGCGATCGAAACATCCGGCGCCCGACTCGGCAGGGTCTACCTGCCGGGAGAGACGATCCGCATCCGGGCCAAGGGGGAGGGCGACGGCATCCGCTGGCAGATTTGCGACTATTTCGGGCGCACGATCGCCAACGGGCAAGGGGCGGCCGAGGAGACGTTGATCTCGCGGACAAGCCCCGAGCAGGGCTACTTCGAATGCCGCATCGAGCTTGTCCGCGGCGGTCGCGATGCCGACGCCCGGTTGTTCTCCTGGGCCGTCTTGCCGCATGCCGCGCAGCGCAACCCGTTCGTGGGCATGGGCTGCCACTTCCGCGGCGCGGCCTATCCCCTGGAGTGTATGGACCTGCTCGCCCGTTACGGGCTGACCGAGTTTCGCGACGAGATTCCCTGGTCAAGCGTCGAGCAAGAGCCGGGCCGTTACGCGCTTCCCCCCGACGGCGCCGAGTTCGTTGCCAGGGCGGAGAAGCTGGGGCTCAACCCGCTGCTGATCCTCGACTATGGCAATCGTCTCTATGATGACGGTGGTTTCCCCAATTCCAGCGCGGCGGTGGCCGCCTATGCGGAGTACTCCGCGGCAATGGCGCGGATGCTCCGCGGCAAAGTCCGCGACTTCGAGGTCTGGAACGAGTGGACGATCGGCTGCGGCATGCGCGGCAGGCCGGGCGAAAACACGCCCGAGCGCTATGGCCGGCTGCTCCGGGCGGCGTATCGGGCGATCCATGCGAGCGGCGGCGGGGAGGTCACCGTCGTCGGCCTCGGCGGCGAGCATAGCGGCCACCACTTCGAGCAGATTCGCGGGATGGTGCGCTCCGCCGGCGCCGGGTCCATGGACGCCTATTCCGTCCACGGCTACCGCTATCCCCGCGCGCCGGAGGAGACCGACCTGGTGGGCGAGATTCGCACCGTCGCCGCGATGGTCGAGGCGGAAGGGGGGCCGGCCCGGCTCTGGGTCACCGAGATCGGCTGGCCGACACACGCGGACGAGCGGGGCGTGGACGAGCGGACGCAGGCGCGTTACCTGGTCCGCACCCTGGCCCTGCTGCGGTCGATCGAAGTCGTGGAGAAGGTGTACTGGTACGACTTCAAAAACGACGGTCTCGACACGCAATACAACGAGGACAATTTCGGCCTGATTCGCCACCAGAAGCACGGTCTCGCCCCGAAACGCGGGGTGGTGGCCGCGGCCGTGTTTTCACGCTTGACCGCGGGGGCGGAGCCGCGCGCGGTCTGGCAGCGCGACGGGGCCTGGGCCGTGCTCCTCGCTGCGCCCGAAGGCCAACTGGCGATCGCCTGGGACACCGGCCGCGGCCAGGAGATCAAGCTCCAACAGGCCGATGCCGAGGTCTTCGACACGATGGGCAACCGGCTGGCCGGCCTGGGGGCGCTGGAACTGACGGAAGACCCGCTCTACGTTGTGGGGCGGGACTTGTCGGGCTTGTTTCCAGCAAGCGGCCAGCGGCGCTGAACACCGGCGAGTCGACCGCGCTGGGCAATGCGGGATGCTCCGAGCGCCTGCAACACGCTCCGCAGACCGGCATTTCCGCTTGTCCTCCCGGGGACGGGTCGCTCCGAGACGTTTTCGATCCCAGCAGCGATCGAGGCTGCCGGGACTGTCACGGGGCGCCTGAAAACCGGCCAGTGGGGGGCGCGGGGCTGGGAGGCGAATTCCCGGCCGTCGGTGCCGGCAGCACGGATACGAGGATCGCCGTGTCCGGGGCCTTGCCGGAGTAGAACGCGACGTAGTGGGTGCCGCTGATCGCGGTGGCGTTCGCGTTGCCCCCATCAATCGTGATCCGACGGCCCGTGGCGACTGCCTGGGGAGCAGGCCAGTTGAGCGGGTCGCCGAAGACGCTGTCTGGATCAACGACTCGACGCCAGAGAATTCCCTTGCCGCGCTGATAGTAATCTCGGAACTCGGGTGAGACCAGATTTTCCCCAAGATTTCAGACTTTTCACCTGCCCATCAGTCGCCTTCGTGACAAAGAACACACTTCCCGCTCACCGCCTATTACTCGGACTTGCCATTGCCCTTTCACCTGGCTGTGGCTGTGGCGTGCTAGGTCGTAGTTTCGCGCCGGGATCTTAAGCCTCATGTGGTGTGCAGTCCCAAGAGAAGATAGACGACCATCACCAACCCGATGAGCGAAAGGGCGAGGGCCACCATCACCCCAAACGACAGCGGACGGAAATGAAGCGGCTGGTTTCGATCCAAACGTCGAACGGTGTGCCAGTGTGTCGCGGCGGCAAACAGGTTCACGGCCATCCCCACGATTACCAGCGCGGCGCCGATCCAAAGCGACACTTCGCTCTCACGGGGCGAGGGCTCGGCGTGCGATCCGGCTATCTCGCGGAGGAACAGCCCGAACCGGGCAACGACAAATCCGAACCCCATCAGTGCCAGTCCCGTTCGCACCCATGCCAGCAACGTCCGCTCGGCGGCAAAGTAGACCCGCGGGTCGGCCGCGTCGTCCACTGTGCCAACGTTTGCCCCCTTGGCAATATCCTTGGAAACCATGCTTGACCCTGTCACGGCGCACAATGATCGAACCAGCAGCATCACTATAAATATACGGCTGCCGAGGATGGCGGGAAGAGACCGTTTCGGTGGTCAGTTCCGCCGGTATCGACTCGTCACGTCGGCAATTTGCCGTCCTTTTTGGCGGTACACTCGCGACTCGTCGCCTATCATTCGGGTGAACCAGGGGCCATCGAATCGCTGTAATCCGGGATCACAATTCCAGCAAATGCCTTCGCGGAGGACCGGGGCGAGATAAGCGACGTCCATGGCCCGCCATTTCCCGTCGACGAAAACCTCCGTCCATACATGATAGCTCCAGGAGACATAGCGATTTGGAGCTTGCGGGTGTTCGGTCACGTCGGGATCCATGACGCTCGCAGCGGCCGCGACGAGACCGACACTGCGCAGCAAAGCGACAGACAGGGCCGTATAATCGAAGCACTGTCCGCGGCGCTCGCCGTTGCGGAGACGCTGGGGAATGGAGCGGAACGAGGGCACTTCCGGCGCATCGGTCCTTTCCCGCCCGCCGCCCCCCGCGTGCCCGTCGGCCGCAGCCAACTCCGGCCAGAAGCCCTCGATGCGGCAAGCGGTTGCCGCCGCGACGCGTTGCACAGCCACTCGGGGATCGCGAGAGCCCGCCACCGTTCGAATCGCCAGACAAAACACCTGGTCCCTGAGAATTCCCAAATGCCAATCGTACAGGCGCGGCTCTCCTTCTTCCGATTTCTGAGCCATGTACATGGTGTCGGTCAGGTAAACTCCCGCCCGCCAGTGGTGGGCAGAACGATCCACCGGATCGAAAGCATTGAAAATGACAAAGAAAGGCTGCTCGGCAATCTGGCGAAAGATTCCCTCCTGCCAGTGGTAAATGACTACACAATAAGGTCCTACGGGCATTGGGCCGTGATCGGACTCCAGACCCAGCACCGCCTCGGCGCGATCGATGCTACGGCGGGTCATGCGGACTCGCGGCATTTCCGTACGGGCCGAATCCCGTTCCTGCCGCCCGGGCCACAACGGCTGGACCGTCACCACCAATCGGTCGGCATCTTCTGCCGGCAGACCGTCGAGTTGGATCGTCATCTGCGCGAAGCGGTGGTAGATCGGACCTGTGGCGCATCGCGCAGCCTGTTGTCCGCCCAGTTGCAGGATTGCGGGGAGGGAGACTCTTGGGATGGGCGGAGTATTCGGGGGGGACCGATCGCTCTTGCTGTCGCCCCGGCCAAGGACCAGGAAGACGCCCAAGACGCCGGTCCCGATGATTGCCACGGTCCAGATTCGCATTGTCCTCGGTAGCTCAAGTCACCAACTGAATAAGTGTCGAGCGTTGATATCCGACGGAAATGGCAAATGCCGCCTGCCCAAACACTCGTCTCCTTGCTTCCGTCTTGTTCGGCAACTGGGGGGCCATTCTGTCGCCACGGCCCGCACTATGTCAAGGGCAACCGCCCGAAACCCAAAAGCCTTGATATCAACTCGACCGTCTGAAATTGGCGGGACCTCCATCCTGACGCCGAAAAGCGACTCGACTGCCGACGATTGCTTCTACGTGAAGTTCTCGTCGCAGATCTGCAGCAACGGCAGCTTATTGCGCATGGGAACAGGTTGAAACGGGTCAACAACCGGGTTGCTTCCGGGACCAGCAGCGTTTTCGAACTGATCGTTTACGGGAAGGGGCAATCAATCCCCACTCCCCGACAGAAGAGCATTGACCGCTCCCCGAACTTGCGCTGCCAAAAACCGACTCGCTTTGTGGATGCCAGGGGACGGTCCTTCACTTTGATCAACATGCAGAACCCGGCTATCACCAACAGACTCGCCATGACAAGTTTCAAGGTGATCCCGCTGACGTAGGCCGAGAGATAACCAGCGACAAACGCCATGATGTCCGTTGGGGGATCGATGACCAGGGCCAGTTTCCAATCAACCGTTCGATTCTTGTGAAACAGCAGCGTTGCTGCCGCTGCCGTCGCCAAGAGAATGAACTGCCCGCTGGCAGCAGCCTGGTGCATCGGGACGCCGCAGGCAACCAGGACCGGAAGGTAGAAATTGCCGCCCCCACGCCCCGTCATGGTCATCACGGCGGCCAGCCCCAGTATGACGACAAGACCGATTATCCACTTCATGTGGTTCAGTCCCTTCCGGAACCAGCATCGTTTTCGAACTCGCGGACAAAGTCGCCCTACAGCAGCCGCGTCTGCTCGATGGGCCGAGGGACTTTGACCACCAGGACGCGCAGTGTCTGGTCGCCCTCGTTGTACCAGCAGTGCGGGACCCGGGCCGGGCTGTCGATCAAGGAATCGGGGCCGACGGTCTGTTTCTCGTCGCCAACCTCAACGATTCCGGTGCCTTCCAGGACATAGAAGAACACGTCCACCGGCGTAAGGTGACGCTTCAGCGACTGCCCGGGCTCGAGCGTCAGGTGGACAACCATGGCGTGCTCGCTGTCATAAACCTGGGCAGCTTTGACATTGTGTGGATTGGGGCCGCCGGGGGCCTCTTTGGCGTTGACGATCTTCATCGTATGCCTCTCCGTTTCGTAATGTGCTGACCAACGGCATCTCCGGGCTGTCGCGGCATGCGGAAGCAGTGCCAGCCAGCGCCGTGATGGCACCTATCCCAACATGGCCGCGAGGTCTTCCTCAGGCGTCTTGATCGGCATGAGGTTGAACTGATCGACCAGCACCTTGAGGACGTTCGGGCCGACAAATGCGGGAAGCGTCGGTCCCAACCGCATGTTCTTGATTCCCAGGTGTAGCAGCGTCAGCAGGATGCAGACGGCCTTCTGCTCGTACCAGCTCAGCACCAGGCTCAGCGGAAGTTCGTTGACGCTGCAGTCGAAGGCCTTGCTCAGCGCCACGGCGATCTGGATCGCGCTATAAGCGTCGTTGCACTGCCCGCAGTCCAGCAGGCGCGGAATGCCGCCGATGTCGCCGAAAGGCAGCTTATTGAAACGATACTTGCCGCAGGCAAGGGTCAGGATCACACAGTCATCGGGCACCTGCTGGGCCAGTTCGGTGTAGTAATTCCGGCCGGGCTTGGCCCCATCGCAGCCGCCGATGAGGAAGAAGTGACGGATATTACCGGCCTTGACTGCGTCGATGACTCTGTCGGCTACACTCATGACGGTGTTACGTGCGAAGCCGATCGTGATGGTCTTCTCATCGGCATCCGATTCGAAGCCCGGGGCCGCCAGCGCCGCCTCGATCACCGGCGTGAAGTCTTTGTTTCCTTTGGCGTCGGCGCCGATGTGCGTGACGTTCGGCCACGCGACCAGGCCGGTGGTGAAGATGCGCCCGGCGTAGCTGTTCTTAGGCTTCTGGATGCAGTTGGTTGTCATCAGGATCGCGCCCGGGAAGGCATCAAACTCCTGTCGCTGGTCCTGCCAGGCCCCGCCGTAGTTGCCTACGAGGTGCTTGTGCTTCTTGAGCTCCGGGTACGCCAGGCATGGCAGCATCTCGCCATGTGTGTAGATGTTGACCCCCTTGCCCTCGGTCTGCTCCAAGAGCATCTTGAGGTCCTTGAGATCGTGTCCTGAGACCACGATGCACTTGCCCTTGACGGGGGTGACGCGAACCTCGGTCGGTTCGGGATGGCCGTACGTGCCAGTGTTGGCGGCATCGAGCATTTCCATGGCCTTGAGGTTCACCTCGCCGACCCGCAGTGCCATGCCAACCAGGGCGTCCACGTCGGAGGGATTACCGGCCAGGAAGTCCATCGCTTCATGGATGAAGGCGTATACGCCCTCGTCTTCCACACCAAGAATCTGCGCGTGGTCGACGTAGGCGGCCATGCCCTTCAGACCGTAGGTGATGAGCTCCTGGAGGCCCGCCACGTCCTCACCAAGGGCGTCGATTCGCTTCTGGATGGTGACCTGTTCGCCCTGACGGATCAGTTCGTCGAGATCATCGGCAGGCTCGATGGCCGCATCCTGTGCCAACGGTTCGGGCTGCCGCCCGGCTTTCTGGCATGCCGACGCGTACGCCTGCTTGATTTCGCTGCGGCTCGCCGCGCCGCGATGGATCAGCTCGGCAACGCGCTGGGGATCGAAGTCCACGTTGGTCACCGTGGCGAACAGGGCCTCGACGACAAACAGGTCGGCCGGGCGATGGGTCACGCCGAGTGGCCGCGCCCGGTGAGCGTACTGGCTAACGCCCTCGGCGACGTGAATCACCAGGTCCTGAAGCGCGGCGGTCTCCGGGTCCTTTCCACAGACGCCGTGGGCGGTGCAGCCGGCCCCTTTTGCGGTCTGCTCGCACTGGTAGCAAAACATGTTCATAGCGCATGAGTCCTCTCTTGTGTTGGCGGCATGTTTCCAGGCCGCTGGGTTCTGGTATCACTTGTTCTTCAATTGAAATCCCATCGACGGGGCAGGAGTCGGCGGCCTCTCGGCAACGGTCCTGCCGGTCCGCTGGCACGGGATCGGCCTTGACCTTGGCCACGTTGCCTTCCATCTGAAAGACCGCCGGGCACACCTGCTCGCACAACCCGCAACCGATACTTTATTCTCTGCGGAATAGCGGGCGACTCGCTGGCCCATAGCATCCGCCAGCATCTGCCGATGATCTTCGCCAGATCATCATCCGTTTCCTTGAAGTTCCGCAGCGCTGTGAGCTTCAGCGGCGGCTGGCCAGCGGCTTGAGTACCGCTGCTCGATTGTTCGTCCGACATTCAGATGCACTCCTGTGCCGTCTGTGTTGTCTTGTCGAGAATGTTGATCTCGCCGACAACCGTCCACTTCTGTCTATCCGGCTACCAATTCATCCTCGCCATGCGCCTTGGCCACTGCGGCGGCCAGGCCATCCAGTTGCCCAAAGGTCTCCCCTGCGGGGTATCCTTACTGGAGGGCCGTCCCCAGGACGTCGACCTTGAGCTTGGGGATCAACTCGGTGATCTGCTCGATAGCCTTGCTGCTCCACGCGTAGGAGCCGACGATTGCCGCATACCTGACCTTGGGCCGCAGCTGGTTCCATCGGGCAACCGGATGAGCGAGTCGAACAACCGCCGTTCCCAGTGCACCATCGCGATGTACTCAATGCCGTTTCGGATCTCCCGTGCGTGCATGTTGACGATTTCCTTTCGCCGGCTGGCTTGCAGCTCAGAACGTCAGAACCTGCTCGCTCTCGCGCACCCACTGTGACAACTCGGCCATTGTGGATTTCTGCGCGCCCTCGTAGTACGGTTCGCCCTTGCGAATGCCGCAACGGGCCTGGCACGTGCCGCAGACCTTCACCGTCACCCCGTCGGCGATCAGGTCCTTGACCATCTGAACCAGATCGGAAGACACCTCCAGGAGGTCCTGGATGTCCGTAACGCACTTGGGTGCCTTGGCCAGTTCCTCGAGCAGCGCCAAGCGGACCGGGTGCCCAAGCAGTCGAAGCAGGTTGGCCGCTTCTCGCCATTGCTGCAGATCACCCACGTTGCCGAGGTAGACAGCGGCGGGCTCGGTCGGCCACTGAGGTTTGGTCAACTCGGACTCGATGGTGCTCTGTGCCCAGGTTGCGCCGTTGTCACGGCTGGTCAGCGTGCCCCACGAGTGACTTGGGCCATCGTCACCGTAGCTCCCCGCGAACCAGAGTGCCATCAGCCCGACCGTGGGGACCGAGAAGATGTCGGTGATCTGCACGGGCGCCACGGCAAGCTTCGGCGTCGCCACGAGCAGGAACGTCACGCCATCCGTGGTGCGGTAGAGGTCTTGAACACATTCCGATCCGTTCATCCGACGGACCCAGAGGAACATCGCCCCGTCGGAATCGAGCCCCTTACCCACGGCGACCTCGCCGTAGCCCGACGTGTTGGCGACAACCGTTTCCGGCGTCCACGTCTTTCCGTTGTCCGTGGATGTCCGCGCGTAAACGGCGCGGGCGTCTTCAGCGATCGTGTGCGACGTGCCTCGGCTGTAGACGCAGACCAGCTTGTCTCCGATCGCCTGAATCATCGGCCACGAGTTGTAGCCGCTCACCTCCTGGATGACGCGCGGCTCCGCGAGAGCGTACAGCCCCGTGCACACCGCAGCCATCGTCATGCCGAGAATCATCTTGTTCATACTCTTGACCCGATCTTTCCCATATCTTGTGAGCCTGACGCCGATCGACGCCCGACACGTCCAACCATTTTAGCGCCGCGGCGGCCGCCGCATCCAGCGCCGACAGGGAGTCCCGGCGCCCGCCAACCATTTCCCTTCGGCGGAAAGTCCCATGCCGCCTCTATCTCGGGGGGGGGGGGGCTGCGCGTCGATGATCCAACGGGAGAACTCGCTGCGGCTGCCGCCTGGTGCGGCGGCCAAGCGCCATCGCGCAAGCCTCAAGAGTCCTCCCAAGACGGTTGACGAGCACCTCGGCGCGTTGGCAAACCGGCGTCTGCCGGAGACGGTCCGTCGACTTCGTTCGTTCGAGGAGTTGATCTGATCCGACACGCTTCCTCGTTTGCGGCGTGTGTTCCACGTGGGACGTGGGCTCCTGCTACTGTGTGGTCAAGTGTTTATACCAGACGTTCATGTCCTCGAACCGGCCGCCAATATTGGTGTTGTTGACCAGTTGGCTGGCAAAGTGATAGCCCATCCTGGCGAAGGTGATGTTCATGCCGAACGACGGGGCGCGGGCAATCGTGTAGGCCGTCGCCATGTTGCGGGCACGCATCTCCGCCTCCATGGCATCAAGGAGGAGGGTGGCGAGTCCCTGCCCGCGGAAGTCCGGCAAGGTGGCGAAATCGGTCATCTCCACGTTGCGGGCCTCGAGATCCATTTCCGCCGACGAGAGGGCTGCAAGTCTGCCCTCCATCCAGACGCCGAAGTAGAAGACGTGCGAGGCCATCGTCTGGCGAATGTAGGCCGGGTCGTTGATCGGGAACGGGTAGGTCGGAAACACATCGTCGTAGAGTTGCGCCATGGCTTCCGCATCGTCGGGTTGGCATCTGCGGAGCGTTGCCCCGTCCGGTCGCCCAAGTTCTATGGCGTCGGCCTGCTTCTGGCGGCAAGCTTCCATCACGCGCTCATTCTGGTCGGCGGTCTTGGACACCGAGCGCCATGGACTGAGGAACTTGCCGAGCAGCAGGGCGGATTCCCGCCCGTGATAGAAACGTGGCACCTGGGCTTCGCATTCAAAACCATTGTTCAGGAACGGTCGGGCGCAGGCGGCTGGAACCTTGGCGAAAATCTTGGAATATTTACACTTGCGTGCCCTGTCTTTCAACGATTGGGGCAACGAGGCGGCGTCTTCCGGGGCGATCTTGATGACGTAGATGCGGTCGTTATATTTGCCGTGCTGGATGGTGCTGTTGCCGAATTTTTCGATGATGTCGGGTTGCATATCGTCTTCAGTCTGCTAGGCGTTCTGGGTTGCCTCTTGGATGATCGTTTCCACACTTCCGGTGGCCTTGAGCCGCCCGGCCTTGAGAAACACACCGCGAGAAGCCACATCGGCTGCAAACGGCAGGTCGTGGGTCACAATGATGAAACTCGTGTCTGACTGGAGTTCGCTGAGCCAGCGGGCAAACTCACCGGTGGTTCGTGCATCGAGGGCGGATGTCGGCTCATCAAGGAGCATGTACTGTGGCTGAAGCATCAGCCCCCGGGCGATCGCCACGCGCTGGCCCTGGCCGCCGCTGATCTCCGACGGGTAGCGATCGCCCAGGTCGCCGATGCCAAGCCGTGCGAGCATCTCGGCCGCGATTCGGCCGGCCTCGTTGCGGGTCTGGCCGAAGGCCTTGACGGGCGCGAGAATCATGTTCTCATGCACCGTGAGATGCGGAAACAGGTAAAGCTTCTGGAACACCACACCCAAAGCACGGCGCAACTTGGGCTCGGGCAGGTCGGCGATATCCTGATCGTCGATCGTGATCGTGCCGCTGCTGGGCGTCAGGAACCGCGCGATGCAGTTCAGCAGCGTGGTCTTGCCGGAACCGCTTTCACCGAGCACGGCGAAGACCCGATCGCGGGGGAAGTCCGCGTTAATCCCGGCGATCGCCGGTTCCTCGCTGTTGGGGTAAACGTAGCTCAGATCCCGGATCCTAATCATGAGCAAACCCCTTCTGGCGAATCCGGCGTTCCATCAGGGCGGCAAGTTTCATCAAGGGGAACGTGACGACAAAGAACATCACGGCCACGATGAAGTAGTACTTGCGCGGTTCGAAGGTGACGCTGATGATCGCCTGGGCCTCACGGATCACCTCGGCAACGGAAATCACGGCGACCAGCGCGGTGTCCTTCGTCAGGGCAACGACAGAATTCATCAATGGCGGGATGGCCACGCGGAACGCCTGTGGCCAGACGATATGGCGGAAGACTTGCCAGCGGTTCAGCGCCAATGCCCGGCCTGCGAGAACCTGGCCGTAATCGACGCTGATCAACCCCGCGCGGACGACCTCGGCCATGTAGGCCATTGAGTTGGCGGCGAGGGTGCCGATGGCGGCGATGTATGGCGAGAGCCCAAGGCCCATCCAGGCAAACAGCAATTGGATCAGTACCGGCGTGCCGCGAAGGAAGTCCACGACCGTGCGGACTGGCCAGTAGATCAAGGCCATCCCGCCGCGCGGATGGTTGAGCACCAAGCCGCACGGAATCGCCAGGAGGAACCCGATCGCCAGGGCTGCCCCGGCAATTCCCAGCGTGACGGCGAACCCCTTGCCCAGTTTGGCGACGACGACTCCGGTGGACATCCCGCCGCTGGACCCGCCGACGACTGGACCGGAGAGGCCGAAGTATTTGTTGTGGATGGCCTGCATCGTGCCGTCCCGCCGCATCTGCTGCAAGGCCCGGTTTATGTCGGCCAGCAGTTGGGAGTCTTCTTTTCGGACGGGGATGGCCATCTTCTCTGCATACAGCAGATCGCCAACCGGCACGAATGGCCGATCCGCGGTCTTGATCTGCCACGAACCGATGAGACGGTCGCTGACGAAGCCGGTGACGCGTTTCTGCTCCAGGAGGTCGAAGATTTCCACACTGGATTTCAGCGTGACGACCTGAATCCCGGGATAATTCTGTTCGAGATAGCGTTGGTAGGTCTCGCCGAGGACGACGGACACCTGGCGGCCGTCGCATTCCGCGATGGAGTAAACCTTGGCGGGGTTATCGCGATGAATGAACAGTTGCGCTCCGGACTGGTAATACGGTTCGGAGAAGCTCACCCGTTTCGCCCGCTCGGGGGTAATCGCCATCGAGCCGATGATCGCCTCATACTTCTCGGCCAGCAAACCCGCGAGGATTCCGTCCCACTCCGTGGCGACAAGCTCGATCCGACGGCCGAGGCGCTCGGCGATCTGGCGCGCGACATCGACGTCAAATCCGGCCAGATTTCCCTGGTTGTTGTAGTAGCTGAATGGCGGGTACTTGCCCGTCAGCGCCACGCGCAGGGGGCTGTCGCTGTTCTGGGCGATGGCCGGGGCCGCCGGGCAGAGGCCCGCCAGGATGATGCCCAACAGACAGACAATCCTCACCGCCGCGGGCAGGCTAGGCATCGTCCTCTCTCCTCTGGTACCGGCCATTACCCGCCGGAACGAGCGAGATCGTCTCGTCGTGGTCGGCCATGAGCTTCTCGATGCCAACGGCCTTCCATTCGTCGGCGTCTTCCAGGCCGAGTTGGAGGCTGCAATTCTCGCAGTCTCGATTACAGAAGATCGGCTCGTGGCTGTCGGGCTGTTTGTAGGTCGTAATCACGCCCTCGTAATTGCGCAGCACGACCTTGTTGGTCGACCACGAGATCAGATAATTCGGTGAAACGGGAATCTTGCCGCCCCCACCGGGTGCATCGATCACGTATGTCGGGACGCAGAAGCCGCTGGTATGACCGATCAGGCTCTCCATGATCTGGATGCCCTTGCCGACCGGCGTGCGAAAATGGCTCAGGCCTTCCGACAGGTCGCACTGGTAGAGGTAATACGGCCGGACGCGATTGGCGACGAGCTTGTGCACCAGGGCCCGCATGATCCGCGGGCAGTCGTTCACGCCGGCCAGCAGCACCGACTGATTGCCCAAGGGAATCCCCGCGTCGGCCAACCTGGTGAGCGCTCGCCTGGCCGAGGCCGTCAATTCGCGCGGATGGTTGAAGTGGGTGTTGATCCACAACGGGTGATGCATTCTGAGCATATCGACCAGGCTGTCGGTGATCCGCTGTGGCAGCACCACCGGCGTTCGGGTGCCGATACGGACCACCTCGACGTGATCGATCCCGTCCAGTTCCGTGAGAATCTCATCCAAGCGTTCGTCGCTGAGCAGGAACGGGTCGCCGCCGCTGAGCAGGACGTCCCGAATCTGCGGTGTGTGGCGAATGTAGTCCATCCCGGCCCGCATTTCCTCGCGCGAGGGAATGGAGGCCAGGTCGCCCACCCGACGCTTCCGTGTGCAGTGGCGGCAGTACATCGAGCAGGTATTGCTGACAAGGAACAATACCCGGTCAGGATAGCGATGCGTCACGCAAGGAGCCGGCGAGTCTTCGCCTTCGTGCAATGGGTCGGCCATGTCGCCGCGACTGATGATCATCTCCAGTGGAGAAGGAAACGCCTGCCGGAAGACGGGATCGTTCGCCAAGTCGCTGGTGTTGATCAGCGAGAGGTAATACGGGGTGATCGACATGGGAAATTTCGCAACGGTGCGGGCGAAATCCTCCCGCATCCGGGCGTCGAGCTGGACACCCAGCGCCTTCTCGAACGTATCCAGGTCGCGCACGCAATGCCGCAGCTGCCAATGCCAGTCGCGCCAGTGCGAGAGTACGCCGTCTTCGTCAACCGTCCGAATGATCTGCTTCTGTTGTTTCGACATGGTTTGCATGGGTTCATTTCCTCGCTGGCGGTGTGCATGGATTCGTGCAGGCTGGCTCGGAGACCAAGTTGGGAGAGGCGTCCAGGTGCGAACGTTCCATGAGTTCGACTACCCGTTCCAGTAAATGCGTGATCGCTGCCTGCTCCGCCTGCGACAGTTCCCCCCAGCGATTCAATGAACCGGTCTCGGACCAATTCCGGAGTCGCTTGAGCCAACTCCCTGCCGACGGGAGTGATCACCAATTCGACCTTGCGGCGATCTCGGCGGCTACGTGTGCATGCCAGTAACCCCTCGGCTGGAAGCCGAGCTGCGATGCCGTTGGTGGCGCTGCCCCTGTAAGGCTGGCTTCCCTGCACAACAGGGAAGTCAGATTTATTGCGGAGTAGTAATTCGGTGCTCGTGGCAGAGCGAATGTGAACGAATGGCCAGAATTTGAACGATTGTGCGGATCGATGGCAGAATTCGGCGGTCGCACCGCTGATCCCCGCTGGAGTCCCCAGAGAACTCGTAACTCCCTGGGATATTAATAGTTATGGCATTGCGATGTCTGTCCATGATCTTGCATGTTCTTTCTTCCGAGAACTGTTTATGCACGAGTGATTCTATCAAAAATGAAAGCCTGGTTCAACCAGGAGGGTCTTCTTGGGGTACGGGCCAACGGCCGGTTTGCCTCCCGGAGCTCTGCTCCGGACTGGATCCAAAGCGATGCACGATGGCTCTTGGTAGGGGTGTTCGATCTTGTATGTTCGTGCCGTGCATGCGGCGGCAGCGAGAGTCGTGCCAAGATCGATAGCGCTGGCGTGGGCGTGTCTGACAGCGGTGCCGGCAAGCGCTCCGTGATTCGGCAACTGCTTGCGGATGTCGACTTGGCGGACGAGAGACTGCGTTGTGTGCCGCAAGAACTTGATGCTTGGCAATCTCGCCAGATCGTCACAGGGCGCGCGGCCGAGCGTTAGAGGACGTCTTCAAACAGGCGCGGATCGGCGGGGCGGGGATACTTGGCGCACGCGTCGCGCGCCTCTGCGGAGAGGGGGATGCTCCAGGCGTCGAAGACCGCGGCGATGTTCTGGCCGGTGATCCGCGAGAGGCGAACCGCCCATTGGTCGCGCTTGGCGGCATCGTTCTGCGGCCGTTCCGCTGGGGACAGCGTGCGATATTCGGCGAACAGCTCTTCCAGCGCGTTCCAGCCGAAGGCCTGCTGGAGACGCACAAAAGTCTCCAACGCCAGGAACGGGTCGCGGCACCAGTCTGCGTGGCGCTTGCCGCCGGCCACCCACTTGCGGACCGCTGCGCGGATGCCGGGGGCGCCCATCCGCGTCTTCCGCGGCGGGATTCCGCAAACGTGCTCCATGTTGTAGAGCGTGAACAAATTGACGGTCACCTCGCCAGTGCCGCTGAAAGTCCAGTCGCGATTCTGGTGGTTGTGGCCAAGTTCATGAAAGAACCCCCAGTCCCCCTCGGTTCGCAGCTTCTCCAGATCGACAAGGTCCTTGGCAGTCGCCTCGGGGATCATGATCGGGTAGCCCGCGTGCATCCAGCCCGCACACAACTGCACGTCCGCGCAGAACCGTTCGGCGAAGCGGCGCTCGGGCGGAATTGCGGCCAGGCGCGCGTCCTGATCGGCGATGTCATCCCACAAGGCGAGCAGGGGGGAGGGGTCGTCCAGGCCTTGCACGGCGCTCAACGGAACCGTGAGGATCACCTTGTCGCTTTCGAGTTCGGCCCAGGGGGCCGGGCTGTTGCGGACCGCGGCCGGCCAGGCGGCCGGCGTGTCGCGTCCTTGTTTGAACCAGGCCGCGCGGCAGGCGTTGCGGATCGTCACCTCGAGCAGCGCTTCGGCCGAGTCAGCCTGCTTGTCGGGAACGACCACGTAGAGAAGCCCCCCGAACGGCGACGAGACCGTGGTGCTGGCGGCGGTCAAGGGGATCTCAAGGTCGACCTTGGGAGCGCGGCGCCACTGGTCGTGGTGCGTGTTGTCGCAGGTCGTCGCGCCGATCCGCAGCTTGAGGCCCAGCTTCTCGGCGCCGGCGGGCAGCTCGACGGTGACCGGCTCGCCCGCCACCGCGTAGAGTCCCGTGCCGTGCCATCGCGGGATGCCAAGATCGATGGTGAGCGTGCCGCGGTCGCGGGGCGCGCCGGCGGGCGGGAGGCCGGGATAGGCGGCGGCGGCCGGGTGGGCGGGCCACACGTCGAGCGGCCTGGCGAGCCATCCGGCCTGGTGATCCAGAAGCGCCAGGCGCGCGGGGATGTCGCCGGCCTTCAGCGGCTGCTCTGGAGAAGGCAGCCGGGCGGCCGCGGGCGAGTCCATCAATGCGTCGAGCGAGCGCGACAGCTCGGTCTGGCGCGGCGGCAAGACGGATTTGGCGGCGCAGAGAGTCTGGTTGATCTGGCGCAGGAGGACCGGGTCGGAGACGTTTCCCTCCGCGGCCAGGCGGGCGGCCTGCACGGCATTTACGCCCGCCGGCAGGGGGAAGGCCGCCAGATAGCCGTCCGTCGCGGTGCGGTCGGCGATCTCGCTGCTGATCAGCAGGCCGGCCGGGCCGAGCAGGCGGTTGAAGAGGTTCTCCGTGGCGAGGGATTTGCCTTGCGAGACCTGCCGCCAGCCCCAGCCGATGCCCGAGGCCAGCAAGCCTCCGCCGGAGACGATGAACTGGCGGATCCGCTCGACTTCGTCAGGCTTCAGGCTGTCGGGGTAGACGGCCAGGACGGGGAAATCCGCGAGGCTCTCGAGCGAAGGGATCTCAGTGACATCCAGCGCACCGATGGCGTCCAGGGCTTTTGCGACGGGCTGGTTCCGATAGACCGCCACGGTCGCCTTGCCCTGGCCGAGCCAGGCGACGCCGTTGTTGATAAAGGCGGCCGTGTCGGCCTTGGATGTCCCCTCTTCCGTATAGAAGGAGGGGTGCCCGACGGCGAGCACGCGCCCTTTGCCATAGAAACTGGCCGCGGCCACCGGCTGGACGGCCCGGCCGCACTTCGCGCCGACGACGGGGAAGGCGTGCGCGCCGACACACAGCACGACACCGGGGACTCCGCCCGAGTCGATCACTCGGACATCGCGCAGCAACGCGGCCCGCGCTTCGCCAACCGATGGCGGCCGATTCGTATCCGCAAAACAGATTCCCGGCAAGCACGCCAACGCGCAGCATAAGACTCTTAACGCCATTTTCGTCTCCCGATCCCGCATGGCGATGGCAGATTCAGCGATACCGGGCCTCAGCCAGGCACACTCCATCGTTCATTCTTTCGAAGGAGGCTGCAAGGGGTCGCGAGCAACCGGCGGAACCGCCTTGCGACGTTGCCCCGTGCAGTTTTCGCCGGCCGACTGCGGCGTCCCTTGCGGCGCGCCCGGCACGCGGCCTTCGTGCATGGCGGACCATAATCCCCAGAAGAACCGCCGCGCGTTGACCCCCAGGCGGCGCGTGTTGTATCCCCCCTCCTGGACAACAAGGGTTGGCAGCCTGAGGCCGCCGAGGATCGCGCCGTTGGCTTCGAAATCCGCCGCCCGGAGGCTCCAAGTGCCGGTCGGGTCGCCCTTGGCCGTGTCCAGACCTAAGGCAATCACCAGGAACTCGGGCCGAAACGGCGCGAGCAACCGCACGGCCCGATGCAGCGCTTCACGATATCGCGGGCCGTCGACTTCCTCGGGCAGCGGCAAATTCCAGTTGAAGCCCGTGCCGGGACCGCTTCCCCTTTCGTCGTCGAAACCGCTGAAATAGGGGTACGCCAACCGCGGATGCCCGTGGATGGAAATTGTCAGCACGTCGGCGCGTTCGTAAAAGATGTCCTGCTGGCCGTTGCCGTGGTGATAGTCGATGTCCAGGATCGCCACCTTGCCGAAGCGGCTGAGGTAGTTGGCGGCGATGGCGGCGGAATTGAGGTAGCAGAAACCGCCGAAGCAACGGCGTTCGGCATGGTGGCCGGGCGGTCGGACGAGTGCATACGCGATCGGCCGCCCCTGCAAAACCGCGTCGGCCGCGGTCAGCGCGCAGTCGACGGCGCGCTCGGCCGCGGCGTGCGCGCGGCGGTTGAGCGGCGTGAAGGTGTCGATGCAGTAGTACCCCGCCCGGATCGCCAGTTCCTTGGGGGGGCGCGCCACGTTGCGGATCGGAAACACGTAGGGATAGACCGAGTTGTTGTCCGGAATGCTCTCGCAGACTTTTTTCAGGTACCTGACGAAGTCCGCGTCGTGCACCGCCCGCGTGTGGCTCACGGGGTAGTTCTTCGGAGGCACGGCGGCGAACAGATCGCTTCCGCCGATCTCCTTCATGATCGCAGAAATCCGCACGGGGGCTTCCACGTAGCCGCGGTCGCGGACATCATGAATCCCGTGCCGGTCGTTGACCACCAGTGCAATCTTCAGGTCGTCGGGAATTCGCGCAACCAGCGGGAGCGGAGTCTCCTTGGCCGGATACCTCGGCTCCCGCAATCGGATCACCGGGTCCTGGAACGACGCGACCACCTTGTCGATGTACTGGCTGCTGCACACGTGGCCATACTCGCGCTGGAGGATCGCGCGGACGATCGCCCGTGCCTGGGTTCGTGCCGGGGCCAGATGCTGCCCGAGGTCGTCGAACACGAGGTACGGCGGGTTGCTGCTCTGCGGCGTGATTGGCGTCTCGTAGGCGGTGTTGGCAATCGGGCGGGCCCCGTAGCGCTCGTAGAACCGCAGGCGAGCGGCGTTCTGCCGCAGCGCGGTGCGGTCGGCGCACAGCGCCGGATCGTCCGGCAGACACTCGAAGAACAAGCCGACGGCTCGAAGCAGAACGGCCTCCTGCCGGACTCGTTCGTACAGCGCCCCGCCAATCCCGCGATCCAGCATGTGCCGTGCGGTCGCCAGGTAGTCCAGAAAGCAGAAGTTCAACTCGGGATCATGAGCCATGAAGGCGAATCCCTTGACCTGGAATCGGGCGCCTTCCGCAACGAACAGCGAGGAGCGGAAGCGGTACTTCATCGGGTTCCGGAGCCGCTGGGGGATCTCCAGGATGACCGCCTCGCGCAAGCCGGGAAACTGCCCGCGCAAAATGGCCTGCACCTGGGCAAGAGCCGACTGGTTGCTGGGGCGGTGGTCGTCAAAGATGCCTCGAATCCGGAACATTCGCAAATCCCCGCGCTAAACCGTTCGGATGTGATCCGCAACCGACCCGCCGGCCCCGGCGGCGATTCTACGACGGCGAGGACGGCGAAAGCAATCGCCTCGGCCTGATCCCGCCCGATGCCAGCGCGCCGGGGCCGCGCGGCCACCTGGTGGCTAACCGGATGGGGGTATTGCTTCTTCCGCCTTGCCCTCGGGCGACGCGGCGGCCTGCACCCTGCGCCACACGCGCAACAAGTTGCCGCCCCAGATGTTCGTGATCTCCTCGGCCGTGTATCCGCGGCGGAGCAGCTCCGCGGTCACGTTGAGCGCGTCGGCGTGGTTCTGGAAACCGGGAACTCCGCCCCCGCCGTCGAAATCGCTGCCGACGCCCACGTGGTCCAGGCCGGCCACCCGAACCGCGTGGTCGATGTGGTCAACAAAGTCCTTGAGGCTGGCCGGCGGGTAGCGGCGGTCGATTTCAGCCAACTCCCGCCGGAACCGCCCCTCCGGCTGCCTGGAGGCGGCCGCCAAATCGCCTGCGCTGACGCCGATCCGCCTGGCCAGATCGGCGATTGCCCTGTTCCTCTCCGCCGGCGACTTGAGGAATCCGCCCACGGCGACGATCTGGATCACCCCGCCATTGGCGCGGAGCATCCGCAACTGCTCGTCGGTCAGGTTGCGAGGATGGGGATTGACCCCTGAGCAGCCGGAGTGCGAAGCGATCACCGGCGCTTTGGAGATCGCCGCGACATCGCCGAATGTGCTCGCCGCGGCGTGCGAGAGGTCGATCATGATGCCCCGGCGGTTCATTTCGGCGACAACCCGGCGGCCCAGCGGGCTGAGGCCGCGATGCTCGGCCTCCCGGTCGCCGAGTCTTGCCGCGGGATTGCAGGAGTCGCAAATCTGGTTGTGCCCGTTGTGGCAGAGCGTGATATAGCGGACGCCGAGGTCGGCAAACCGCGCCACGTTCGACAGATCGGTGCCCAAGGCATAGCCGTTTTCGACGCCGATCATGATCGCCCGCTTGCCCGCCGCGGCGATCCGCTCCACGTCGTCCGGCGTGGTCGCCAACTCGCAGCGGTCGGGATACATCGCGGTCGCCAACCGGCGAATCGCCGCAATCCGCTCCAGGGCAGCCTGATGGGCACGGCGGTACCCCTCGGCATTGCGGGCCTGTTGAGAAACGTAGGCCGCCAGGAAGACGCCGTCGACGCCCCCGGCGACCATCTTCACCAGGTCGCACCTGAGCCGCGGCTGCTCGATGCCGGGGTCGAGCTGCCCGGTTGCGTATTGCGGCCCGGCGATGTCTACATGGGTATCCAGCGTCAGCGCAGCGGCGTGGACCTGCCGGGCCTTGGCCAGTAGCGGCTCGTCGGCGGCCGTCCGCTCGGCACACTCCGCGCCGAGCGCGTGCCCGGCCGCCGCAATCCACGCCAACCCGGCAACCAATCCCCACCACCGCCACGCCCTGCGGACCCGGTACATTGTTTTCGCTCCGGAAGCTGCCGCTCCCCTATTCGGGGGCAATCGTGAGCATTTATTGCGGCAATCATGCGCATTCCGCACTGCGCGGTCAAGGGCCCGTCGCCGCCGGCCGCCGGCCGGGCGACCGCCAGGCCGTCAAGGGCAGGCGTCTTGGCTTGTGGCGGACACCGGGCGAACGAGCCGGCGTCAGGCTTGCCGGTTCTGATTGCGGGCGGGCCGCTGCCTGTGCAATAATCTAGCTCCAGCCGGAGATCGGTCTGCTGTTCCGCTCAGACGCGGGCGGTGAACGGTCGTCATCTTCGCAGTGGTCTCCTCGCCGGCGACGGGCGAGGAGCAGTTCGCCGGCGGCGCGGCATCGGGCGGCACGAGGCGGCCACGCATGCGGTCGCCCGCCGCGTTGGCCGTGAGGCACGGCCCCTGCGGGTCTGTAGCCCTTTTTTCAGGAAGGATCACCGATGTTACATCCCAGCGTAAGTCGCCGGCAGTTTCTGCGGGCGGTGGGTGCGGCCGCCGGCGCTGCGGCGGTCGGCCGGATTGCCCACGCGTCGGAAGACGCTCGGCCGATTCGGATTGAAGAACCATTCCACGGTGCGGTGCTCAACCGGCACCACGGGCAGGCGGTCGACGGAGGGCTGCGGGTCCGCGTCCGCGGCACGGCGGCGGCTGGGCGGCGCGTGCTTGTCAACGGGGCGCCATCGCGGCAGACAGCAGCGCAGTTTGAGGCCGAGGTCGTGCTGCGGCAACAGGAGACCGAGATTGTCGCGGCGTTCGCCGAGGAGCCGCCGGCGCGCGACGCGGTCCGCGTGCTCTGGGACCGCAACTCCCGCCCGCGGTACCGGTTCGCGGTTGACGACAACAGCTTCTTCCTGCGGGATATCTGGCGCGCGAAGTACCCTTCGCTGTTCGGCTGCTTCTATCTCGACATGTTGCGCAAGCTGCACAAGAAGTACGGCACGAAGTTCGTTTTGAACATCTTCTACACGACGGCGGACGAATTCGATCTGACGAAGTTCCCCGACCGCTACCGGAGCGAGTGGCGCGACAACGCCGATTGGCTGAAACTGGCGTTCCACGCCCACGCCAACGAGCCGGCCAATCCTTATCTCGACGCGCCGCCCGAGCAGCTCATCGCCGACTTCGACAAGGTCCGCGAGCAGATTCTCCGCTTTGCCGGCGAGGAGACCTATTCACCGACGACGATCGTGCACTGGGGGATGGTGCGGCCGTCGGCATGGAAACCGCTGGCCGAGCGCGGCGCAAAGACCCTCAGCGGCTATTTCGAGAAACGGGGGGAGCAGTGGCTTGTGAACTACAGGATGGACCCGGTCCGCAGCGAGTATCTCTCGCGGCACGACGCCTTGAAGGACTTCGACAGCGGCATCCTGTTCTCGAATATCGACATGGTCTGCAACACGGTCCCGCTTGACCGGATCGTCCCGCGACTGGACGAGATCGCCGAGAGGCCCGACGAGGCGGAGATTCTCGACCTGATGACCCACGAACAGTACTTCTGGCCATTCTACTCGGCCTATCTCCGCGACCATCCCCAGCGGGTCGAGACGGCCATCCGCTGGGCGACCGATCGCGGCTACGAGCCGGTGTTCCTCCACGAGGGGTTCCTGGGCCTGCCCGTTTAGCTCGCCCAGACCGCAACTGCGTTGTCCGCTCCATCCGCGGCCCAGTTCCGCAAGGCACAGTCAAACAAGAACCAAGAAAGGCGTGAAGACATGCTTCGGACCTCTCCCTGCACCCGCCGTCAATTCCTGAGCCGCTCGGCGGCGGCCGCGGCGGCGGGCCTGTTGGTTGCGCGGGTGCCCGCCCCGGCCGGCGAGCCGCCGCTCCCCTACTTCGAACAGCGGGGTTGGCTCGTCGGCTGCTGGACCCGCCCCTGGGCGGCCTTCGACTATCGCGTCGGCATGGACGCGATGGCCGAAGCCGGCTTCAAGCACATCGCCCTGACCGGGGCGAAGACGCGGACCAGGCGGGTCATCGCCGCCGAGACCACGCTGGAGGAAGCCGCCGAGGTGGGGCAGGAAGCCCAGCGGCGAGGCTTGACGATTACGAACGTCTACGGAGGCGGCGTGTCGCTGGAGAAAGGTCCCGCGGGCCTCCGCAAACTGATCGACAACTGCCAGGCGGCCCGCGCCCAGTCGGTGCTGCTGTCCGGGATCGGCAACGAGCGGACGTACGAGGCGTGCTGCCGAACGGTTGCCGAATGCTGCGACTATGCGGCCGAGAAGCGAATCGCGGTGGTGCTCAAGCCGCATGGCGGGATGACGGGCACCGGACCGCAAATCCGTGATGCCGCCAACCGCATCGATCGCGCGAATTTCACGGTGATGTACGATCCGGGCAACATCTACTTCTACTCCCAAGGGCGGGTCGATCCGGTCGAGGACGTCAAGGCGGTCGCGGGGCTGGTCACCGGCGTGTCCGTCAAGGACTACCTGCCGCCGAACAACGTGGCTCTCACGCCCGGGACCGGCAAGGTGGATTTTCCCGCCCTGTTCGCGGAACTCCGCCGCGGCGGACTGGAGGGCGGGCCGCTGATGATCGAGATGGTCAAGCCCGGCGATCCCGCCCAGACGCTCGAAGAGGTCAAGAAAGCCCGGCAATTCGTCGAGCAGCTGGTCGGCGTTGCCTGACCGCGACTCCTCGCAACCACGAATGAACCACTGCAAACAAGGAACTCCGCCGATGCATCGATTTGCGCTGATTGCCTGCATGACGCTAGCGACCGCCGCGGTCGCTTCCGCCGCCGCCGAGACCCTGAAGCCCAAAGACGGCGGTTATCGGGGGATCTGGTTCACGCTCGGGCAATACACCGACGCGCCTTATGGCAAGGGCCAGTGGAAAGGGTTCTGGGACTACGGCGACAAGTACTCCGGAGGGCTCGGGACCTACACCGCCAAGCACCTGCCGCTGGCGATCTATGCCCCGGCGGTGAAGAAGACCTTCTTCTGCTACGGCGGGTCCAAGGAGGGGCAGCGCTACCTCTACAACATGGTCTCCTACTACGATCACCAGAAGGATCGCGTGCCCCGGCCCACGATCGTCCACGACAAGGGCGGAGTCGACGATCCGCACGACGACGCGTCTCTCACGATCGATCCGGAGGGCCGCATCTGGGTCTACGTGGCGGGCCGGGGTCGATCGCGGCCGGGGTTCGTCTACCGGAGCGCAAGGCCTTACGACGTGGACCGCTTCGAGCGGATTTCGTCGGACGAAATCTGCTATCCCCAGCCCTGGTGCGTGGGAAGCGAGGGGATTGTCGAACTGTTCACCAAGTACACGGGCGTGCGGGAACTCTATTGGAACTTCCGCAAGCCCGACGGGACCCGCGGAGAGGACCGCAAACTGGCCGGGATCGAGGGGCACTATCAAGTCTCGTTCCGGCAAGGCCGGCGGATCGTGACGGCATTCAACCGGCATCCGCAGGGCATGCCCGACAACCGCACCGACCTTTACTATCTGGAAACCCGCGACCTGGGCAAGACGTGGCAGACGATCGACGGCAAGACGATCGCTCCACCGCTGGTCGACCCGGACAACCCGGCCCGCATCAAGGCCTATTCCGCAGAACGCCGGTTGGTGTACATGAACGACATCGCGCTCGACGGCGACGGGAACCCCGTGATTCTCGTGGTCACCTCCTCGGACCATCGCCCGGGGCCTCAGGGGGATCCGCGAACCTGGGAGGTATTGCACCATAAGGGGGGCGCCTGGCGAATCCACAAGGTGACCGACTCGACCCACAACTACGACACCGGTCCGATCTGGATCGAAACCGAGGGGACCTGGCGGATCATCGGCCCGACCGAGCGCGGCCCGCAGCGCTGGGGCGGCGGCGGGGAGGTGGCGGTCTGGACGAGCCGCGACGAGGGGGCGGCCTGGACGAAGGTCCGTGACGCAACCAAGGACAGCCCGCGAAACCACTCGTACGTCCGCAAGGTGATCGGCGCCCAAGCGGATTCGCCGTTCGCCGTCCTCTGGGCGGACGGGCACGCCGACAAGCTCTCCGTCTCGCGGCTGTATTTCGCCGATTTCGAAGGGAAGACCGTACGCCGGTTGCCCTACGACATGCAGGAAGACTTCGCCACCCCCGAATTCCTCCCGGCGCCGTGAGAGGCTGCCAGCCGAATTTTTCGCCAACCGACGATTGCCGGAGAACGAAGATGTCCGACCACTCGATCGATCGCCGCCGCTTCTTGCAGGCCTCCGCCGGGCTGTCGCTGACCGGGGCAGCCGTTCTGGCCGCTGAAACCACCGCGCCGGCGCCCGGCGAAGACGCCGCCAGGGGCGATCCATGAGTGTGGTTCGTCGACTTCCCAATCCCCCGCAGTCAATTCGAGAAAGGATCAGGACGATGAGGCGAGACGCGCGACCACTCTTTTCCCACGCTCCCCAGGCGGCCGGCCTCGGGATCGTCCTCTTGTCGGGCCTGCTGCTCTGCCCCGCTGCCCTGGGACAAGGCAAGGGCTACAGGTCGATCACCTGGGAGAAGTTCAAGGTCGCCGGGCCGGAGCTTGAACAGATCGGGTGGCTGGCCGTCCGCCACGCCAGGGAGATCAAGTCGTCGCCGTGGTCGGTCGGCTGCGAGACGCTCGACCGCGACTACGCGAAGTTCAGCGTCTACAAGGACTACGTGGGCGAACTGGGCGTCAAGCGCGGGCGGCTGCAGAGCGGCTGGGCGAAGTGCGAAAAGGTGAAGGGCGTTTACGATTTCGCCTGGCTCGACGAGTGCGTCCACGGCCTCGATGAGCAGAGCGTGAAGCCTTGGATCTGCCTCTGCTACGGAAACCCGATCTACGGCTCGGATTTCAAGCTGGGATCGGGGCTGGCGCCGTTGGTCAAGTCGCCGGAGGCCATGGCGGCCTGGCTGAAATACGTCGAGGCCACGGTCACGCGCTACAAGGACGTGGTCGCGGAATGGGAGGTCTGGAACGAGCCATTTGGCCAGGGGGCGAACTACGCCACGCTGCTGATCGCCACCGCCGAGCTGATCAGGAAGATCCAGCCGGAAGCGGTGATTCTCGTCACGGCCATCCACGATGCCGACCGCAAGATCGTGCTCGAGGCGCTCGAGGCCGCCGGCAAGCTGGAGCTGGTCAATCGGTGGGTCTACCACCCCTACGCGCAGAACCCCGACTCGAGCTACCCGGCCGTCGAGAAGATGCGGGCGCTGATCGAATCGTACAACCCCAAGTACAAGGTCTACCAGGGAGAGGTCGGCTGCCCCTCGATCCTGGAATGGACGCACGCCCTGGCCAATTACCCCTGGACCGAGTACAGCCAGGCGAAATGGAACCTGCGGCGAATGGCGGGCGATCGCGTCCGCGGCATCGACTCGTCGATCTTCACGATCATCGACCTGAAATATCCCAACATGCAGCAGTCGTTCGGCCTGATCCGCTCGAACCTCCTGCTCCAGTTGATCTACAAGCGGCCGGCCTACTACGCGGTTCAGCAGATGGCCGGCTTCTTCGACGGCGAGGTCGCGCCGGTCGGACTGCTGGAGCACCAGTCGAGCTCGCCGCGCGGGCTGACCGTCGCCGGGTTCCGCAAGCAATCCAGCCCGGTGGTCCTGATCTGGTACGGCGATCGGATCCCCAGCGACGAGCTGAAATGGGATCGGGTGGACCTGACGGTCAACGGCGCCGCGTTCCAGGACCCGGTCTACGTGGAGATGATCAGCGGCAAGGTGTATCAACTCGACAAGCAGAGCTGGACGGCCCGGGGAACGAACACCGAGCTGAAGGGCCTGCCCGTTTGGGACAGCCCCGTGATGCTCGCCGAGCGTGCGCAGGTCGAGCTCAGAAAGGGCGCCAACTAGCCGCTGGCCGCCGAGAATCGCCGGTCCGCGCGGCCGGCCGGGCTTCCGGGTCCCGGCCGCCGCCGATGAACGGTCGCGCGAGACTCCCGACCGGCGCGTCTTGAATCGCGACCCAGTGGTCCGTATAATCGGAAGGTTTCGTCCCCAGGGTAGTGCTATCTCACCTAAAGGGATGCGGGGCCTCCGGCGCGCGCCGCCCGGGAGTCGGCGTGTGCGGCGGCCGCGGCGAGCGATTGCGTGTTGTTGTTGCGGTGTTCTTTTTTTCCCGCCCGGGCGGACCGGCACTAGATGGAGAGGCCTTCGTGTTTTACCGGAGCTACCGCTTTCCCTGCTCGCGTTGTGCAGCGGCACGTGCCGCGGTCCTGATCGGCGCGGCGTGGAGCCTGGCCGGCTGTGCCAGGAACGGCCCACCGGTGGAGCAGCCGCCGCCGGCGGTGACGGTCGCCAATCCGTTGTTGCAGGAGGTGACCGACTACTACGAGTTTCCGGGCCGAACGGCCGCCGTGGGGGAGGTCGAGGTCCGCGCCCGGGTAACCGGCTATATCGTCAAGGTGCATTTCGAGGACGGAGAGGAGGTCGAGAAGGGCGACTTGCTGTTCGAGATCGATCCCCGCCCCTACGAGGCGGCCCTGGATCGGGCGAAAGGCGAGTTGATGCGCCTCCAGGCGACGCTCGCCAAGGCCCAGGCGGACCTCGCCCGTTCGGAAAGGCTCCGCCCCTCGGGCGCCGTCAGCCAGGACGAGTACGAACAGCACGCCGCCCAGGTGGCGATCGCCAGGGCCTCGATCCAGTCGGCCGAGGCCGAGATCCGCGAGGCCGAACTGAATCTGGAGTTCACGCGGATTACCGCGCCGATCGACGGCCGGGCCAGCCGCAGGCTGGTCACCGAGGGCAACCTCGTGCAGACCGGGTCGGGCAGTTCGACGATCCTGACGACCGTGGTCACCACGAATCCGGTCTACGTCTATTTCGACATGGAAGAGCCCGTGCTGCTGAAGTATCTGAGCCTCGATTGGGGGGCGGACGGGAAGGCGGTCCTCCACCGGATCAGGGAGCTGAAGGTTCCCGTGGAGATCGGCTTGGACAACGAGGAGGGCTTCCCCCACGCCGGCCTGCTGGACTTCCTCGACAACAAGGTCAACCGCGGCACCGGCACGATCCAGGCCCGGGCCGTGTTCGACAATTCCGCCCGGCACCTGACCCCCGGGCTGTACGTGCGGGTGCGTGTGCCGTTCGGCAGGCCGCGCCAGGCGCTGCTTGTCAGCGACCGCGCGATCGGCACCGATTTGCAGCAGAAGTTTCTCCTCACGGTCAACGAGAAGAACGAGGTGGAACACCGGGACATCCAGGTCGGCGCGCTTCACGGAGGGCTCCGCGTCGTCGATTCGGGGATCGGGCCGGCCGACCGCGTGATCGTCAAGGGCTTGCAGCGGGCGCGGCCCGGCGAGGTGGTCGTCCCGAGGAACGGGGAACAGGCGGTCGCCTCGGCGAGAAACGGCCTGCTCGACGTGGCGGAGGCGGCATCTCCGCTCCCCGCCGCTGCCAACGGGGCGAACTAGAAGGAGCGGCCGATGTTCTCGCGGTTCTTCATCGACCGGCCGATCCTGGCTTCGGTGCCCTCGATCATCATCACGCTGCTCGGGCTGGCGGCCGTCTTCTCGCTGCCGGTGGCCCAGTATCCCGAGGTCACGCCGCCGACGGTCCGGGTCTCCTGCACCTACCCGGGGGCCAGCGCCGAGGTCGTCGCCGACACGGTCGCCGCCCCGATCGAGCAGCAGATCAACGGCGTGGAAGACATGCTCTACATGTCGTCGCAATCCAGCAACGACGGCGCCTACAGCCTGAACGTGACCTTCAAGGTCGGCACGGACCGGGACATGGCCCAGGTGCTCGTGCAGAACCGCGTCGCGCTGGCCCTGCCCACGCTGCCCGACCTGGTGCGGGCGATCGGCGTGACCACCAAGAAGCGGTCGCCCGAGCTGATGCTGATCGTGAACATGATTTCGCCCCGGGGGAGCCGCGACCAGCTCTACTTGAGCAACTACGCGTTGATTTTCATCCGCGAAGAGCTGGCGCGGCTCGACGGGGTCGGCGACGTGGCGATCTTCGGGCAGCGCGACTACAGCATGCGCGTCTGGCTCAATCCCGATCGCCTGGCCTCGCGGGGCATGACCTCCGGCGACGTGGTCCGCGCGCTCCGCGAGCAGAACGTCCAGGTCGCTGCCGGCCAGGTCGGGCAGCAGCCCGCCGCCGAGGGGATCGATTTCCAGAACACGATGACGACCCTCGGCCGGCTGAACGATCCCGACCAGTTCGCCGACATCGTGGTCAAGACCGGCGGCGACGGCCAGATCGTCCGGCTCCGCGACATCGGCCGGGTTGAACTCGGCGCCAGAAGCCAGGACGTGAGCAATGTCCTGGACGGCATGCCCTCGGCCGGCATCGGGGTGTTTCAGCTTCCCGGATCGAACGCCCTGGCGACCGCCGCGCGGATCAAGGCGAAGATGAACGAGCTCAGCCAGCGGTTCCCCGAGGACGTCGATTACCGGATCGTCTACGACACGACCCCCTACATCGCCGAGTCGATCCACGAGGTGTTCAAGACCCTCCGCGACGCGGTGATCCTCGTGGCCCTGGTGGTGATCGTCTTCCTCCAGAACTGGCGTTCGGCGCTGATCCCGTTGATCGCCGTGCCCGTGGCGGTGATCGGCACATTCGCCGCGATGGCGGCGTTCGGTTTCAGCCTGAACACCCTGTCGCTTTTCGGGCTCGTGCTGGCGATCGGGATCGTCGTCGACGACGCGATCGTCGTCGTCGAGGCCACGGAGCGCCACATCGAGCACGGCTTGTCGCCCTACGCGGCGGCCTGCAAGGCGATGGAAGAGGTCTCCGGGGCGCTGGTGGCGATCGGGCTGGTGCTCTCCTGCGTGTTTCTGCCCTGCGTGTTTCTGACCGGGATCAGCGGGATGTTCTTCCGGCAGTTCGCCCTGACGATCGCGGTTTCGACGCTGCTTTCGGTGATCAACGCGCTGACGCTCAGCCCGGCCCTCTGCGCCCTGCTGCTCAAGCCGCGGCACGAGCAGCGCGATTGGTTGACGCGGATCTTGGATTTCGCCTTCGGCTGGTTCTTCCGCCTGTTCAACGCCACGTTCCGCGTCTCCACGGCGGCCTACACGCGGGCCGTCGGCAAGCTGCTGCGCGTCAGCGCCCTGGTGCTCCTGGTCTACGGCGGATTGGTCTACCTGACCGGATGGAGCGTCCAGCGCGTTCCCACGGGGTTCATTCCCACCCAGGACCAGGGATACGTCTACGCCGTCGTGCAGCTGCCCGATTCGGCCTCGCTGAAGCGGACCGAGGAGGCGATGCAGCGCGTCGACGGGGTGATCCGCTCCACGCCCGGGGTGGCCCACACGCTGCGCACCGCCGGGATGTCGTTCGTGCTCCAGGCCAACGGCTCGCACCTGGGCAACATGTTCATCGTTCTCGATCCGTTCGAGAAGCGGCGCTCGCCCGAGCTGTCCGCCGACGCGATCATGAAGACGATCCGCCAGCGGCTCGCGGCGGAGATCGACGAGGCGACGGTCGGCGTGTTCGGATCGCCGCCGATCCGCGGCCTGGGGAGCACGGGCGGTTTCCGGATCATGATCGAGGATCGCGGCGGCGAGGGCCTGGAAGCGATCCAGGCGCAGACCGACGCGCTGATCGAGGCGGGCAACAACCAGCCGGGGCTGGTCGGGTTGTTCAGCGTGTTCCGGGCAAACACCCCCCGGCTGTTCGTCGACGTCGACCGCACCAAGTGCAAGTCGATGGGACTGCCGCTGAGCGAGGTCTTCGAGGCCCTCCAGGTCAACATGGGGGGGCTGTACGTCAACGATTTCAACCTCTTCGGCCGCACGTGGCAGGTCAACGCCCAGGCCGACATCCCCTTCCGCATGGAGCCCGGCGACATCCGCCGGTTGCGGGTGCGAAACGGCAAGGGAGAGATGGTCCCGCTCGGCGCCGTCGCCTCGGTGAAAGACAGCGGCGGGCCGTTCGTGATCAACCGCTACAACATGTATCCGGCGGCTTCGATCAACGGCTCCTGGGGCCCCGGGATGAGCACCGGGCAGGTGATCGCCGCGATGGAGCGTTTGGCGACGGAACAGCTCCCCCGCTCGATGGGATTCGATTGGACGGAAGTCATGTACCTCCAGATCCTCGCCGGGCAGACCACGATGTTCGTCTTCGGCGGCGCGGTGGTCCTGGTGTTCCTCGTGCTTGCCGGGCAGTACGAGAGCTGGTCCCTCCCGCTGGCCGTGATCCTCGTCGTGCCGATGTGCATTCTGTGCTCCGTCGCCGGCGTCGCGGTGGCCGGCATGGATATGAATATTTTCACCCAGATCGGCTTCATCGTTCTCGTCGGGCTGGCGAGCAAGAACGCGATCCTGATCGTGGAGTTCGCCAAGGCCAAGCACGAGTCGGGCATGCCGCGCTTCGAGGCCACCCAGGAGGCCTGCCGGCTGCGGCTGCGGCCGATCCTGATGACCTCGTTCGCCTTCATCATGGGCGTCGTCCCCTTGGTGATCTCCCGCGGCGCCGGCGCGGAGATGCGGCGGACCCTGGGCACGGCCGTGTTCAGCGGGATGCTCGGGGTGACGCTCTTCGGCATCTTTCTCACGCCCGTCTTCTACTACGTCATCCAGTGGATCGCCGATCGCCGGCAGAGGAGGATCGAGGCCCGCGCGGCGGCCGCCTCCGGGGCCGGCCCCGGGCAGGCGTGAACGGCCCTGGGCAGCGTCGGTGCCCCTCGGCCCCCGCCGCGGACCGGGGGCCCCCGCCGACCGGGCCGCCCTGGCCAGCCGCGGTGCCTGTTGTAGAGGTCGTGCCGCGTGCGCAGGCTGTGCGGGGCGGCTTGTTCGCAGGGTAGCGGATGCGGGCAAAATGCCGATTCTCCAGAAAGCAACCAATTGCCCGCTGTTTCCAGGAGCGAGCCCGTGAGAGAAGAAGGGAGTCCGCCGATGCCCCGTGCCACCGCCCCGTTTGCCGTCCCCGCCGTACTGGCCGCGCTCGCCTTGCTGGTTCCCTGCCAGGCGACGGCGGGCGCCGACCGCTGCGCCCGGTCCATCCATGCCGAGCTGTGTTGCATGCGGAGCATGATCTTTTCCGGCTGCTGCACGGATGACTATTGCCCCAAGCCCGCCCCGTGCATTGCCTGCCCCTGCATCCGCTCGTGTCCGGACGATTCTTGCCCCAAGCCGCAGCCCTGCATCCCGTGCGTGAACGTTGGCCGCTGCCCGGACAACTATTGCCCCAAACCCTTGCCGGTCGTTTGCGACCCCTGCCGGCCGCCCGCCGTTCCGCAAGCCGCGCGGACAAGTCGATGAAGCCCGCCGGCCGACGGCTGGACGCTGCTCCTACTTCCGCTCCAGCGTGACGACGGCGTGCAGGCCGTCTTCGAGGAACGTCAGACCCATCGTCAGGCCGCCGAACTGTTCGAGCAGCTTGCCCATCGGGCTGTTCTCCGACGGCGCGATGCCTTGCCGCGGCATCGCGGCGGAGCCGTGCGCGGTGCAGACGATTTCGCGCCCGCCGGGCGCCAGCTGATAGCGCCCGCCGTCGGGGCAGAAGAAGTGGACCGCGTGGGCGGCGTCCGCGCGGCGGAGAATCTCCTCGGCCTTGACGCCCCCCTCGGCGGACAGGGCCAGCCTGGCCGCCGAGGAGAGCGGACCGAGATTGTTCAAGCAGGCCTCGCGGCTGGCCTCCGCCCAGCCGAGCCGGAACGCGGGCAGGATCTCCTTCCAGTGCTCGGGCCGGATGCGAATCATCGCGTGGGCCACCGGCCCCTCGCCGGCCTGCCTGCCCGACGCCCGCCCCTCGCCGCGCGACGGCTCCAATCGCTCGAGGTCTTCGAGAATGAACCGCTTGCTGGCCAGGTAGAGCCCGCCGCCGACGCGGGCGAAGAACACCCGCCATTTCACCGGCCCGAAGCCGACGCTGTAGCAGCGGACCGGCGGGCCGTCGCCCGAAAGCGGCGAGCGGTAGAAGTCCATCTCCAGGTCGAGCCATCCCCGCTCGTCGCGGGAGCGGGCGATCTCCGCCAGGTAGACGTCGAGCCGCTCGAGCGTCCGGTCGACGAGCTCCGCGTCGCGGACCGGCAAGGCCACATAGACCGGCGCGTTCAGCGACGCCACGAGAAAGCTGAACGGGTAGATGTCATCGTCGATCGCTCGGCGGCCCCCGCGGAAGTTCCGCAGCATCTCGCCCAGGAACTCGGTGAGGTTGAAATCGAACATCGGGGAGGCGTCGTAGACGTGCATCCCCACCTGGTTGCCGATCCCCTCATAGAGAAAACGCAACAACAGGTCGGCGTCGTCCTCCGCCACGGGGCGCGGCAACCGGCTGCCGAAAATCGTCGCGCCAGCGAGCTTGGCGCGGAGAACCTCCCTGGCCTCTTCCGGCTTGTTGAACCGGGCGGCCACGCTGAAGACGTTGCGGTCGGGAACCGGCAGGGCGTCGAGCGGCTC